>Ga0068862_100000615_pt1 | contig 37063 bp, 28 predicted proteins | sample KBSSwiS52_FD_66598 | JGI IMG/M metagenome (GOLD analysis project Ga0068862, IMG submission 66598) | Switchgrass rhizosphere microbial communities from Kellogg Biological Station, Michigan, USA - KBS Switchgrass S5-2 | ecosystem: Host-associated > Plants > Roots > Rhizosphere > Soil ... | reverse complement strand
GTAGTGAAAATGAGCCCGACCCGCAAACCCCGCACGCGGCGCTACTCGTCGCCCGCCCGGACCGAACAGGCGGAGTCAACGAGACGTAAGGTCATCGATGCAGCGACCCAGCTCTTTCTCGAGCGTGGGTTTGCCCGGGCCACGGTCAGCGCCGTCGCCGGCGTGGCGCGCGTCTCCGCCGAAACGATCTATGCCACGTTCGAAAACAAGCGCCGTCTCCTCGAGGCTGTGATCGACGCGACCATCATCGGTCCTACGACATCGGTTCCGCTCGAGGAGCAGTCGGAGTGGGACGACATCGCGCGGCAGCCGACAGCACGGGCGCGGTTGCGCGCCTATGTCGCGTTCAGTTGCGGTGTTCTCTCGCGGACGAGCCCCATCCATCACGTCATACGCGCCGCCGCGGACAGCGAGCCGTTTGCAGTCGCGCTGGGCGACCGACTTCTGCGCGAGCGACTCGCGTCCAACGTGAAGCACCTTCGGGACTACCTGGGCGACGAGCTCCGCGAGGGACTCCCGTTGCGAAGGGCTGCCGAGCGGTACTGCGCACTCAGCAGCCCTGAGATGCACCATCTCCTGACGGTGAAGCTCGGATGGAGCCGCCGCATGCATCAGGAATGGCTTGGCGACATGGCGGAGCGGGAGCTGTTGGGTGCGCGGTGATGGCGCGTTTGCATGAGACGATCACACACCGAGGCTGGCATGTCGACAGAGGCTGCGATGTCGCGACGTCAACTCCTCGCGGCTGCTGCGGGGGCGCCGCTCGCTTCGGTCGCTGGTACTGCGGTGCCAGGTTCCCGCGCCGGACAGACGACGTTCGTGCTGGTGCACGGCGCATGGCACGGCGGCTGGTGCTGGAGGAAGCTCGTTCCGCTGCTGCGAGCGAACGGTCACGAGGTGCTCGCCCCGACGCTGACTGGCCTGGGCGAACGATCACACCTGCTTGCGGCCGACATCGATCTCGACACGCACATCGACGATGTCGCCGCCACGCTCGAATGCGAAGACCTGGAGAGCGTGACGCTGGTTGGACACAGCTACGGCGGGATGGTCATCACGGGTGTTGCCGGTCGCGTCGCGTCCCGTGTCTCGCACATGATCTACCTGGACGCGTTCTTCCCGGACGAGGGGAAGGCACTGAGCGACTACGCGCCGGTTCCACCGACGCGGGCCGATGGTTGGCGTGTCCCGCCACCGGGAACGCCGAGCAGTTGGGGCGTGACGAACGCGCAGGACATCGCGTGGATGGAACGGCGCGTCGGCGACCAGCCGGTGAGGACATTCACGCAGCCCGTCCGGCAGTCGGCGGCGGCCATTCCAGTCTCGCGACAAGCCTTCATTCAGTGCACGCGAGCGCCGTTCTTCGCCGAGGCCGCTGAGCGGGCCAGGCGGCGTGGCCTTCGGAGTCACGAGCTGTTCTCCGGGGGACACGATTCCATGATCACCGAACCGGCCCGCCTGGCGGAGATCCTCGTGAGTCTCGTCTAGCAGTCGTCCGTGCGAGCCGCACCGGCGCGCACATTGCGCCGCCTAACGCGTCACCTGTGCGACGCAGCTCATGCCTCCGAGTCCGCCACGCTGCAGCAACGGGTACCCGCCGGGGACCGTGAACTCCACCGTCACCGGCACGCCTCCCGTGGACGGCGTGGTCCACTCCGCGCGAAGTGACCCACCGCTGCCGTCCGCCCGATTCGCCCGCGACACGAGTCGGAAGAACGCCCAGTCGCCCGCCGCCTCCGAGATGAGGAGGTCTCGCTTCCCCAGCCGCGCGATCAGGCGCGCGTCGCGCCCCGACTGCGGCGGCCACACGAACTGCGCCGGCGGCGTGTCACGGGTGAAGCGGGCAACGTAGCTCCCGTGTGAGAGCGTGATGAGCGAGACCTGAGGCGTCACGATGCCACGCGCCGTGAGGACGACGCGCGGCTCGGGCGCGCCACCGAACAACGCCGCCGACACGGCCGCCGCCCGGTTGAAAAACGCGAGGAATGGCGCGGACAGCGCGACCGGCGCGCCCGGCTTGGCCACCCACTGTGCGCCCTGCTTCTCCATCAGTGGATCGAGCCGTTCCTGGTGAAGCGCCCATAACGCGCCCGTGCCCGGCGCGAGCATCGCCGCTACATCGCCAATCGACGCCTCGGCCGACGCATCGGCACTGAACGGGAACTTCGCGAGCATCGGTGTCATGGCAGCGCACAGCGCGCGGCCGCGTTCATTGAGAATAGCCGCGAGGTCCCCGCCGCCTCCGCCTCCCCCTCCCCCTCCCCCTCCACCAGCGCCGCCAACCGCCGCCGCGACCACGGGCTTCGGCCCCGAGGGTGGGCGCGTCGCGGCAAGCGTCTTGAGCGCGTTCTCGCCTCCGTCGATCGGCGCGAGGAGCAACGCCGCCACGGCAGGACCCACCTGCACCGCCGCGGTGTCGACGGCGAACTTCTGCGCGAGCTGACGTGCCGCAACCTTCGCCTGCGCCGCCGACCCCAGCGCCTGCTGCGCCGCCTGCGCGACCGCCTGCGCACTCGCCGTGTCGGCGATCGGCGGCATGTTCGTCACCTGCTCGAGTGCCGACTGCAAGCCGACAAGCCCGTTCACGTACTGCTGGTTCGCCTCGGAGACGAAGCGGTCGGGAGGCCCGGGCGGAGTGACCGCGTGCACCGGCTGGAACGCGGCGGCCATGCCGGAGTCCACCGCCGTGTTGCGCGCGACGAGGGCAAGCGTCGCGAGCAGCGGCGATTGCGCACCGCCCAGAATACCGAGCTTCTGCGCGGCGTCACGGGCCGCGCCGGCGCGCACCACAGAGGTCGCGCGAACGAACGCGCGCCACCGCCGCACGTACTCGGTACGATACCGCGTACGAAGCTCCGCGAGCACCGCGTTGCGGTCCTGCGTCTGTGCGACGGTCGAGTCGCCGACCACCCACCGCTCGCCTTCGAAGTACGGATCGGAGTTGCGGAACACGCTCTCCATCTGCGTCCAGCCGTCGGCCGTGAAGGCGCCCGGCATTTCGTTAGGCGCGCTGACCACGCCCGCAGCCAGCGGGACGACCTCGGCGTGTCGCACGGGCGGCGCAGCCTTGTTGGCCTGGGCGAGCATGCTCTGGTAGATCTGCTCTGCCCCGGAGAAGCGGCGCAGGAAATCGCGCGAGCGGCGCACAGTGCCGCCGTCCGCCGCCTGCGGCCAGGGGTTCTCGCGCGCGAGCTCGGCGGCGTAGAACTCGAACTGCCGCCGCGCGAGCGTCGTCATGTCGGCGTCGAGCGACTGGCCGCGTCCCCAGCTCGCGAGGAGCACGGGCGCGAGAAATTCGGGCGTGCTTCGCGGCGACTCGTTCGTCATGACGAGGTACGCCTTGAGCATGGCGTAGTCGCGCCCGTAGTCGTCGGTTGGCCGCGGGAGCGCGGGAAGGGCCCGCAGTGAATCCACGAGCGCGCTCCAGGCAGCCGCGTGCAGCTGGCGCTGATACCCATCCAGCCAGACACGGCGCCCGCTCGCGAGCAGCGGGTCACCGCGCCAGAGACCCCAGCGAAGGCGAAGCGGCACGCCGCCCGCGCGGTACTCGCGAACCGTGTCCAGCGTCGCGCGCAGTGTCTCGAGGCGGCCAAGCGCGTCGATCGACGGGAAGGTCACGGCGCCGCCCGGCGTGGCAACCACCGGAAGCGCGGCCACCCCCGCGGCGGCGGTCGTTAGGCGGGCCGCGAGCGACCGGTTCCCCAGCCACGACCGCGTGACGCCGAACGCAACGACGAGCACGGCGGCGATGCCGACACCGAGCACCGCACGACGGAGCCGTGCGACCCTGAGCCCCCCGCTCGCCGCAGTGGCGGCGCCGCGATCGGCCAGGATGACCTCGGGAAACAGCCGCTCGAGGAACACCCACTGCGGGACGCGGCGCGAGGACGCTCGCGTGTACGACGCGGCTGCCGGAGCGGCGACCGCGAGCGAGGCAAACACGCGCGTCGCATCGGGTGTGCCTAACGGTGCTGCGGCAGGCCGCGCGGCGGCAGGCGCCGCGACGTCGGAGACGACGACCGGCCGTGCCCCCACGAAATAAAAGCCACGAAGCTGTGGGCTCACACCGAGATGCATCGGCCGACACAGCTCCACGAGAAACCGCGACACCGGCGTTCCGAGCTTGCCCATCTCACGCGGCAACTCGTACCCCGTGAGTCGCCGCTCCGGCACACTCTCGCGCCCAAGCAGCTGCACACGACGCCCCGCGAGCGACGAGACGATCCCCGCGACAGCCGTATCGAGTCTCGGCGCGAGGCGCTCGGCGTACCCGCCGACCGCTCGCGAACGGCCTGCGCCAGCCTGGGTTGCCGCGTTGTCGAACGGAAGCGCGGCGCCGACCGGCGAGCGAATCTCATCGTTCGTGAACGGCGCGGCCCAATCCTCGAAGTGCGGGATGCGGTCCGCTTTCGTGAACAGCACGTACACGGGCAACGCCACACCGAGCTCACGGGCCGCTTCGCTCAGCCGCTCGCGCATCAGTCGTGCGAGTCCCTCGAGCTGTTCACCGGCACCGCCCGCATAGAACAGGTCGGCGCTGACGCACACCACGGCCGCGCGTGGCGGCGCTGCGGCACGACCGAAGGCTGCGGCAAGGCGTGGCGCGCGCAGGGCGCGCACGAACCGCCGCCACCGATTCGCGTCGGTGAGCACGGGCGCACCCGCTTCGACGAGGACGGCGTCTCGCACGATCCAGAGGTTCGCACCCGCGGTAGCGGTCGGGGCACCTCCGCTCGCAGCCGGGGCATCGCCCGCGAGCAGTTGCGCGTCCGTACCGGATTGCGTGACGACGGTGGTCTTGCAGCTGCCGGCCGAGCCGAGCACGAGGACGACGGGCTTCGCGGCGAACGCGCCGCGCGGAAGCCGCGCGCGCGCCGCGGCGACGGCGGCAAGGGCATCGTCACGACCGGGCGCGGCGGGAGTGTCGACCGGCTCGTCGACCGGACGCAGGAACCAGAGCAGGGAGCCGGCGGCCATGAGACCCAGCACCACGAGACCGACGCGGAGCGCGACACGTTCGCCCTCGGTGAGCGTGAGCACCCCGCCGAGGAGCCAGGCGAGGAGCACGAACACCAGGAGCACGGCGAGGGCGGCGTACCAGCGCGTCGATTTGCTGCGAGCCATTGGGCGTTAGGCGGCGGTGACGAGACGAGAGAGGACGAGTAGCGTGGGCACGGGCGCGATCAGCTGGTCGCGGACCGCGGCGCCGCGAGCGCCTGGACCTCTCGAACGGAGCCGCGAAGCGACAGCGCAGCGATGCCCCAGAGTGCCGCGGCCAGCACGACACTGGCGGCGAGCCCGAGGACCAGCCGCCGGATCCACGGGTCGCGTCCGACGACGGCGTCGTCAGGCGGGCGCCAGGCCGGCGTGAGGTCGCCCGGTGCCCCGCGGATGCGCGACACGCGCTCGCCCAGACGCGAGGCGGCGGCGTGAAGCGCCCCGCGATCGTCCCCGCCATAGCGGCCGCGGAACCCGAGCAGAAGACAGAGATGGTGCACCTCGAGCAGATCGGCGAGCGCCGGCGAGTCCGACCGCGCGAGCAGCTGGTCGACGTGCTGGAAGAACCATTCGCCGCCCATGTGCCCGCCGAACAACTCTTCCTGGAGCGGGCGTCCCGCCCAGTCGGCGAGCGCCGGCTGGCGCGAGTTGAGGGCCGATTCGTCGAGGTACGCCACAGCCGCGAAGATCGCGAGCCGCGCATCGGCGGTCTCGTACCCTGCACGCTGCGCGTCCTCGTCCGCCCGCCGAACGAGCTCGAGGAGCTGTGAGCGAAACGCCGCGGCGTCGGGCACGGGCTGGCGATCGCTCCGCAGGCGCACGGTCGCGGTCAGCAACTCTTGCAGGATCAACGCAAGACGGCCCGCGCCGACGGGAGTCGCGGTCGCAGGTGTGACCGCGGATGCAGCGGCGGGACTATGGGCAACAGGACTCGTCATGGCTACGGCAGTCGGAGATGCGGCGCGGCCGCGGCTCTCCAGCGGACGATCATGGATGCGGCGCCGCACCGCGAAGCTATGGCACCGATGCCGATCGCGCCATGCGATCGGCTTGCTTATCCCGGAACCAGCACCGCGAGCTCGAGGACAGGCTCACCGAACGAGTCGGGCACGTACACCCCGATCTCCCTGGTCGACGTGAGCGCCGTGTCGCACGGACCTGCTCGCACGATCTCGAAGTACGCGAGCTCGGCGCGCGGCGCGAGCCCGGCCGGCGGCGACGGCACGTGCTCGAGCGTGAAGCCCGGGACTGCGCGGCGCGTCAGCTCGAGCACGAATCGCCGCGCGCACACCTTCGAGAGCTGTGGCATCGCGACGATCGTGTCCCGCATGGACAGCGACGAGCGAACGCCAATGAACCACCGCGCCGCCGAATCGAAGCACCGGGCGTCCGCGATCGCCGCGCCGAAGAGCGTGTCGGCGCCGCGAGTGAGCGGAACGACCACGGCCTTCGCTGCCACGACCACGTCGAGGTGCGTGCGCAGATGGCGCTCGAGCGCGCCGAAGCATCCGCCAAGGTCATCGTGCGCGTACGTGGGCAGGTCTCGCGCCTGCGTCGTGAGCGAGAACGTGCAGAGCGCACCCGCCAGTCTCGCGAGCTCGGACCACAACCGCTCCGGATGCGCCCGCCGGGTGGCGAGGAGGTGGCGGAGAGGCGCCTCGGCCGAGCGGACTGAATGCAGGAGCCAGCGCGTGGCAAGCTCGTTCCCGACGTAGGCGGCGGGTGCGGCCCCCGCGCGTTGCGTGCCCGCGGGCCCGAGCGACGCACTGAGCGACGCACCCTTCGCCTCGAGCATCCCGACCACTGCGCGGAGGATCTCGAGCAACCGCTCGCTCGCACCGATCTGAAGCGCGGGCGCGACGTAATCGGGATCCACGACGTAACGACCGCTCCCGTCCCTGCGCACTCGCGCGATGGGAAGGGCGACGTCGCCTGGCGTTACCTCGTGGTCGAGGCAGAGTCGGAGACGCTTTGCGGCGAAATGGATCTCGATGCCGTCCTCGCCCGACGTTTCGTCGCGAACGGTGGCGGCGATCTCGGCGTACCGCGTAGTGTCGTGACCTTCGCCGTGTGACGGGTGGTTGGCGGAAGTCAGCTCGCCTGTAGAGCCGTTGGTGGCACCGACATTCGCGGCGTCGGGCCGCCAGCCGGGCATCGCCAGCAGAACGACGTGCGCATCACGGGTGGGAGAGAAGCGATCGGCGAGCGAAGTCGCCGGTGGCAGGCTATCGGCCTCGGGGCTCGCCACCGCGGTGCCATCCGGGAAGATGCCCCGCGCGTGCGAGAGCGCGAGCGTGCCGCCGCCGAGCGCGTCGGAGTCGAGCGCCGCGCTCGTGACGCCGTAGCCGAACGGAAACATCGCGTCGATCGTGTGTCCGAGACTCTCCTCGAAATGCCGCCGCTGCGCCTGAAAGTGTTGGGGTGCGAGGAACATTCCCTCTTCCCAGACGACCCGGTTCACTCGGCGAGGAGGGAGGCGCATGACGGAGTTCGGTAGACAACGGGAACGAGCTGGCGCGATTGCGCCAGTTCGCGAGCGAGTGAACAATATACTGCCTTCGCACGTCTTCCTCCCGCCCGCTCGTTGCAGCTGTCTGCCTCGCGCGTCGGGGTGTCGTTCCCGCGCTGACATCGATGACCAGCTTCGACGACCGTTACCGCCTGCTCAAATGCGTCGCGCTGGGCGGTGGTATCCGAACACATAACGCCCAGGAAACGTCTACCGGCCGTCCGGTGATGGTCCACATCCTGGACGGCGCCGAGCCGGACGCCGTGGAGCAGCTGCGCCAGCAAGTCGGGGCCCTGCCGGTGGCGGACCGATCGCGGATTCTCGAGATGACGCCGACCGCGGGCGGGTTCACGATCGTCAGTGAGTTTCTGGTCGGGCTGACGACGTTTCAACAGTGGCTCGGCGCGAGGGTGCCGGTGCCGGCACCACCCTCCCGGCCGGAACCGGAGGCGGCGCCGCCCTCTCCGCCGGCGAGCGGAGCGACCGAGAGCTTCATCATCGGCAAGGTGGAATCAGCCCGCGGAAAGGCTGCGCCACCTCCGCCGCCGCCCGGGGATTTCACGCGGCTCTTTCAGGGGGGCGCAGGAATGGGCGAGGGCCTCGGGTCGCCGGCGGCGAGCGCGAGGCCAGCTGCGCCAGCCACCCGCGCCGCGCCCGTACCACCTAACGCCGCACCGCCGGCGCCCAGCCCGAAAGCCGTTCCGGCCATGCCGCCGGCATCGCTCAAGGCGGGCGAGTTTACTTCGTTGTTCAGCCCACCCGCCGCGCCGACGCCGAAGGACATTGCGGCCTCGCCGCTCGTTGGCCCGTCGAACCCGGCGCCCGCGGCGCCGTTCCACGCGCCATTCGGCGGTCCTCCCCCCGTGTCCGAGCGTGCGCCGAGGCCGCCCTTCGGTTCGCCGCCGCCGTCGTCGGCTCCGCCGTTCGCGGCGTCTTCGTCGGCGGTGTTTGCCGCACCGTCACGGTCGCCGCTGGGATCCGACCCGCGTCCCTCGTTAGGCAGCCCGGCCAGCCCGCCGCCCCGGGTGACTCTCCCGCTGTCACCGCCGCCTCAGATCCCGCCGTCCAGCGGTCCGCCGCTGGCAAAACCATCCGGGCCCCCGCCCACCCCGATGTCGCCGCTGGCAGTGCCCCCGTCACCGCTCATGGTGCCGGGACAGGCGCAGGCATCGCTTCCTCCTGTGATCGCACCACCCGTGTTCACGAATCCGGCATCCACCGGTACGCCTGGCGTCCCGGCGTCCCCGCTCGCTGGCGGCCGCGGTGCAGGACCCAGCGACTATACGATGCTGATTCGGCAGGCGGTGACACCCGCTCCGCCCGCCGCGAAGCCGGAGCCCGCGCCGGCCGTCCAGCCCGTCGCGCGAAAGCGAACGGTGCCGCTCGGCCTGCTCATCGCGCTCAACGTCGTGCTGGTACTCGCGATCGCGCTCGTGCTCTACTTCGTGTTCCGGCCGGCGCCAGCTGACGTGAAACCGGGCGATCCGCTGCCGGCGGTCCCGAACGCCCCGGCCGTGCCTAACGCACCGAAGCTGACGGCGCCCGCCGCGCCATCGGTCCCGGCTGTGCCGTCGACCAAGCGCTGACACGCGTCACGCTCGAGACGCCCGACGGACCGAGCGTCTCGTCAGAACGTCAGACGAGCACGATCACGAGCTCGAAGCGTGCGTCGCCCAACTCGGCCGGCACGTAGACGGCGAGGTTCCGCGCGCGCGCCACCGCGTCCCATGCTCCTCCAGCGCGCTTCACGGCGAAGTAGACGAAGTCGAGCTTCACCGGCACCGCCGCCGGCGGCTGCGGTACATGCGCGAGCTCGAGCCCGGGCAGCGCCTGGCGAATCAGCGTGTCCACCACATCGGCCGACCCGACCTTGCAGCCCGACAACACCTTGGAAACGAGATCCGTCTGACGGACGGGAGCGTTGACGGCGAGGTACCATCCCGGCGCCGCGAGCCACCGTTCCTGCTCCACCGCGACCGCCTGAACCGACGGTCTCACCGTGCGCAGCGGGAGCGCCACGGCGACCTCGGGGACCGCCGTCTCGAGCAGCTCGAGCAGCAGCGCCTCGAGCGCGCCGAAGCATTCGCCCGGCCGCGAATGATCGTAGGTGGGCACCGCCCGCGACGTGGGCGCGAACGTCGTGAGCGCGCCCGCGAGCGCGACGAGTGCTTCCCAGAGGTCCGACGGATGCCCACGCCGTACGTCGTGCAGATGGCGGAGCTGCGGGAGATGGGTGTTGAGCGTGTACAGGAGCCAGAAGCTGGCTACGTCGGTGACCGAGAAATCGGCCAGCCCCTGGTTGCGTTGGCGCCGCATGCCTGCGAGCGACGACGCCTTCGCCGCCACGCGCTCCAGGATGCGATGCGCGATGCCCATCACGAATGGGCTTGCGGCAATGTCCAGCAGCGGCGGAACGAACGAGGGGTCGAGGGTCACTTCGCCCGCCGGCGTGCGGAGCAGGCGCACGAGCGGCATCATGACGTACCCCTCGGCCGACTCTCCTTCGAGCATCAGACGAAGGTTCGGGCGTGCGATCTGGATCGGGCGTTCGGCGAGTCCCGTCGTCTCATCGCGCGCCAGCTGATCCTCGCCGCGCCAGCGGGCGGTCGTCGCCGCACCCGATCCGCGCGCGTCGCGGCCCACGACGTTGCGGGCGCCCGGTCGATACTCGGGAACCGCAATCGACACGACCATCGCACGCTGATCCTGTTGCCACGCGGTGTCGAGCGCCCGCGGCGGCGGTGATGGGTCAGACGCGGGTGCGTCGAAAAGGAGCCCGTCGGGGAAGCGCCCGGTAGCGGCGCGCACGACGACCGTCCCGCCGGCGAGCGCCTCGCGGTCGATCTCGAGCCGAGTGACGCCCCATGGGCAGAACGTCAGCGCCCCGAGCTGGAGGCGCAGCAGCTCATCGAGGTAGCGGTCCTGGGCCTGGAGATGCTGTGGTGTGAGCAGCGTCCCCTTGCTCCACAGAACGAGATCGAGAGATGGCATGGTCTACAACGTACCGGACAGGTCGCGACCCGCCAATCATTATTTGGCGAACCGCCGCGTCGTGGACGCGGGTGGATTCCGCGGGGCTGTACCGTGTCACTCGGGGGTGCGCCTGGCAAGGCCGCGCGGACGATCTCGCGCCGCACGTGCACTCGCGCGTGGCCGGTGCTATATCGTAGGCCGCCTCCAATTCGAGATCCCGATGTGACTGCTGCTCCACAGACCGCGCCGCCTGTTCCGCTCCGAACCGACTCCCCGGAGCAGTTCGCGACCCTTCGCGAGTTGCTCACTACCGCACGTTTCGACGAACCGACGCTCGCCGCACGCCTCGGTGTCCGGTCGCTCTACAACGTCAAGCGCATCACCGATGGCCGCGAGGCGCTCAGTGGCACCCCCGACGACGCCAACGCCGCGCTTGTTAGGCTGCTGATCGACGGGGAGCGGCTCTCTGCGTCGCTGGCAGCGCGGCTCCTGGGAGTCGAGGCGTTGTCCGCGCTCGAGTCGCTCGGAGTGCTCGTGCCGGCGAGCGATGACCCGGCGTCGCTCGTCGCGACCGTGATGCTCTATCCCACGCAGGGCCTCTGGCTCGCGTCCGACCGGCAGCCCGCGCGCGTGGCGGAAATCGAGGCCATGGCGCAGGACTACGTGTTCAGTGCGCTGACTGACCTCACGGAGCGGTTCCTCGACGTCGTTCCCGACGCGCCGGGCGCGCGTGTGCTCGAGCTGTGTGCGGGAACCGGGATCGCGGCGCTGCGTGCAGTGCGCCGGGGGGCGGCCGAGGCGTGGGCGGCGGACATTACCCCGCGATGCGTCCACTTTGCGCGGTTCAACGCACTGCTGAACGACCTCGGGGATCGGGTGCGAGTAGTGGAGAGCGACGCGTGGAGCACGCTCGAAGGCGAAGCGTTCGATCTCGTCGTCGCGCATCCGCCATACGTGCCGGCGCTCTCGCACCGATTCGATTTCCGGGACGGAGGCGAGGACGGAGAACAGGTGGCACGGCGGATTGTGGATGGACTCGGCGCGCATCTGCGGCCCGGCGGCCGTTTCGTCATGACCGCGGCGCTGAGTGACCGGCGCGGCGCGCCGATCGCTCAGCGCGTGCGCGCATGGTTGGGAGCGGCCGGCGATGAGTTCGACCTCGTCGTGCTGGAGAATGGCGAGTATGGCCCGATGGAGGCGTACCAGAATGTGACGAAGGGTGGGAAGGGCTTCGTCGACTGCGAACGCTGGCTCAGACACTTCGACAGCCTGGGCGTCGAGCGGTTTGCGCTCAGCACTGTGGAGCTGCGGCGCGATGCCGCGGGTCGCGCGCCCGTGACCGAGCGCCGTCCCGCCGGCAAATCGCCGGACCACCGCGCCGTGGACTGGCTGTTTCGCTGGGCGCGGCGCGCGGCTACGTCCGGATCGACGCCCGAAGCACGGCTGCGCGGACAGCGGCCACGCGTCGCACCGGGCGCGCGACTCGCGGTGCACCTGGAATCGGATGCCACCGGTGGATGGTTCACCGTCGGTGCCGCGGTGGAGACAGCATGGCCGACGCACGCGCTCGTGAAAGCGCCGCCGCTTGCGCCCACCCTGCTGGAGTTGTGCGACGGGACCCGCGATGTCGCGGCGCTGCTTCAGGGTTTGCGCGACGCCGGCCTCGTGGACGATGAGGTGAGCGTCGCCGACGTGGCACACCTGGTGGAGGTTCTGGCCGCAGCCGCGGCGCTCGAGCTTTCCGATTGTCCGATCCCGCCGGCGTCGGCGTGAGTCATGGCCGGACGACGACCGACACCTCGAGCGTACCGACGCATTGCACCAACGCATATCCGGGCGGCACGCCAACGCCGCGCTCGAGGTCGGGGGTGAGCGCCATTCCCCCGGAGCGATACCTGGGCAGATCGTCGGCACCCGCTTCGTCGCGTACAGACGTAGCGGCGGACGCAAGTCCGCCGCGGCGGCGGCGCCACACATCGTTCGCGGTGAGCCACCCGACGCGGCGTCCCGGCTCGAGGAACCGATCCCAGGTTTCAGGAAACCAGTAGCGATCGGTCTCGCCGGAGCGCCCCGTTAGGCGTGCCCAGTGGGCGAGCGTTTCGTGATCGGCGTGTGTCGAGAGCCAGGTGTCGGGAACGAGTAGCCGGGTGACGAACCACGGCCGGCTCGCACCACCCGGCTGTTCGTGTCCGGCGCCCCGCCCCGGGTGACCGCGCGGTGGCCACGCCGCGGCCGCGGCGGCGATCGCGTTGCGATCCATCGCGTCGCGGTCGTCGGGCGAAGCCCCATCGGGGACGGTGGTGCCGGCCGTGATGACAACCCGATAACCGATCTCAGCCACCGCGACGACGGTTGGCGAGTCGTTGCTCGCATCGCTCCCGAACGACGTCGTGAACCGGAGGATTGGTGTCGTCGACTCGTACATCGCGACGACGGCCCAGTGTACCCCATCGGCGAGCCGCTCCCGCGTCGACGAAGGGAGTGCGTTCAGGAGCGCGCCGACCCTGAGCCGCTCGTATGTGGCGCGCACATCCGTACCACGGTGCACGGAGGACTGCCCGCGTGGGCGTGGGTCAAGCCCCAGAGAATCCCGGGCGTCCGTCGCGAGGAGCACCTCGCCGTCGAATCCGACCCGCACCAACCCCTGCACCGCCGATACGAGGCCCGTCGGCAACCGGGCGGCATTGGACGGGTTCAGCACGGCGAGTCTCCCATGGAGCGCCGCGACGAGCGATCGGAGGCGCGCCGGCGCCGGGACTCTCGGCGAGAGCGCGTGCGCAACCATTGGAATCCGAAAGAGCGTCGGGACCGATCGCGCCGTAACGCCGAAACGGGCCACCGCATCCGCGGCGGAATTCCATGGCGGAAGGAGTGGTTGGGTGGCCGCGATGCGGATTAGTGACGAAGAGTTGTCAGCAGGTCGCACGAATGCTGGTTAGTTGCCAGTTTCGCGCCGGTTGCCTTGACATTTCAGCCCCCGATGTGCACGATTGCCCCCTCTTTACGACTCTGCGGTGAGGGGCTAATCCCTGCTCCCACCGCCCAGTGGCATCTCCCTGGGCGCCGCTGTCAGTGCCCCTGACAGACTCCCGCCTATTTCGACCCAGGAGTGACGCATGGCTGACAGCACACAGAAAAAACTCGAGCGTGTACGCCCACCGCGTGTTTCGATCGCGTACGAAGTCGAAACCGGTGGCGCGATCGAGAAGAAGGAGCTGCCGTTCCTCATGGGTGTCCTTGGCGACTTCACGGGACAGCCAACGGAGCCGCTCCCCAAGTTGAAGGAGCGAAAGTTCGTCGAGGTGACGCCCGACAACTTCGATGACGTGCTCGCGAGCATGAAGCCGCACCTCTCGTTCACCGTCGAGAACAAGCTGTCGGAAGATGCCAACGCGCCGAAGCTGGCGGTGGATCTCAACTTCCGCAGTATGGACGACTTCTCGCCGGAAGCCGTGGCGAAGCAGGTGAAGCCGCTGCGCGAGCTCCTGGACCTCCGCACTCAGCTCGCCGATCTGCGCGGATCACTGCAGACCAACGAAAAGCTCGATGAGGTCCTGCAGGCCACTCTCGGCGATGCCGAGAAAATGAACAAGCTGCGCACCGAGCTCGGACTGCCGGAGGGCGGAAACAATGGCTGAGACACAGGCTGCCGGCGGCCAGGCCGCCGCATTCACGACCGGCACGGAGCTCGGGCTGCTCGACCAGATCCTCGAGCAGGGCAAAGTCGGACGCGACCCCGAAACGCGCGAACGCGGCAAGGACCTCGTGAAGCGGTTCGTCGCCGAGGTGCTCGAAGGCTCCATCACCGTAGCGCGCGACACCGAGATGATGATCAACGCGCGCATCGCGCAGATCGATCATCTGCTCTCGCTGCAGGTCAACGAGATTCTCCATCACGCCGAGTTCCAGAAGCTCGAGTCGTCGTGGCGCGGGCTCAAGTACCTGCTCTCGCAAAGCGAGACGGGGACCATGCTGAAGATCAAGGTCCTCAACGTCTCGAAGAAAGACCTGCTCCGCGACCTCCAGCGCGCGCCCGAGTTCGACCAGAGCGCGTTGTTCAAGAAGGTGTACGAGGAGGAGTACGGCGTGTTCGGCGGCACCCCGTTCGGCGCCCTCGTCGGAGACTACTACTTCGACAAGAGCGGCCAGGACATGGAGCTGCTCGAGAAGATCTCGAACGTCGCTGCGGCCGCGCACGCGCCGTTCCTGTCGTCCGCGTCGCACGAGCTCTTCAACCTCGAGAAGTTCACGGACCTCGACCAGCCCCGCGATCTGGCGAAGATCTTCGACACCACCGAGTTCGCGAAGTGGAAGGCGTTCCGGCAGAGCGAGGACTCGCGCTACGTCGCACTCGGGGCGCCGCGCGTCCTCATGCGCGAGCCGTACGGAAGCGGCACCGTTCCGATCGAAGCGTTCAACTACGAGGAGCGCGTCGATGGGACCGACCACAACGCCTACCTCTGGGGGAATTCGGCCTATGCCCTGGCGGCGAACGTCAACAAGGCGTTCGCGGCCTACGGCTGGTGCGCGTCCATTCGTGGCGTGGAGAGCGGCGGCCTCGTGGAAGGATTGCCGGTTCACAACTTCCGCACCGAGGCCGGCGAGCTCGTGATGAAGTGCCCGACCGAGGTGCAGGTCACCGACCGACGCGAGAAGGAGCTGGCGGATCTGGGCTTCGCCGCGCTCGTGCACCAGAAAGGCACCGCGAACGCCGCGTTCTTCAGCGTCCAATCGTGCCAGAAGCCGAAGGTGTACGACACGCCGCAGGCCACCGCGAGCGCGCGGCTCTCGGCGCAGCTGCCGTACATCTTCGCCACGTCACGATTCGCGCATTACCTCAAAGTGATGATGCGCGATAAGATCGGCGGCTACACCTCGCGAGCGCAGATCGATTCGTTCCTCAACCGGTGGATCCAGAACTACGTCACCGGTGAGGACGCGGCCGCCTCGATCAAAGCGCAACGGCCACTCGGCGAGGCGCGCATCGATGTCGTCGAGATTCCGGGGAAGCCAGGCGCTTATCGCGCTGTCGCCTTCCTCCGTCCGCACTTCCAGCTCGACGAGCTTGGCGTAGCGATGCGTCTCGTCGCCGAGTTGCCGCAGCCCGCTGCCTGACCATTACCGGGGCGCCCGGCTTGCCGGGCGCCCGTCGCCGGTTCACCGCGCCGTAACGCACTGCAGCACCTTGCTCCCGCAGTCTCCCCAATTCACTACGAGGCGCACCGAAATGGCATTCGATACCTATGTCGAGCTCACCGACATCGAGGGTGAGGCAACCGCAGAAAATTTCGAGAAGAAAATCGAGATCTTTTCGTTTTCGTGGGGCGCGTCGGCGCCGGTCAACGTCGGCTCGGGGAGCGCCGGTATCTCCGCGTCCAAGGTGAGCATCTCGTCTTTCAATGTGATGAAGAAGACGGACAAGGCCTCGCCCAAGCTGTTCAAGTCGTGTTGTACCGGCGATCACATCAACAAGATGACCGTCTCGATGCGCAAGCAGACTGGCACGGGCGGACAGGACGTGTTCCTCATCTACACGTTCGAAACGGTGTTCGTCGAGTCGATCCAGTGGTCCGGATCGTCCGGCGGTGACGACACGCCAACCGAATCGGTCTCGTTCGCGTTCGGCAAGGTGACCGTCGAGTACAAGACGCAGGACAAGACCGGCAAGCTGGTCGCGGGCACGCCCGTCGTGTGGGACGTCACGAAGGTCTCCGCCAAGTAAGCGAGCCACACGCCGATGCCGACCGCACGAGAGCTATACGCCGCCGGACGGTTGGACTCGGCGATCGAAACGCTGGGGGCCGAGCTTCGGAACGCGCCGACCGATGCACATCGGCGGACGTTCCTCTTCGAGCTGCTCTCGTTCGCGGGTCAGTACGACCGCGCCGAGAAGCAGCTCGATGTGCTCGCGCGCGGTGGTACGGACGCGGAGCTTGCCGTGCTGCCGTACAGGGCGGCGCTGCAAGCTGAGCGAATCCGAGAGCACATGTTCGCGACCGGCGACTTTCCGACCGGGGGCGTTCCGGCGCCGGTAGCGGGAACGCTCAACGGACGCCCCTTCCTGTCCATCGAGGACGCGGATCCACGCGTCGGAGCGCGCCTCGAGGTGATGGCGGGTGGGCGCTACATGTGGATTCCGTTCGCGTACGTCGAGTCGGTGCGCATGGAGCCACCGCGGATGCTGCGCGATGTCCGATGGGCGCCGGCCCACGTGACGACGAACGCGACGATGCGTGAGATGGAGCTCGGTGAGGTGTTGCTCCCCGCACTCTCCCCGAGGGCGTGGCGCCTCGACGATTCGGAGCTGAAGCTCGGCCGGGCAGCCGACTGGGAGGAGCTCGCCGACGGGTCCTTCGCACCCACGGGTCAGAAGCTGCTCCGGGTCGACGACGAGCTCGTTCCATTGCTGGAGGTGCGTGACCTCGTGATCGCTACGGGCGGATCCGAAGAACCACCGGCGTAGCGCCACAGCGCTCCGCCAACGCCGATCGTCAATCCGTGCTTTCCCGCGGTGCGGGCGCGCTACCTGGTGCGCCGGCGCCGTGTGGGTTTCGCCACTAGAACGCTGGACCAGACGCCCCGCATGCCCGTCGATACCGCCCTGCTGGAAGCACTGCTCTTACCGGTTCCAGGCGACAACCCCGCCGGTCGAGACCTGCGCTACGATCCGCGCTACGACCAGGTGAAGGAGGCGCGGCGCGAAGACCTCGAGCTGCCGCCCGGCGGGCTCGCCACGGATCGCAAGGTCGCGGACTGGCAGCACGTCGTGAAGCTGTCGGCACAGCTCCTCTCCGCCGAGACGAAGGACCTGCAGCTCGCAGCGTGGCTGTCCGAGGCGCTGCTCAAGCGCGACGGGCTATCGGGGCTCATCACCGGGCTCGAGTCGCTCCGCTCGATCCTCGAGCGGTACTGGGACCACTGCTACCCCGCCTGGGATGAGGACGATCCCGAGCTGCGGGCCGGCCCGCTGGTATGGGTTGGGTCGAAGCTGGAAGTACCCGTTAGGCAGACGGCGATCGCGCCAGGCGGCGTTTCGCTGCTCGACTACCAGGCATCGCGTGTCGTTCCGAGCGAGGCGGACGCCGAAGGGAACCGCGACAAGCGCGTCGCGCGCGCGGAAGCGCTCGGCGACGGCAAGCGATCCCCCGAGGAGGTGGATGGCGCGATCGCGGGCGCACCGAAGGCCTTTTATAAGACGCTGCTCGCCGAGACGGACGCCGCGCTGGCGGCGACCGTCGCGCTCGAGAAGGCGTCCGATGAGCGCTTCGGCCGCGACGCGCCGTCGTTTGGCAGGCTGCGATCCGCGCTCGACGACATTCGTCGCACAGCCGCCCCGATCCTCGCGCAGAAGCTCATTGATGATCCGGATCCGATCGTCGAGGAGCCGGTCGCGGGCGAGGACGGCGCGGCGGGCGCCGCAGCCGACGGCCCGCTCGCGCCGGAGCCGGTGAGCGTGGCCGACGCGGCCGCGCGCGTGGCAACGGCCGCCCGGTTCCTTCGCAAGCAGGATCCCACAAACCCCGCCCCGTACCTGATGCTGCGCGGCCTTCGCTGGGGCGAGCTGCGCGCGACCGCGCCGGACGTTCAGCCGAAGCTGCTCGAGGCACCGCCCACGGCGGTGCGCTCCCGTCTCAAAGCGCTCATGCTCGATGGCAAGTGGTCCGATCTCCTCGAGCAATGCGAGACGGTGATGGCCACGCCGAACGGGCGGGGGTGGCTCGACCTCCAGCGATACGTCGTGACCGCGTGCGACCGGCTGGGTGCGAGCTACGACGGCGTTGCGACCGCCGTGCGGGCAGAGCTCCACGTGTTGCTCGCTGCCCTTCCCCAGCTGCCGGAGATGACGCTCATGGACGACGCGCCGACGGCGAACCGAGAGACGCGCGACTGGCTCGACGCGCAGGGCATTGGAAGCCCGGAGTCCGGCAACGGTACCGCGGCCAACAGCGGCGCGGATGCGGCCGACAGCGAGATTCTGGATCAGACAGCGTCGTTGGCGGCGGCGCTCGGCGAGGAGGACGCGACGAGCGAGCACGGAGGGCTCAGGAGCGGCGTCCGTCGGCGGACCGCCAGCGCCCGGAGCGCCGGCGCCGCGGAACGCGACCCGTTCGTGACCGCCCGCGGCGAGCTCGCCCAGGGCCGCCCGAACCGCGCCATCGAGCTCCTCGTCTCGGAGCTGGCCCGGGAGCGATCCCCACGCGGGCGGTTCGTCAGGCAGACGCAGGTCGCGTACGTCATGGTCGAGGCAGGGCTCGACGCCGTCGCGCGGCCGATTCTCGAGAAGCTGATCAGCACCATCGACGAGCGCGGCCTCGAGGACTGGGAGTCCGGGCCGCTCGTCGCGCAGCCCATGGCGCTGCTCTGTCGGGTCCTCGACCGGCTCGGCGACGGGTCGGGTGACCGCGATGGACTGTACCTCCGCATCTGCCGGCTGGACCCGCTGCAGGCCATCGCGCTGCAGCGGCCCAACGCCTAACGCGCCGAGGCCGTCATGGGACGCACCGAGATCGAACGCACCGTCACGCCGTCGCTGCTCGACCGCCTCTCGGACCACCAGCCGGGGATCGCTGCCGACCCGCCGGTCACACGCGAGGAATCCGAGCGACGCTATCGCCGCGGCGTCGAGCGGGACGTCGAAACGTTGCTCAACACGCGCCGCTCGATGATCCCGGCGCCCGACTGGTGCCCGGAGCTGCGCCGGTCGGTATACGACTACGGCCTCGTGGACACTACCGGGATGGCGGTCGGCACCAAGGCCGGGCGCGACAGCCTGCTCGCGGCCCTGCAGGATGCGATCGAGCGCTTCGAGCCGCGTCTCGGGCAACCCCGCGTCAGGCTCATCGATGCGCAGCAGGTGCGCGCGCCGCAAATCCGCTTCGTGCTCGAGGCCGTGCTCGAGATGGACCCGGGGCGCGAGGACGTCGTCTTCGACACCATGCTCGAGATCGCGAGCGGGGAGTACGACGTGCACGACGCCGACACCTCGCCCGCGGGCTGAGCGGAGCCGCCGTGCGCGACGACCTGTTGCTCTACTACGAGCGCGAGCTCACGTACCTCCGGCGCATGGGCGCCGAGTTCGCGGCGCGCTACCCGAAGGTCGCGTCGCGGCTGCAGCTCGAGCCCACGAAATGCGAGGACCCCCACGTCGAGCGGCTGCTCGAAGGGTTCGCGTTCCTCGCAGCACGCGTCCACCATCGCCTCGACGACGACCTCCCCGAGGTTTCCGAGGCGATGCTCGAGGTGCTGCACCCGCAGCACGTGCGGCCGCTTCCGTCGCTCTCTCTCGTGGAGATGGAGCTCGACCCCGAGCTCGGCAAGCTGGCGGCGGGATTCCACGTGCCTCGAGGCAGCGAGCTGCGCTCGCGGCCCGTTCAGGGAATGCCCTGCCGGTTCCGCACCTGCTACGACACCACGCTGTGGCCGATGACGGTGACCGGCGTCGAATGGACGACGGCTGACCGCGCAGGGTCCGGGGCGCGCGTGGGCGAGGCGGTCGGCGCCATCCGCATCGAGCTGCGGGCGTTCAGCGGCATGAAGCTCGGCCAGCTCGCCCCGGTGCGCGGACCGGCAGGGAGCGAACCGTCTCCGGGCGGCACGACAGCACCCGCCCCCCTCCGCCTGCATCTCGCCGGCGACGCCAACGTTGCCGACGCGTTGCACGAGCTGCTGCTCAACAGTTGCGCCCGCGTCATTGTCCGCGACCCCGACCAGCCGTCGCGCCCGCCCGTCGTCATTCCGGCCACCAAAGTGACGCCGGTTGGCTTCGAGGAGAACGAGGCACTCTTACCATACCCGCGCCGCACCTTCGCCGGGTTCTCGCTGCTGCAGGAGCTGTTCGCCTTCCCGCAGAAGTTCCAGTTCGTGGATGTGGCGGGCGTCGCCGAGGCGCTGCGTGCACTTGGCGCCGGAGTCCGTGCAGAGCTGTTCTTCGTCATCGCCCCGTTCGAGCGCGCCGAACGGCGCCAGATCCTGGAGCTCGGGATCTCCGCGCGGACGTTCCGCCTCGGGTGTACCCCCGTCGTGAACCTGTTCACGCAGGTGGCCGAGCCCATCCTGCTCACGCAACGGACGACGGAGTACGCCGTCGTACCCGACGCGCGGCGCCGGCTCGAGATCGAGACGTGGTCCGTGGATGCCGTCTCCGGCATTACACCAGGCGAGGGTGAGCCGCGGCGTATCGAGCCGCTCTACGGTTTCCGTCACGGCCGGAGCGACGCGGCCGGTGTCTTCTGGCATGGCGTGCGGCGCGCGAGCGGATGGCGAACCGACCGCGGCACGGAAGTGTTCATCTCGTTCGCCGACCTGTCAGGCCAGCTCCGTGCGCCTAACGCCGAGGTGGCGTCGCTGACCCTGACGTGCTTCAACGGCGATCTGCCGAGCCGCCTGCCCTTCGGCGTGGACGAGCGCGGCGACTTCGAGCTCGCGCAGGGCGGGCCGGTGCGCCGCGTTTTCTGTCTCGCACGCCCCACCCCCGTGGTGCAGCCACCCCTCGGCAAACCGCTCCTGTGGCGATTGGTGTCGACCCTCTCGCTCAACCACCTCTCGCTGGTGGAGGAAGGAATCGATGCGCTGCGCGAGCTCCTGCGGCTGCATAACGTGGGCGACTCGACGAGCGGCGAACGGCAGATTCAGGGGCTCGTCTCGGTGCGCAGTGCGCCGGCGTACGCGCGCGTGACCGCCGATCAGGGACTCGCATTCGCCCGCGGCCGTCGTGTCGATCTGGAATTCGACGAGGAGCACTTTCCCGGCGGCGGTGCGTTCCTGTTCGCGAGCGTGCTCGAACGCTTCCTCGCGCACTACGCGACCATGAACAGCTTCACGCAGCTCGCCGCACGCTCGCGGCAGCGGAAGCGCGTCATCCGGGAATGGCCACCACGAGCCGGGTGGCGGACCCTTCTCTGATGCGCACCCGTTCCGACACTGCCACGGCTGGTGGCTCGTACACGGCGCCCGAGCGGCCGGCGCCCAACGCGGCGCTCGAGCGCGCACTTCGGGACGAGCCGACGGCGTTCTCGTTTTTCCAGGCGGTGCGCCTGCTGTCGCAGCTCCGTCCGACGCGCTCCGCGGTCGGTGGGTGGGCCGACCCCGCCAGCGAGACCGTGCGATTCTCCGCGAGCACATCGCTCGGGTTCCCGGCGAGCGAGATCCAGTCGCTCGTGATGCCGGACGACGACGATGCGGCGCCGGGACGCATGACCGTGAACTTCCTCGGGCTTACCGGCCCGCAGGGCGTCCTTCCGCATTTCTACACCGAGCAAGCGGGGGCACTCGCGCGCGCGAAGGACACCGCCTTCCGCGATTTCCTCGACCTGTTCAACCACCGGGTGCTCTCGCTGTTCTACCGGGCATGGAAGTCTCACCGTGCGCCGGTGTTGCAGGAGGAAGGCGCGGAGGACCGGGTTCACGACCACATGCTCGACGTGGCGGGCGTCGGAACCGCGGGCCTGCGCGGACGGCTTCCGTTGCCCGACGCGACGCTCGCGTTCTACGCCGGGCTGCTCGCGCTCCGCGTCAGGCCGGCGGACGGGCTCGCGCGCCTGATCGGCGACTACTTCGATGTGGCAGCCGATGTCGAACAGTTCGTGGGCGAGTGGCGGTATGTGGACGCCCATGGACAGTGCACCATGGGCGCGGAGGACGACGCGGGACGGCTGGGGTTTGGCGTGCTCGGGAACGCGGCGTGGGACGCGCAGGCACGAGTGCGTCTCCGGCTCGGACCTCTCTCGCGCGCCCAGTACGATGCGTTTCTCCCCGGTGGGTCCGCGTACGACGCCCTGTGCGCGCTGGCGCGACTCTACGCCGCGGACGAGGTGGGCGTGGATGCGCAGCTCGTGCTCGCGCGCGGCGAGGTGCCGGGTTGCCGGATCGGGCCGCCGTCCCGGGATGGCCCGGCGCCACCTCGTCTGGGCCGCGGTACGTGGCTCGCGTCGCGGCCACTCGAGCGCGACCCCGACGAAACGATGCTCCGACTCTGTTGAACGATCAGCCGCTGCTCACCTAACGAAACCCTACCCGCGAGGCAGACGATGTCCGTGAACCTTAAGGCGCTGATCGGAAAACTGAACGCCGCCACACGCGGCGCCGTCGAGGGCGCAGCCGGCCTGTGCCTGTCGCGAACGCATTACGACATCGAGATCGAGCACTTCCTCGTGAAGGCGCTCGATGCCACCGATGGCGACCTCGCGCAGATCCTCAAGCATTACGGGGTGAACCGGTCGCGTCTCGCCGATGACCTGGCGCGTGGCCTCGACCGGCTGAAAAGCGGCAATGCGCGGACGCCGAGCCTCAGCCCGTCGCTGGTGAAGGTGCTGACCGAAGCGTGGACCATTGGATCGCTCGAGTTCGGGGCGCCGCAGGTGCGCACCGGCCATTGCCTGCTGGCACTGCTCACGAACGAGGAGCTGGCCCGGCTCGCGAAGGACATCAGCCGCGAGCTCGAGAAGATCGCGCCCGAGGTCCTGCACAAGGAGTTCGTCACGATCACCGCGCCGTCTCCGGAGGCAGCCGCGGAAGTCGGTATGCAGCCGGGCGGACGCGCGGCCGACGCCTCGGGCGCGCCGAAGGCGGCCGGAAAGACGGCGAGCCTCGATCAGTTCACGGTCGACCTGACGGCGCGTGCGCGCGCCGGGAAGATCGACCCGGTCCTCGGACGAGACTTCGAGGTGCGGCAGGTCGTGGACATCCTCACGCGACGACGGCAGAACAACCCGATTCTCGTGGGCGAGGCCGGCGTCGGGAAGACGGCGGTCGTCGAGGGCTTCGCGCGACGCGTCGTGGAGGGCGATGTCCCTGAGCCGCTCAAGAACGTCGCGATCCGCACGCTCGACCTGGCGCTGCTGCAGGCGGGAGCGGGGATCAAGGGCGAGTTCGAGAATCGATTGAAGGCACTGATCGAGGAGGTGAAGGGATCGCCGACGCCCATCATCCTCTTCATCGACGAAGCGCACACGATGATCGGCGCCGGCGGCCAGGCGGGACAGAACGACGCCGCGAACCTTCTCAAGCCCGCCCTCGCGCGCGGCGAGCTCCGTACCATCGCCGCGACGACGTGGGCGGAGTACAAGAAGTTCTTCGAGAAGGACCCGGCGCTGTCGCGCCGGTTCCAGCTCGTGAAGGTCGAGGAGCCGGGCGAGGAGCAGTGCCTGCAGATGTTGCGCGGTGTCGTGCCTGCGCTCGAGTCGCATCACAAGGTCCGCATCACGGACGACGGGCTCGACGCGGCGGTGCGGTTGTCGCATCGCTACCTCGCCGACCGCCAGCTCCCCGACAAGGCGGTGAGCGTGCTCGACACGGCGTGCGCGCGGCTCGCGTTAGGCCAGCAGGCCACGCCGGGTCCGGTGGAGGATGCTCGGCGCCGGCTCGATGACCTCGCCGTGCAGGCCCGCGTGCTTGAGCGCGAGACCGCGCTCGGCGTGGATCACCAGGAGCGGCTCACCGCCATCGCGGCCGCGCGCGTGGACGTGGAGGCCGAGCTGGCACGGCTCACCGCGCGCTGGGAGCAGGAGCGCGGGCTCGTGGAGCGCATTCGCGAGATTCGCGGGCAGATCGAGGCCGCGCACGGGTCGGCGGCGTCCGTCGACACGAAGCCGGCCGACGGCGCCACCCTCGAGGGGCTTCGCGCGCAGCTCGCGGAGCTCAACGGCGAGCTCGAACGGATGCAGGGCGACAAGCCGCTCATGCGCGTCGCTGTGGATGCGTCGATCGTCGGCGAGGTCATCTCCGGCTGGACGGGCATCCCCGTCGGCAAGATGCTGCGCGATCAACTCTCGATGATGCTCGAGCTCGAGCGACACGTCGGCGCGCGCCTCATCGGCCAGGACCACGCGATCGCGGCGATCAGTCGGCGCGTGCGCACGTCGGCGGCGAAGATCGAGGATCCGAACAAGCCGAAGGGCGTGTTCATGCTCGTGGGCCCGTCGGGCGTCGGCAAGACGGAGACGGCGCTCGTGCTGAGCGACCTGTTGTTCGGTGGCGAGCAGAACATGGTGACGATCAACATGAGCGAGTTTCAGGAGGCGCACACCGTCTCCACGCTCAAGGGGTCGCCGCCTGGGTACGTCGGGTACGGCGAGGGCGGCGTGCTCACGGAAGCTGTGCGCCGACGGCCGTACTCGGTGGTGCTGCTCGACGAGGTCGAGAAAGCACACCCCGACGTGCTCGAGCTCTTCTTCCAGGTGTTCGACAAGGGTCGCATGGAAGACGGCGAAGGGCGGCAGATCGATTTCAAGAACACGATCATCCTGCTCACGACCAACGCCGGCACCGAGACGATCATGACGCTGACGGCCGACCCGGAGACGATGCCGTCGCAGGAGGCGTTGGCCAAGGCGCTCAAGCCCGAGCTGGACAAGACGTTCAAGCCCGCGTTCCTCGGGCGCATGGTCGTGATTCCCTACTACCCGGTGCGGGATGAGAACCTGAAGCAGATCGTCAGGCTCAAGCTCGGGAAGATCCAGCGGCGGTTGCGCGAGACGCAGCGCGTGGCGCTCGTGTACGGCGAGGAGCTGGTGAACGCCGTCGCGGCGCGATGCACCGAAGTGGAGAGCGGCGCGCGCAACGTGGACAACATCCTCACGAACACGATGCTTCCCGAGGTGTCGATCCTCCTGCTCGAGGCGATCGCGGGCGGGACTCGCCCGGGCGCCGTGCGCGTCTCCGTGAACGAGAACGGCGACTTCGCGTACGAGGTGACGCCCACCGCGCGTGACGCACATTTCTCGCTGGCGGAGCCCGCCGACGCGAGCGTCGACGCGAGCGTCGTGGCGAGCGCCACGTAACCGAAGGACACGCCGATGACGATCCCGATCTCGCAAGCCAACCGTCCACTGCGGGCGACCACGCCGCTCGGCGAGGACGTGCTCGTCGCGTTGTCGCTGGTGGGTGAGGAAGAGGTATCACGCCCATTCCTCTTCACCGTCGACTTCACGTCGACGAACCAGTCGGTGACGGCTGCCAGCCTGCTCGGGAAGCCGATCACCCTGCACATCCCGTTCGGCGACGGCGAAGAGCGCGCCGTGCACGGTCTGGTGCGCCGCTTCTCGACGTTCGGGCGCGATCGGAGCGATAACCAGGCGCATTATCAGGTGGAAGTCGTGCCGGCGCTGTGGTTCATGTCCCTGTCCACGAACTGCCGCACGTTCGAGGACCAGTCGGCACTCGACATCGTCGAGAAGGTGTGCAAGGAAGCGGGGGTCACGAACGTGAAGCGGCGCGTGACCGGCCCGCCGCCGCCGCTGCCGTACGTGGTGCAGTACCGGGAAACCGACCTGGCGTTCGTCTCGCGGCTGCTCGAGGAGGCGGGACTGTACTACACGTTCGAGCACGAGAAGGACAAGCACACGCTGGTGTTCTCCGACGCACGGGGCAGCTCGATTCCGGCGTGCGCGCAGGCATCGGCGAAGGTGCAGCCGCGGACGATGGGGGGGCAGATGCAGGCCGACGTCGTCTTCGAGCTCACGCGACACTTCGCCGTGCACTCGGCGTCGGTGTCGCTGGCCGACCACGACCTGCTCCGTGCCGACAGTACGGGGAAGGTGTCGAGCGGCAGCCCGGGCGCGCGCGGGGAGTGGTTCGACTTTCTCGGTGACCTCGGGCCTAACGATTCGGCTGGCGAGGCGAAGCTTCGCATCGAGCTCGACGAAACGGGGCACGACGTGCTGCGCGGGACGAGCACGTGCGCGGCGTTCGGGGCCGGCACGCGCGTGTCGGTCGCGGGCGGCCCCGCCGGCACCGGCGGCACCGAGCTGCACCTCCTGCGGGTGACCCACGAGCTGGAGGTCGGCGACGTCATCGCGGCCTCAGGCCTTTCCGCGAAGTACGAGAACCGGTTCGAGTGCATTCCGGCCACCGTCCGGTATCGGCCCGGCCGGGTCACGCCGCGGCCGTCGGTGCGCGGCACACAGACCGCCAAGGTCGTCGGCAGCGGCGGCACCGGCGAGATCGACGTCGACAAGAACGGGTGCATTCTCCTGCAGTTTCCCTGGGATCGGGGGGTGGGAAAGGACGGCGGTTCGAAGCATCGCGTGCACGTGGCCAGCGTGTGGGCCGGCACTGGCTGGGGGTTCGTCCAGATTCCCCGCGTGGGACAGGAGGTGCTCGTCGAGTTCCTCGAGGGCGACCCCGATCGGCCCATCGTCACGGGGCGCGTGTACAACAGCGCGCACAAGGCGCCCTACGACCTGCCAGCGAACAAGACGCAGGCGGGCTGGAAGTCGCGCACGTTAGGCGGCGGCAGCGACAACTTCAACGAGCTGCGGTTCGAGGACAAGAAGGGCGAGGAGCACGTGTTCGCGCAGGCCGAGAAGGACCTGAAGGTCGTCGTGAAGAACGACGAGACCCGCGAGGTGCGGCACGACCGGACCACGACGATCAAGAACCACGACAAGCGGACGGTGTCCGAAGGCAACGACGAGCACACCGTGAAGAAGGGGAATCAGACCATCACCGTCACCCAGGGCGACCAGACGATCGAGGTCTCGAGCGGCAAGCAGACCGTGAAGGTGCACGCCGACCAGGCCATCACGGTGGAGCAGGGCAACCGGTCCGTGACGCTCGACCAGGGCAACGACAAGCTCGACGTGAAGATGGGAGACCTGTCCGTGAACGTGTCGTTAGGCAACATCGCGATCAAGGCTGGCGCCGGCAAGATCGCCATCGAGGCCATGCAGGAACTTTCGCTCAAGGTCGGCATGAGCTCCATCGTCCTCAAGCCGGACGGCATCGAGATCAAGGGGTTGAACGTGAAGACCGAGGCCATCATGGAGGCGAAGACGAAGGGCACGATGACGACGGTCGAGGGGTCCGCGTTGACCCAGATCAAGGGCGCGATGACGCAGGTGAACGGCGACGGCATGTTGATGCTCAAGGGCGGTATCACGATGATCAACTAGGCGGTGCCAATGACGAACCCCGCGCAGGCATCTGCCGCCGCGACCCCGTCATCGGTCGCGTGGCTCGTGGAGCGCTCCGCCCTCCCCGATGACGTGACACCGCTCGTCGCCACGGCGACTGACGGCGCATCGCTCGTGCAGGCGCTGGCCGGCAACGGCAAACCGGTGGAAGCGCTGCGGGTGATCGCCGCCGCGCTCCCTCCGCGTGAAGGCGTTTGGTGGGCCTGGGTCTCCGCACGCCACGCGTCGCAGCTCACCGCGCCCGATCGCCAACCTCCGCCGGCGGTGTCGGCCGCTCTCGCGGCCGTCGAGCGGTGGATTTCCAACCCCGACGACGACGCGCGCCGCGTCGCCTGGACCGCCGGCGAGCGTGCAGGTCTCGAAACCGCCGTCGGCTGCACCGCCGCCGCCATCTTCCTCACGTCGGGCAGCGTCGCCCCGCCCGAAGTCCCGCCCGTGCCCCCGCCGGCCGGCGTGGACCGCATGCTGGTCGGTAACGCCGTCGCCCTCGCGGCCGCCAGTGATCCGGTGCACTTTGAAGCGTTGGCGGGAGCCTACCTGGCGCAGGGACTCGAGGTCGTGAAGCAGCTGGGTGGGTGGGACAAGGCCGTCGCGCTGTCGCAGGAACACTTCCAGACGCAGCGCGACAGGCAGGCGCGCGCGTCAGCTCCATCGTCGGCGCCGTCCGCGGCGTCACATCCGCGCTGAGGAATCGCCGATGCCCTTCCCCGCTGCTCGCATCACCGACATGCACATGTGTCCGATGGTTACCCCGGGGCTGCCGCCGATCCCGCACGTCGGCGGCCCCATCGTGGCGCCCGGTGCGCCGACCGTCCTCATCGCGGGGCTGCCGGCCGCTTGCGTCGGCAGCATGTGCGTGTGCGTTGGCCCACCCGATTCGATCATCATGGGCTCGCCAACGGTCCTCGCCGGCGGACTACCGCTGGCGCGCCTGATGGATCCCACGGCGCACGGCGGAATGATCATGGCCGGCGCCCCAACCGTAATGGTAGGCCCATGACTACGAACCTGCGGCGGACGGCGCGTCATTGCGCCTCGGCCTTCCTCGCGGCACTCGCCACGGCGTGCCTCAATGACCGGGCGGTCGCGCCCGGGCCTAACGACGACGGGTCTCCCTCGGTGCGTCTGGGGCTCCACGCCACCATTATCGGAGCGGCCGCGGGCCAGACGGTGCGCATCAGCGCCTACTACGTTCGTGTGGACGGGACGCACGTGCCCCTCGTGAATACGCCAACGGCGGTGAGCGTCACTCCCGGCGTCCCGCAGCAGGTGGCCGTGCTGGTGAGGATCGGACCGTGCCTCGCGGACCCGCAGCACGCCACCGGGACCAGTAACGGGTGCGAGGTGGGGATCGATCTCGCGCTCGAGGAAGACGGCACGATCATTGACGAGCAGTCGAGCCCACCGACACCGTCGCTGCGGCCGGGGACCACCACGACCGTCCCGCCGATCACGTTCACGCGGGTGGCGCAGGTGACGCTCGGCGGCACTGCGGTGCTGCGCCAGGGCGAGTCACGCACGCTGACAGCGTCGGCGAAGGACCCACAGGGCAACGCCATCGCCGCGCGTGCCTTCCGGTGGTTGAGCGACAACCCGGGCGTGCTCTCGATCAACGCGACAACTGGCGCGGTCACGGCGGTGGCCCCCGGATCGGCGCGCATCACCGCGACCACGGGTGTTCGGAGCGGGACGGCGACGGTGCGAGTGATTCGGCGCGTCGCCACCGTCGTGCTCGGCCCTGCCACGCCGCCCCCGGTGCGCGCCGCCACGACGCTGGCGCTCGTCGCGACGGCCAGGGCGGAGAACGGGGTAGATGCGGGCGACCTGGCCGACCGCACGATCACCTGGAGCGTCGTGAACCCGGCGGGCCCGACGCGGACGGCAAACATCTCGCCTGCCGGGACGCTCACCGGCGTCTACCCCGGCGACGCCGACGTCACGGTGTCCATCGACGGCCTGACGGCGACGCTGCGGCTTCGTGTCATTGCCGCGCGCGTGGTCATCCAGTCGCCCAACACCGCCGCCCTCGTCGGCGGTACCATGCCGCTCACGGCGAATGTGCTCGCAGCCGACAACGCCGTGTTGCCTAACGTGCCTGTCACCTGGACCACATCCGACCCGACGGTCGCGAGCGTCGATGCGAACGGTGTGCTGAGGGGCGTAGGACCGGGGCTGGCCACCATCACGGCGACCGGCGGTGGCGCGAGCGGCAGCGCGCCGATCCATGTCACCACGGCGACGCTCTTCGTCGAGCCGACCGCAAGCGAGGTCCTGCCCGGTGAAACGAGGCAACTGTCGGCCGGAAATGCGATCGGTCCAGTCACCTGGGAAACCTCGGACGCCGCGGTTGCCACGGTGTCATCGACCGGACTCGTGACCGCACGCGAACCGGGCACCGCAGTCATCACGGCAAGCGCGGTGTCGATCTTCGGCACACAGCGTGGCACGGCGACGATCATCGTGAAAGCGGCCACCCCGCCGAGCACGACCGAGTCGGGGGAGACTTACGAGAGCGAAACGGTGCCGTTCACCGCGACGGCACGCGATTCGAAAGGAGCTGTTCTCGACGTGTCGATCACATCGGCGTCAGAGAACCCGCAGCTCGCGCCGGCCACCCGTCCCTCCCCCCGTCAATGAGCATGCAAACCATCGATCAGTCCGCCCGCGCCGGGTGGAACCACCCGACGCACAGGGGCAGCGCTTCACGGTGGTGGCTGGCCGCGCTGGCCGTGGCGTTCGCGATGCCGGCATGCTACAGTGGCGCGCCGCCCACAACTGCGCCGCATCCACGCATCAAGGAAGCCGAAGACGCGGCACGGCAGGCGATCGCGGTCGAAGCCCAACTGAGGCCGGACACACTCTCCGTACGAACGGTCGGAGTGCTTCCGTTCGACCAGACGGGGCTCGACACATCCATGACGGCCCTCGGGTACGGACTGGCTGACCTGCTGCGGGTCGACCTGTCCAAGAGCAGCCAGCTGCGCATCGTCGACCGCCTTCGACTCGACGCCATCATGCGCGAGCTCGCGCTCGGCACATCCGGGCGCGCCGACTCCAGCGCCGCGCCACGAGTTGGCCGGCTCGTTCAGGCGCGACGTGTGGTGTACGGCGCGCTCGACACCCGCGGCAGCACGATGGGCGTCAATGTCGGCGTCGCCGACGCCGCGACACGGCAGGTGCAGCCAGCGGCGTCCGCGCAGATGGGCCTCAACGATATTCTCGACACGGAGAAGCAGATCGCGTTTCGGCTCTTCGAGGGCCTGGGAATCACGCTGACACCGGCCGAGCGCGCCGCGGTCGACGAGCGCCCAACGAAAAGCATTGCGGCGTTCCTCGCCTACAGTCGTGCGGCACGCCACGACACGCAGCTCCGCTTCGATCAAGCCATCCCGGAGTATCGCGAGGCGCTGCGGCTCGACCCGGACTTCACCCTCGCCGCGTTGCGCCTTCAGGAAGACGAGGCACTCACCGGCGCGGCGTCGCGACGCAACGCGCTTGCACGTTCCGCGAGCCTCACCGTCGACCGGCTGAACGGCGTGTTCACGTCGCCCATCGGCGGCGGGCAGCCACCGGGCGGCGTCACCGATCCGGCATTTCCGGCGCTGACCGTCACGATCATCATCACCATTCTCACTCCACGCTGAGGCGATCGTGCGCAATCCTGGATCCGCCGCTCTTTGCGCCGTCCTCGCGCTCTCCGTGGTCACGCCAACCGTGGGCGCCCAGGGGAAGCTCGCCGGCTCCGCCCAATCCGGACTCGGTCCCATCTTCGAGCGCTGGCAGTTCGGGGGCGATGGAATTCCGCAACCTACCATTGACGGCTCGGCCTCCGTACGCGTGACCCGTCTGACGCAGTGGTCCGTCCCCATCGCCGTGGCGGTGCCGATCGGTGACCGATGGACGGTCGATCTCACGAGTGCGTACGCGAGCAGCGAGGTCGACCTCGGCAGCGTCGATCCGGTCACGGGTTCGAACGGCTACTCGCTGAGCGGTCTCGCCGACGTGCGCCTTCGCGCGACGGGCCGCATCATCGGCGACGCCGTGCTGCTCACCGCGGGGATCAACCTCCCGACGGGGAAAACGGAGCTCAACGAAGAGGAGTTGAGCGCGGTCCGCGTCGTCGCCGCGCCCGCGCTCAGTCTGCAGGTGCCGGTGCTCGGCGTCGGTGGCACGGGAACGCTCGGGGTCATCGTCGCACGCCCGCTCGGCGCGTGGAACTGGGCCTTCGGCGCGTCGTACGAGATGCGAAACAAGTACACGCCCGTCTCCATCGCCGCCGGGCTCCCCGTGGATGTGAGTCCCGGCGACGCCGTACGACTCTCGCTCGGTACGGACCGTCTCATCGGTCAGAACAGCATGACATTGGGGCTGTCGGCCGACTTCTTCTCAGAGGAAAAGCTGGAGCCGGACGAAAGCACCGGCGTGCCATCCGTCCCGACGAAGCTCGGGCCGATCTACACGGTCGACTGGCAGTTCAATGCCGTCACGTCCCGGTTTCGCGAGCTCACGTTCTACATCGTCGATCGCTATCGCACCGAGTACGAGCGCAGCGGTGTGAAGACTCCCGACAGCGAGGCCAACTACCTCGACGTCGGCGTCCGGTCAGTCCTCGGAGTGGCGCCGTCGACGGGTGTGCTGATCGCGCTCAACGGCAGGCATCACACGGGCATGGACTCGGACCAGTACATCACGACGGCCGCCATCGCGAGCGGCGCGCTCACGCTCGGACTCGTGCAGCAGATCGCGACCAACTATTCCCTTCAGCCGTTCGTCCGGGTCCAGGGTGGACGGATGGAGTCGGGGGACGTCTCATCGACCGTGACCGGCTTCAGCGGCGGTCTCTCGCTCGGCATCCGCTTCTAACGCTCCTTAAGACACAAGAGGAACCATGCGACAGGTAAAACAAATGGCCCACCGTCGGCTCACGCGTCTCGCGGCCACGCTCGTCGCGTTAGGCTCCGCGGCGTCGGCGATCGGGGCGCAGGGGCCGTCGGGCACGACCCAGGATCCCCGGCCCGTCGTGGCCGTGCTCGACTACATCAATGCGTCGATGCGCACCGACGCCGACTACAAGGTGCTGGCCAAAGGCATCTCGACGGTGCTCGCGGGCCGGCTCGGCGAGACCGACAACGTCCGCATCGTGACGCGCGAGAAGCTCCAGGAGATCATGGCCGAGCAGAACCTGGGCACGAGCGGGCGAGTCGATCCGAGCCAGGCGGTGCAGGTCGGGAAGCTCCTGAACGCCCACCACATCATCTACGGCACGTACCTCGTCCAGCCGAACGGCGACACACGTATCACGGCCAGCGCCTACAGCGTGGAAACGTCGGAGATGGAGTACAGCACCCAGGTGCGCGGATCCGCCGACAAGCTCCAGGACCTCATCGACCAGCTCGGCGACAAGCTCGCCACCGGCATGAAGCTGCCAGCGGCGCGCGCACGTCAGGTGGGCAGCGCCGGAGCTGCGGGAAGCGGGGCAAGCGGGGCAACGGTGGTAAGCGCGGGAACCGTGGTAAGCGCGGGAAGCCTGGGAATCGTGGGAGTCACGGCGAAAGTCACCGGGAATCTCAATGAGCTCGTGATCCTCTCCAAGGCGATCGACGCCGACGATCGCAAGGCGAAGGCCGAGGCCATTCCGCTCTACAAGATGTTCCTCGCCAAGACGCCGCCGACGTCGTACGTCGCGCAGCGCCGAGTGGCGGAGGCGAAGGTTCGTGAGGCGGGCGGCGGCGAGTAGAACGGCAAGGCCGTCCCGACGCACCTAACGATCGCCACCGTCGTCACACCGCGTCTCGAAAACGAATGGCCAAGGTCTGCCCCACGTGCGCGAAGGAGTACGACGACGGCGATCTCTATTGCGCCGGCGACGGCACCACGCTCCAGTCGCTCACGCCGGGCGATGACCTCATCGGCTCGGTCGTCGCCGATCGCTACCTGATCACCGATAAGATCGGCGAAGGCGGAATGGGGCGGGTGTACCTCGCCCGTCACGTCCGCCTGCCCCAGAGCGTCGCGATCAAGGTGCTGCATCCGGGCATGGTGCGCGACGCGAGCGTCGTTGCGCGGTTCCGGCGCGAGGCAGTCAACGCGAGCCAGATCGAGAACGAGCACGTCGCGCGGGTGTTCGACCACGGCGAGGTCGGCGACGGGCTGTTTTACATCGCGATGGAGTTCGTCGAGGGCGAGCCGCTCTCGAACATCATCACCCGTGAGGGCGCGTTGCCGGTCGCGCGCGCTTTGGACATCACGGGCCAGGTAGCCGACGCGCTGGCCGCCGCGCACGAGCAGCCCACGCCCATCGTCCACCGCGACCTGAAGCCTGACAACATCATGATCGGTAAACGCCGCGACGGCACCGATCGTGTGAAGGTCGTCGACTTCGGGATTGCCGAAGCCATGAGTGGTGGCGGCGGGCCGAAGTTGACGCAGCAAGGACTCGTCATCGGCACGCCGGAGTACATGAGCCCCGAGCAACTCTCGGGGACCACACTCGATAGCCGGAGCGACATCTATTCGCTCGCCCTCGTCACATTCGACATGCTGACGGGAAAGCTCCCGTTCGTTGGCGAATCGGAGCACGAGGCCGCGCTGATGCGATTGCGCGACCGACCGCGAACGCTCGCCGAGATGAAGAGCGATGTCGATTGGCCGCCGGCGCTTCAGGCGGTCATGGACCGTGCGCTCGCGCGTGCGCCTGCCGAGCGATACGCGACGGCACCGGAGTTCGCGCGCGCCTTGATGGATGCGATGGGGCCTGGCGAGGCGCGTGTAGCAGTCGCGACTCCGCTGCGCGTGGCCGCCGTGACTCCAACGCGCGTGGCACATGCGGAACCGCCACCTCGCGCTCCGGAGCGTAAGCCCGCGCGAAGCGCAGCCGTGGCCAGCGCAGTGGTTCTCGGCGTCGCGGTGCTGGTCAGTGTGGGGCTCCTCGCGTGGCGCAATCGGGCAGGCGCGCGCACGACGCCGGCGGACCCGGCAGCCATCTCGTCGACTCAGTCGCGAACCGACTCCACAGTCCGTGTGGATACGGCGGCACCACAACCGCAGGTCGCGAGCTCGTCCGACTCGGGTGCCGGGGGCGCGTCGCGGCCCAAGGCCAGCTCGCCCGGAAGCTCGCTCCCGCCGGGAACGCCGCAGCCTGCGAAGCCGTCGAACGCGGGCGCAGCAAGCAGCGGCGTGCGCGCATCACTGGACCATCTGGAATCGCTCATCGGTCGCGCCAGGGCCGACACTGTCCGGGGCCGGACATTCGCGAGCGCGGTGCTCGATTCCGCCCGCGCCATGGTACCGCGTCTCGAGGCCCGCAATGACATCGTCGAGCTGGGCGTGTACTCCGCCGCTGCCTACGTGCTGCTCGGCCAGACTGACGATGCGTGTTTGATTCTCAAGTCGATCGGGGCGGAGGCGGAGTTAATGCCGAAGTTCACCGCGCAGATCCAGCTCTGGAACGACCGGCTCGACTGCAAGGACTAGACGCGCGTCGGACGAACGCCTAACGAATCGCCGGTAGCGGCTAGGGCGTCCACGTCGTGACTGCCGCCGCTCCCTGACGCGCCTTGGGCGGCGGCACTTCCGCTGGCACACCGACGCTCAGCATCGCCACGATGCGCTCACCATCACGCACGCCAACCGCCGTACGCGCGGCGGGATCGTCCATCACCGCCCCCGTCCGCATGTGCGTCCCGAGCCCTCGGTCGACCGCCGCCAGCATCATGTTGCCGACGGCCTGCATAACGGCTGCGTAGTCCTCCTCGCGGGTCTCCGGCTTCTCGTCGAGCGCCACCGCCACGGCGATGAAGGCGGGAAAGGCGACGTGCTCGGCTGCCGTCTTCTCCCGCACTGCGGCCGCTGCGTCCGGATCCGCCAGCTTGCGCGCCTTGCGCTCGCCCAGCGCGAGCCCGTAACCGCGGCGCGACTCAGGGCCGAGCACGTAGAAGCGCCACGGCTGGGTCAGGTGGTGATTGGGCGCCTGCACCGCGGCGTCGAGGAGCGCGTCGATCTCGTCGCGGGTGACTGCGCGGTCCTGGAACTTCTTGATCGAGCGGCGTTGGGCAATCGCGTCTGAGACATTCATAGGTGTAACCTATGCGTGTACGTCACTGTCAGGAGCCCTCGCTCCCCCGCGAATTCGGAGGCTGACCATGGGCAGACGACTGCGCTATCAGGTGGCGATGAGCCTGGACGGCTTCATCGCCGGGCCGAACGGCGATAACAGCTGGATCGTGATGGACCCGGCGATCGACTTTGCCGCGCTGTTCGAGGAGTTCGACACGGCCGTCATGGGACGGAAGACATACGAGGTTGTGACCGCGCAGGGAGGGAACGGGGCGATGCCGGGGCTCGACGTCGTCGTTTTCTCGCGGACGCTCCCGGCGGCTACACATCCGGGGGTGCGCATCGTCAGCGACGACCCACGCGAGGTCGTCGCTGCGCTGAAAGCGAAGCCCGGTCGCGACATCTGGCTCTATGGAGGGGGCGAACTGTTTCAGTCGCTGCTCGACGCCGGCCTCGTCGACACGGTGGAGCCGGCCGTCATTCCGGTCCTCCTCGGCTCGGGCGTCCCGCTGCTCCCGGCCGGTGCTACGACGAAGCTCGTGCTGGCCGACCAGAAGACCCTCCCGGCCAGCGGGATCCTTGCGCTCGCATACTCGGTTCCGGGAGGCGTTGGCCCCGCTCCGCGCGTTAGGTACGTCAAGACAACCAAGTCCCGGGCGAAGAAGCGTACGCGCACCGGCAAAGCGCCCAAGCCAGCAGTGGCCAGAAAGCGGTTCACAAAGTGACAGGGGCGTCGGCGGGCATAGATTCCGATCGGACGCGACTCGACGAACGCGCTTCACTGCATGATCCTTCCCTTCACTCCTCCAATCCATGCTGAAGGATCTCCTCAACCCAGGCGTCCGCATACTCGGACTAAACACCCTGCTGGGAAAACCAAGCGTCCACCAAGCCACCTATCGGCAGGTCAAGGGCGCCGCCGGGTTGGTTCTGGATTTCGCCGAGTGCAAGAAGCCAACGGCGGCGGACGCGGCATCGCTCGTGTACGTCCTGCCATACGCCACCGGCGCGATCGCCGAAACACCGTTCGTGGGCAATAGTGAGGTCATCAGCGGGCCGTTCACGGGCTGCGTGATGACGATCTTCACCCGCGCGGCGAGACCATGCGGCGCGTCGGCCACGTCGACACCAACAAGGACACGTCGCAGCGCGCCGTCTACGATCGCATGAAGACGGATCGTTCAATCAACGTCGTTGCCGAGTACGACACGACGGGGAAGATCAACAAGCAAGCCGGGGAGGAGTGCATCATCTGCGTGGCGCACGGTGACACGATCAAATCGGCGACGATCAAGCTCTCGAAATACACGTATCACACGACGGTCACGTTCATCGGCAGCGGACGCGCGCCGGGACTCATGAACGAGACGATGTACGAAATTCTCAGCGTCGCAAACGTATGACGGCGCGCGCGTAACTACCGCCCGCATTTCCGTAACGCGGAGTCCAGCCCGCAAACGAGCCACCGATTCGTAGGACGCCCATCCGCCGGCGAAGTCTGACCGGATTATCCGGTTCCCTGCGTTCTCCAGATAGCCAGTGACGTCCATTGTCGCCGTCTCGAGCAAGGCACGAACGTGGGACTGATTTCACCGACATCGATTCGGAAGCCGGCGGC
>Ga0068862_100000612_pt1 | contig 37096 bp, 33 predicted proteins | sample KBSSwiS52_FD_66598 | JGI IMG/M metagenome (GOLD analysis project Ga0068862, IMG submission 66598) | Switchgrass rhizosphere microbial communities from Kellogg Biological Station, Michigan, USA - KBS Switchgrass S5-2 | ecosystem: Host-associated > Plants > Roots > Rhizosphere > Soil ... | reverse complement strand
GAGACCGCCGGCGGGACGATCCGATCGCGAACGAGACCGTACATGTCGGTCCGCGTTTCCGGATACCGGCCCAACTGCTTGACCGCGATGGAAGGAATGCCGAGCTTGAGCACGGGCAGGTGCACGCTGCTGTTCTCGTCGGCAATCACCCAGTCGCATTGCCGGGCGACGTCCGCCAGTTTCGCCGTCTTGGGCGATTCGACAATGCCCGACATGTCGCTGAGCCGATGCGACAGTCGCGGCGGTTCAAGCATGCTCGGATGCCAGCGGATCACGATCTGACGCGCGCGCAAGTAGTGTCGGCAATCGGCGATCACGGAGGCCAGCCTCTCCCAGGACACGGCTTTCGGCGCAAAGATGCCGACGACCGGCTCTCTTCGGTCGAATTGTGTCGCGTCAAGGGATGTCGATTCCCCTTCCAGTCCTGCGAGCAGGATCTCGCCGGTGATCGGCCCTCTCCTCCGGCGCGCGTCAACTTCCGCCTGCCCTCCGAGAATGGAGAGATCGAACGCAAGCGGCGGTGAAAACGGCGTCGGGTACGCGTGCGAGATGAAGATCGTTGGAATCGCGAGCGCGCGAGCGGCGGCAGTGAAGCCAACCTCTTCGGGGTTGGTGTCGCTCGACACGACGACCGCCTCGGGGCGCTGTGCGCGCAGAATCGCTTTGGCTCGCGCGTACCACGCGATTGCAGCGGCGGCACGGCAGGCGACGAGGAAGCCGTGCGTCTGGTCGATTCGACGCACCACGCGGAAGGCCCGAACGAAGGACGCGCGCGACTTCATCACCTCGACACCGGACTGAACGACGCGGCCCGGGAGCGCCGCAACCCTCGTGTTCAGCTGTTCGCACGCACCCGGCTCGAGGCAGGCGGCGATCCGCGCGACCTGCCGCCGGGCGTTGGCGTGGCGGGCCACCGACAGCAGCGACGCGCGTCGATCGCGCGGTGCCGTGACCGTGAGAAAGACTCCCAGGCCGTAGCTGGACACCAGCAGCGCTGATGCCGCGGTGTTCCTCAGCGCTTCGTGAACCGCGAACACGAGCCGCACCAGCACGTGCGACTCCTTCAGGTTTGCGAACAACGCCTGTCGAACCGGATCAGAATCGGCACGAATGACGGTCCGGACGGCGCTCAGCAGGCAGGTGTGGTGAATCAATCAGCTTTGGGGTCGGCCGTGATGTTACTTCGAGTTCGTATCCTTCGTCGCGATCGCCAGGAAGGCGATCAAATCGTCTCGCTGCGTCTTGTCGCTGATGCCGGCAAACGCCATGCGATTGCCCGGAATACGCGCCTGCGGATCGGCCACATATTGATCCAGCGTGGCGGCATCCCACACGACGTCACTGCGCTTCATGGCCGCGGAATACCGGTAGTCTTCGAGCGCTCCGGCTTTGCGTCCGATGACGCCTTTCAACGTCGGACCATCATATTCGCCGGCGCCATCGAGGGAATGACACGCCGCGCACTGCTCGAAGACGACTTTGCCCTTCTCAACATCAGCGCCGCGCACGTGTGACGTGAAAGTTGTCGCGACCAGGATCGCGCAACTACCAACCACCAACCACCAACCCTTCGACAAGCTCGGGGGTGTCCCGAGCAACGTCGAGGAACAACCATCATCCACGCGCCGCATTTACGTCATCAGCCCCGGTCGCTGACGGTAACGCTGCTTGATGGCATCGGCCGTCCAGTACGCGAGCGCACCGACCGGCCCAGTCGGGTTATACGCGGAATTATGTGGAAACGCGCTGGCGCCGATGACGAACACGTTCGGCACATCCCACGATTGCAGGTATTTGTTCACCGCGCTGTTGCCAGGCGACGTACCCATGATCGCGCCGCCGGTGTTGTGCGTCGATTGATAGGGCACGATGTTGTACTCGCCGAGCGTGCCGGGACCGGTCATGCTCGTCGGCTTCAAGCTGCGCGCGATCTCGGCGGCTTTCTGGCCGACGTACGCGATCACCTTCTTGTCGTTTTCCAGGAAGTTGTAGGTGAGCCGCAGCAGCGGCTGGCCGAAGACGTTCTTGTACGTGGGATCGAGGTCGTACGCGTTGTAGCGGTTCGGCATGTTGCTCGCGGTCACGCCGATATTCATTGCGCGCAGGTACCACTTGGCGGTTGCCTTCTTCCATTCGGCACCCCACCGCGGCGTACCCGCGGGCACGGGTCGATAGCCGATGGGTCGCCCGTTGCTCTGCCCGACGTTGATGGTCGCCCCGCCGAGCGCGCCCACCGCCGCACGGTCGAATTGATCGTTGGCGTGGAAATCGTCGATCGCGATGCCAAACGCGCCGGTCGCCATGAACGGGTTGAAAATCTTGTCCTCGAAGAACAGCGTCACGCCGCCGCCACCCGGCTGATAACAGTAGTTCTTCCCGACAACACCCTTTTGCGTGGTCGCGTCGTAGGGCGTGCCGATGCCCGATAGCAGCATCAGGTGGACGTTGTTGATGGCATACGCGCACAACGCGACTATCGCCGCCGGCTGCTCGTATTCCTGCCCGGTCGCGACGTCGGTGTACGCGACGCCGATCGCCTTCTTCTTCGTTGAGTCGAGCATCACCTTCGTCACCCACGAGTGCGTGCGCAGCTCGAAGGTCGGCTGTGCCATCGCTTTCGGAATGACGGTGATGTGCGGGCTCCCCTTTGCGTTGGCCTCACAGCCGAAGCGCTCGCAATGACCGCAGTACACGCATGCGCCGAGACGTGACCCATCGGGATTCGTGTACGCCCGCGACGCATTCGCGCACGGACGGGGAAACGGGTGATACCCCATTTGCGCGGTCGCGTCGTTGAACAGGACCTGCGAGTAGCTCGGTTCGAGTGCAGGCAGCGGATAGTCACGGTCACGCGGCTGCTCGAAGAAGTTGCCGCCCGGCTGCGTCGTGCCGCGGATGTTGCCCGCCTTGCCGCTGACGCCGGCCGTCCGCTCGAACCGGTCGTAGTACGGCTCGAGCTCCGCGTAGGTCATCGGCCAGTCCTGGATCGCCATGTCGGCAGGAATGAACGATTTCCCATGCCGCTGCTCGTAGTACGAGCGGGCGGCGTGGTCGATGCCGGTCCACCTCCACGTCACGCCATTCCAATGCACGCCAGCGCCGCCGACCCCTTCGCCGGGGAGAAACGATCCGAGCTGGCGCATCGGCAGCGCCGGCTCCGACGGACTGTGGCGGAACGTCAGCGTGTCGCGCACCGGGTTCTGCATCAACGCGTTGCGCACGGCGTATTTCAACTCATCTCGGATCAACGGAATCGCGAAATCCGGATTGGTCGAACGCATGGCGCCGCGCTCCAGCGCGACGACCCGCATGCCAGCCTCGCTCAGTTCCTTCGCGAGAATGCCGCCGGTCCATCCGAGACCGACAATGACGACATCGACTGCTCGTAAACGTGTAGCCATGTGGGACTCAGGAAAGATCGACGATGCTCTTCGGCTCGACGTCGTACTTCTTATTGCGATACGTCTTGATGTGTTCCGAGTAGATGGCGACGACGCCGGGGAAACCAATCATCTTCCACGCCACCTTGTCACGATTGCCCCCGTACACCGGATCCGCGAAGAATCCCTGCATGGTCGTCGCCAGCAGCAGGTTGAAGAACTCCTGGGCGGAAATGCCGTCGAACGCGACGCGCCCCTGTTCCATCTCCTGAAGCACTTTGATCTGCTCATCGGCTGTCAGGCGATCGAACTCTTTCTGTAAGGTCTTGCGGCAATACGCGTTGGCGGCGGCGATCCCCGTTCGGAAGAACTCCGCGGGCGTCAACGGTGACTGATACCCCTGCGTCGGAACACCTTTTTGCCAGGGCCCCTGCATGTACGTCCGGTCACCGCTTCCCCACGCCCCGGCGAGCTGGCGATCGATAAACACCGCGACGCCGCAATCAGTGCCGCCCGGCGTCAGATCGTCTGCGGGAATCAGGCGGTCGACCGCCGCTTCGATGAACGCCGCCTCCGGAGCCGTCAAGAACGTATATGCGTGCGAAACAGGGGCGGCTGTCGAAGCCGTGGGAGACGCTGCGGGCCGCGCCTGCGCTTCGACGCCCTCGACGCCCACAGCCGCGGCAATACCGCTTGCTCCGACGGTACCGACCGTCTTGAGGAAATCGCGTCGATTCGGCTGTTCACTCATAACGCTCCCCGGCGCGCGTGCGATGACGCGCCCGCCTACGCTGTAACGGCTGCGACGATGTGACGTGACGAGATGCCGTAATGGTCGATGAGTTGTTCGGGCGTACCGCTGCGCGGAATCTCGCGGACGCACAGGCGTTCGACGGTAAAACCACCCTCGGCCACCGCAGCAGCGACGGCATCCCCGATGCCACCCGCCGCGTAGTGATCCTCAACAGTGATGAGGCGCTTGGTTTCCCGCGCGCACCGCAGCAGCGAGGCGGAGTCGATCGGCTGAAGCGAATACAGATCGACCACACGAATGCTGATACCCGACTTCTGGAGCTGATCGTACGCTTTGAGCGCTTCAAAGACGGTCACGCCGGCCCCAATCACCGTTACCGTGTCACTGGCGCTCTCGCGCAGAATCTTGAGACCGCCGATGGTGAACCGCTCATCCGGGCCGTAGATCACTGGCGTCTTCGGCCGCGACGTCCGCATGTACGCGGGCCCGGCATCGTAAGCCATCAGCTCGAGCAGCCGTTCGGTGCTCACCGCGTCGCACGGATAGAGCACGGTCATGTTCGGCTGCGCGCGCATCATCGCAAGGTCCTCGAGCGCCATCTGCGAAGGGCCGTCTTCGCCAATCGAGACACCGGCGTGCGACCCCGCAATCTTGATGTGCAGATTGCTGATGCACGCCATGCGGATGAAGTCGTACGCACGCGTCAGGAAGGCGGCGAAGGTGGACGGGAACGGAATAGCCCCGCGCGCGGCGAGCCCCATCGCCGAACCAATCATCACCTGCTCGGCGATGAAGTTCTGAAAGAAACGGTCGGCGTGTCTCTCCTCGAATTTTTCGCTGAAGGTGGAGTTCTTGACGTCACCATCGAGTGCGACGATGCGATCGTCGCCATCGCCCAGCTTCGCAAGGGCACTTCCGTACGCCTCGCGCGTGGCGACGGTGTCGCCGAGCTTGTAGGAAAGTCTGCCAACCGTTGCGTTCTTCGGCAGCGCCGAGGACCGACTCTGATCGCGGCGCGTTCGCGGGCCGTCCGGCGGTTGCGCCGGTTCTTCGTCGGCCACGAGTTGAGAGTCGAGCGCCCTCAATACCGAGTCGAGCTCCTCGCCCTTCTTGAACGCCTTGCCGTGCCAGCCGCCCTTCCCCTCCGCCAGCGGAATTCCTTTGCCCTTCACGGTGCGGGCCAGGATCATCGTCGGCTGACCCCTGGTCTTCCGCGCCTCGTCGAACGCATCGAGGAGCGCGCCAACATCGTGGCCGTCCACCACGAGCGAATGCCAGCCGAACGCCCGCCATTTGGATGCGTACGCGTCCATGTCGTGGTTCCAAATCGATGGACCGCTCTGTCCGAGACCGTTGACGTCGGTGATCCCACACAGCGAATCCAGGCGATCGTGCGCGGCAGCCTCCGCCGCCTCCCAGACGGAGCCCTCGGCGGATTCGCCGTCGCCGAGCATCACGTAGGTGCGGTAGTCCGACTTGATGCGCCGTGCGTTCAGGGCAATGCCGACCGCCGCGCAGATGCCCTGACCGAGCGATCCCGTTGCCACATCAACGAACGGTAGTCTCGGCGTGGGATGCCCCTCCAGATCCGAGTCGAGCCGTCGCAGCTTGAGAAGATCATCACGCTTGAGGAATCCGACTTCTGCCCACGCCGCGTAGAGGATCGGCGCGGCGTGTCCCTTCGAGAGCACGAAGCGATCGTTGTCAGGATTCTGCGGGTTGCGCGGGTCATAGCGCATCTCGGCGAAGAACAACGCCGCGACGATCTCCGCGGCCGATGCACAGGAGGTCGGGTGCCCGCTTCCGGCTTCGGTCGTGGCGCGGACTGAATCGATGCGCAGCCTCGTCGCCACGTTTCGCAACGCCGCAATGCTCGGACGTGTTTGAACAGGAACCAAGAAGACCTCCGGAGGGGATGATTATAATCACCCGATGCTCGCGCTGCGGTACGTGTATCTACTCGCGCTTGTGGTCTGGCTCGGCGGCATGCTGATTCTCGGCGCGATCGTGGCGCCGACGACGTTCGAGGTGCTGCAGGCAAGTGCGGGCGCGCAGGGCCGCGAGCTGGCAGGCGCGGTGTTCGGGTCGACGCTCGCACGTTTTCATTACATCGCGTACGGCGCGGGGACTCTGCTGCTGTTGACGCTGGGCGCGATGCGGGTTCTTGGTCCACGGCCCGCCCACGGCGGCGTTCGCGCCGCCATCGTCGCGGTGATGCTCGGCGGCGCGCTCTATTCCGGCTTCGTGGTCCTTCGCGAGATCGATGCGGTCCAGGCGGACGCGGGCGGACTGCCGTCTCGTCTCCCAGCGGGCGACGCACGTCGCGTGCGCTTCGACGCGCTGCACGTACTCTCGACGCGGCTGATGATGCTCAACATCGCCGGCGGGCTCGTGCTCCTCTACTGGGAGGCACGGGAGTAGGAGTGGCGAAACATCGCGTCACGCTGATTGCCGGCGACGGGATCGGTCCGGAAATCACCGCCGCCGTCGTGAAGATCGTCGAGACGGCCGGCCTCGATGTCGAATGGGAGCCACACCTGGCCGGTGCGGCCGCTCTCGAGAAGTACGGATCGACACTTCCGGCGGAACTCCTCGAATCGATCATGCGCAACAGGGTCGCCCTCAAGGGGCCGCTGACCACACCGGTCGGCGGAGGGTTCACCAGCGTCAACGTCGGCCTGCGGAAGGCGCTGGAGCTGTTCGCCAACCTGCGTCCGGTGTGGAACATCGCTGGCGTTCCTTCACGCTATCAGGGCGTCGATCTGGTCATTGTCCGGGAGAACACGGAAGACCTGTATTCAGGCCTCGAGCACGAGGTTGTGCCGGGCGTCGTCGAGAGCCTCAAAATCATCACGTCCGACGCGTCGACGCGGATTGCGGAGTTCGCATTCCAATACGCGAAGCGCCACGGCCGGACGCGAATCACCGCCGTGCACAAGGCGAACATCATGAAGATGGGCGATGGTCTATTTCTCAAATGCGTGCAGGACGTCGCCGCCGGTTATCCCGACATTACACAGGACGATCGGATCGTCGATGCGGCCTGCATGCATCTGGTGATGCGGCCCGAACAGTTCGACGTTCTGCTGCTGCCGAATCTGTACGGCGACATCGTCTCGGATCTCTGCGCGGGACTGGTCGGCGGTCTCGGCGTGGTGCCGGCAGCCAACCTCGGCGGCGAGATCGGCGTGTTCGAAGCGGTGCATGGCAGCGCCCCCGACATCGCGGGCCGCAACATCGCCAATCCGATGGCGCTGTTGCTCTCGGCATTGCTGATGCTGCGGCACATCGGCGAAGCGCCAATGGCGGACCGGATCATGAAGGCGCTCGGTACCGTGCTTGCGGACGACCGCGTGCGGACGCGCGACCTTGGAGGCACGGCGAGCACGACCGAGTTCGCCGATGCCATCTGTCGGCGGCTCGCCGCCTGATGACGAACTCGCTCGATGTTCGTCGTGGTGCCGCCGGTCGTTCGTGCAGGCGATGGCCGACACCGATGGTATAGTCGGCGTACTCGATGGTCGACGAGATCACCCAGGCCGTCCTCTCCCGTGACGACATCGCGCGGTACCTGCAGGACAGCCATCGCGGCCACGGCACCCGCGAGCGGATCCACGCCTACCTGGAAGAGCTCCGAACGACGCAACGTTATTCGATTTACCGTGCGCTCAAACATCCGCTCTATCCGATTCTGCGCAAGATTGATCGCATCGGCGAGAACGTCGATGTCGTAAAGGCGGCGGCACGCGCGGGACGGGTCGTGTACGCGTCGAACCACAGGAGTCATACCGACTATCTCGCCGAGCCGCTCGTACTCGACGACAACGGCATTCGCCCGCCGATTATTGCGGCCGGCATCAACCTGTTCGGTGGACCGCTCGGACTGCTCCACCGCCATGTGACGGGTGCGATGCCTGTCCGCCGCAACACCAAAGATCCCGTGTACCTCGTGACGTTGAAAGCCTATGTGGCTGAACTGCTTCGTCGTCACGATCTGTTCTTCTATCCGGAGGGAGGGCGCAGCTACAGCGGCGAGCTGAAGAGTCCCAAGACGGGGCTGCTGCACGCGGCGCTCCAGGCTGACGTGCCTCGGATTGCCATCATCCCGACGGCAATCGCGTACGACCTGGTGCTCGAGGATCGCGTGCTCGCGCGTCAACGCATCAAGCGGACGCAGAAGGCCTTCACACGCGAGCTCGCAGAGATGGTGCGCTACGCTGTCGGCTACCGCTCTCGCGCCATCGTCACGTTCGGCAAGCCATTGTCGATCGAAGGCGTCGACCCGACGTCGCGCCGCGAGGTCCTCGATTTCGCGCACGCGCTCATGGCCGCCATCGGTCGTATTCAGAAGGTGCTGCCAACCGCGGTGGTGGCCAACGCGATGCGGCCTGCCATCACGCGGAGGGAGCTCGAAGCGCGGGCCGACGCAGTGATCGATACGCTGCGCTCCGCGGGCGCCAACCTCGGCGTCGAGTCAGGCGCCGAAGCGGTCGCGGCGGCGCTCGAGCCGCTCGAGGCACGCGGCATCATCGTTGCTGAACGGGGCCGCGTCCGTGTCCGCGATCGCAACGTCCTGCGCTACTACGCCCGCACGCTTGATCATCTCCTCGCCTCGCCGTCGCGCCGGACACATTGATTCGGAGCGCGCGCGGGATCAGGCGCGCCTTCATCGGCCTTCCGCGTAGATGTACGCCGGGGCCAAAGCTGTCTTCTACGCGCTGTCACGAAGCGCCACGCTCAAGCGGCTGGCGTCGAAGTACGGCATGCGGTCGTCCGACAGCTTCGCGCGGCGCTTCATCGCCGGCGAAACAGTGGAAGAAGCGATTGACACTTCCCGCCGCGTCCAGGCCGAGGGGCTGCACATCACGCTCGACTACCTCGGCGAGAGCGTGCGCACCGTCGAGGAAGCCGATGCGGCGACACGCGCATACGTCCGGCTGCTCGACGTCATCGTTGCGGCCGGCATCGAACGGAACATCTCGCTGAAGCTTACCCAGCTTGGCGCCAGCATCGACCGCGCGACCTGCGTGGACAACCTGCGCCGCATCCTCGAACCGGCCGCCCGCCACGGGTTCTTTGTCCGAATCGACATGGAGAACTCGCCGTGGACGCAGATGACCCTGGATATTTTTGAGACGCTCTGGCAGCAGGAGTACCGCAACGTGGGCGTCGCCCTTCAGTCGGCGCTCCATCGCACGGAACGCGATGTCCAGCGGATGAACGAGCTTGGGGCGCGCGTCAGACTGGTGAAAGGGGCGTATAAAGAACCGGAAACAGTCGCGTACCAACGGAAGGCGGACGTCGATGCAGCGTTCCTGCGGCTGGCGCGGGTGCTCCTGGACGGGGGAACCTATCCCGCTATTGCGACACACGATCCAGCCATGATTGAGGGGATGCGGGCGTACGCCGCCAGCCGCGGCATCGCCAAAGACCGATTCGAGTTCCAGATGCTGTATGGAATTCGACGCGACCTGCAGTCGGAATTGTCGTCGGAAGGCTATCCAGTGCGCTTGTACATCCCGTTCGGACGCGAATGGTTTCCGTACTTCATGCGCCGCCTTGGCGAGCGGCCTGCCAACCTCGGCTTTGTGATGCGCGGAATCCTTCGAGAAAAATGAATGTTCTTCCTCGGGGATGCCTTCGATGACCGCGCGAAAATTGTCGTTGACCGGCGAGTGGGTATCGCCGTCCACACTTCAGACAGAGAATCCTAGAAACCCATCACTTCGATTGACTCGTTTGACGAACAAAAGGCGCCGTGCGCGCGTTCGATCGCGATCACCAATTCGTTAATCCATTCAGTAACAACCGCTTAGGCATTCGACCGCGCGCGTGGCATTTCTCTTGAAATGTCGGGCTCGCAGTTGCGGGGCCCGGGAACCGACACGGCATGGGCAGTCGTCAAACCGGGTAGGTATTTGAAAGGGGTTTCGGCGCAATGGTTACCGACAAGGTTCGGCAGTTCCTTTGTGGTCTCCACGGTCACGATGCGTTGCTGCATTTCGAACATGGGCGAATCTCGCTGCAGTGCGCGTCCTGTGGGTACGAGACACCGGGTTGGGACGTTCGTTCGGCGAAAGAGCTCCCGAAGAAAGTGGAATCCACGCAGGTGATTCAGCTGCCGCTTGTCGATCACCGGCGCGTCGCGTAGTTCGTCAGATCGAGCATAAGAAACGGGTGACGCGGACCCCGCGTCCGCGCATCTGGTTTCACAAAGGGCCAGGCCGCTGCCTGGCCCTTCTTCTGTACGTATACGTGCGAAGGATAATTCCGCCGTGCTCTCGGCAGATGTCTCAATCAACGCCGTGCGCCGCATTGCGGAGGCTGCCGCCGCGGGTGGCGGCCGCGCGCTCGTGGTCGGGGGATGGGTTCGCGATCAGCTGCGAGGACGCCCGTCCAAAGATATCGACATCGAGGTATTCGGAATTCCGCAGGAACAGTTGCTCGAGTTGCTTTCACCGATCGGTCGAGTCGAACCGGTCGGTCAGAGTTTTCCGGTGTACAAGGTCGTGCCCACCGGTGGGAGCGCCGGTGCGATCGACGTTGCGCTCCCGCGGCGAGAGTCGAAGCGGGGCCGCGGTCACAAGGGTTTCGAGGTCCATGGCGATCCGTCGATGAGCCTCGTCGAAGCCGCGCGGCGTCGCGACTTCACGATCAACGCCATCTCGTGGGATCCGCTGACCGGCAGCTACGAGGATCCGTTCGACGGCCGTGGAGATCTCGACCGACGATTGCTGCGCGCTGTCGATTCGCGCACGTTCTCTGACGACAGTCTCCGTGCGCTGCGCGCGGTACAGTTCGCCGCGCGTTTCGAGTTTGCCCTCGAGGAGCAGACGGCGGCGCTTTGCCGCGCGTTGCCACTGGACGATCTTCCCGCCGAGCGCATCTGGAGCGAAATCGAAAAGCTTCTCCTGCAGGCGCCGCGTCCCTCGCTCGGTCTCCAGCTTGCGCTCGATCTCGGCATCATCCGGCAGGTGATGCCTGAACTGCTGCCGACGGTCGGATGCGAACAGGAACCCGAGTGGCACCCTGAAGGAGACGTCTGGACGCACACGCTCATGGTGGTAGACAAGGCGCGCGAACTGAATGGCGATCTCGATCGCCCACGTCTGGTTACCGTGATGCTGGGCGCTCTTTGCCACGATCTCGGCAAGCCGCCGACGACCGCCGTCGTGGACGGGCGCATCCGATCGCTGGATCACGAGCAGGCCGGCGTTGAGCCGACGGTGTCGTTGCTCAACAGACTGAACATCCACAGCATCGACGGCTTCGACGTTCGAGCACAGGTCGCGGGCCTCGTCGCGCACCATCTCAAGCCGGGAGCCTTCCGGAAGGCTCCCTATGTCAGCGATGGCGCCTTCCGTCGCCTCGCTCAGAAAGTTGATTTGGAACTACTCGCACGCGTGGCGCGCGCCGACTGTCTCGGCCGTACCGGCAACTTCGACTGCACTGCGATGGACTGGTTCCTCGACCGTGCGCGCGCGCTCGGCGTCGAGCATCATGCGCCCGCGCCCTTGCTGCTCGGCCGCCATCTGCTCGCGCTCGGGCTCACGCCCGGACCGCGGATCGGCGAAATCCTCAAGCTCGTTTACGAGAAGCAGCTTGATGGTGAGGTGACGAGCGTCGAGGCGGGAATCGCGGAAGCCCGCCGACTTATCTCTGAATCGGCTGCGCGGTGATGTATTTCGCGTAGTCCTCGGGAGAGACGTTTCCACCCGATAAGACCGCGACAACGTCCTCACCCGCCGGCCCGTCCCGCAACACGGCGGCGACGGTTGCCGCACCGCTGGGCTCGGCGACGACACTCGCGTTGTCGAACAGCCATTTCACCGCCGCCGCAATTTCTCCCTCGTCCACAGTGACGACATCGTCGACAAGGGCTTGAACATGACCGAAGGTAAGGTCGCCTGGCCGAACCGAGATCAGGCCGTCCGCGATACTCGCCGTCTTCGGCAGCGTCACAGGATGCCCCGCCGCTCTGGACGCGGTCATCTTCGCCGCGCCAGCCGGCTCAACGCCGACGACTCGAACGTTTGGCCGCAACGGCTTTATCGCTGCGGCGACCCCGGATATCAGGCCACCGCCGCCGATGGGCACATAAACGGCGGTCATGGATGGCCGCTGATCGACGATTTCGAGTCCACACGTGCCCTGACCGGCGATGATCCACGGATGGTCGAACGGCGGAACCATCGTCAGTCGACGAGCAGCTCCTTCCGACTCCGCACGCGATTTCCGATCCAATACCGTCGTACCGGCAAACAGAACTTCGGCTCCGAGGCGCTTGGCCCCCTCGACCTTCACTCGGGATGCAGTCTCCGGCATGACGACCACTGCCGTCACTCCCAGCAATTGCGCCGCAAATGCGACCGCCTGGCCGTGATTGCCCGACGAATAGGTGATGACCCCGGCGGCGCGAGCATCCGGCGGAAGCTGCGCAAGCATGTTGTAGGCGCCCCGGATTTTGAATGCGCCTGTTGGTTGCATGTTCTCGCACTTGACCGTAAAAGCCGGTTCGCCATGAACTCCCCCGACCTCAATGAGCGGCGTGCGTCGAGCGATGCCGGCGATGCGTGCGGCTGCTGCGCGAACGTCACCGAGCGAGACGAGCGAAGTCGATACATGAGCGGCGCCCATAAGGCGGCTTAGTATAGTTGGCGTCATGGCGCGCTACACGTTGGTATACGGCATCCGGCTTGTTCCCGAGGGGACGCTGATCGGCGCCGACGAGGGCAGGCTCAAACTCAAGAATGGAGAGGCCGGGCTGACGCTGCACACCATTGATGGGACGATTCCCCAACTGCGGCGGGCGCTGGACCGAAGTCTGGACGCATTTTTCGAACTACTGCCAGGTGCGGAGGAAGAAGATCGCGATGAGTAAGGAACCTGGTTTGCACAACCCTCATGATGTGGCGGACTCGTCTGTTCCGACCTCACCCGAGAAAGATCGGGTACAGGTCGCGCAAACCATTTCACCCCGGGAGTTGAACGATCGGCTCATCGGTGAATTGATCGACGCTGTCAAAAGCGTGCTCCGGAAGGAGGCTTCTGACAGACTTCGTGACATTTACCTCATCGGCGACATCGAAAAAGACACTGCGCGCGCGGTGATCGAGCGGCTTCGCGAATTCGCCAACGACAATTCGCGCCCGATTACGCTCTACATCAACAGTGCCGGCGGCAATGTGACTGACGGCCTGGCCATTCACGACGCCGTTCGTGAGATCGTCGCGCGCGACATCGAAGTCACGATCATCGTCCAGGGGATGGCATACTCGATGGGTTCAGTGGTGCTGCAGGCCGCCAGCGACGGCCGCCGGCTCTCATACCCGCATTCCTGGATCATGATTCACGAGCCGGCGAAGTGGGCGGGCTGGCAGTCGACATCTGCCGCTGCCCAGCACCTCGACCGCCTGAAGCAGATGCAGGCACAGATCTATCAGATTCTTGCGAGTCGGTCCGGAAAGCCGTTACAGAAGATCATCCGCGACACCAAGCGCACGGACTTTTACCTCGATGCAAGAAAGGCGCTGGAGTACGGGTTGATCGACGGGATTGTCGAAGGCGCTACGCCGCCTCCCGCCTCGCCCTGAACTCTTCCATCAGGCGCGCGACGTTCCCCGATATCGAATGCAGCGTCGGCGACCAGCCGAGCGCCCGCGCCCGGGGGCTGCGGACGCGCTGATCCAGCGCAAGCGCATCGGCATACGGACCCATCTTCGTTCGAGCTTCCGGCAATGGAACGTGGCGGATGTCGGGGCGCATCCTGACGTGTCCCGCAATCGCGTCGACGATGTCGGCGACGCTTTCGTCGGCCTCGTCGTTGGCGTGAAACACGCCAAAGGCTTCCCGATGTGTGGCGACGCGGACGTAGACGTCCGCAAGATCGCGCACGTACACGCATGGCCAGTGGTTATTTCCTTCGCCGATGACGCGGACCAGCCCGTTTGACGCATCTTTCAACAAGTCGGCGATGATGCCTTGCGTGCCGCCGTAGACGATTCCCGGCCTTACGACGACCGTTCGAAGCGTGCCGTGGGAGCCCGCATCGAGGACGAGCCGTTCGTGCTCGGGTCGCCACGCGGCGTACGCGGTCGGCCGCAGCGGCGCATCTTCTTCCGCCGGAACCGTCGTATCGCCGAGCACCCATACCGCTGAGGTGTAAATAACGGCTGCAGGGTGCCCTGATGCCGAACGGTTCATCGCCGCGGCAAGCAATGTCTCCACTGCCTGCCGATCCATCTTGTCGCGACGCGACGACGGATCGAGCGCCGTGTGAACGATAACTTCCGCCTGTTCGGCCACCGCTGCGTACGCCGCACGATTGCCAAGTTCGCCCACGATCGCGCGGACGCCACGCCGTTCGAGGTATTCGGCTTTCGCGGGCTCGCGAACGAGCGCGATCACCTCGTGTCCTGCGCGCAAGAAGGCGTCAAGCACAGCGGAGCCGATGTACCCGGTCGCGCCAGTGAGAAAGATGTGCATGGGGAGGACGCTTATTCTATCGCGGATGCCGCCGCGCGAGACGATCGAGGTCCTTGACTCACATCAATTCGATGTGAGCGCCCTCGAGCGTTACCTTCACACACAGATACCGGATGTGCGTCCGCCGTTCCTCGTACGGCAATTCCGAGGCGGGCAATCGAATCCGACGTACTACATTGAGACATCAACGCAACGCCTGGTCCTGCGGCGAAAACCGCCGGGCCATCTGCTGCCGTCGGCGCACGCGATCGAACGTGAATATCAGGTGATGAGCGCGCTGTACGGGACCGGCGTACCGGTTCCGAAAACGTATCTTCTCTGCGAAGACGCCGCCGTCATCGGCACGCCATTTTTTGTCATGGACTATGTCGAAAGTCACCCAATGACGGACGCAGGGCTTCCCGATCGTTCTCCTGACGACCGGAGAACCATTTATCAGTCGATGATTGAAACACTGGCGCGGCTCCATAACGTCGATTGGCGCGCCGTCGGCCTCACCGAGTACGGACGCCCGGGCAATTACGTTGCGAGGCAGGTCCACAGGTGGACCGCGCAATACCGGGCGTCAGAGACCGAACGCATCGACGCCATGGAACAGTTGATCACATGGCTTCCCGCGAACATTCCGGACGATTCTGCCGCGGCGATCGTGCACGGCGACTACCGACCCGGCAATCTGCTGGTGGATTCATCGGAGCCGCGGATTGCCGCGGTAATTGATTGGGAGCTGTCGACGATCGGACATCCACTCGTGGATCTCGCGCACCACGCGCTTCTGTTCCGTACGGGCCCAGAGGATTTCGGTGCGTTCGGCGACCGGCCGCGACCCCTGGGAGTGCCGAGTGAGGCCGAGCACCTGGAGACCTACTGCCGGTTGACCGGGCGCAAGTCTCTGTCCGATTGGACTTTCTACGTGGCGTTTGCGCTGTTCCGGTTTGCGGCGATCTGCCAGGGCATCATGGGTCGGGTGGTCGAGGGCACCGCCAACGATCCCGACGCACGGAGAGCCGGCGCGCGGGCGCGACCAATGGCAGAGCACGCCTGGCGCCTGATCTCATGAATGCTTCTTGAGCTCGATCCGCGCAATCTGCCGCCGATGCACCTCGTCGGGGCCGTCGAGGATGCGCATTGTGCGGGCAGTTGCCGCCAGGTAGGCGAGTGGAAACAGCTGGCTGACGCCGGCGGCGCCGAACAACTGAATCGCCCAGTCGAGCACGCGCGTGGTCATTTCGGGCACGGCGACCTTGATCTCGGCGATGGCCTGCTGTGCGGCCTTGTTGCCGGACGTGTCCATCATCCACGCAGCATGCAGTACGAGCAGACGGGCGCGATCGATTTCGATTCGTGCTTGCGCAATGCGTTCCTGAGTGACGTCGCTATCGCTCAGCGGCTTACCGAACGCGACCCGCTGCTTCGCGCGCTGACACATCAGCGCCAGCGCGCGTTCCGCCACTCCAATCTGGCGCATGCAGTGATGAATGCGGCCCGGGCCCAGACGGCCCTGCGCAATCTCAAAGCCGCGTCCTTCACCAAGAAGCAGATTCCCGGTGGGCACGCGCACGTTGTCGAACAACACCTCTCCATGTCCATGCGGAGCATCGTCGTACCCAAAGACGTTGAGCAGGCGGGTGACCGTAATCCCAACGGTGTCGCGTGGGACCAGAATCATCGACTGCTGCTTGTGGCGATCGGGATTGCCAGGATCCGTCTTTCCCATCACGATGAGCAGCTTGCATCGCGGATCGCCGATCCCTGAGGTCCACCACTTCCGGCCGTTGATCACGTACTCATCGCCGTCGCGGACGATCGATGCCTGAATGTTCGTCGCATCCGAGGATGCGACGTCCGGCTCGGTCATCGCAAACGCCGAACGGATCGTTCCGTCGAGCAGCGGCGCGAGCCATTGCCGTCGTTGCGCGTCGGTGCCGTAGCGAACCAGCACCTCCATGTTGCCCGTATCGGGGAACGAGCAGTTGAATACTTCGGGGGCGACAGGAGAGGTTCCCATCAGCTCACAGAGCGGCGCATATTCGAGATTGGTGAGTCCCGGCCCGTATTCACTTTCTGGCAGGAACAGATTCCAGAGCCCTTCGCGCCTTGCGCGCGCCTTCAACTCCTCCATGACAGGAGGAATCGCCCAACGGGACGGACCGGATTCAAGTTGTTCGGCGAAGACCGCTTCTGCGGGCCGGACGTGCTCATCCATGAATCGCTGCAGCTTCGTCAGCAGGTCCTTCGTCCGGGCATTGAACTCGAAGTCCATCCGCTAGATGTCCCAGACTCTTTCGCGGTCGAAGAACGTGATTTCGCCGTCTTCGCTGACTTTCAACACTGGCCCGAACTTGCTCGCTGCCATTGCGGCCGTGGTTCTGGCGCCCTCGATGTTGCCTCCAACCTCGAGCTGCTCCGACGGCGGATGGCGGAGGATCGCGCCCGCGGCAAGGAGGCGCCCTTCACGGTCAACGACAATGGCGCCATCGAGCGACGCCAGCGTCGAGAGGACGCTCAAATCAAGGTCGGTGACCGTCCGCCCCTCCAGCAGGTGCAGAATCTCACGGCGCGATACGGTTCCGGAACCGGGCAGATCCGTTTGGAACGGGATGTCCAGCCGGTCGGCGGGTGCGACCAGCTGCGGCACTGCGTCGGCAGGGTCGCGGAGCACAGCGAAAAGAGCGCCTTCGCGCGCATCGGCCAGATCGAGCGCGAGCTGGAACAGTCGCAGCGCGAGTGACCTATCGCCCACGGCGTCTGCCCAGAGCTCGTACTTGGCTTTGAGATCCAGCAGATGCCACGCGGCGCTGTGGAACGAGAACACCTCGGCTCCTTCGGCAAACACCTTGATGTCCCGCGAGGGGCTGAGCACGACGCACACGCTCCGCTGCGCGAGCGTGGCGCGCGCATGCGCCTGGTACGCGATGGCACCCGGCACGTCGAGAATCTCGTCCGGGCAGAGCTGGCGACCCCAGCGATCGATGTCAATGATGTCGAGCAGCCGCCCTTCCGCGTTCGCGAGGAACACAGTCCGCACCCCGTCGGCCAGCCGATAGAAGCTCTTGATGGACGTCAACGCCTGGATGTCGGAGGGTGGACGTTTGTCAGCGTTGGGCAGCTCGGGCCGACATGGGTCGTAATCACCAGCGAGGAGGAGTATCCCCGTGGAAATCGGGCGATTCTCATACGTCGACAGGGCGGCCACGCGCAGCATCTCGATAATCGACGCGATGCGATCGACGGTGCCCTCTGTTCCCGCGTCGGTGTACGGCCGTTCATCGAAGAAGGCGCCCACGTAGCGGTCCTCGATGGGTCCGCGGAACAGTTCGCCGCGCTCGGCAGCGAGTTCAGGATTCAGAATCGCGCGATAGCGGGCACGGATGACGGCCACGATTGCCCGTGCCATGCGCATCTGGTGCGGCGTAAACATGCCGCGCCCCGGTATCCGCAGCAAATAGCGAGTCCCGGCCCATGAAAGGCTCAGCGTCGATGGATCGGTCGACGGCTCGATTGCGAGCGGACCCTCGGAGGTCGGGGACTGCCGCGGCTCAATCGCGAGCGACGCACGGCGGAAGAACTGCCGCAGCGCTGCCTGCAGGATGCCTTCATAGAAGGCGTTGAGCGCGAGTCCGGACGGAGTGGACATTGACGGCTCAGGGCTCAAGGCTCGGGGCTCAGGTAAACGCGTTCCGAAGGCCTGAGTCTTGAGTCCTGAGCCATGATAATTCCAACGTGCAGCGCGAGACGCTGATCGACTTCTTCCGTGACCTCGTCACCATTCGCGGCGAATTCCTCGTGTACGACGACGGCTATCGGGTCCGCGCCCATACCTATGAGGAGGTCGGACGCGCCGCTCGCGGATTTGCCATGCGACTGGCATCCGCCGGACTGCAAAAGGGAGACAAGGTCGTCTTCTGGGGCGAGAACCGCCCTGAATGGATCGTCTGTTATTGGGGCTGCTTGATCTCCGGCGTCATTGTTGTGCCGATCGATTATCGATCCTCCGCTGACTTCGTGCGCAAGGTGCGGACGCTGGTTGACGCCAAGGTTGTACTGATTGGCGAGGACGTCAATGAAACGGGATTTGGTCGATCGGATCAATCCGGCATTGCCGTCTGGCGCTTTGGCGACATCGACTGGCGTGCGGATGGTCCGATGCCGGAACTGGCCGTCTCACGCGACGATATCATCCAGATCATCTTCACGTCAGGCGCGACGGCCGAACCGAAGGGCGTTGTTATCCGACACCGGAACGTGCTCGCGAACATCGTGCCCGTCGAGCGCGAGATCACCAAATACCAGCGGTACACGCGTCTGTTTCATCCGCTGCGGTTTCTGAACCTGCTGCCACTCAGCCATATGTTTGGCCAGTCGATGGCCACCAGCATTCCGCCGATGGTGCGCGGCACGGTCATCTTCATGCGCACGTTCAATCCACATGACATCCTGCGGCTGATCAAGTCGCGGCATGTCTCGGTAGTCGTCTGCGTTCCAAAGATTCTGGACGTGCTGCGCGAGCACGCGGTCCGCGCCTGGCCCGAATCGAAGGATGCGCCGCGCGCGGGGATTTCCATCCCGGGACGATGGTGGCGGTACCGACGCGTCCATTCCGCCTTTGGTCTGAAGTTCTGGGCGTTCGTCGTCGGCGCCGCCCCGCTGCCGCCCGACGTCGAAGAGTTCTGGCGCCGTATGGGCTTTGCCGTCATCCAGGGCTATGGACTGACGGAAACGGCACCGATCGTCACACTGAACCATCCGTTCAGGACGAGTAAGGGATCGGTTGGCACACCGATCGGCGGCGTAGAAATTCGCATCGCAGAAGACGGCGAGATTCTGGTGCGCGGCGAAAACGTCACGAGCGGCTACTACGCACCTTCGAATCCCGAATCTCGAACCCCGATTCCCGGTAGCGAAGTCTTCGACTCCGACGGCTGGTTCCACACCGGCGACGTCGGCGAACGCGACGAGCAGGGCCGGGTTTTCATCAAGGGCCGGAAGAAGGAAATGATCGTCACACCCGAGGGACTGAACGTGTTTCCCGAGGACGTCGAGCGGGTGCTGAACGAGCTGCCAGGCGTACGCGAATCGGCGGTCGTCGGCGTCACGCAGGGGGCGGAAGAACGCGTTCACGCAGTGCTGGTGCTGGATCCCGATGCGGACAGTGACGCCGTGGTGCGTACGGCGAACAGCCGTCTCCAGGATCACCAACGCATTCGCGCCGCTTCTGCATGGAATACCGGTCCGCTCCCGCGCACCGAAGGGACGCGGAAGCTGAAACGAGCGGCAATTCGTGAGTGGGTGCAGGCGGGCGAAAAGCCGGTAACCATCGCGGCGGGCGACAGCCTCGAATCGCTCGTCGCACGGTTCGCGCATGGTCGCGACATCAGCGGCACAACGACGCTAGAGGAGCTCGGACTCAGCTCGCTCGAACGCGTGGAGCTGATGATTGCCCTCGAGGATCGGTTTCAGACCAGGCTCGACGAGGGCCGATTCTCTCAGGCGGCGCGCATCGCCGATCTGCAACGACTCGTCGAGCAGCCGGGGCCGATTGAGGAGGTTGCCGAATCCGTCGAGTTCCCGTCGTGGAATCGCACGTGGCCGGTACGCATCATCCGGCGTCTGTCACAGGCTATCTGGATTCTGCCGCTCGCTCGCGCCTTCGCCTGGACCCGAATCGAAGGACGTGAGCATCTTCGTGACCTCGACGGCCCCGTCATCTTCGCGGCGAACCATCAGAGCCACATGGACGTGCCGGTGATACTTGCCGCCCTGCCGGCGGGCATCCGCGCGCGGGTTGCGCCGGCCATGGCGAAGGAATTCTTCAAGGCGCATTTCTTTCCGGAGGGGCACACCTGGACGCAGTGGTTTACCAATACTGTGAACTACTACCTTGCCGCGTTCTACTTCAACGCGTTCCCTCTTCCGCAGCGCGAGGCCGGCACACGCCAGACGCTGGCCTACGCCGGCGAACTGGTTGGTAGCGGTTGGTCGATTTTGATCTTTCCGGAGGGTGAGCGCTCCGCCACCGGCGACATCAAACCGTTCCGCGGTGGCATCGGGATGATGGCGTCGCGCCTCGATGTTCCAGTCGTACCCGTGCGGCTCGACGGCGTGGATCGCGTGCTCCACATGAAGTGGAAAATGGCGAAGCCTGGTCAGGTCCGAGTAGCCTTTGGCGCCCCGATGCGCTTGCGGGGAGAGGACTACGCGGCCCTGGCCGTCGACGTGGAACGTCGCGTTAAATCACTGTAACGAAAAAAGTTCTTTCGAGGTTGCGCCTGTCGCACGACGTGTGGCACACTCGTTGCTAGAATTGCGTGAAAGGATGAGCTGTTGAGCAAAGACGATCTAATCGATATGCAGGGAACCGTGGTGGCAGTGCACTCCGGTGGTCTGTATCGCGTGCAGTGCGATGCCGGCCACGAGGTGCTCGCTCAGCTGAGCGGCCGGATGCGGCGCTTCCGCATCAAGGTTGTCCCCGGTGACCGCGTAACGGTTGGCGTCTCGCCTTATGATCCGGTGCGCGGCATCATCACGTTCCGCGCACGATAGCTGCTGGTGACACTGCATACCAACGCCCCAACATCGAAGCGCAGGGGCCACCGCACTGGCCCGAATCGTTCCCGACGCCGTAAGGGTTCTCATCAGCCGGTTCACATCAAGCCCGAGCCGCCGGTGCTGGCATACGAGGCGGAGGCGTTCGACCCGGCGCCGATTGCCTTCGATGGTCTGAATCTCGACGCGCGGCTGCTCCACGGCATTCGCGATCTCGGATGGGCCGAGACGCGCCCCGTCCAGAGCGGCGTGATCCCGCTGGCCCTCGCCGGCGACGACGTGATCGCGTGCGCAGAGACTGGCACCGGCAAGACCGCCGCATTCCTCGTCCCGATTCTTCAGCGGTTCCTCCGCGAGGGGCCGACGCGCACTCCGGCGACACGTGCCTTGATTCTCGCGCCGACTCGCGAGCTGGCCGTGCAGATTGAGGATCAAGTTCAAGGCCTGACGTACCACACGGCGGTGTCGAGCGTCGCCGTCTTCGGCGGCGTCCCGATGACGCAGCAGGAGCAGGCGCTGAAAGCGAACGTCGACATCGTCGTCGCGACGCCAGGACGGCTCATGGACCACATGCGGCACAACGCGGTGAGCTTCGAATCGCTCGAGGTACTCGTGCTCGACGAAGCCGACCGCATGCTCGACATGGGGTTCTGGCCGGACGTGCAGCGCATCCTCGCCGCGCTGCCCGCGAAGCGCCAGACGCTCCTGTTCTCGGCGACGATGCCCGCCGAGGTGCTGAAGCTGACCAAGCAGTTCCTGCACCAACCGAAGTACGTGCAGGTTGGCAGACGCGGCGGTCCCGCGCAGACAATCACGCACGCGGTCCAGACCGTGGCGGCAGGCGAGAAGGTCCAGTGGCTCGCGCGATGGCTGCGCCAGGAAGCCACCGGTCCGGTGCTGATATTCTGCCGCACGAAGGTCGGCGCGGATCGACTCGCGTCGCGTCTGAGCGGCATGGGCATCCGCACCGCGGCGCTGCATGCGGATCGCACGCAGCAGCAGCGGATGGCCGCTGTCGAAGGGTTTCGAACCGGGACGTACCCGGTGCTGGTCGCCACCGACGTCGCGGCACGCGGCCTCGATATCGATGGCATCGCGCACGTCGTGAATTTCGAGGTGCCTGACACGCCAGAAACGTACGTCCACCGCGTCGGCCGTACCGGTCGCGCCGAATCAACAGGGAGCGCGCTCACGCTGGCCGCCCCCGAAGAATTGCGCGCCCTCCGCGCGCTGGAGAAAGCCGTTGGCGTCCAACTTCAATAACGACGCGCTCCTTGGCGGCATGGCCGACGATCACACCGCGTCGCCCGTCGAACCCGCAGAACCTGCGCCGGTCAAACCAGGGGAAGGACCTGTCACGTCCGACCGCCGCGAGTCGGCCGCATTCGTGCGCTTTCGGTCGTGCCGATGGATGCAGCCGGCCGAGAACGGAAACCAGGAGTTCTGCACCCATCGCGAGGTGAAGCCGTACGCCGGGACCCAGGGATTCGATGCCGATGCGTGGTGCCCGGAGTGCCAGTACTACAAGCTGCGGCGGGCGCCGAAGAAGCGCAATCCGGCCGACGATTACACGTATTAGTCGGAAAACTCCCGCGCCAGCTCCACCCACTCCCCATTCGGCGCAAGCTGCTGATACGCCTTCCAGTGCGCGCGCGCTTCCTGTGACTGGCCGTTTTTCTCGAGCGTGACCGCCAGATAGAAATGGGCGTCGGCGTATGTCGCGTTGAGCTTCAGCGCGTCGCGATAGCACCCCTGCGCCTCGCGGTACCGCCCCAAGTCATGAAAGATGTTGCCGAGATTGAAGTGCGCTTCGAACACGTCGGGTTCCAGCGCCACGGCGCGTTCGTACAGGGCCTGCGCCTCCGCGATCTCGTCGCGTGAGTAATGGATGTTGGCGAGATTGATCAGGGCGGGAACGAGGTACGGGTCGATTTCGAGCGCGCGCCTGTAAGCGGTCGCCGCTTCGTCGAAATTCTCTGGGTTCTCGTCGTCGAGAATGGATGCCGCGGCGAAATACTGTGCGGCCGACGATTCTTCGATGACCGGAGCAGGATCCATGAGCGCGGCCATCGGCGGCGGCTCGCGTCGCTTCAGCTGGAGTACCTTCGCGAGCTGCGCGTCGAGGCGGAAATCAAGGGTCAGCTGCCCGTTGCGCGACGCCAGAAGATTGCGCAGCACCGAGCGGAACTTCGCCCCGCCGGCAACCGCTTCATCGGCCTGACGAACGATCGACACATCCGCAAACGAGAAAAACGGATCGCCGTGCTCGCGATGTGAGGGGCGGATCAGTCCCCATTTCTGCATGTAGCGCAGATGATCCTCGCGCACGTGTTTGTAGCGCTCGAGGAGCTGACGCTTGGAGATGTGGGCCGAGTCCTGCGACGGCACGCGCGTTCAATATAATCCAGCTCATGATCTTGGCTGGCGATCTTGGAGGCACCAAGACGCTGCTCGGTCTGTTCGAACGTGCAGATCCACGGCCGCGGCCGCGTCTCACGCGCGGATATCCGACTCAGGAGTTCGACAGTTTCACCGCGATTCTCGACATGTTCGCGCGTGAGATCGGCGAACGGCTCGCGATCGAAGCCGCCGCCGTCGGCGTTGCCGGACCGATCGTCGATCAACACGCTCGCCTGACGAACATCGAGTGGGATGTCAGTGCGGCGCAAATTGGGAAATACCTAGGGGTGCGCCGTGTTGCGCTTCTCAACGATCTCGAAGCGATGGCGGCGAGCGTGGCCCTGCTCGAAGGCGACGAACTTGTGGTCCTGCAGCACGGGGACCCGAAACGGAGCGGCAACGCGGCTGTTATCGCGGCAGGCACCGGACTCGGGCAGGCGTATCTGCACCGCGTGAACGGGCGCCTGCTGCCGGTCGCGTCAGAGGCCGGGCATGCCGACTTTGCGGCGCGCACGGACCGTGAATTCGGCCTCGTCCGAATGCTTCGCGATCTGTACGGGCGCGCTGAAGTGGAGCAGGTGCTCAGTGGCCCGGGGCTGGTCAATATTCATCGTTTGACGCATGCCGGAAGGTCGTGCCCCGCCATCGAGGGTGTCGCACCCGCCGAACAGCCCGCCGCGATTTCAGACGCCGCAATGTCGCAGCAGTGCGGACATTGCGAGGAAGCCCTCGAGATATTCGTCGAGGCGTATGGCGCCGAGGCCGGAAATCTCGGCCTTCGCGGCGTCGCGACGGCCGGCGTCTACATTGGTGGCGGCATTGCGCCGAAGATTCTGCCGGAGCTTCAGAACGGACGTTTCATCCAGGCATTCCGCGCGAAGGCTCCGATGGCGGAGCTCGTCGCGGCGATGCCTGTCAGCGTCATCGTCAAACAAGACGCCGGACTACTGGGTGCGGCGATCGCCGCACAGCAACTGATAGCCGTCGACTAGTTGCTCATGGCGTCGAGCGCGCGGATGCCGGATCGCATGCCGTGCAGCCACGTCGCCACCATCAGCACCATCGCAGCGACGTAGCATGCGCCCATCAATGCGAGCCGGAAGGCTGGAATCGGTCGATGCCGCAGCTGGTAATAGAGATAGGTCATCGAAGGCCACCCGACCAGCGCGATGATGGCGACGACGAGCAGAACAGCAACGACCATGAACGCCACACCGCCGTACGATCCGGACACTTCGCTCGGATTGTCCGCGGTGAACCGCGGATAGCGTGCGCCGATGCCGGTGGCGAGCCCCACGAGCGCGAAGCTCAGAAACAGAATCGCGACGGCCGCAACACTTTTCAGAAACGGGTCGACATCCAGCAACTCGTTGGCGGCGACGGTCAGTGTCTCGGTGAGCAATAAGACCGGAATCAATCCGGTCCAGAACTTCGACCACAGAAAATCGTGCATCTCCACGGGCGAGTTCCGTATCAACCAGAACGCACGCCCCTCGGCGGACACCATCGGGAACACAAAGCGAACGGCCACGGTGGCGAGCACGAACCCTGCCATACCGAGGTTCACCAGCGCGTAGATGTTCTTGATAAACCCGCTCATGTACGGAATCCGGCCGAGATCGAGCACGCGGAAGTTGTAGAGGTAAATGAGCACCAGCGCAAGCAGCAGCAGGAGCTGCGACCACTGACTCACATCACGGAGAAAGATCTTCACGTCCTTGATGAGCAGGTGTTTGCGAACCGGCGACAGCGGCAGTATGCGTGCGATCAGATCGATGCCTCGAAAGTGTGCGAATCGTGCCTTTGGCGCTTCCTGCGAACGGCTGTAGCCGGAAAAATGCCAGCGTTCATCGGCGACGCGAAGGCCGACGCAGCAGACCAGCGCCGTTGACCAGATCGCGCCGGCATGCATCAGGTCCCAGCCGCCCTTCAAACTCGCAAACACCAGCTCACCGGCCCAGAAGGATGGCAGAAGCGGAGTGACCGGCGACTGCAGCGTGCTGAAGAATCCCGTCAGGTCAGGCAGCGATTCCGCGCGCATCAGCTGTTCGGGGCGGAGCATCCGCAGCAGAATGACGACGCTGCCCACGAACAGGAAGCCCATGAGCATCAGCAGTTCTCGCGCTCGCCTCGCCGGAAAGACGTTGACGAGGAGGAGCGTGGACGCCGTTCCGACAGCGACGGGAATAATCGCGAACGGCAGGATGGTGAGCGCCGACGTGATATAGAACGTCGCGGGCGCACACCGAACAACGCCGACGCCCAGAAGCACGGGTGCGATGAAGACGATCACCATCCACGATGACTGCGCGACGGTCCTCGCGAATCGTGCGTAGAACAGCCTCCGCGCGGCGATGGGCGCGGTGAGCAGCAGGCGCAGATCGTCAGACAGAAAGAACGTCGACAGCGCCGTCACGATCCCGCTGAACGTCAGAAACGCGAGGAACGTCATGAAGATCCACGACAGACCCAGCCGCAGCAGGTAGTCGCCCAGCTCCTCATAGCCATTGAGCTGCCAGGTCACCCACGAGGCAGCGAAGAACAATGCGGCGAACACCCCGATCCCCATTGCGGCAAACACGAAGGCTCGTGTCAGATCGCCTGGTTGCCGGCGGGCCGCTCGATTGCGCGACGACCAGATCGCCGGCAGCAGCAGATAGGTGAACGCGCCTTTCATACGGCTTCGTCGAGTTCCTGCAGCGCGCTCCCGCCGGTCAGGCGAAGGAATACGGACGTGAGGTGATCGTCAGCGCCGCCCGCGAGCCGACGGATTTCATCCACGGTCCCCTGCGCGATGATCTTTCCCTTGAGAATGATGCTGAGGCGATGGCACATCTCGTGGGCGACTTCGAGGGTATGGGTGCTCATGAGGATGGCGACGCCACGGTCGCTCATGCGGCGAAAGACGTCCTTGATCAGACGGGCGCCGCGCGGATCGAGCCCGACCATCGGCTCGTCGACCGCCACCGCGCGCGGACGATGCAGAAACGCCGCGCACATGACCAGACGCTGCTTCATGCCGTGTGAGAAGCTCTCGACAAGCTCGTGTTCCCAGCGCCGCAGCTCGAACAAATCGAGCATCTCGTGCACGCGATCCAGGACACCATCGCCGTCCAATCCGTATAACCCCGCATGAAACCGCAGAAACTCACCCGCGGTGAGCTTCTCGTAAATGAACGGGCGATCCGGGATGAACCCGAGTGACGACTTCGCCAGCTCCGGTTCGAGGGCGACATCGTGCCCGTCCACAACGACACGACCCGACGTCGGTTTCAACAGCCCCGCAATCATGCGCAGCGTCGTTGTCTTGCCGGCGCCATTAGGACCGAGAAAACCATGTATCTCGCCAGGCTGCACGTCGAGCGAAACGTCGTCGACTGCTGTAAACCGGCCGTACTGTTTCACGAGATGCTCGACCGCGATCATCGGGTGTTCCTTAGAGAGCGAGGTTTCAGCCAGCTGCTCAACCAGCAGCAATCCGCAGGTTGCTGTTGCGGGGCGACCGGTTGAATGGAGCTCAGATCGGATTGCGCGCCGACGAGAATCGGCGTCGTGTTCTCAGCAAGCTTCATATCGAGGATGGTCATGCGAAGGCGCCCGATCAGCGGGAGGATCGAGGCCTGCTTGTCCAAACCGCCCCGGGCGAGCCGCAGATGCGTGGCGTCGGCTGGAAACTCGTTGAGTGTCGGATCGACGGGCAGCCACAGGCCGCGGTCCTCACCTTCATCGATGTAGACCTCCGGCCACGCGTGGTAATAAAACGCGCCGCTGATGCCCCTGACATAGGTCAGGCCCACGGCGATGCGTGCGGGGATGCCAATCGAGCGCGCCATTGCGACGTACAGCGCGGTGTGCTCGTTGCAGTCGCCCACCTTGGTTCTCAACACCTCGCGCGCAGAGGGAAGGCTGATGGTGGGCTTCTTGTCGAGCAGTGCGTTGACGTAGCGCGTCAGCTTTTCCGCTCGTGCACGCGTGTCGACCGCGCCGGCGATCGCCTTCTCGGCCTCGGCGCGGATTTCCGGCGCATCGCTCTCGATCAGAGGCTCGGGTCTCAGGTACTCGCGCACATCCTCGTCGAGAGGGCCTGGTTCGAGCGACTGCGGATCGATCAATTCGATGGTCGACCCGCGCACCGTCTGTCCACTGCCCTGCAGATCTGCATTCGTGAGGTCCGCGCCATTCAGCTCGAGGCGCAGCAGCCGGACATCGCGTGGCTCGTCGATGCGCCGACGCATGGCGGGCACGACAGCGGCAGCCTGCAGCAAGTCGATCTGCACGGGTTCAGGTACGCTGAGACTCTGCGCGCGATCGGCGGACTCGCGAACGGTCATCAGTCCCAGCGGACTTTCCTCGCGAACGACCTCGCCCGTATCGGTGATCCACGACGTCGTGCGGAGTCCCGCATAGTCAAGATCGACACGGAATGCCGGAAGCGGCCGCGCGCCGTCGTTGCGCACGATCTCGCGACTGCCGACCGCGACCATAACCGGTGCGTTGCGCAGTGTTGCGGGATCGAAAACCGTCCACTGCTGCCGCGAGCCCGCCACCAGCCGTCCGCTTGCGAGGAGCCGCGCAAAGTTCTGCGACAGAACCGGCACCTCCGGAAGGTCGCGCGTTTCGGTTCGGGTGCCGCCGGCGGATGTAATCGCAATGAACAGACGCGCTCGGCCGCCGGACCCGTTAATCGGCTCCACGCGCCCGTGGATCACAATCGCGCCAGTACCCGGATCGAGCGAAAAATCGAACGACCGCAAGACAAAGTTCGAATCGACGCGAGCGGCCGTGTGCAGCGCCGCCGCGCTCGATGCGCCAAGCAGCGACATCTGCAGACGGCCGTCTTCCTGCAGTTCAAACCCGTCATCGCGCGGCACGGTTTGACTGACGGTGAACCCGATCTTTTCGCCGCGGTAATACACGCCGCGCCATTCCGCATTCGACCCGTACCGGGCGAGGTCCGTCGCCAGGTTCGCGGCGCCCCCATCGAAGTACGAGCGCTTGACCAGAATGGCCATCGACGCAATCCAGGCGATGACGACGAGGACGGAAACAGGCCGCGTGAGCGACCGCGGCAGTGGCGTGAAAAACGTCATGAATCTGTGGGGGTCTTCACTATCTATCGGCCCGTTTGCGCCGACCATATATCTGAACGGGGCAGTGGGGCCACCTTACGGATCTGGCATGTGGATGCTGAATTGAGACGCGTATGAGCCGTTCAGCGACGTGAAATCAACGACTTAGTGCGGGTACGCCTGTTGCCCCTCTGGGGCGGCATGACGACATCCCATTCGGTAGAATCGACGATCACCCGCAAGATCGTATGGACGGGAGTGGTGCTGCTGGCGGCGACCGTAGCTGCATGCGGCGGTGTCACCCAGACGGCGACGGGAACGGCACCCTCCGAGGTTGCATCCATTGCCGCGGCGACCGAAAACGGCGGCAGCTTCAGTCTGTTGAAGGAAGGTAAAGGAAAGGGTCATTCACCCGCTCCGGACCTCGGGACGCCCACGACGGGCGACACTCCCGAGGGTGACGACCCGGAAGGCGACGGCGACGAACTCGGGACCGGCCATGGTCACGGCAAAGCCGCGATCCAGTTGGAGGGCCTCGCAACGATTGACGCCGAGGCCGATTGTCCGGCTCTTATCATCACGATCAATGGCCTGACGGTCACGACGATCGACACGCCAGAGTTCAAGACGGAATTCCAACGCGCGACGTGCGAACAACTCAAAGCTTCCAGCGCGCCATCGATTCACCTCCACATCGCCGCAAGAAAGATGGAGGATGACTCGCTGGCCGCCATCTACGTGCGGATGCAGGGACCGAAGTTTGACGACGGCGAAGACGGCGACGAGGAAGAGGACGCGACACCGTAATTAATCGTTCGGATCGTTCGGATCGTTCGTCGTTCGGCTCTGTCGAACGTTGCAAACGATCCGAACGAGTCGAACGTTCCGACCGACTCGAACGTTCCAGATTCCCGCCTCACCAGCCGCCAGATTCCGTAGAGTAGAATTCAGCAAGACCACGCCCGTGCGGATTACGCTCAACGGGGACCCTTACGATCTCGAGCAGCCGGTGTCCGTGCAGGAGCTGCTCGAACGGCTGAACATCGATCCCCGGCGCGTTGCCGTCGAACACAACATGGTGATCGTCAAGCGCCACGCGTTTGCCGCGACGCTGGTCGGCGACGGCGACGAGGTCGAGATTGTCAATTTCGTCGGGGGCGGAGGCTCCTGCAAGCAGGGACAGTCATGAACGATTCTCCATTCAGCATCGCGGGCCGCACGTTCAAATCGCGGCTCATCGTCGGCACCGGGAAGTACTCGTCGCATCCGGTCATGGCGCAGGCGCATGCGGCCTCCGGCGCGGACATGGTGACCGTGGCGGTGCGACGCGTGAACATTTCGGACCGCAGCCGCGAATCGCTGCTCGATTACATCGACACGTCACGCATGTTCATCCTGCCGAACACCGCGGGGTGCTACACGGCGGACGAGGCGGTGAGAACGGCGAGGCTCGCGCGCGAGGCCGGGCTGTCCAACTGGGTGAAGCTCGAAGTGATCGGCGACGAGCGAACGCTCTTTCCAGACAACGAGGCGCTGGTCGAGGCGACGCGCATCCTCGTGCGCGACGGGTTCGTCGTGCTGCCGTACACCAGCGACGATCCCGTCGTCTGCCGCAAGCTGGAAGATGCTGGAGCTGCCGCGGTCATGCCGCTTGGCGCGCCCATCGGATCCGGCCTTGGCATCCAGAACGTCAACAACATCCGGATCATCCGCGAGTTCTCCCGCGTCCCGGTCATTGTCGATGCGGGCGTCGGCACCGCATCGGACGCGACCCTCGCCATGGAGCTCGGTGCCGACGGCGTGCTGATGAACACCGCAATCGCCGGCGCCCAGGAGCCCGTCGCGATGGCGGAGGCGATGAAACACGCCGTCACTGCCGGTCGTCTGGCTTACCTTGCGGGCCGCATCCCCAAAAAGATGTATGCCAGTGCGAGCAGCCCCGTCGAAGGACTCGTCGGCCGCTGATCGATGACCCACGACAAGGCAGGTCCGCAGCCTTCGGCAATTCCTCCGCCCGATCGATCCCAGCTCGAACGTCTCAACGCGCTCTACCGAATCATCGACCAGGCTCCCGCCGGCGGCGGCCTGCGGGCGCGGCTGGCCTCGAGCGCACGGCGCCTGCTCGGACGTATCCTGTCGCGCCAGCAGGAGTTCAACGCCGCGCTCGTTGATCACATCAATCGAAACATGGCGCTCGGTCTGGAGGCACATCACTCCAGCGTCAACACGATTGAATGGATGGCGGGCACCATCGACGGGTACCGGGACGCGCGCGACGAGGTCGAGCGGCACCTCGAGGCGCTCCTCGCGCGCGAACGGCGGAACGACACCGCCGTGCGCGCGCTCGCCGCGCAACATGAGGAACTGCGCTCGGCCCTGAACGTCGTGCAGCAGGCGGCCCACAGCCTCAAACGCGAACTCGCTCAGCTGTCGGCGGCAAATCCCAAAACTCAAATCCCAAGTCCACATTTCCAAGATTCGCGTTCCGAATCCCGAATCCCGGGTCCCGGCTCCCAATTTGCCGACGAAGACAGCCACAAGTACGTGGGCTTCGAGGATCAGTTCCGTGGTTCACCTGACGACATCCTGCGCAGAGTGGAGGAATACCTGCCGGTATTCGAGAACGCGAGCGATGTGCTGGATGTTGGGTGCGGACGCGGCGAGTTCCTCGAACTGCTGCGTAACCGCGGCATGACGGCGCGAGGCATCGACATCAACCCCGCGATGGTGGACGTGTGCCGAGGGAAGGGATTACAGGCGGAAACGGGTGATGCGCTCGCGTACCTGCGAGGGCTTCCGGACGGTTCGCTTGGGGGGCTGTTCGCCGCGCAGGTGGTCGAGCACCTCGAGCCGAGGTATTTGATGCGGCTGCTCGACGCCGCGTTCGACAAGCTCAGGCCCGGCGCGCCGATCGTTCTCGAAACAATCAACCCCGCGTGCTGGTTCGCATTCTTCGAAAGCTACATTCGCGATCTGACGCACGTCCGGCCCGTGCATCCGGACACGCTGAAGTACCTGCTGATTGCGACCGGATTCCAACGCGTTGAAATCAGATATCGGGCGCCCTATCCAGATGCGGACAAGCTTCAGGCGCTGCCGCTCAGGGCTGGCGCCCCCACCTCCGTGGACGACATGATCGAGACGCTCAACGCGAACGTCGAGAAGATCAATCGTCTGCTGTTCACGTATCTGGATTACGCGGCAATCGGAAGACGTGGGTAAATCCCAACGCCCAAATCCCAAAACCCAAATCAAAACTTGGAACTTGGGATTTGGGATTTACAAACGAAACACGTTGTCGGCGTGGACGTTCTTCAGCGCGTTGCGCGTATCGACCACGAGTGAGAAGTGTTTCGGCATCTCGGCATAGTTGAACACTGAGTGATTGGTACAGATCACCGCACAATCGATGTCGTTGCTGACCGCGCCGGCCTCGGGCACCGATTTCAGCGACAAGTCGCCGTGGTCGAGCATCGGCACGTGAGGATCGGTGTAGCTGAGAACCGCCCCGCGGCGGTGCAGCAGCTCCAGGACATCGAGCGCGGGTGATTCGCGCATGTCACCGACGTCCTTCTTGTACGCGACGCCGAAGATGTGAATCCGCGATCCGTTGATCGCCTTCTTCTGCGAATTCAGCGCCTCGCTGACCCGCTCGACAACGAACGCGGGCATCGAACCGTTGATGTGCCCGGCGAGCTCGATGAAACGGCACTCGAACCCGTTCTGCCGCGCCTTCCACGACAGATAAAAGGGATCGATGGGGATGCAGTGACCGCCAAGACCAGGCCCCGGAAAGAACGGCATGAAACCGAACGGCTTGGTGCTTGCGGCCTCGATGACTTCCCACACGTCGATATTCATCCGGTGCGACATCAACGCGATTTCGTTCACCAGACCGATGTTGACCGCCCGGAACGTGTTCTCGAGCAGCTTGACCATCTCGGCGACCTGCGTCGAGCTGACGGGCACAATCGTGCTGATGATCGCGCCGTACAACTCCTTGGCGAGCTCGGTGCTGATCTCGTTCACACCGCCAACGACTTTCGGGATCGTCCGCGTCGTATAGGTAGCATTGCCGGGATCGACTCGTTCGGGCGAGAACGCCAGGTAGAAGTCCTTCCCCGCTTTGAGGCCACCTTCCTCGAGCGCCGGCTGGACGACCTCATCCGTCGTACCTGGGTACGTCGTCGATTCGAGGATGACGAGTTGTCCTGGCTTGAGCCGCGCACGCACCGCATCGACCGCGAGCACGACGTAGGACAGATCCGGATCGCGCGTCTTCCGCAGCGGCGTCGGGACGCAGATGTCGATCGCGTCCATGTCGTGCAGCTGCGACATGTCATCGGTTGCCGAGAGCTTCCCCGCTTTGACGGCGGCACCAACGTCTTCGCTCGTGACGTCGCCGATGTAGCTGTGGCCATTGTTGATAGAGCTGACCTTGGCGACGTCCACGTCGAAGCCGGTCACCTGGAACCCCGCTTTCGCGAACTCCACGGCGAGCGGTAGCCCGACATACCCCAGACCGATGATGCCGATCCGGGCCTGTCTGTTGCGTATCTTCTCCCTCAATTCCAAGTCTTCTCCGCAATGAAACCGGAGCGCCAGAACGTCGGCGCAGCGCGGTTCTTTATCTGACGGCGGCGCGCGTTGTCGGTGCCAGACGCGTGACGTCGGCGTCCACCATCATGCCAATCAGCTGTTCAAATGTGACCGATGGCGTCCATCCAAGGCACTGGTGCCCCTTCGATGCGTCGCCAATCAGATGATCGACTTCGGCGGGCCGCATGAGAGCGGGGTCGATCCGCACGTACCGCTGCCAGTCCAGACCAGCATGACCGAACGCGGTTTCCACAAGCTTCCTGACAGAGTGACTGACGCCGGTCGCGATGACGTAATCATCGGGTTCGTTCTGCTGGAGCATCAGCCACATGGCGCGCACGTAATCGCCGGCGAAGCCCCAGTCACGACATGCATCGAGGTTGCCAAGGTTGAGATGATCGCCAAGGCCGAGCTTGATACGAGCCACGCCGTCGGTCACCTTCCGCGTCACGAACTCCAGGCCGCGCCGCGGCGACTCGTGGTTGAAGAGGATGCCGGAGCAGGCGAACATCCCGTAGCTTTCGCGGTAGTTGACGGTGATGTAGTGCGCGAAGACCTTCGATACGCCATATGGACTGCGCGGATAAAACGGTGTCAACTCGGTCTGCGGCACCTCGCGGACCCGCCCGTACATCTCGCTTGACGACGCCTGATACAGGCGAATCCCCAGATCCACCTGACGAATAGCCTCGAGCACGCGCGTGACACCCTGTGAATTGAACTCGCCGGTCAGCAGCGGCTGGTCCCACGACGCGGGTACAAACGACATCGCGGCAAGGTTGTAGAACTCGTGCGGCCGCACATCCTGCACGATGCGCATGATCGACAGCTGATCGAGCAGGTCGGCCGGCCGCAGCGTGATGCGATCGAGCAGGTGCTCGATTCGCCAGAGATTCGGGGAGCTCGAACGCCGCACGACGCCGGTGACCTCATACCCTTTTTCGAGCAGCAGCTCAGCGAGATACGAGCCGTCCTGGCCGGTAATGCCTGTAATAATCGCGCGTTTACCCATCGGTGCTTTTCATTCTATATGCGCGTCCACTCTGCCGCCGGGTACGTCGACGCCGCTCCGAACGAGCAGCCTGCGCACCGCCAGCCAGCGCCGCAGCGCATCCTGCCACGTCGGCATTTCGAACCCGGCAGCGGCGAGCTTGCGATTCGACAGCGCACAGAACCGCGGACGCGACGCAACCAGGCGCACGTCTTCCGTCGCAATCGGCTTCAGGCGCGGCGGCACGCCAAGCAGTTCTGCAGCCTCAGTGGCAACCTGGTACCACGTCGCGTGGCCGGAGTTCACGCAGTGGTAAAGACCGTATGGCGCGGCGACATCGACAAGGTGTCGTGTCGCAGCCGCCACGTCGATCACGTAACTTGGTGAGATTGTGCGATCCGTGAACGCCGGCATCTCACGTCCGGCCTCGAGACCAGCGACGATGGTGTCCAGTGAACCGCGCCGGCCCTTCCAGTCCGCGGGCATACCGAACAGGCTTTCGACCCGAAGGACGTACGCGCGCGGCGATTCGAGTGCCAGCCACTCGCCCACGAGTTTTGATGCGGCATAGACGCTTCGTGGAGATGGCGCCGCGGACTCATCGTACGGGTCGCCGTCCGGGCCGCCGAGGCCCGCAAAAACGAAATCAGTGCCGTAGTGCACCAGCGTGGCACCGTGTTCTTCCGCTGCACGCGCGAGCGTGCGCACCGCGAAGGCATTGATCCCGAATGCCTCGAGCGGCCGGTTTTCCGCCTCGTCGACGAGATTGAACGCGGCGCAGTTGATGATGAGATGCGGCCTCGCCTCAGCAACTGCGCGTGTGACCGCCTCGATGTCCGTGATATCGAGGGAACCGTGCGTGTGCGCCGCGACGTGGCGCCCGGAAAACGCGCCGAGAATGGCGGTGCCGAGCTGACCCGACGAACCCGTCACGAGCACGCGTCTGATCTCAGACACAATCGACGGATCGTACTTGGTCCGTGCGTTGACGTCTACGGACCTAAACTGGTTGAGTGGTTCGTAGTGGCTAGTGGTTTGTTCGCATGGAACACATAGATACGGTCGTGATAGGAGGCGGCGTCGTCGGTCTTGCGGCGGCGCTCGCCGTGGCGCGTCGCGGTCACAGCGTGTGCGTCCTCGAGAAGGAGCCGCGCCCTGGCATGGCCACGAGCACGCACAACAGCCAGGTGATTCACGCGGGGATCTACTATCCGGCCGGGTCACTCAAAGCGCGACATTGCATCGAAGGTGCGCGACGGCTCTACGAGTTTTGCGCGAGCTACGGCGTTCCACATCGCCGCTGCGGAAAGCTCATCGTCGCCTACGACGAGAGCGAGATCCCTGCGCTCGAGCAGCTGAGAGCAACGGGGGCGGCCAACGGCGTGGAGGGTCTCGACATCATCGACGCAGCCGCCGTTCGGGCACGCGAACCACACATACGCGCCGCGGCGGCATTGCTCTCTCCGAACTCCGGCATTCTCGAAGCCGAGGCGCTTGTCCGCACGCTGGCGCGGCTGCTCACTGAACAGGGCGCGTACGTGTTGCCGGGGTCGCCAGTGGTCGGCGGCAAGTCCGCCGACGACGCAATCGAACTAGCGACACGCGCCGAGCGGATTCGAGCGAGATCTGTCGTGAACGCTGCAGGGCTGTACGCTGACGAAGTGTCCGCCGCGCTTGGAGGATCCGCGTTTCGAATCTATCCCTGCCGCGGTGAATACGCCGAACTTGTGCCGTCGAAACGCGCCCTCGTCAACGCGCTGGTGTATCCCCTGCCGCACACCCACAGCCTTGGGACGCATCTCAGCAAGACCGTCCACGGGAACGTCACACTTGGTCCGACCGCGCGGTTTCAGGAGCGGAAGGACGACTATGAAGGTGCTCGGCTGCCGGTGGAGTCCTTTCTTGAACCGGCACGACGGCTCCTGCCGTCGTTGCAGCTCTCGGACCTGAGGCCTGGCGGCACCGGCATCCGTCCGAAGCTGCATGGGCCAGACACGTCATATGCGGATTTCATGATCGCCAGAGACGAACAATGCCCGCGCCTGGTGCAGGCCGCGGGCATTGAGTCTCCCGGCTTGACCGCCTGTCTCGCCATTGGCGAGCACGTGGCGGCGTTGGTTGACGAGGTCCTGAATTAGGCGGGTCCGGTCCGCCTTACCGCCAGGCAGCGGTCAGTAGTTGCATCCAGCAGCGCGTCCCAAGAATCGCTCGCGCCAGAGCGCGCTTCGGGCTGAGCGGCGCGGGCGCAACATGTGTGACGTAGTACAGATACGCGCTGCGATGGAACGCGCGGATCGCCGATCGGCGAGCCGTGCGGCTGGACTGTCCGACGCGATGGATCGCGGACGCCCCTGGCACGTAGCGCACGTGGTAACCCTTCGCCCGCAGCCGTCGACAGAGATCCGCGTCCTCCCAGTAGAGGAAGAAACGCTCGTCGAAGCCCTGCACGGCATCGAGCGCTTCGCGCCGCGCGAGCATGCACGCCCCGGAGACCCAGTCGACCTCCGCGCTCGGCTGGCCGCTTCGGATCGCCTCGTCGACGACGATGTTGCGCCTCCCGATCGGAAGGAACGGCGCCACTTTACGAAGCAGCGTCGTACGACCGAATAACCCGGTGAGCATGTCCGGGTCGCCGCGCGCACTTCCCTGCACGGACCCGTCGGGATTGAGCACGCGAGGCCCGGTCAGCGCACACCGGGGCTGCGCGTCGAGAACACCTCGCAACGCGGCGATCGCGCCTGCCATCAGGCGACAGTCGGGGTTCATGATCAGCACGTATGGCGCGGTGGTTGCCGCGAGCCCCTGGTTCACGCCGCGTGCGAAGCCGACATTCGCGTCGTTGCGAATGAGCCGGACGTGCGGAAGGAACTGA
>Ga0068862_100000605_pt1 | contig 37327 bp, 27 predicted proteins | sample KBSSwiS52_FD_66598 | JGI IMG/M metagenome (GOLD analysis project Ga0068862, IMG submission 66598) | Switchgrass rhizosphere microbial communities from Kellogg Biological Station, Michigan, USA - KBS Switchgrass S5-2 | ecosystem: Host-associated > Plants > Roots > Rhizosphere > Soil ... | reverse complement strand
TACTACCGGATTGCCGGGGCGGCCGTGTCGGGGCTGACGCTCCAGGCCCTGACGGTTGACACGATCCTCGCCGGGCTGCCGATCCGCGAGCCCGGAAAGGCGCCCGTCCTCGCCGTGACGGCTCTGGCCGCAGCCCTTGCCATGGCCGGAGTCCTTTGCGCGTGGCGGGTCGCTCCGATTGCGCGCTGGCTCGCCGTCGCAGCAGCTCTCTATCTCGCCGTCTCGTTTCCGGTCTTCTGGTGGACCGGCCTGATGCTTCCAGCCGCGGTTCCCTTGCTGTTCACCCTGCTCGGGTTTCTCGCCGCGCTCGCCCTGCGAAGAATTCTTCCGTTTCCTCCAAAGGTCCCGACGCCATGAAAAACCTGCGCATCCTGAGCTTGTGCGTGCTCTTCGCGGTCCCGGCCGGAGCCGCAGCAGGCGGGCCCGTCGCCATCGTCTACTCGCTCGCCGGCGAGGCCTCGATCACAGCTCCCGGTCCCCTGCCCTTGCACCTGTTCGATCGTTTGCCGGCGGGCACGGCCCTGGAGGTAGGCTCGGGCTCGCGCCTGGCGCTCGCCTTCGTGAACGGGCTCCGCTACGAGCTGGGCGGCCCTTCCCGGGTGACGCTCGGGCCCAAGGACCTCGCCTTCCGCACCGGGACCGTGCGCTCTCTTCCCCGCCTCCCGTCCCTCCTCCTCTCGCCAATCGCGGCGGAGGATCGCCCCGGGCCACGCGCCGGGGCCGTGCGCATCCGGTCGGAAAGGATCGCGGGGCTCTACCCTCGCCGCGGGACGTCGATTCTCCCGGGAGAGACCTTCCTTCGCTTCCAACCCATGCCGGGAGCCGCGAGGTACAGAGTCGAAGTGCAGGATGACCAGGGTCGGATTCTTTTCCAGACCGACACCGAATCGCCGCCAGTGAAGATGGATGCCGGGACCTTGCCCGCAGGCTTGAGCTACCGCTGGACCGTCCGCACCCTGGACCGTCCAGGCGCCGTCGCCCGCGGCGATGCCGAGCTGGTCATCCTGGACGAGGACACCGCCCGGGCGCGCGAAAAGGCCCGCAAGATCCTCGAACCTGAAGAACCCGACTCCCTGCCTTTGCTCGCCGAGATCGATCGGAACCTGGGGCTGCTGCTCGAAGCTCGTGAGAGCCTGCGGATGGCCCTCGACGGCAAGCCCGGCGATCTCCGGATCCAGGAAGCGCTCACCGGGATCGAAACGCATTTGGAGGACAAGGATGATTCCGAATAGGAGCTTCCGGTTTGCCCTCTTGTGCCTCCTGGCCGTCTCGTCGTCCAGCAGTCTCGCCATACCGTCGCAGGATGTGAGCTGCCCGCTCTCCGAACCGGGGCTGGTCGTTGAGACCGTGCCCCCGGAATCCGGGGGCTTTCTCGCCGGCATCATGCCAGGCGATCGAATCCTGTCCTGGTGCAGGGCCGCCGATGCAGAGGGAGGTTGCGCGGTGCGAGGAGATCTTCGCACCCCATTCGACTTTGGGGACATCGAGATCGAGGACGTACAGCGTGGTGGCATTCTCCTCGAAGGGACTCGCGGATCTGAGAACTTTCGTTGGCGGCTGTTGCCGGTCGTCCAGGGCCTTGTTGTGGCGCCTCTCCTGCAAGGCGAGCTTGCCAAGGCTTACCGGGCCGCCCGTGATCGCGAGCAGGCTGGCGATCCCGCATCCGCTGGACAGGAACTCGAGCGAGCAGCGGATCTGGCTTCTGAAAGCCGCTGCACCGGCGTCGAGCTATGGCTTCGCGACCAGGCTGCCCGGCTGCGTGCTCAGGCCCGGCAGTGGTCCGAAGTGGACGCAGGATATCAGGCTGCCCTGGCGAAAGCTCGACCGCTGACGGCAACCCACGTGGAAACCTATCTCCGGATGGGCTGGTGGGAGACGCTCTGGCTGCGCGGTGAAGTCGCACAGGCCAGGGAGCAGCTCGAAATAGCCTTGCGCCTGGAAGAAAAAAGACAACCGGAGAGTCTGTTTGTCGTTTGGGCGCTCAGACGGCTCGGCGTGACGGCCGAAGGGCAGGACGACTTGGCTGAAGCGGACCGTATGAACCGGCGTGCCTACGACCTGGTCGTCCGTCTGGCTCCCGGCAGCGGCGCCGAAGCTGCCACAGCGAACAACCTCGCGGCGACGACGGCGATGCGTGGAGATCTCGAGCAGGCCGAGCTGTATTTGGCCCGCACCCTCAGGATCCAGGAACAGTTCTCACCTGAGAGTGAGGGGCTCGTTATGAACCTTCTGAACTACGGAGAGCTGCTTCTTGACCGCGGTAATTTCGCAGGCGCCGAGGCCGCCTTCCTGCGTGCCAAAAGAATCCTCGAAAAAGTCAATACCGAGAACGACGAATTGGCAGCAACGCTCTATCTCCTCGGCAAGGTCGCTGGCGAGCGCGGTGATCACGACGCAGCCGAGAGCCTCTTTCGGCGGCAGCTTGCACTCTTGGAAAAGCTCGATTCAAGCGGCAGCCAGACTCGAGACCGCTTGATGAATCTGGGCAAGCTCGCGCTGCTGCAACGCCAGGGTGCCAGGGCTGAGGGGTTGTGGCAGCACGCCCTTGAGATCAGCGAGCAGCTCAACTCGACAGGGCCGAAAAGTGCCTCGTGCCTGATGGGTCTGGCGGAGGCGATGAGGCTGCAAGGGCGGGATTCAGAAGCCGAGACGTTTTTGCGGCGAGCCATGGCGATCTGGCAGGAGATCAACCCGGAGGCTGTCGACGCTGCCTCCATCCATTTGAAGTTGGGAGCTCTTCTTCTTGAGCGGGGCGATCGTGAGGCTTCCGAAGCTCATCTCCGCGCAGCGATCCAAATCTGCGAGAAGTATCAATACCATGGTCTATTGTCCGAGAGCTATCAAGCCTTGGCCCGTTTGCAGGCGCGAAGAGGCCAAGCCGAAAAGGCCATAGCCAGCTATCTGACGGCAGTCGATTGCCTGGAAGCCCAACGGACCCGGCTCGGAGGCGCCCAAGAGTCTCAATGGCTCTATGGCTCTCCACTGGGGGATCTGTACTTCGAAGCCGCGGAGAACCAGATCGCGCTCGCCCGGCCGCAGAAAGCCTGGGAGCTCGTCGAGAGAGGACGCGCCCGTGGTTTCCAGGAGCTGTTGGCACAAAGGGATCTGCGTTTCGCCGGGGAGCTGCCGGTGGAGCTCTATGCGGAGCGCCACCGGCTGGCCGCCGAGTATGACCGGGTGCAGGCGGAGCTTGCCGATTGGATGCCCGAACAGGGCTCGGAAAGAATGGAGGAGCTTCAGGGTCGTCTTCGTGACCTGCGGCTCGAACAGGCAGAAGTTCAGGAACGGTTCCGGCGCGCCTCACCGCGCATCCGAGCTCTCGAGAGCCCGACGACCCTCGATCTGGCGGCAGCTCGCACCGCTCTCGATCCAGGAACCGTGCTGCTCACCTATTCCATCGGAGAGACGCGGAGCTTCCTCTTCGTCATTGCAGCGGAAGGGGTACCCGGCCCGGGGCTCTCCTGGTATCCGCTCGCGATCGGAAAAGCGGACCTGGCCAAAGAGGTCGAGGGCTTCCGCAACTTGTTGGGCCGGCCAGACACCGATCCTTCAGCCTTGAAACAGAGCGGGAGGAGCCTCTATGACCTCCTGGTCCGCCCGGCCGAGCCGGTGCTCGCCAAGGCTGATCGCTGGCTCATCTCGGCGGACGGACCGCTACATTCTCTCCCTTTTGCAGCGCTTGTCTCCGGTGACCGTTACCTGGCAGAGTCCAAACCGATTCACATCGTGGCCTCCGCGGCGATCTACAGAGAGATCAAAGCCGCTCGCTCGAAGAAACCTCAGGCCGCGACGCTGGAGTTGCTCGCCGTAGGAGATCCACTCTATCCACCTGCCGAGACCGCTACGGAGCCTCAAGCGCAGACCGCCCTGAAACGAGGCCTGCGACTCGGACCCTTGCCTGGCACACGCGGCGAAGTGGAAGAGATCTCCGGCCTGTTCCCCGGTGGGCGGTCCCTTCTGGGCCTCGACGCCTCCGAGGAGGCGATCAAGTCCTTGGCGCCGCAAGCCCGGCGGATCCATTTCGCATGCCACGGCCTGCTCGACGAGCAATTCCCTCTCAACTCCGCCTTGGCCTTTTCGATCCCCGGCCATCCTGAAGAAGGCCGCGACAACGGCCTGCTTCAAGCCTGGGAGATCTTCGAAGAGCTGCGGCTCGACGCCGATCTGGTTACCCTTTCGGCCTGCGATTCCGGGCTCGGCAAGGAGATGGGGGGAGAGGGGCTGGTCGGCCTGGTGCGCGCCTTCCAGTTCGCCGGTGCCCGCTCGGTGCTTGCCTCTCTCTGGAGCGTGTCCGACGACTCCACCGCGGACCTGATGAAGCGCTTCTACGGTTATCTCAAGAAGGGCCGGAGCAAGGACGAGGCTTTGCGCGCGGCCCAGGTCGATTTGATTCGCAGCCGGGACTTCGCGCATCCCTACTACTGGGCAGCATTCCAACTTACCGGCGACTGGAAATAGAAATCCTCAAAGGGTAGGTGTTCCAGATCTGGAACCCTGCCGATCGTGCGGGGTTCCAAAGATGGAGCCCCACGATCAGGCCTGCGCAAAACAGTCCTTAATTCTGAATCACTTACGATTCTGCTCCAGCCTGGTCCAGCCGCTGCACTCTCCGGGATCGCCTGCCGGAGAGCCAAGGTGAAGATCGCTGAAAAGAAGCATCCCGACCCGCAGCAGATCGAACGCTTCGTCCGCGGCGAGGCCAGTCCGGCGGAAAACAGAGCCCTGGTTAGCCACCTGGCTCACGGCTGCCCCCGGTGCCAGAAGTTGGCCCGTCAACATTGGGCCTCTCTTCGTGCAGATGATCAAGCCCCTGGCACCACGGGCCTGTCTGCCCGGCCCAGGCGCCTCACTCCCTGAATCCAAGGAGGATTGACTCATGACGCGGAACAGCTTCGCTATCGGGCTTCTTCTCTCGGTGATCGGCGGCGGTTTCGAAGGCTCCGCGGTTGCTCTTGAAAGTGTTGCCGACCCGGTTGCTACCACATAACCGTGAAAGGAGATCCTTCAATGCGTGCACGTTTGTTCGCCCTTTTTCTCGCAATTTGCTCACCGCTCTTCCTTCCCCCGGGAGCCGCCGCGCTGGAATGCTGGCTCTGCGACAACCAGCTAGACGCGTGTACGTACTACGCGATTTCCAATCGTTCATGGTGCAACGATGGCTGTCAACGCAATCCGTATAACGGTTGTCTCGCTTGGTGCACGTCGACGTACTATAACGATCTCAACGCGTGCCAGAGCGCCTACGAATGGTGCACCGAGCGCTGCGATGATGGCAATAACGACCCTGATCCGAATTGCCCCATTGTGCTTGACTTGGGCCAGCATGGCTGGAGGTTTACGTCGGCGGGAGAGGGTGTCATGTTCGACATGGACGGAAAGGGACTTCGCGACTGGATTGCCTGGACCGATCCTACATCCGAAGACGGTTTTTTGGCTTGGGATCGAAATCTAAATGGAGTGATCGACTCTGGGCGTGAGCTCTTCGGCGATTCCACCGTGCAGCCGCCATCAGAGGCGCCAAATGGCTTTCTCGCCCTCGCCTGGCTAGACCAAGTTGACAGCGGCGGCAATGGAGATGGCTTGATTTCGGACCTTGACGGCCTGTGGGGTGCCCTGCAGGTCTGGGTGGACCGCAATCACAACGGCCAGTCCGAGGAGAATGAGTTGTCTTCGCTGGATTCATACAAGGTGGTTGCGATCGACCTCGCCTTCCGCGAGTCACGCCGCAAGGACCGGTACGGAAATGAGCTGCGTTATCGGAGCGAGGTGTTGCTGGAGGGCGGAACAACAACCAATGCCGTAGATGTCTTCTTCCAACGGTTCCCATGAGTCACGCGCCTTTTCAGTGGGTGACGCTTTCCTTTGAGAGGACGGCGCCTACCCTTCCCCCCCGGGTGCCGGAGCGCTGCGACGAGCCAAGGAGGATGGTCCACGGGAGCGGGTGGGAGGGCCCGCCCCTTCAGTCTTCCGATCCGCCCGTTCCCGGGATCTTCAGCTTCTTCATGTAGCGATGGAAGGTCACCTTGGGGAGCCCCAGGCTCTCCCGGGCGGCCTTCACGCTGCCGGCGTGGAGCTCCAGCCGTGATTGGATCAGCTCGCGCTGGAAGGCGTGGACGGCGTCGCGCATCGTGGCCCCTTCCCCGAGGACCGGGCCCGCCTTCGGGTTGGGGCTCGCGCGGCGGAGATCCGGCAGGCAGGCGTCCAAAAGCGCGGGATCGATCCAGGCTCCGGGCCGGGCGTGGATCACGAAGAGCGAGTAGGCGCGGGCCAGCTCCCTCACGTTGCCGGGCCAGTTGTAAGCGACCAGCGACCGCAGCGCCTCCGGGGTGAAGCCGAGCGTGCGCTTGCGCTGCTTGCGCTCGTGGTGGCGCCGGTAGTGATCGAGCAGCAGCGGGATGTCCCAGGGACGGTCGCGCAGAGGGAGCAGACGGATCGCCAGGCTGCGGAAACGATCGTGAAAATCGGCCCGCAGCTTGCGCTCGCGGACCGCCTCCTCCAGATCCTGATTGGTCGCGAGAACCACGGCCACGTCGATTCGCGTCTCCCGTGCCTGTCCCACCGGGACGATCGTGTGGTTTTCCAGGACCCGCACAAGATGAGCCTGGGCGCGCAGCGACAGCTCCGCCACTTCGTCAAGGAAGAGCACGCCGCCGTCCGCGGCGCGGAAAAAACCGGGCTCGTCGGTCAGGGCGCCGGTGAAGGACCCTCTCTTGTGGCCGAAGAAGCGCGAGGCCGCCAGCTCGTCGGTGATCTCGGCGCAGTTGACGACCACCAGCGGCTTGCGGCGGCGCGAGCTGTAGGCGTGGAGATAGCGGACGACGAGGTCCTTGCCCGTGCCCCGCTCGCCGAGGACGAGGATCGGTTCCGGGTTCTCGGCGTCGAGCGAGGGGATGTAGGTCTCGTGGAGCGCGCGCCGCAGCGCCTGGATGTGCGCCGAGTCGCCGAGGATCTCCGGCGCGTCGTCGGGCACCGGCGAGCCCAAGAGCTCCCGCAGCTCGCGCTCCTGGCGCTGGTGGCGGAACGTGAAGCCGAAGACGTGGCCGACGGCGGCGGCGTACCTCTCCAGCCAGTCGCGGTCCTGCTCGCCGTAGGCCTCGATGATCCCGCTGCTCTGGAGGTAGACCACGGCGAGCACCACCCCGCGCAGCGGATCGCGGATCGGCGCGCAGAGGACGCTATAGCCGCCCCCTTCGAGCGATGGGGTGCGCGAGGCGTCGGCCTGGAGCCTCGGGTCTTCGATCAGTCCGGTCCGGCCGCTTTCGATCACCCGGTGGATCACCGAAGGGCTCACGCCATGGACCGATTCTCCCCTTTCGCAGGCTTTGACCTGTTCGGGCGCCAGGTTGCCCAGCACGTGGATGCTCCGCAGGCGCAGGGGCTCGCGGTCCTCGACCAGCAGGAGCAGGGCCTTGCGGGCGCCAAACCCGCGGGCGGCGGCCTCGAACGAGGCATTGAGCGCGGTTTCCTGATCGCCGTCGGTGGAGAGCACGGCGAGAAGCTCGTTCATCGCTTCCAGGAGCTGAGCGTAGTCGCGACCCGGCATTGCGCGGGCTACGGTATCAAAATCCGATACGATCCCCCGCCAGGAGGCTAACCCATGGATTTCTCCATCCCCGATCGCGTGCGGGAGATCGCCGGCTCGATCCGCTCGTTCCTGGATCAGGAGGTCGTTCCCCTGGAGCGCCAGCTCTTCTCCCAGGGGTTCGGCTCGCTCGAGGGGGAGCTCCAACGGCTGCGGGACGAGGTGCGGCGGATGGGGCTTTTCCCTCCGCACCTGCCGAAGGAGTGGGGCGGCGGGGGGCTGTCGCTCCTGGAGTTCGCCCATGTGAGCGAGGTGCTGGGCCGCAGCCCTCTCGGCCATTACGTGTTCCACTGCCAGGCTCCGGACGCGGGCAACATGGAGCTGCTGCTTCAGCATGGGTCGGACGAGCAGCGCGAGCAGTGGCTCCGGCCCTTGGTGCGCGGCGAGGTGCGGAGCTGCTTCGGCATGACCGAGCCCGGCTTTGCGGGGTCCAACCCGGTCTGGCTCGGCACCACGGCGCGCCGCGAGGGAGAGGAGTACGTGCTCGACGGCCGCAAGTGGTTCACCTCGTCGGCCGAGGGCGCGGCGTTCTGCGTGGTCATGGCGGTCACCGATCCGAGCGGGCCGCCGCATGCCCGGGCGAGCATGATCCTGGTGCCCATGGACGCTCCCGGTTTCGAGCTGGTGCGCAACCTGCCGGTCATGGGCGAGCGCGGCGAGGGATGGATGAGCCACGCGGAGGTTGCTCTCCAGGGAGTGCGCGTGCCCGTGGCGAACCGGATCGGCGCGGAGGGGGCCGGCTTCACGCTTGCCCAAGAGCGCCTCGGCCCCGGCCGCATCCATCACTGCATGCGGTGGATCGGCATCTGCGAGCGGGCTTTCGATCTCATGTGCTTCCGCGCCGCCGAGCGCGAGATCGCGCCGGGCGAGCCCCTGGGCACCCGCCAGATCGTCCATGCCTGGATCGCCGAGTGCCGCGCCGCCATCGACGCCTCCCGCCTCATGGTGCTGCGCACGGCCTGGCGCATCGACAACGAAGGGGCGCGCGCCGCCCGCGAGGATGTGTCGCTCATCAAGTTCCAGGTGGCCGGCGTGCTCCAGGAGGTGCTCGACCGGTCCATCCAGGTCCACGGCGGCTATGGCCTGCTCGACGAGCTGCCGCTCGCCTTCTGGTGGCGCCATGAGCGCGCCGCCCGCATCTACGACGGGCCCGACGAGGTCCACAAGACTTCCGTGGCCCGCCGCATCCTCGCCCGCTATGGGATGGAGCGGAAGAAATGAGCGAGACCCGGCCTGTGCGCGCCGGCGAGGAGCTGGACGCGGGTCCTCTCGAGAGCTGGCTGCGCGAGCGGCTGCCGGACCTTCCCATGGAGCCGCTCGAGATCGAGCAGTTCCCGGGCGGGCATTCGAATCTCACCTATCTCTTGCGCTTCGGCGAGCGGGAGATGGTCCTGCGGCGTCCGCCGTTCGGGTCCAAGGTGAAGACGGCCCATGACATGGGGCGCGAGTACCGGGTGCTGTCTCACCTGCGGGGGCACTACCCGAAGGCTCCCGCCACCCTGGCTTGCTGCGACGGGCCGGAGGTGATCGGCGCTCCCTTCTACGTGATGGCACGGGTGCGGGGCGTGATCTTCCGGGATCAGCGCTCGGGCACGGAAGGGATGCGCCGCTTGAGCGAGGAGCTGGTGGACGGCCTGGTGGAGCTGCATGCCGTGGATTACCAGGCGGCGGGGCTCGGGGACTTCGGGCGGCCGGAGGGCTATGTCGAGCGGCAGGTGAGCGGCTGGCGCAAGCGGTGGGAGGGCTCCCGCACCGACGACGTGCCGGACGTCGAGCGCGCGGCGGCGTGGCTTTCCGAGCACCGGCCGGTGGAGCACGGCGCTGTTCTCGTTCACAACGATTACAAGTACGACAACGTGGTGTTCGCGCCGGACCTCTCGCGCATCGTGGCCGTGCTCGACTGGGAGATGTCCACGATCGGCGATCCGCTGCTCGACTTGGGGACGACGCTCGGCTACTGGATCGATCCGGACGACGATCCGGCGCTGCGGATGCTCCCCTCGGGACCCACGGCGCTCCCCGGCAACCTCAGCCGGACCGAGGTGGTACAGCGCTATGCGGCGAAGAGCGGCCGCGACGTGTCGGATGTGGTCTTCGCCTATGTCTTCGGACTGTTCAAGATCGCGGTCATCGCCCAGCAGATCTACTACCGCTTCCAGCAGGGCCTCACGAAGGACCCCCGCTTCGCCGGCATGATCAGGTCGGTGAGGCTGCTCGGGCGCACGGCGGTCTCGGCGATGGACAAGGGACGGATCGACCGGCTGTGACCCCCGCAATCACAGCACTTCTCCGCTTTCATCTCCATGTCGGAGCGCGGCTGGCGTTGCGGGTGATGGCTCCGGTCCTGGCGGCCGTGGTCGGCGGCATGATGCTGCTGGGGGTGGATTTCATCGACTCGTTCGGCGCCCTGCTGTTCGGCAGCTCGGGCGGCCTGATCATCGCGTTCGCCTGCTTGGGGGTCGCCTGGATCGCGGCGCCGAGGGTCTGTCGCGGGCTCGACGGCTGGATGCGCCACCTGCCGGTCTCGGGGCTCGCCCACCGCCGCGCCGCGATGATCGCCATCGCCGCGGCCCAGGGCTCGCTCCTCCTCCTGCTCCTCTTCTTCGCGGCCGCGGCGGCGCAGAACGGGGCCGATCCCTGGCCGAGCCTCGCCGGCCTGCTCGTGGCTCTTCCCGCCGCGGCGCTCGCCGCGATGCCGGTCCGCCCTCTGGCCCGGCCGCTCGCCCTGAGCGCAGCGTTCGTATCCTTTTCGGGAGGATGGCCGCCGGTCGTCGCCGGGGCCGCGCTGCTGATCGTTTCGGATGCGATCGCCGGACCGCTCCGCAAGGCCCCACCGACGATCACCTTTGCAAGGAAGGGAACGGGCCGCTGGCTGGAGGCGCGGATCGCCTGGCGCGCGCTCGGCGGCTCGCTTCCGGGAGCCTTCCTGACCAGCCTGCTCCCCCTCGGCGCCGCGATGCTCTTCGTGCGCAACAACGAGCTCGCCCCGGTCCACGTGCGGCTGGGAGCGCTCCTCGGCGGCGGCACGGCCGTGGTCTTCCTCCTCTCGGGTCTGGGCGAGAGCCTGGCCGTCCGCCGCCCGGCCTGGCCCTGGTCGCGCTCGCTGCCCTGGACCGCCCGGCAGCGCGTGCTCTTCGACAGCGTCTTCCTCGGAGCGCATGCCCTGCCGCTCGTCCTCCTCACCGCCGGGATCGAGCCGCTCGCGGCGGTCGCGGTCCTCCTGGAGATCCCGCTCCTCGCAGCGCGGACGGCCGGGGCCGTGCGCCGCGCTCCGGAACGCCGGACCGGGGCCTCGGGCGAGATCCTGGTCGAGGGGATGCTCCTCGCCGCGGCCGTCGCCCTTTTACCCTGGGGCTCCTTGGTGGCGCTGGGCGGAGCTCCGTGGGCGATCCGCGCCGCGGCCGAGCGCGAACGGCGCCAGAAAGTGAGCCGCTGGCAGGAGATCCATCACCTCGCCGTGGGCGATCCCCAGTCCTGGAGCTCGGGATGATCCGCCGATTGATCCGCCTCGAGGGGGTGGGGTTCTCCTACCGCGACGGCGAGCCGGTCCTGGCGGACGTGAGCGTGGAGATCCCCGCGGGGCTCACGCTGCTCCTGGGGCCGAACGGCTGCGGCAAGAGCACGCTGCTCAAGATCGCGGCGGGCGTCGAGCGGCCCGATGCGGGACGGATCGAGGTGGACGGCCGCGATCTCTGGATCGATGAAGCGGAAGCGCGGCGGACGCTCGCCTACGTGCCGGAGCAGCCGGACCTGACCCCGTACGCCACGGTGCGGGAGATCCTCGGCCTCGTCTGCCGGCTGCGCGGCGAGCCCCGCCAGGCAGCCGAGAAGGCGCTCGCGCTCGTCGGGCTCGACCGGCTGGCGCACCGCTCGGTGCGGGAGCTGTCCATGGGCCAGCGGCGGCGGGCGGTGCTCGCCGCGGCCCGCATCGGCACGCCGGGCCATCTCCTTCTCGACGAGCCGCTGGAGGCCATGGACCGCGGCGCCCGGGAGGACATCCTGGCCTGGATCGGAGACCGGCTCGCCGCGGGCGCCGCCGTGGTGGTGGTCTCCCACGACATCGAGCCCTTCGCGCCGCTCGCGGCCCGGGCCTTTACGGTGAGAGACGGCCGCTGCGTCGGCGCGGGGGAGCTGCCGGGCGATGCGGGGGAGAGGATGGGGGTGCTGGAGCGGCTGGCGCGGGGGACAGAAAGGACGTAAAGGACTTAAAGGACGTAAAGGACAGAGCGGCCCAGGCCATTGTCCTTGACGTCCTTTGAGTCCTTTTGGTCCTTTCCGGCTGCGAGAATACCTTCATGCGCCCTGCCTGCCTCCTGCTTTGCCTGGCCCTCCTGGGCTGCCGAGCCGAGCGCGCCGCCGGCCCCCTCCCCCAGGAGGCCTACGTCTGGCAGCGGGCGTGGACCCCGGCCGTGCGCGAGGCGGTCGGCCAGGCGTCCGATTTCGCGGGCCTGACGGTGCTCGCCGCGGAGGTCGACCTCTCCCACTCTCCCGTGCGCGCGTTCCGGGTGGGGATCGACTGGCAGGCGCTGCGCAGCTCCGGCCGGCCGGTGGGGATCGCGCTCCGCATCGGCCGCTTCCAGGGCTGGGGCGGCGGCACCGGCCGCTTCGCGGACGATCCGGAGACCGTCCGCCGCCTCGCCGATCTCGCCGGGACGCTGGCGCAGGAGGCCCGCTCGCACGGCTTCGCCCCGCGGGAGGTCCAGCTCGACTACGACTGCCCCGAGTCCAAGCTCGCCGACTATCCCGTGCTCGTCGAGGCCGTGCAGAAAGCCGTGGCGCCCGCGCCGGTCACCATCACCGCCCTCCCCACCTGGCTGCGCCAGCAACGGGCATTCCGCAAGCTCTCCCGCAGCACGGACGGCGTCGTCCTCCAGGTCCACTCCCTGCGCACCCCCTCCCGGCCCGGCGAGCAGATCGACCTCGTCGATCCCGGCGAGGCGGTGCGGGCGGTGGAGGAAGCGGCGAAGGCCGGACGGCCGTTCCGGGTCGCGCTGCCGACCTACGCCTACGGCGCCGTCTTCGACCGCCGGGGCAACGTCGTCGGGCTCTCCACCGAGCGCGCCGGCACGGAGGTGGCGGCCGATCCCGATGCCATGGCCGGACTGGTGCGGCGCTGGACCGCCGACCGGCCGCAGGAGCTCGCGGGCCTGGTCTGGTACCGGCTCCCGGTCGCGTCCGAGACCCGCAACTGGCCGCGGCCGACGCTCGACGCCGTGATGGATGGCCGCGCGCCGCGGCGGGAGATGCGGACCGCGCTCCGCCGGCCGGGCCCCGCCCTGGTCGAGATCGACGTCCTCAACACCGGCGAGGCCGAGGTCCCTCTGCCCTCCCCTGTCGATCTGCGCTGGGATTCGGATAGATTGATCGCTGCCGACGGTCTATCCGGATACAGGCTCCTGGCGTTGGGTCCGCGCGAGGCCCGGCTGGAGAGCCCCTCTCTGAGCCGCACTCTGCGGCCCGGGGAGCGGCGGACGATCGCCTGGCTGCGCTTCCAAGGCACCGCGGAGGTTCACGTTGAGATCCCGGCGTCCCCCTAGACCCGCCCTGATCGCCGCCGCGCTGCTGATCGCGGTCCCGGTCCTCTGGGCCTGCAAGCCCATGCTCCCCAACTGGCTGCTGGAGATGGATGCGCAGCTCTTCGCCGGCCCCATGGGGAGGTTCGCCGGCGAGCTCGACCGGCTGCGGTCCGGGGACGATCCGCCGTACAAGGCCGTGCAAGGCAAGGGGCCCGAGGCCGAGATCCTCGCGGCCGAGAAGGCCGACCTCGAGCGGGCGCTGGAGGCGCACGGCACCTGGCCCATGCTGCGCGGCAAGGTCGTGGAAAACGTCCTGGGGCTCCGGCAGGCGATGGCGCCGCGGCGGGCGAGCCTCGACCAGCTCCTGCGCTTCGGCCTCACCAAGCCCGGACCGCCCCCCTCCGGCCTGACCGTCCCGCAGCCGCTGCTGCCCGAGTTCGCCGACTACCTCGAAGGGGCGATCGCCTTCCACGACGGGCGGCCCTCGGCCGCGGCCCAGGCCTGGGAGCGCCTGCTCCGCCGGCCGCCGCAGGAGCGGCGCTTCCGCTCGACCTGGGCGGCCTTCATGCTCGGCAAGCTCCACCTGCGCAGCGACCCGGAGCGCGCTGTGCAGTCGTTCCGGCGCACCCGCGAGCTGGCCGCGCAGGGCTTCGCGGACAGCCTCGGCCTCGCCGCCTCCAGCCTCGGCTGGGAGGCCTGGGCCGAAGCCCACCGGGGGCGCTACGACCGCGCGCTCGTCCTCTACGCGCAGCAGATGCGGACCGGCGACGAGAGCGCCTTCAACTCGCTCAAGCTCGCCTCGGCCGCCGCCCTGCGCGCCGGCCCCGAGGCCCTGGCCGCGGTCGCCCGCAATCCCGAGGCGCGGGCGATCGTCACGGCCTGGCTGGTCACCCATGAGCTCGAGCCGCGCGACGGCTGGCAGGAGGCGCTCGCCGCCGCGGACGTGCGCGACGTAGCCGGCGCCGACCGCCTCGCCTGGGCCGCCTACCTGGCCGGCAACTTCGCCGGCGCCGCGGCCTGGCTCGACCGTGCTCCGGAGCAGACCCCGATCGCCAAGTGGGTGCGCGCGCGCCTGTTCCTGCGCGACGGCAGGCTGGACGAAGCCCGCAAGCTCCTCGCCGCGGCCGCCCGCGATCTTCCGGATCTCGGCCTGGACGCGGCAGAGGCCCAGCAGCTCTTCTACGACACGGAGGAGGTCCTGGCCACGCCGCAGCGGGCCCTCGGCGAGGAGGCCGCGGTGCGCGCCACCCAGCGCGACTACACCGGCGCCCTCGACGGCCTCCTCCGCGCCGGCTACTGGATGGACGCGGCCTGGCTGGCCGAGCAGGTGCTCACGCCCGGCGAGCTGAAGGCCTACGTGGACGCCACCTGGCCGGCCGAGCTGGCCGCGAAGTATCGGCCTCCCTCGGGAGACGCCTGGGAGCCGATCCTCGTCGGCGGCTACACCACGCCACCGCAGGAGCGCCTCGCCCGCGACATGCGCTACCTCCTGGGCCGGCGCCTGGTCCGCGAAGGCCGCCGCCGCGAGGCCGTGCCCTACCTGCCGGCCGAGCGCCGTGCGGACCTGGAGCGGCTGGACGGCCATCTGGAGGCGGGCCGGGACCGCAAACGCCGCGCCGCGGAGCGCGGCCGGGAGCTGTTCCAGGCCGCCTGCCTGGTGCGCGACCAGGGGCTGGAGCTCACCGGCACCGAGGTCGATCCCGACTGGAAAGTGGTGGACGGCGAATACGAGGTCCAGACCATGACCTTCGGCAGCCGCGAGGCGCGCCAGCGCAACCTCGTGCTGCGCGCCTCGCCCGACGAGACGGCCCGGGTGAAGCGCCACCGGGTGCGCCCCTGGAAGCGCTATCACTACCGCTACCGCGCCGCGGACCTCGCCTGGGAGGCGGCGGCCCTGCTGCCGTCCGGCGACGAGAAGGCGGCCCTGCTCGCGACCGCCGGCCGCTGGATCGCCAGCGGAGACCCTCAGAAGGCCGACCGCTTCTACAAACAGCTCGTCCGCTGCTGCGGCACGACGGACCTCGGCCGCGAGGCCGACGCGCTGCGCTGGTTTCCGCAGGCGGACGCCTGCCCCATGGAGAAGGATCCATCATGAAACGAACGCTCCCGATCGCCGCCGGGCTGCTGCTCGCGGTGCCGCTCCTGTGGGCCTGCGGCCCCTACCTTCCCAACTGGATCCTGGGCTCGGACGAGATCCTCTTCGAGACCTTCAAGGGCACGTTCACGGACGAGCTGACCCGGCTCCAGCCCTCCTGGTCCAGGCCGCCGTTCGCAGCCGTTCCGGCGCAGGACGACGCCGCCGGCGAGGCCCTGCAGGCCGACAAGCTCGACCTGGAGCAGTACCTGGAAGACCAGCAGGTCTTCACCCTGGACCGCGTCCGGATCGTCAACAGCCTGGTGGAATTCCGCGCGGGCCTCGCCAAGGCGCGGGCCGCGCGCGAGGAGCTGCTCCGCTCCGGGGAGAACCGGGACCGTCCGCTCCCCTCGGGTCTCAAGGTCCCCGAGGGTCTGTCGCCCGAGCTCGCCGACTACCTCGAAGGGGCGATCGCTTATCACGAGAACCGTCCCAAGGATGCGGTGCGGATCTGGGAGAAGCTGCTCCGCCGGCCCCGCGACCAGCGCCAGCGCCGCTCCACCTGGGCAGCCTTCATGATCGGCAGGACCTTCCTCGAAAGCGATCCGGACCGAGCGCGCCAATGGTTCCAGCGCACCCGCGAGCTCGCCATGGAGGCCTACGACGACCGCCTCGGCCTCGCCGCCTCCAGCCTCGGCTGGGAGGCGCTCCTCGAGCTGCGGCGGGAGCGCTGGGCGAGCGCCCTCGAGCTCTACGACCAGCAGGCGCGCGCCGAGGACCCCAGGGCCGTAGCCTCGCTGCGCTTCACCTGCGCCGCCATCCTGAAGAAAGGCCCCGGCGCCCTCGCCGATGTGGCCGGGGACCCCGAGGCCCGCGGCATCTTCACGGCCTGGATCGTGTCCCGCGAGACCGAGGACGGCGCGGCCTGGCTGCAGGCGCTCGAAGCCGCGGACGTGCGCGACGCGGCCGGCGCCGACCGCTTCGCCTGGGCCGCCTATCTCGCCGGAGATTTCGCGAGGGCAGCCGCCTGGCTGGAGCGCGCGAAGGAGCAGAAGCCGCCGTCCCCGATCGCGAAGTGGGTGCGCGCCCGTCTCCTCCTGCGCAATGGCAAGCTCGACGAGGCCCGCGCGCTCCTCGCCGAGGCCGCGCACGAGCTCGGCAACCTCGATCTCGACATGGAGGAGGCCAACGAGGTCGTTTTCCAGACGGGCGAGGTCCGGGCCGCGCCGCAGCGCGCCGCGGGCGAGGAGGCGGTGATCCGGGTCGTGCAGAAGGACTACGCCAGGGCGCTCGACGAATTCCTGCGTGCCGGCTACTGGATGGACGCGGCCTACCTGGCCGAGCAAGTGCTCACGGCCGGCGAGCTCAAGGCCTACGTGGACGCCACCTGGCCCGCGGACCTGGCCGAGAAGTATCAGCCGCCGCAAGGTGAAGACGCGTGGGAGCCGCTCCTCGTCGGCGGCTACGTCCAGCCCGAGCCGGCGCGGCTCGCGCGCGAGCTGCGCTATCTCCTGGGCCGGCGCCTGGCCCGCGAAGGCCGGCGCCGCGAGGCCGCGGCCTATCTGCCGGCGCCCCTCCGGCCGCTCGTGGAGCGCCTGGACGGCCACGTGGAAGCGGGCCGGGACGCGAAGCGTCCCGCCGCGGACCGCGGCCGGCAGCTCTTCCGCGCCGCCTGTATCACGCGCGAGGCGGGCATGTCGCTCACCGGCACCGAGGTCGAGCCCGACTGGACGTTGATGGACGGCGCCTACGACGTTGGCGCCATGACCTTCGGCAGCCGCGACGACAGGCAAGAGAACCGGGTGGCGCGCGCCACGCCCGACGAGACCGCGCGCTGGGAGCGCAACCGGGCGCGGCCCTGGAAGCGCTTCCACTACCGCTACCGCGCCGCGGACCTGGCCTGGGAGGCGGCGGCGCTGCTCCCCGCCGGCAACGAGAAGGCCGGCATGCTCGCGACCGCCGGCAACTGGATCGAAGCCCGCGATCCGCAGGCCGCCCAGCGCTTCTTCAAGGAGCTGGTCGGCTGCTGCGGCTCGACCGACCTGGGCCGCAAGGCCGCGGAGCGGCGCTGGCTGCCGGAGGCGAACACCTGCCCCACGACCAAGAGCCCGGACGAGCCCAAGAAAGACAAAGAGGAGCGGTCCCCGGGGACCGCTCCTTGATGGGATCGGAAGGCAGGCAAGGCTTCAGAGCTGGCTGAGCAGGTCGGCGAGCTCCCAGTACTCCCGCACGGAGCGGATCTGTCCGGCGTCGTTGAACACGAAGGTGGCGACGCCCTCGATCACGATGTCCTGGCCGGCGCGGGGGTGGATGGTGAGGGTCCAGCTCGCCGCCGCCTCGGTGGGGCTGACGATCCAGATGCGATGGATGTCGAAGTCGAGGCCCGTGAACGGAGCGGTGATCGCCTGCAGGTGCTCGCGGATCGCCTTGTGCCCGCGGTTGGCCGGCGTGCCGACCGGGTCCTCGAGGACGCCCTCGGGAGCGAACAGCGCGACCGTGGCCTCCACGTCGAGCGTGGCGGCGGCGCCGAAGTACGCGCGGATGACCTGCTCGGTATCGAACGACTGGGCCTGCGAAACGCTCGCGCCGGTGAGCATCAGGGCGAGAGCGAGAAGGAACAGGGAAACCTTTCCAATGCGGACCATGATGTGGCCCCTCCATGTTGAACGTCATCTCAAAGGCACCTCCGTTCGCGTATCGATCGGAGCGTGCTCGTGTTGAGGTACGGAGGAGAGGGGAAAACCCCGCCAACCGCACCTCCACGCGCTCTCGCGGCCTTACAGGCCGCACCGCTTCGCCATCTCCCCAACCCAGGGCATCGGCCTCCAGCCTCAGCCCTGGGCTCCACTCTGCCGGCCCGTTGGGCCGGACGGATCACCTACCGGAAGGTATCGGCCTGCTGTCTCTACCCTGAGCTCCATTCTGTCTGCCCGAGGGTGTAGTACCCGGGCGATTTGGAATCCCCCCCGATCAATCCGGCCCAACGGGCCGGCAGAGCTCAGCCCAGGGCTGAGGCCGGAGGCCGATGCCCTGGGTAAACACGCCATCCCCCCATGCGGCCTGAAGGGCCGCGAGAACCTGGCTTGACATGGCGAGCCGACAGGTGCTTGAGTCACCGGCGCCATGGCTCAATCCCTTTCCAAGATCTACGTCCATCTCATCTTCTCGACGAAGGACCGCGAGCGAACCGTGCCCGACGAGATTCGCCCCGAGCTCCACGCCTACATGGGCGGCATCCTCAAAGGCCTCGGCTGCGCCCCGATTGAAACCAACACCGAGCCCGACCATTCGCACGTCCTCTTTCTGCTCTCACGGACCGCGGCGCTGAGCGACGTTGTCGGGAACCTCAAGAAGAGCTCGAACGATTGGCTTCGCCAGCAGGGACCGCAGTTCGAGCACTTCTTCTGGCAGGCGGGTTTCGGGGCCTTCTCGGTGAGCCAATCGCAGCTCGAAGACGTTCGAGCCTACATTCGCAACCAACGCGAACACCACCGCGTCAAGTCGTTTCAAGAGGAGCTCCGCGCGTTCCTCAAGGCCTATGAGGTCGAATACGACGAACGCTACCTATGGGATTGAAAGGTTTCTCGCGGCCTTACAGGCCGCACCGGTCTCGCGCCTCCCCAACCCAGGGCATCGGCCTCCGGCCTCAGCCCTGGGCTCCACTCTGCCGGCCCGTTGGGCCGGACGGATCACCTGCCGGAAGGTATCGGCCTGATGTCTCTGCCCTGGGCTCCACTCTGCCGGCCGCTGGGCCGGACGGATCACCTGCCGGAAGGTGTCGGCCTGATGTCTCTTTCCTGGGCTCCGTTCTGTCTACCCAAGGATGCGGTACCCGGGCGATTTGGAATCCCCCCGATCAACCCGGCCCAACGGGCCGGCAGAGCTCAGCCCAGGGCTGAGGCCGCAGGCCGATGCCCTGGGTAAACACACCACACCCCCCGTGCGGCCTGAAGGGCCGCGAGAGCCTTCCACCAGGCTTCGCAGCGAGCCACCCAAAATCTCCAGAGCGCACGGAGATCCCCCGGAGACACCATGCGTGGCGTCCGGGCCTCAGAGGACGCCGCGGAACCGTCCCACCCGTGGGTAGACCCCTCTACCCATGAGCCCGAGACCCTCCACCCAACGGGTAGACCCCTCTACCCAGTGGGTAGACCCCTCTACCCGCGTACCCGAGGGTCCCTACCCAATGGGTAGACCCCTCTACCCACATGCCCGGGACCCTCGACCCAGCGGGTAGACCCCTCTACCCGCGTGCCCGGGGGTCTCTACCCCGTGGGTAGACCCCTCTACCCACGCGTTGGAGTACCCTACCCGCCGCGTGGAGCGGGGAAAACCCCTCCCCGACCCTCCCCCGCTGCGCGGGAGAGGGAGCCCCCTCCCCTGGCCGCGCCGGAACGGCCGCGGGCGAGGCTCTACCCGGGTTTGCTAGACTGCGCGCCGTGAACGTCGCGATCCTCGGCGGAGGCCCGGCCGGTCTCTACCTCGCCCTCCTGATGAAGAAGGCCGACCCGTCGCACCGGATCACCGTGCTTGAGCGCAACCGGCCCGACGACACGTTCGGCTGGGGCGTGGTCTTCTCGGAGCAGACGCTCGGCAACCTCCAAGCCGCCGACCCCGAGACCCACGCGGCGATCACCTCCCACTTCGCCCGGTGGGACGACATCGACATCCACTACAAGGGGACGACGATCACCTCCGGCGGCCACGGCTTCGCCGGCATCGCCCGGCGCACGCTCCTCGGCATCCTCCAGCGCCGCGCGATCGAGCTCGGGGCCGAGCTCCGCTTCCAGACCGAATTCAAGGACGACAGCGGCTGCGAGGCCGACCTCGTCGTCGGCGCGGACGGCGTCAACAGCGCGGTGCGGCGGCGCCATGCGGACGTGTTCCAGCCGGACCTGGACATCCGCCCTGCGAAGTTCATCTGGCTCGGTACCACCTTTCCCTTCGAGGCCTTCACGTTCGTGATCGTCGAGAACGCTCACGGCGTGTTCCAGGCCCACGCGTACCGCTTCGAGGAGGGGCTCTCCACGTTCATCGTGGAGTGCGATCCGCTCTCCTGGAAGAACGCGGGCTTCGACCGGATGAACACGGAGGAGACCCTCGCCGCGTGCGGGGAGATGTTCGCGCCCTGGCTCGGCGGCCATCCGCTGCTCGAAAACATCCCGCCCCACATGCGCGCGCAGCCGTGGATCAATTTCAACCGCGTGCGCTGCCAGAAGTGGTACGACGGCAACGTGGTGCTCATCGGCGACGCGGCTCACACCGCCCACTTCTCCATCGGCTCGGGCACCAAGCTCGCCATGGAGGACTCGATCGCGCTCTCGCGCTGGCTGCACACGGAGCCGTGCCTCGAAAAGGCGCTCGCCGCCTTCCAGGACGAGCGCATGACCGACGCGCTCCGGCTTCAGAACGCGGCGCGCAACTCCATGGAATGGTTCGAGAACGTGCGGCGCTACGTCCGGCTCGATCCGCCGCAGTTCGCCTACAGCCTGCTCACCCGCAGCCAGCGCGTCAGCCATGAGAACCTGCGCCTGCGCGACAGCGCCTACCTCGAAGGCGTCGAGCGCTGGTTTGCCAGCGCCGTGAAACCAATTCCTCCCATGTTCACGCCGTTCACGCTGCGCGGCATGACGCTCCGCAACCGCGTCGTGGTCGCGCCCATGGACATGTACAGCGCCGAGGATGGCACGCCCAACGACTTCCACCTGGTCCACTTGGGCGCCCGCGCGCTCGGCGGGGCCGGCCTGGTCGTGACGGAGATGACCTGCGTCTCCCCCGAGGCGCGGATCAGCCTGGGCTGCACCGGCATGTACAAGCCCGAACATCTGGAGTCGTTCCGCCGGGTCACGGACTTCGTCCACACTTGGAGCGGCGCGAAGATCTGCCTCCAGCTCGGCCACTCGGGACCCAAGGGCTCCACGAAACGGATGTGGGAGGGCATGGACGAGCCGCTCGAATCCGACGGCTGGGAGGTGATCGGTCCCTCGCCCGTGCCCTGGACCACGCGTAATCCGATACCGCGGGCGATGAGCCGGGCGGACATGGACCTCATCCGCGAGCAGTTCGTGCGCGCCACCAGGATGGCGATCGAAGCCGGCTTCGACATGGTCGAGCTGCACTGCGCCCACGGCTATCTCCTGTCGAGCTTCATCACGCCGCTCACGAACCGGCGGACCGACGAGTACGGCGGATCGCTCGAAAACCGCCTGCGCTATCCGCTGGAGGTGTTCGCGGCCATGCGCACGGTCTGGCCGGCGGACCGGCCGATGTCGGTGCGCATCTCGGCGACCGACTGGGTCGAGGGCGGCATCGACGGCCCCGACGCCGTGGAGGTCGCCCGCGCCTTCCACGCGGCCGGCGCGGACATCCTCCACATCTCGGCGGGGCAGACCTCGATCCTGGCGAAGCCGGTCTACGGGCGGATGTTCCAGACGCCGTTCTCGGACCGCATCCGCAACGAGACCGGCATCCCCACGATCGCAGTGGGCAACATCACCGAGCCCGACCAGGTGAACTCGATCCTCGCCGCGGGCCGCGCCGACCTCTGCGCCCTGGCGCGTCCACACCTGGCCGACCCGCAATGGACGCTCCGCGCCGCGGCCGAATTCGGGCTGGGGGACGACCTCTGGCCCGTGCAATACCTCTCGGGCGCAAAGCAGCTCGAGCGCAACCTGGCGCGGGCGAAGCAGCAGGCACAGGAGATGCTGGGAACGAGCACGGTGTAGAGGGAGGAGGAGCGCTTGGAGCATAGAATCCCCGTCGAAGACATCCGCCCCACGAGCTTCGCCTGGAGCGTCGCGGACCGGGTGGCGACCGTCACGCTCTCCCGGCCGGAGCGCAAGAACCCGCTCACGTTCGAGTCCTACCGCGAGTTGTCCGACACGTTCGACCGGCTGCGCCGGGTGGACGAGGTGCGGGCGGTCGTGATCACCGGCGCGGGCGGGAACTTCTGCTCGGGGGGCGACGTCCACGACATCATCGGGCCGCTGGTCCAGTGGCGCGAGGAGAAGCGCATGGACAAGCTCCTCGCCTTCACCCGTCTGACCGGCGAGCTGGTGCGCACGATCCGCGCCTGCCCGCAGCCGGTCCTCGCGGCCGTCGACGGCATGTGCGTGGGCGCCGGCGCCATCCTCGCCATGGCCTCGGACCTGCGCCTCGGCACGGCGCGGAGCCGCGTCGCCTTCCTCTTCGTCAAGGTCGGCCTGTCCGGAGCGGACATGGGGGCCTGCGCCCTGCTGCCGCGCATCGTCGGCCAGGGCCGCGCGAGCGAGTTGCTCTACACCGGACGCTTCCTGGAAGGCCCCGAGGCCGAGCGCTGGGGCTTCTACAACCGCCTCGTCGAGCCCGACCGGCTGCTCGCCGAGGCGCAGGCGCTCGCCGCGTCGATCGCGAACGGACCCGCGTTCGCCCACTCCATCACCAAGAAGGCCCTGCACCAGGAGTGGTCCATGGGCGTTGACGAGGCTATCGAAGCCGAGGCCCAGGCCCAGGCGATCTGCATGCAGACCGAGGACTTCGCCCGCGCCTACCGGGCGTTCGTGGCAAAAGAAAAGCCCGTCTTCCAGGGCGATTGATGGCAGACGCATCCTTCCTCCGCTGGCCGTTCTTCGAAGAGACGCACCGCGTGCTCGCGCGGGAGCTGGCGGAGTGGACCGAGCGCGAGGTCGCCGGCTATACCGAGGACGAGCCGCGGGACCTCGAGAGCCTCGACGGCACCTGCCGCGAGCTGGTGCGCCGCCTCGGCGCGGGCGGATGGCTGCGCTATGCCGTGCCCGCGCCCTGGGGCGGCGCCTCCGAGCGCCTGGACGTCCGCTCCCTCTGCCTGATCCGCGAGATCCTGGCCCGTACCTCCGGCCTCGCCGACTTCGCGTTCGCGCTCCAGGGACTCGGCAGCGGCCCGATCTCCCTGTTCGGCTCGGAGGAGCAGCGCCAGCGGTGGCTGCCGGGGGTCGCCGCCGGCGACGTGATCCCGGCCTTCGCGCTCTCCGAGACCGAGGCCGGCTCGGACGTCGGCGCCATGACCACGACCGCCCACCGCGACGGCGCGGGATACGTGATCGAAGGCGAGAAGACCTGGATCTCCAACGCGGGCCTCGCGGACGTCTACGTGGTCTTCTGCCGCATGCCCGAGCTGGGAGAGAAAGGTTTCGGAGCGTTCGTGGTGGAAGCCACCAATCCCGGCCTCATCGTGACCGCGCGGCTCGACCTGCTGGCGCCGCACCCGCTGGGCACGATCCGCTTCGAGCGCTGCCGCGTGCCCGCCTCCGCCCTGCTGGGCGAGCCCGGGCGCGGGCTGCGCGTGGCGCTCGGCACGCTCGACGTGTTCCGCTCGACGGTGGGAGCGGCGGCGCTCGGCTTCGCCCGCCGCGCCCTGGACGAGGCGGTGAGCCACGCCCGCAAAAGAAAGGTTTTCGGCAAGCCGCTCGCCGACCTGCAGCTCACCCAGGCGCGGATCGCGGACATGGCGGTGGGCGTCGACGCGAGCGCGCTCCTCGTCTACCGCGCCGCCTGGACGCGCGACGCGGGCGCGCCGCGGGTCACGCGCGAGGCGGCCATGGCCAAGCTCTTCGCGACCGAGACGGCGCAGCGCGTGATCGACGACGCCGTGCAGCTCCTGGGCGGACGCGGCGTGGTCGCGGGCGCGCCGGTCGAGCGCCTGTACCGCGAGGTCCGCGCGCTGCGCATCTACGAAGGGACCAGCGAGGTCCAGAAGCTGGTCATCGCCTCACAGATCCTGAAGGAGACGACCGATGCCTAGACTCCCGGGAGGACCCACGGCCCACGTCGACACCTTCTGCCGCGAGCTCCTCCCGCCTGCCGAGCTGCTGCCCGAGATGGACTACAGCGGCATCCCCGAGCTCGCCTACCCGGACCGCATCAACTGCGCCGCCGAGCTTCTCGACGCCCGGATCGCCGCCGGCGACGGCGAGCGGATCGTCTTTCATTTTCCCGGTGGACGCTGGACCTACCGCGAGCTGCTGGAGACCGCGAACCGCATCGCCCATGTCCTCGTGGAAGACCTGGGCCTCGTGCCGGGCAACCGCGTGCTCCTGCGCGGCTTCAACAACCCGATGATGGCGGCCTGCTGGTTCGCGATCATCAAGGCCGGCGGCATCGTGGTCTGCACCATGCCGTTGCTGCGCTCGCGCGAGCTGGCCTACATCGCGGAAAAGGCGAAGATCCACCTGGCGCTCACCGACGTGCGCATCCGCGAAGCCTGCGAAGAGGCGATGAACGGGCGAGTGGTCACTTTTCAGTCCGCCGAGCTCGAGGACTTGATGCGGGGCAAGCCCGCCACCTTCGACAACTGCGACACGGCGGCGGATGACATCTCCATGATCGGCTTCACCTCGGGCACCACGGGCAACGCCAAGGGGACGGTGCACCTCCACCGCGACGTGATGGCGGTCTGCGACTGCTTCCCGCCCTATGTGCTCAAGCCCCGCCGCGACGACATCTTCGCGGGCTCGCCGCCCTTCGCGTTCACCTACGGGCTGGGCGGATTGATCCTTTTTCCGATGCGGATCGGCGCCTCGGCGGTGCTGCTGGAACAGTCGGCGCCGCCGCAGCTCATCCAGGGCATCCAGGACTTCCGCGCGACGGTCGTGTTCACGGCGCCGACCGCCTACCGGGCGATGCTCGGCATGCTGGAGAAACACGATCTATCGAGCCTGCGAGCCTGCGTCTCCGCGGGCGAGCACCTGCCGCTCCCCACCTGGGACTCCTGGCGCCAGGCCACGGGCCTGAGGATCATCGACGGCATCGGCTCGACCGAGATGCTTCATATTTTCATCAGCGAGTCCGGGGACGGCATCAAGCCCGGCGCCACGGGCCGCGTGGTGCCGGGCTACCGCGCCCGCATCGTGGACGATCACGGCCATGAAGTCCCGATCGGCACGGTGGGAAAGCTGGCGGTCAAGGGACCGACCGGCTGCCGCTACCTCGACGATCCGGAGCGTCAGGCCGGCTACGTGCAGAACGGCTGGAACCTGACCGGCGACTCCTTCTTCCAGGACGATGAAGGCTACTTCTGGTACCAGGCGCGCACGGACGACATGATCATCTCCTCGGGCATCAACATCTCGGGGGTCGAAGTGGAGAACGTGCTCCTGGAGCATCCCAAGGTGCTGGAGTGCGGAGTCATCGGGGTGCCGGACCCGGAGCGCGGCCACGTGGTAAAGGCCTTCATCGTGCTCCGTCCGGGAAACGAAGGGAGCCCCGAACTGGTCAAGGAGCTGCAGGACTACGTGAAGTCCGTGATCGCTCCCTACAAGTACCCCCGACAGATCGAGTTCGCCGAGAGCCTCCCCCGCACGCTCACCGGCAAGCTCCAGCGCTTCCGTCTGAGGGAGGAGCAGAAGTGATCCTCCAACCGGAAGGCTGGGCCGCGCCGGTCGGCTATTCGAACGGAGTGGCCGTCCAGGGCCGTCAGGTTTACATCGCCGGCCAAGTAGGCTGGAACCCCGCCACCTGCCGGTTCGAGACCGACGACCTCGCCGCGCAGGTGCGGCAGGCGCTCGAAAACATCGTGGCCGTCCTCAAGGAAGCCGGAGCCGAGCCGAGCCACCTGGTCCGCCTCACCTGGTACATCGTCGACAAAGCTGCCTACATCGCCGCCCGCCGCGAGATCGGCCATGCCTACAAAGAAGTGATCGGCCGCCACTACCCGCCGATGTCTCTGATGGTGGTAGCTGCGCTGCTGGAGGACCGGGCACTGGTGGAGATCGAAGCTACGGCGGTGATGCCGGAGGAGTAGACGGCGCAGAGGCATTATCTCCTTTCATTAAGTAAATTCTTATAGTAACATCTATTTACTGCCGGTTCCGGTGGCTTCAGGCAGCGGGGACGTGCCGGCCTGTTGGCCCATCCCCTTCGCCGCTGGAAGGAGAACCTGATGCGAATGACCTGTCGCCTGTCGCTCGCCCTCCTCGCCGCGATCCTCCTCTCCCTCGTTGCCTCCTCACCAGCCATGGCGCTCTGCTATGCGGAGTGTCCCAACGGGGATTGGTGCAGGGGAATTCCTGTCTGCTGCTGCGTTGACGATACCTGGGCCTACTGCGGGCCTTACGCTGGCAATCCGTGCTTTGCGGCTGCCAGTATCCAGCAGAGCGAACAGGAGGCCGCCCTCAAGGCCAGCTACGACGCCATCTTCGCCGCTGCTCCTTCGAGCAGCCCGGAGGCGGTGAGGATTGACTCCAAGTAACCGCGCGTTCCCATCCCCTGCGTGGAGCCTGGTTTCCGCGCAGGGGGCGCCCAGCGGACAGGAAGTCGCCGGGTGCCGCGGTAGTGCCGGCCTAGCCCCCGCCCCCCACCACCCGCAGCAGCGGGCCCAGCCAGTTGCCGAAGACGTGCCCCACCGCGGGGAACTGCGTGAGCAGGACCCCGATCACCGGGATGCCGCCGTAGGTGAGGAGGTTCGAGAAGAACGTGCGGTCGAGGCTGACCTTGCCGGCGTCCGTGCCGCCGATGGCGCTCAGGGTGCCGTTGCGGTCCATCTGCATGAACACCCGCAGGGTCATCGCGGAAGCCAGCAGCAGGGTCATCCAGATCCCGAAGGACACGCACCGTTTCGGCTGGAAGGCATAGGAGCTCACGGCGACGAGCAGCGTGAGCCCGCAGATCGTGGCCGAGGCGAGCGCATAGCGCAGGTGCGCGAAGACGTAGCGTAGGTAGGCCACCACCCGGATGGCCAGGTACGTCTCGATCTCGCGCATCTCGACCTCGCGACGCCGGGCAACGGCCTTCCCCTCCTCGTCGTCCGGGAGACGGTCCGCGCTGCCGGAGCTCCAGCGCACCCGTTCCAGAAATCTCGCGGCCGCGTCGAACCAGGTCTGCAGCTCGCGGCGGGCCTCGATCTCGTCGAGCACCCGGCCCTCCTCCTCGGCTTTGAAGAGATGGTCGAGACGTTCATCCAGTGCTCCCCGGGGCTCTCCGATTCCGTCGGCAAGAGCCGCGCCGTCGAACCCGAGAAAATCGAACCGGGCGATCGTCCGCAGCTGCTGGGCCGAGACGAGCGTCATCTTGATCGACGGCATCCGCAAGCCGAAGGACTTCAAGGGCTGCCAGTCGAGGAGGTCGGAGGCCCTGGAGAACACGGGGAGCATCCAGGTGCCGCACAGGCGGCCGAGGACGCACTCCAGCCGCCTCCAGGCTCTGAAGAACCGGTAGAAGGAGAGGGCGCTCAGGAGAAAGACGAACATCACGGCGATCACGAAGAACACCCCGTAGCCCCGTGCCTCGGCGATGGGCTGGATCCTGCCGAAGAGCCGCAACGCGGTCAGGAAGAGCCCTAGGGCCGCGGCCATCCAGAACGCCTTTCCGGGAGAGCGCACCAACCTCTTCCACACCTCCCGCGCGTGCCTGCCGCAGTCGGCAAGCGCAGGCTCTGGGGAGAAGGGGAGCGGCCAGGAAAGATGGTGGACAAGGGTCAACCGACGCCGTTTCAGCTCCACGACCGCCCAGGCGTAGAGGGCCACACCCAGGAGGGCCAGGGACACCAGAGGCGAGAGCCCGCTCGAGAAGTCTCCCGCACGCGCGGAGAAGAACATGTCTCCTTCCGGGAACAACCAGAGCTTGCGCATGGCCCACCCGAGGAGCACGGGCACCAGAACACCGGCGGCGACCCAAAGGGGCGCTCTGCCCCAGCGGCGGGGCGGCCACACGAGCCGGGCGAACACGAGCGTTGTCCCGAGGTAAACCAGGACGAGCAGCGCCAGGTTGAGGCCCCACAAGCCGGCTTGCCATCCGGGAAGCTGCGCCTGGTGGCACAGCGGCAGGGCGTAGAACACCATGAGGACGCCACTTGCCAGCCATGGGACGCCGGCCCCGAGAGCCGGTAGGAAGACGACTTTCCTTGCCTCAACCGGTTCCTGCACGGGACGTGCGAGCCTCGAGATCCAGACCGTGAGCAGCGCGATCGCCAATGCCGCGACCAGCCACTTGGAGCCGGCTCTGTCGGCGCCTCGGAGCGGCGGGAACTCTTTCAGAGGACGACCCTTTTCCGAAAGGCCGGCGATCGGCCACAACGCGCCGTTGCCGACCGCCGCCACCCAGACGGCCGACGCCAACGGCTGCTTCTCGTTGACCGGCTGCTTCCCCCTGACCGGCTGCTTCCCCTTGAGCAGGTGCAGGGCCGCCAGATAGATGCCCTGCTGGAATTCGCTGGTGAATTGGCGCGATGCCCTCTCCCAGGAAGGGTAGAGCGGGAAGTTGGTCAGGACCAGCGTGCCGTCCATCGACTTCGCAACCTTGGGATGGGCGTTGAGCAGATGGTTGTCGAAGGTGAACACCACGGCGTCCGGGCAGCAGTTGTGGACCTGCTCCGCGAGGAACAGCTTGTCCTGGAGGTCGGTAGCCAGGATGCCGATGTAGCGGCTGCGGGAGATCCCGCGCAAGAGGCCAGCCAGACCGAGGTCGTTGGATTGCGTAGACAGCTCGTTGAGCTGGGGAACCACGTCGACCGGCTTGTCGTGGTCCGCGAGGGTCAAGTCCAGGTTTTTCCGGGCCGCGACCGGCGTATCGGACGAGCTCGGGTCGCGGTCGAGGCCGAGCTTCTCGCGCGCCGTCCGGATGTGGGCCAAGTTGCTCGGGAACTGCACGGTACGCAGGCTGCGCTCTCTCAGCCCGGCCCACCGGGAGAGCTCCCGGCCGTAGTCGGTATCGAACTCGGTGATCAGGGCCATGTCCTTGAGGTCCCAGCCGAGCTTCTCGCTGAGAAACTTGAAAGCCTGCTCCTTGAGCACGTTGTCGGCGAGTGTCGTCCGTTCGAACTCGACAATGACAGGGGCCGGCTCGGGGGCCGGCTCGTCTTCTTGTTTCTTGGGCGGATTGAAAAAAGTCTCCAGGCCCGGGGCGGTCGCCGAACCGCTTACCAGCTTGACCTGAAATGGAGTCCCCTTGAGGTCGGGACGGGAGTGCCACTCTCGGAGAGCGATCCGGAGCGACTCAGCCGAGCCGGAGAACGAGGGACCGAGGATCTGCACGTCACTCTGGTCCCCTTGCGGGTCCTTCTTCCGGGGCAGCGCAGTGATGAAGTCGAGAGCCGTGAAGAACGCCCGCTTCTGGATGCCGCCCTTGGGACTCTCGCCTACGAGAAGGACCCCCAACAGGGTCTTCTGGCTGCCCTCCTCGCCACCCTTGCGAAAGAGCAGACTGCCCGGGACCGAGCGGTATAGCCGCTTCTCCGCGGCCGCGCCTTCCCAGGGAAGCGATATGCGGTCGAACAGGTAGCCGGACTCGGCCATGCCCCTTTGCAGCGCGTCGAGCGCCTCGTCGAAGAGGTTCGAGAGATGAGAATCGACCGGGTCGGGGACCAGGACGATCAGAAATTTGAGCTCATATTCCTGCTTGCCAGCGCTCTTGGCAATGTCCTCGGCGGCGGCCTTCCAGTCCGCATCCGCTGGCGAAATCGGACGGCCGAAGAACTCCTCATAAAGGCAGGGCGCCGGGCAGAACTCGGTCCAGACCTCCTGCTCTTTCTTTTCCTTTTTTTCCTGCTCCTCGTCCGCCTTTTCCTTCGGGGTCTCGGCCGCGAGGCGCTCGACGCCGCTGGCCGCGCCCTGCGGCAGCACGCCGCGGGCGACGAGAGCGGCGATCACGATCGCCATCAGCCCGAGGGTCCATGGTCCTTTCTCGTTCATCACAGCTCCCTGCCCCCCGCCATGAAAGAAGGCTGTCGCCGGACGGGGGTCCATCGTTAGGAAGACGGCTCGACGGCGCCGTTTCCCTCAGGGTATTGCTCGCGGGAAGCTCTTTCCTGACACCCCGCGCGGGGGGCGCGCCCAGCGGAAGCTCGGATCTCGGGTGAAATCCATCCTCAGCTCGGGCGAGTAGGTGGTCCAGCCCTCGGGCGAGCGGTACTTGATCCGCAGCGAGATCGCCCCGGCCTGGCGGAGCTGGAAGCCACCGTTGGCCGGCATCGGGAAGGCCTGGATGCCGTCCCCGAGCACGAAGGACCAGGTGCCTTCGCGGTAGGGACCGAGGGTCCAGTGCAGGGTCCGGCCGGCGGCGTGCATCTCGACGGTCAGCGGGGCGCGCGCCCGGATCGTCTTGCAGCGGCGGCGCCGGAGAGCGGGCAGGGAGGCGGTCATGTCCTCCACCCGGCTCTGGACAGGGTCCCAGGTCCAGACGCGGCCCAGGCCGGGGTTCAGGCAGACGAAGAGGTCGTCGTAGAACCAGCCGGCGCCCGGCGGCTTCCCGAGGAGGTCGGTCTTGAGCCAGGCCAGCTCACCCAGGGTGGCCGGCGGGCTGAGGGGCGTGCGCAGGAAGTCGCCGGGTCCCATCTCCAGGAAAGCCCGGTTCTCGGCGGACATCCGCTCCACCTTCGCAAAGATCGACTCCCTCGCGTCCAGATGGGCGAGGAGGGCTCCCTCGGCCGCGATCGCGGCGAGGCCCAGCCCGGCCAGCCGGACCGCTCCCCCGCGCCTCATCAGCTCCCGCACCGCGAACGGGAAGGCGATCACCAGGACCATCCAGGCCGGCAGCGCGTAGCGCGGCACCATCTCGGTCGAGACCGGCAGGATCGGCAGCAGGCCCAGCAGGACCGACGCGCCCACGAGCAGCGCCGCCGCCCTCCCCTGGAGCAGGACGATCCCGAGCCCGGCGAGCAGGGCGGCGAGCATCGCCCAGCTCGCCGCGGAGGGCTGGCCGAGCAGCTCGGCGCCCACCTTGACCGGCAGCAGCAGGGCGAGACGCGGCAGGTCCGAGGAATCCACCAGCCAGCCGTAGCCGCCGGTCATGGTGCCGAGCATGTACAGGCGGTAGGCGAGATAGAGGAGGAACGCCGCGAAGTGCGGCAGGGCCAGCGTGAGGCGGCGGCGCGGCGTGCCCTCGGGGAGCAGGGGGAGCACGAAGACCAGGGGCACAGCGATCTCTTTCGCCAGCATGGCCAGGAGATAGAAGACAGCCGAAGCGACTGCAATCCCCATTCCCCGGCCGCGCACGGCCAGGACATAGAGACCGGCGGCGATCAGGCAGAGGAGCGTGGTCTCCACGTAATGCCGGACCATGAGGAGCGGCGCGATCGAGACGGTGACCGGGCCGAGCGCGAAGAGCAGCGCCGCGAAGGCGCACCCGGCGCGCGGCAGCCAGAGCCGGAGGACCAGGTAAAGGGCCGCGACACAGAGGCCGAACGCGACGAGCTGGTGGACGAGAAAGGCATGGGCATCCAGCCCGAAGAGCGCGAGGTCGAGGTCGAAGGAGAGGAAGAGCAGCGGCGTCACCATCTTGAACGGCAGCCGCTGCCAGACCTCCGGCTTCAGGAGGTACTCCGCCGGCGTCGTTGTGTAGAGGTAGTGGAGGTGGAAGAAGTCGTCGTAGGTCAGCCAGAGGCCGAGCGCCCGGCGGTAGATGAGCCCTCCGAGCGCCGCGAGCAGCGCGGCCAGGGAGAGGTCCGGAAGGGCGCGGCGCATCTTGCGGGGGAGTATACGGCGGGAGCCAAGGACGACAAGGACCTCAAGGACAACAAGGACAAGGACGCCGGATCGCCTGGCGTCCTTGCTGTCCTTGAGGTCCTTGAGGTCCTTTTCCTACGGCACCCAGGCGTAGCCGAGCTTCACGAAGAACGTCCGGTTCTGCCGCGCGAGGTCGATCCTCTCGGTGCCCAGGGCGTTGTCGCTGTAGCCCGCGAAGAGCACGGTCTGCGGGTTGAGCTTGTAGCTGAACAGGAGCTGGTTGAAAAGCTGCTCCGTCTCCCCGTTCACGTCCATCGTGTACAGGTTGATATCGCGCTGGATGTCCGTGTGCTGCGTGATCAGCCGGACGAACATGCGCGAGCTGAACTGGTAGACGGTGGTGAGCTGGCTCAGGTTGGCCTCGAAGAGCTGGCCGCCCTCCACGTCGAGGCGCTGGAAGACGTGCGTGAGCTGGAACCGCAGGTGCCGGCCCACCAGGTAGCGCACGCTCGGTTCGAGTTGCAGGACCTCCCCGGGCTGCGTGTTGGCGAAGTCGATCTGGTCGCCGATGCGCACGAAGAGGCTGACATAGAGGTCCCCCGAGGGCTGCATCTCGCCGTAGAAGTGCCCGAAGGTCTCGTCGAAGGAGATGCCGTTGAAGACCCGCTCGCGCTGGCCGGCGCCGAGCTCCATGTACGACTGCAGCGGCCCGTTCAGGTTGCCGCGCACCTCCAGCTCACGCTCCAGCAGGTTGCCGGCCTGGTCCTTGCGCTCGTCCCAGTCGCCGCCCACGGAGGCCCGGGTCCACCAGTCCCCCTCCGCACCGTGCCAGATGTGGTCGCCGCCGGCGAGCTTGAAGGTGTAGTCCACCTGGGGAATGAAGCCCATGTCGGCGCGGAAGAGCTCCCCCACGTCCTCGTAGCGGGCGTAGGCGCTCCAGTTGCGGCTGTTGTGGTCGTAGCCGAGGTAGAGCGCGTCGTCCTCCAGCGCGCCGGACGACTGGCGGAGGTCCGCGTTGCCGAAGATGGCCGTGGGGTACTCGGTCTGCGAGCTCAGGTACTGGCCGCGGAACGAGTTCGAGTCGTCGGCACGGTAGAGGCCGTCGATCCCCGCGAGCCGGTTCGAGTAGCCTTCCCCCTCGCGGCTGGTCATCAGGAGGCCCACGGCCGACGAGGATCCCAGGTCGCGCCGGTAGCGCAGCACCGCGTCGGTGCTCTCCTCGTCGAGAGCGGTCGCGGTCGAGAACTGGGCGCCCGGGATGAGGAAGTCGGTGCGGTCGTCCTGGGCCACGAACACGCCCACCACGTTCTTGCCCTCCTTGCCGGTCAGCTTGAGCCCCCACTCGGGATCGGACACGTTGCGCGTGAAGACCGCCTCGAACGGGGTGCGGAAGAAGTCGGCCCCCTCCAGGAAGAACGGCCGCTTCTCCGGGAAGAACAGGGCGAAGGTGGTGTTGATGTCGAGCTGGGCCGCGTCCGCCTCGACCTGGGAGAAGTCGGGATTGATCGCCGCGTTCAGGGTCAGGTTCGGCGTGATCCCCCACTTGCCGGTGATGCCGAGCTCCGACTCGACGTCGCCCTCGGTGAGACGGTCCTGGAAGGCGTCCGTCTTCGCATCGGTGCGCCCCGCGGTCACGGTCGGCGCGAGCTCCATGTTGAGCCCGGGCGTGACGCCGGCGAAGCCGGTCATCTTGGAGACCTGGCAGAGGTAGCAGCTCACGTTGCGATCCATGGGCTGGGAGGCGAGGCGATGGCGCTGGTTGCGCGGATAGAAGCGCAGGGCGTCGAAGCCCCAGATCTGGTCCCCCTCGGTGCGGGGGAAGCGCAGCGAGCTGAACGGGATCGCGATCTCGACTTCATAGCCGGAGTCGGTGATCCGGCCGGCCGAGGCCCAGATGGCGTCCCAGGTCTCGCTCTCGTTGCCGCCCACGTCGTCCATGAACAGGTCCATCTGGATGCCGAACGGGTTGACGAAGAACTCGAAGCCCCGGCGCTCGTCGTTGAACGGGTCGAGCACGATGCCGACGAAGTCGTCGTCGAAGGCGCGGTCGCGGTCGGACAGGTGGGCCCGGATCTGCGACGGATCGGGATCGTGGGCGCGGAACCCCACGTAGATGCGGTCGTCGTCGTGGGTGATCAGGCACTCGGTCTTGACCGGCGGCGCCGTGTTCTCCGCCGGCCGCGTCTCGAAGGCGATGTCGATCACCGCCGCTCCCTGCCAGGCGGCTTCGTCGAGATTGCCGTCCACCTTGATCGCGGACGTGGCGCGGGTGACCGCGTACGGCGGCCGCACCGGCCCGGCGGCTCTCCCTTCCCCCTGCTTCGCCGCCAGAGGCGCGCCCACCAAAACTGCTGCGAGCGCCGCAACTATCGCCAAAAAGCGGGCTACCCAGCCCTTATGCTGAAACATGCAAAATTCTCCTCTCTCCGGCCATACTGCCTTTTAGACGCACGAAGGGGCCAAAAGTTTGTCCAGCTAACCTCCGGCGATGGGCCGCGTCTAAAGGAGTCGAATGGAGCCCGACGATGACGCCCTCGTGCAGCAAACCCGGAAAGGAGACGCCGACGCCTTCCGCGTCCTGGTGGAACGCCACAGCGAGCGGGTGTTCCGCCTCGCCTGGCGGATCACCGGCGACGAGGCCTCCGCGGAGGATGCGGTCCAGGAGACCTTCCTGCGCGCCTACCGCTCGCTCCACCGTTTCGACGCCCGCTCTCGGTTCGGGACCTGGCTCCACCGCATCGCGGTCAACACGGCGATCGAGGTCATGAGAAAGAGACGCCCGGAAACGCACCTGGAGGAGCCGGAGCCGGTCCCCTCGACCGAGCCGGGGCCGGAGCGCGCCGCCCTGAGCCAGGAGGTGCAGCGCACGGTGCGGACCGCCCTCGGGGAGCTCTCCCCCATGGAGAGGACGGCGTTCGTCCTGCGCCACTTCGAGGGCCGGCCCATCGCCGAGATCTGCCGCCATCTGGGTTTGCGGGAGAGCGCCGGCAAGCAGGCCATCTTCCGCGCCGTCCGCAAGCTGCGCCGCGCCCTGGAGCCGCTCGTCCATCCCGTGAGGTCCTCATGAAGACATACAGCGACGACGACCTGGTCCTCTTCTTCTACGGGGAGCACGACGACCCCGTTTCAATCCGGGAGGCGCTCGCCGCCGATCCGGAGCTGCGCGACCGCTACGAGGCCCTGGAGAGCGTGCTCGCGGCCGTGGACCTGCCCGTGCCCGAGCGGCCGGCTGGGTATGGCGCCCGCGTCTGGGCCCGGCTCCACCCGCGTCTCGAGAAGAAACCTTTCTGGAGTGGCATCTTCACTCCCCGCCTCGCCTGGGCCACGGCAGCTCTTCTCGTGGTGATCGGTTTCGTGGCCGGCCGGTATTTTCCGCAGGCGCCGCAGGCGCTCTCCCAGCCGGCGCGCGACCGCATCCTGGCGGGCGCGGTCGCCGGCCACCTGGAGAGCTCGGAGCGGCTGCTCGTCGAGGTGGCGAACTCCGGCCCTGGCGAGGACCTGGACCTGTCGGCGGAGCGCGCCTGGGCGCAGGATCTTCTGGAGGCGAACCGGCTCTACCGGCAGTCCGCGCGCCACGGCGGCCGCAAGGGACTGGCCACCCTGCTCGACGAGCTGGAGCCTTTCCTCCTGGAGCTCGCCCATGCGACGGACGAGTCGTCCCCCGAAGAGATGCAGGCGCTGCGCGACCGGATCGACGAGCAGGCCCTCCTGTTCAAGGTGCGCATCCTCGGCGAGAAGCTCGAACAATCGGCCCGGCAGACCCGGACCGGCAGGCAATCCCTGTAGGAGACCGAAATGATGAATCTGAGAACCCTCGTCCTTCTGATCCCCCTGCTGCTGACGTCCTGCGACGGGTCCGCCTTCGCCTCCTTCGCCAAGGACGAGCTCTACCGCTCCGGCCAGGCGGCCATCGACGAGGGGAGGTGGAGCGAGGCCGCGGCGATCTTCGCCAAGGTGGCCGAGCGCGGCGGTCCCGAGGCCGATGCCGGCCTCTACTGGAAGGCCTACGCGCAGCACAAGGCGGGAAACCGCGCCGCGGCCCTGGCCACCATCCGCGATCTCGCCTCGACCTTCCCGAAGAGCTCCTGGCTCGACGACGCCCGCGCCCTGGAAGTGGAGATGCGCGGCGACCAGGTGCTGGTCCAGCCCGCGGCCGAGGAGGACGAGGATCTCAAGCTCTACGCCCTGAGCGGGCTGATGAACCACAACCCGCAGAAGGCCCTGCCCCTGGTGCAGCAGTACCTGAATGGGAAGCATTCGCAGGAGAACAAGGAGAAGGCGCTGTTCCTCCTCACGCAGAGCGAGCTGCCCCAGGCGCGGCAGGCGCTGCTGCAGATCGTCCGCGGCTCCGAGCACCCGGAGCTGCGCGCCGAGGCCATTCGGTATGTGGGCACCGTGGCCGAGGACGACCGCTCGCTCCTGGGCGAGCTCGACGGGCTCTACAGCTCCACCCAGGATCGTAGGGTGCGCGCGGCCGTGATCGAGGCCTACGGCATCGCGGAGCACAAGGCCGGCCTCCTGGCCGTGTTCCGCTCCGAGAAGGACCCGGATCTGCGCCGGCAGGCGATCGACATGCTGAGCGGGGCCGAGGCGGTCGCGGAGCTCAAGTCCCTGCTCCAGAGCGAGTCGGACACCGAAACCCGTCGCGCCCTGATCCGCGCTCTCGGCAACGCCGGCGACGTGGAGACCCTCATCGCCGCGGCGCGCGGCGACAAGGATCCCGAGTCGCGGATCGAGGCCATCATGAGCCTGGGCAACGACGAGTCGCCCAAGGCCATGGAGGCGCTCCGGTCGCTCTACTCCGGCAGCGCGGATCGGAGGACCCGGGAGGCCGTGATCGACGCCCTCTCCAACCAGGAGAACGCCAAGGCCCTGATCGAGATCTTCCGCGTGGAGAAGGACCGCGAGCTGCGCAAGGAGATCGTCCACCGCCTGGCGGACATGGACAGCCCCGAGGCCGAAGCTTTCGTGAACAAGATCTTCGAACAGGAGTGAGCCAATGCGACTGAAAGCCGTCTTTGCTTCTCTCTTCCTCGTGGCGCTCGCCGCTTCCGCGCAGCCAAAAGTGGATGACGCCCGCTTCGAGACCGCCACCGGCAGCCTCTCCGAGGTTGTGCGCCAGGCCGGCCGGGGCGGCCAGCCCGTCTGGGTGTCGTGGACCGTGCCCGTGATCGAGGGTCACGGGTACTCCTGCTGCCTGACCCGCGACTGGAAGCCCAGCCCCTGCCAGCTCGAAACGAAGAACCAGAGCTGGGGGAGCTTGAGCGACGATCCGCGCACGGACCCCTACCTGACCGTGCTCGTCCGGCTCCAGGACGGCAAGGTGGAGCGGATCCGCAGCGTGTCCGCGAGCTGCCCCCTCAACGCCGGCGGCCGCCGCTTCATCTGGCTGGAGGGGGTCAAGCCCGAGGAGAGCGTCCGCTTTCTGGCCGACCTGGTGAAGAGGAACGAGGTCGACGAGGAGGGTCTCGACGCCCTCGCCCTGCATCGCAACTCCGGGGCGCTCGACGCCCTGGCGGACTTCGCCACCTCGGCCCGCTACCGCCCGGACCTCCGCGAGCACGCCCTGTTCTGGCTCGGCGAGGCCCGCGGCCGCGAGGGCTACGAGGTGGTCATGCGGGTGCTGCGCGACGACAAGGACGACGACATCCGGGAGAAGGCGCTCTTCGCGCTAAGCGAAAGCCCCGTGCCCGAGGCCGGAGAGGTCCTGGTGAAGACGGCCCGCTCGGACCGCAGCCCCGGGGTGCGCTCGCAGGCGATGTTC
>Ga0068862_100000601_pt1 | contig 37417 bp, 34 predicted proteins | sample KBSSwiS52_FD_66598 | JGI IMG/M metagenome (GOLD analysis project Ga0068862, IMG submission 66598) | Switchgrass rhizosphere microbial communities from Kellogg Biological Station, Michigan, USA - KBS Switchgrass S5-2 | ecosystem: Host-associated > Plants > Roots > Rhizosphere > Soil ... | reverse complement strand
TCCCCGACGACCATGCCGTCCGGATGCGCGTTCCGGAGCCGGCGCAGGATCTCAAGCCGGACCTCATGGCCCAGGGCGTTGAAACGGTTGGCGTATCGGCGGAGGTCGCTCATGACAGTTCTAGTATCCCGGAATGGTGGTTCAATGTCAAGAGGGTCTTTTCCGGCAGATAGAATGGCTCCCATGCCCACCGATCTCGTGGTCCGCGGACGCCGGGTGGTGACGCCCGGCGGGGTTGCCCCGGCCTCGATCCTCATCGAGGAAGGGAGGATCGCGGCGGTGGGGGAGTGGGACGATCTCCCCGCCGGCGTGCCGGTGATCGAGGCGGGCGATGCGGTGGTCATGCCGGGCCTGGTCGATACGCACGTCCATGTCAACGAGCCGGGGCGGACCCACTGGGAAGGCTTTGAAACTGCCACCCGCGCGGCGGCGGCGGGCGGGATCACCACCTTGGTGGACATGCCGCTCAACAGCATCCCGGCCACGACCACGCGGGCGGCGCTGCGGGTGAAGAGAGAGGCGGCGGGCGGCAAGTGCCGGGTGGATGTCGGCTTCTGGGGCGGCGTCGTTCCGGGCAACGCCGGGGAGATCGCCGGGCTGATCGAGGACGGCGTCCTGGGGTTCAAGTCCTTCCTGGTCCCCTCGGGCGTGGAGGAGTTCGAGCATGTCACGGAGGCCGACCTGCGCGAGGCCATGCCCCGGCTGAATGGCGCCGTCCTTCTCGTCCATGCCGAGCTGCCGGGGTTTCTCGGAACCTGCGTCAGGACCTGCGCGGGAGATCGCTATGAGGACTATCTCCGCTCGCGGCCGGACGCGGCGGAGATCGAGGCGATCGATCTGCTCATCCGGCTGTGCCGGGAGACGGGGGCGCGGGTGCATGTCGTCCATCTCGCCACGGCGGAGGCGCTTCCCCTTCTGCGGGAGGCGAGAAGGCATCTGCCGATCACGGTCGAGACCTGCCCGCACTACCTGACGTTCGCGGCCGAGGAGATCCCGGACGGGGGGCTGGCCTTCAAGTGCGCGCCGCCGATCCGCTCGCGGGAGAACCGGGAGCGCCTGTGGGAGGCGCTGCGCGAAGGGCTGATCGACCTCATCGTCACCGACCACTCTCCCAGCCCGCCGGAGCTCAAGCGCGGAGGGTTCCGCGAGGCCTGGGGGGGCATCGCGTCGCTTCAGCTCGCGTTGCCCGCGGTCTGGACCGGTGCGCGGGCGCGTAGCTTTTCGCTCGCGGACCTGGCTCTCTGGATGTCCGGCCATCCCGCCCGCCTAGCCGGTCTTCCGAACAAGGGGGCGATCCGGCCCGGGTTCGACGCCGACCTGGTGATCTGGGAGCCCGAGGCGAGCTTCCAGGTCGATCCTCAGGCGCTCCAGCACCGTCACAAGCTCACTCCCTATGCCGGCCGGACGCTCGACGGCGTGGTGCGCAGGACGCTCCTCCGGGGCGAGACGATCTATCATGACGGCGATTTCCCCGGCCCCCCCGCCGGCAGGCTGCTGAAAGGAGCGGGATGAGCGACTTCACCGAGCTGGTGGACCTGGCGGCCGAGCGCCTCGGCGGCGCCGTGCTGGCCGCGAACGACGAGTTCTTCGCTCCCAAGGAGAACCTGCTCAAGGCCGCGGCCCCGGTCTGGCTCGAAGGAAAGTACACGGACGTGGGCAAGTGGATGGACGGCTGGGAGACCCGCCGCCGCCGCGAGCCCGGCCACGACTGGTGCCTGATCCGCCTCGGCCTGCCGGGCATCCCCCGCGGCGTGGTCGTGGACACCGCCCACTTCAAGGGGAACTACCCCGAGCAGTGCTCCCTGGAGGCGTGCGCGGTCGAAGGCCATCCCACGGCCGACGAGCTGTTCGGGGCGGATGTGAAGTGGACCGTGATCCTGCCGCGCATCCAGCTGCAGGGGGATTCCAGGAACCTCTTCCAGATCGACAAGGATATCGGCGGCATGGGGCGAGTCACCCATCTCCTCTTCCGGATCTATCCGGACGGCGGCGTAGCCCGGCTGCGCGTGCATGGCGATGTGGTGCCGGACTGGCTGCGGCTCGACCGGCGCCAGAGCGAGGTCGATCTCGCCGCGGTCGAGAACGGCGGGCGCGTGCTCGCCTGCAGCGACATGTTCTTCGGCAACCGCCACAACCTGATCCTGCCGGGTCCGCCGCGCGGCATGCACGACGGTTGGGAGACCCGGCGGCGGCGCGGCGACGGCTTCGACTGGGCGCTCGTCGCCCTGGCCGCGCGGGGATCGGTCCAGCGCCTGGAGATCGACACCTCCCATTTCAAGGGCAACGCCCCGGGGAGCGCCTGGGTCGAGGGAGTTGACGCGCCCGGCGCCTACGCGGATGCGCTGACGTCGACGTCGTTCGGATGGCAGGAGATCCTTCCCAGGACGCCGCTCCGGCCGCACACGCTCCACCCTTTCGACGACCTGGCCGACGACGGGCCGTTCACGCATGTCCGCCTCGGCATCCATCCGGACGGCGGCGTGGCGCGGCTGCGGGTGTTCGGCCGGGTGAGCCCGCTCCTCCTGCTGAACGTCCGGCCGGTGCCGGAGGTGGAGGAGCAGCTCCTGGCGTGCTGCGGCTCGCGGACCTGGGCGGCCAGGGTCGCGCGGGACCGGCCGTTCCGGGCGCCGCAGGACCTCTACGACGCCTCCGAGCGCGCCTTCGGTCAGCTCGGCCGCGAGGACTGGCTGGAGGCTTTCGCAGCCCATCCCCGCATCGGGGAGCGGGCGGCCGGAGGCGGGCTGGAGAGCCGGTGGTCGGCGCAGGAGCAATCCGGCACCGACGAGGCCTCGCCCCAGATCCTGGCGGAGCTGGCCGAGGCCAACTGTCTCTACGAGCAGCGCTTCGGCCATGTCTTCCTGGTCTGCGCCACCGGCAAGAGCGCCTTCGAGATGCTCGGCCTGATCGGCGAGCGCCTGGGCAACGGCCCCGACGCCGAGCTCATGGTGGCCGCCGGAGAGCAGCGCAAGATCACCCGCCTGCGGCTGGAGAAGCTGATATGGCAGTAGGAATCACGACTCACGTGCTCGACACCTCGCGGGGTCGCCCGGCGGCCGGCGTGCCAGTCCTCCTGGAGGTCTGGGAGGACGGCTGGAAGGAGGCGGGCCGCGCTCTCACCGATGCGGACGGCCGCGCGAAGCATCTTCTGGAGATCCCCCTGCGGGAGGGGGTCTGGAGGATCGTCTTCGACCTCGCCGCCTGGTTCGGAGCGCAGGGGATCGAGTCCTTCTATCCCGCGGCGATCCTGGTGTTTCACGTCCGCGACGCGGGGCAGCATTACCACGTGCCGCTCCTGCTGAGCCCGTTTGGCTATTCGACCTACCGGGGGAGCTGAGATGCTGGTTGGGAACGGCTACGGAAAATCCGCGGTCCGCCTGGTGACCGTCCGGCGCGGTCCGGAGATCCACGAGCTCAAGGACGTCACGGTCGCCATCCGCCTGGAGGGCGATTTCGAGACGGCCTATACCGAGGGCGACAACAGCCGGGTCCTGCCCACGGACACGATGAAGAACACGGTCTACGCGCTGGCGGCCGACCACCCGCTGGAAGACATCGAAAGCTTCGGGCTCCTCCTGACCGATCACTTTTTTCGGGATCAGGTGGCGAGCGCCCGCGTCGAGCTGACCGAGCACCTGTGGGACCGGCTCCATCCGCATGCCTTCCGCCGGGCGGGAGGCGAGCGGCGGACGGCGGTGGTGACCCGCACCCGCGACGGCGCCAGGGTGACGGCGGGGATCGCGGACCTGGTGGTGATGAAGACCGCGAAGTCCGCCTTCGAGGGCTTTCCGCGCGACCGCTACACGACGCTCGCGGAGACCTCGGACCGCCTGCTGGCCACCTCGGTGACCGCCGAGTGGACCTACGGCCGGCTGGACATCCCGTTCAACGACCGCTGGAGCGAGGTCAGGCACCGGCTCCTGGAGGTCTTCGTGGACCACGACAGCCGCTCGGTGCAGCAGACTCTCTATGCCATGGGAGCCGCCGCGCTGGAGACCGCGGACGTGGAGGAGATTCGCCTGGTGATGCCGAACATCCACCACATTCCGGTGGATCTCACGCGGTTCGGGCTGGAGAACCGCAACGAGGTGTTCGTGGCGACTTCGGAGCCTTATGGGTTGATCGAGGCGACGCTGCGGCGGGGGTAGGAGAAAGGACCACAAGGACACCAAGGACATCAAGGACCTCAAGGACGGGAGAGAAGTCCTTGGTGTCCTTGATGTCCTTGGTGTCCTTTATGTCCTTTCCGGACGTCGATTCGCAAGAATCTTCACGAACGATCTTCCCCGCAGCTCCTCCAGAGTGAGCCCCGACCGCTCCAGGGCCTCCTCCTCGGAGAGCGCTCCGCAGTTGACCGCCCGCAGAAAATAGTTGAGGAGCCCCTGGCCGGTGGCCGCGTCATCGAACACCTCTCCGACGAGCGTCGCCTGCGCGGCCTTCTGCACGAAGTTGCGGAGGCGCTCGGAGGCGGCGTCGAGGCCTTCCAGGAAGAAGGCGAAGACCGTGGCATAGCGGGTGACGAGCTGGGCGGGGTGGAGGTCCCAGCCCTGGTAGAAGGCGTTGACCAGCGAGTGCCGGACGTGCTGCGAGTGGAGCCACCAGGCGTCGCGGACGACCTCGCGGTTCTCGTCGAGCTGCTCGGCGGTGAGCGACTCCCCGCGATGCGGCGGCACGGGGAGCACGTTGGTGGCCCCGTCCGAGATCTGGATGCCCGTGCCCGCGAAGGCGACCTGCATCATGTGCTTGGCGAAGTCGCAGGCGGGGTGGTCCATGGCCTGGAAGGCCGCGGTGATGCTGCACGAGGCCGTGTAGTCGTAGGTGCCGAAGTGGGCGGCCACGCAGCGGCCGCGGGCGGCGTTGACCAGGAGCGGCAGCGGGCAGCGGCCCTGCGCGTCGAGGATCGACTGCGCGGTCTCCACCATGATCTCCAGGCGGAGCGCGCCGCCGGGCAGGCGGAGCGCCGGCTCCAGGAGGTCGAAGAGATCGGCGAGCGCCGCCACCTGCTCGGGGATCGTCACCTTGGGCAGCGTCACCACGAAGTTTTCCGGCAGCCGGCCGCCGGTCTCGCGGGTGAGCGCGGTGAGGAGCAGGTCGACGGTGCGGAACGAGCGCTCCCGCAGCTCCTCGGTGAACGGCTTGATGCGGATGCCTACGAACGGGGGCAGCGTCCCGGCGGCCAGTCCGGCGGCCATCTCCCGGGCCACGGCGGCGGCGTGGCCGTCCTCCTCCTCGTCCGGCCGGTTGCCGTAGCCGTCCTCGAAGTCGGCGCGGAAGTCCTCGACCGGCTCGCGGCGGAGCTTCTCGATCACCCGCTCGTGGATCTTCGGCGCCAAGTCCTCGGAGAAGTCGGCCACGGCGGCGAGGTCCGCGGGCTCGGGCGCGTACTCCTCCAGCGCGCGGAGGGCCAGGGCCCCGAGCCGCGAGGCCGTGTCCGCCTTGAACAGGTGCGCTCCGCCGTAGACCGTGTGGACCGGCTGGCGCCGTCCCGAATCGCCCGGAAAGTGGCGGTTGAACTCGAGATTGGCGGTCCGCAGGCGGTCGACGAGACCGCGGCGGGTGTCGAAGTGGAGGGAGGTCGTCATCAGGGGCTTTCGATCAGGCTGCGAATGCTTCCTTCCAAAGAGGCGAGGTCCGCGGTAACGGTTTTCCAGACCACGACGAGATTGACTCCGAAGTAGTCGTGGGTCAGCTTGTCTCTCATACCGGCGATCTCTCGCCAGGGGACGTCGACCCGCTGCGCCCTCACCTCCGCCGGGATTCGCTTCGCGGCCTCGCCGAGGATCTCCAGGGCGCGGATTACGGCATAGACGGTCTTGTCATCGTTCGAGAACTGGTCGAAGCTCATTCCTTCGACGAACTGCCGGGCTTTGCCGATGGCCTCCAGCATGTCCGCCAGGTAGTCGCCGTGGGAGCGGGCTTCTTTCATACCGGTACGACCTCGCGCAGAATCCTTCTGCCGATCTGCGGCTTCAAGGCGTCTTCCATGACGAGGTCTACCCTGACCCCCAGGAGATCCGACAGGTAGTTCTCGAGGGCAAGGAAGGTGAGGAGGCTGGGTGTCTCGTCGAAGGTGACCAGGACGTCGAGGTCGCTGTCCGGGTCTTCCTCGTGGCGGACGTAGGAGCCGAACACCCCAAGAGCGTGGACGCGGAAGCGGGCGGCGAGCTCCGGCAGGATCTCCCGCAGCTTGTTCAGGTGGTGGTAGAGGTCGCTCTTCACGAGCCTATTGTAGAGGATAGACCGCTATCCCAGCTCCAGGACCATCCGCCGCACCACCCGTTCCAGCGCGAACCGCCGGTATTCGGCGGTGGAGCGGACGTCGTCGATGGGTGTGACCGCGCCGGCCGCTTCCCGTCCGGCGAGAGCGGCGGTATCAGGACCGGGCGCCTGGCCGCGGACGGCGTCCTCGGCGGCGCGCAGGCGGATGGGCGTGGGCGCGACGCTCCCGGCGGCGAGGCGGAGATCCGCGATGCGGCCGTTTTCGATCCTGCCGGCCATGGCCACGACGACCTTGCTGATCGCCTGGGCCTCGCGCGTCCCCACCTTGCGGAAGGCCTGGACCGTGCCGGCCGGGGGCAGGGGCAGGCGGATGCGGGCCACGATCTCGCCGGGCTGGAGAGCGGTCTTGCGGTAGCCGGCATGGAAGCCGTCGTAGGAGATCTCGCGCAGACCGCGGACGCTCGCGAGCACCACGGTCGCGTCGAGCGCGAGGAGGACCGGGAGCGAGTCGCCCGCCGGGCTTGCGTTCGCGAGGTTGCCCCCGAGCGTCGCGCGGTTCTGGATCTGCCAGCCGCCGATCTGCCCGGCGGCGTCGGCCAGGGCGGGGAACGATGCGCGCACGGCGGCGGAGCGGCGGATCTCCGAAAAGGGCGTGGTGGCGCCGATCTCCAGGCCGCCTTCGATCTCCTGGATGCCGCGCAGCTCCGGCACGCCCAGCAGGTCGATCACGCGGTCCATCCGGTGGAGCGCCTCGACGCCGCGGACCATGAGGTCGGTGCAGCCGGCGGCAGGGACGAGGCCCGGATCTCCATCCAGATGGCGGACCGCCTCTTCCAGGGAATGGGGCTGAACGAACGTCATGGCTTGATCGCCCTCAGAATGCCTTCGTAACCCGTGCAGCGGCAGAGATTTCCGGCCAGGGCTTCGCGCGTCTCGGCCTCGGTCGGCGACGGGGTGCGCTGGAGGAGCGCCCAGGCGGTGACGATGATGCCGGGCGTGCAGGCTCCGCACTGGACTCCGCCCGTGGCCACGAACCTTTCGAGGAACTCGCGCGCAGGGCCTTCGGCGAGGCTCTCGACCGTTTCGATCCGCCGGCCGGTGCACTGGAGGAGCGGCACCAGGCAGGAGAGCACGGGCTCGCCGTCGAGGAGCACGGTGCAGGCTCCGCACTCCCCTTCGCCGCAGCCCTCCTTGGTGCCGGTGAGCCCGAGCTGGGACCGCAGCACGTCGAGCAGCCGCTCCATCGGATGCCCGTCGATCTCGACGGATTCCCCATTGACCGTGAACGGGACGCTCATACCCTCTGCCCCCCGGCCGTCCAGCGCAGGAGCCGCTCCGGCGTGGCGGGGATCTCGGTGACGCCGATCCCCGTGGCGTTCTCGATGGCCTGCGCGACCGCGGGCGCGCCGCCGTCCATGGGCAGCTCGCCGACGCCCTTGGCACCGAACGGGCCGCCTTCCCAGGGCCGCTCCAACAGGTGGACGTCCATCCGCGGCGTGTCCAGGATGGTGGGGATGATGTAGGTGGCGAGCCGGTCGTTCAAGTAGCGCCCCTTGTCGAGCTTGATCTCTTCGATGAGCGCCCAGCCGATCGCCTGGAGCGTGCCGCCTTCGATCTGACCCTTGCAGAGCGTCGGATGGATGGCCCGGCCGACCTCGCAGACCGCGGTGACGTGCAGCGGGCGCACGGCGAGCGTGTCGGGATCGACCTCCACCTCGACCACGTCGGACCCCCAGGCGTAGGCCGGGTAGGCGGCGCCGCGGTAGGTCGTCTCGTCGAAGATCTGGAATTCCGGCGGCTCGTGGTGGAGCGTGATCTCCGCCGGCCCCATCTCGCGGAAGTGATCGCGGGCGGCGTCGCGGAAGCGCTCGATGGGGCAGTCGGAGCCGACGATCCAGCCGTCGCGCACCCCGACCCAGGGCCTGTCCTTGCAGCGCCAGGCGACCACCCGCTGCCGCAGCTCGGTCAGGGCGCGGGCGATCAGGCTGCCGACGATCATCGTGGTGCGCGAGGCCACGGTCGGGCCGGAGTCGGGCACCGTCGCGGTGTCCGGCTCCGCGAAGACCAGGTCCTCGGGACCGACCCCGGCCGCGGCCGCCGCGATTTGAGTAAAAACTGCGCCGCATCCCTGCCCCATGTCGGTCATCGCGGTCAGGATCTCGATGCGGCCGTCGTCGAGCAGGCGCACCGTGACCGGCGACTTCATGCGGCGCTCGCCGTTGCCGGTGAAGCCGGCGCCGTGGAAGTAGAGCGACAGGCCGATCCCCCGCATCGGGCTCCTTCCATCGTGGCGGGCCCGCGCCTTCTCCAGCTCCTGCCACCGTTCGCGGAAGTTGGTGCGCGCCGCGGCCTCTTCGAGGCAGAGCCGGCCCGAGGTGCTCTCGTCCAGGGTCTGGCCGGTGGGCAGGCGGTCCCCGGGCTCGACCACGTTGCGCAGCCGGATCTCCAGCGGATCGATGCCCACGGCGCGGGCGATGCGATCCATCTGGCGCTCCAGCGCGAATTCGACCTGCGGCGCGCCGAAGCCGCGGAAGGCGCTGTTCGGCGCCGTATGGGTGCGCAGCACCTTGCCGCGGATGCGCACGTTCGGGCAGCGGTAGGGGCCGAAGGAGTGGAGCAGGCCGCGCGAGAGCACGACCGAGGAGAGCGTGCCATAGGCGCCGCCGTCCATGAGGATCTCGATGTCCAGGGCGAGCAGCCGGCCCTCGGCGTCGACGCCCGTGCGGTGGCGGACGATCGCCGGATGGCGCTTGGTCGTGGCCACGATGTCCTCGTGGCGGTCGTAGATCATCTTGACCGGCCTGCCGGAGGCCCGGGCGAGGAGCGCCGCGTGGATGGCGAGCGCGCTCGGGAAGTCCTCCTTGCCGCCGAAGCCGCCGCCCACGGCCGCGGCGCGCACGCGGGCCCGCTCCGGCGGCAGGTCGAAGGCGTGGGTCAGGGCCTTGTGCACGTAGTACGGGCACTGCATGGAGCCGAGGACCGTGATGCCCTCGTCCTCCTCCCAGGCGATCATCCCCTGGCACTCGATGTAGATGTGCTCCTGATGCCCGGTCCGGTATTCCCCTTGGATCACGTGCGCGGCCTGTGCGAGGCCTGCTTCGAGATCGCCACTGTCCATGGCCAGCTCGTATAGCGGGGGGAGCGGCTCGGGATCGTCCATGTCGACCACGGCAGGCAGCGGCTCGTACTCAACCTCCACGGCGGCGAGGGCCTGGCGGGCGGCGAGGAGCGTCGGGGCCGCGACCAGGGCCACGGGCTCGCCCACGTGGCGGCCGGTATCGGCCGCGAGGATCGGCCAGCCGTCGTCGATGAGCTGCACGCCGTTCGGGCCGGGGAGGTCGGCCGCGGTGACGCAGAGCGCCCCGGCGGGCGCTCTCTCGGGAAACCAGCGGATGTCGAGGATGCGGGCGTGAGGGTGAGGGCTGCGCACGGTCGCGCCGTGCATCATCCCGGGGAGGGTCACGTCGTCGACGTACCGGGCCGCACCGGTGACCTTGGCGAAGCCGTCCGGCCGCGGGGGGCTCTCTCCGATCCCGATCATTCGCGGGAGTCTAGCAGCAGGCTGTGCCTCCGTCCCCAGCCGAAATAGATCGCGAGCCCGATCACCAGCCAGACGACCAGCCGCAGCCAGTTCTCCGCGGGCAGCGAGAACATCAGCACCAGGCACGTGCCGATCCCCAGGATCGGCACCAGGGGCACCAGCGGCGCTCGAAATGGCCGCTCGACCTCGGGGTGGGTGCGGCGCATGATCATCACCGCCGCGCAGACGATCACGAAGGCGAGGAGCGTGCCCATGCTGACCAGGGAGAGCAGCACCTGGATCGGCAGGAAGGCCGCGAGCGCTCCCACGAACAGACCGGTCGCGACCGTCGATTTCCAGGGTGTGCGGAAGCGCGGATGGACGTCGCCGAAGAAGCCCTGCGGCAGCAGGCCGTCCCGCGCCATGGCGAGGAGCACGCGCGGCTGGCTGAGCATCATGACCAGCAGCACCGAGGTGATCCCGGCCACGCCCGCGACGGCCAGGAGCAGGCGCGCCCAGCCCAGCCCCACCCGCTCGAAGGCGTCCGCCACCGGCGCGTTGATGTCCAGCTCGTTGTAGGGGACCATGCCCGTGAGGACCGCCACGACCGCGAGGTAGAGCACCGTGCATAGGGTGAGCGAGGTGATGATCCCGATGGGGACGTCGCGCTGTGGGTTTTTCGATTCCTCGGCGTGGGTCGAGACCGAGTCGAAGCCGATGTAGGCGAAGAAGGCGAGAGCGGCGCCCGCGAGCATGCCGAGCGGCCGGCCCCCGGGATCGGTCTGGCCCATGACCGTATGGCCGAAGAGGCTCAGGCCCGAGAGACCGTACGGTGCGAACGGCTTCCAGTTGGCGGGGTTGACGTAGAACGCGCCCACGGCGATCACGAAGAGGACCGCCACCACCTTGACTCCCACCATGACCGCGTTGATCCCGGCGCTCTCCCGGATGCCGACCACGAGGATCACCGTGACCACGGCGACGATGAGCAGGGCCGGCAGGTTGATGAACGAGCCGGTGGCGACGAGCCTGCCGAGCTCCGGGTCGTAGTTCACGACCGGGCCGTTGATGGCGGTGGGCAGGGTGATGCCGAGGCTGCCCAGGGCGCTCTGGAAGTAGCCGGACCAGCCATTGGCCACGGTGGCCGCGCCGACGGCGTACTCCAGCACCAAGTCCCAGCCGATGATCCAGGCGAACAGCTCGCCCAGGGTGGCATAGGCGTAGGTGTAGGCCGAGCCCGCCACCGGCACCATGGAGGCGAATTCGGAGTAGCAGAGCGCCGCGAACACGCAGGCGAGCCCGGCTACGACATACGACAGCATCAGCGCCGGTCCGGCCACCTCCTTGGCGATGGCGCCGGTCGTGACGAAGATGCCGGCGCCGATGATGGCTCCGACCCCGAGCGCGGTCAGTTGCACGGGGCCGAGCACGCGGCGCAGGCGGTCCTCGCCATGCAGCTCGGCGAGCAGGACATCGAGCGGCTTGCGGGCGAAAAGGGAACTGGGCATGGTTTTCTCCTCCTTGCGCAGGGTAGGCAAGGGTGGGAGAAGGCTCTATGCCGGTGCCTCCGGTGGGAGGGCGGGGGAAACCGGAGGTGAGGGGAGGTGCCGGAAAGGACGACAAGGACACCAGGGACACCAAGGACCTCAAGGACCCGGAAAGCCGTCCTTGAAGTCCTTGAGGTCCTTGGTGTCCTTGAGGTCCTTCAGAGAACCCGCGAGTCGTGGTCGGCCCAGACCAGCCCGGACATCACCTTGGGCATGAACCGGGTCGACTTCGGCGGCAGCATCTGGCCGTCCGCGATGGCGGCGGAGAATTCGGCCGGGAGCATGGGCGGCAGCCAGATCCCGGTCTTGAGCTCGCCGCTCGCAACCTGCTGCCAGAGCTCGTCCGGATTGGAGCGGTAGACCACCGTGTCATCCGTGGCAGCGTCGGGGGAGTAGCCCAGGGCCGGCAGGACCTTCTCGTGGAGCAGCTCCACGCCCAGCATAGACTCGCCTTCGAAGCTCCGGATCTCCGGATCGCACCCGGCCCTCCAGATCCCGAGCGCGGGCTGGCGGGCCGCGGCCACGGCATCCGCGAATTCTGTGCCGCTGCTGCCGGTGAAGGGCGTTGTAGAAGAGGGGATGCCGGTGCGGTCGAGGTCGATATCCTCTCTGAGAGCGCGGTGGATCGGCTCGATGGCGAGGGCCGGGGCGGCGATGCTGGTGACCACGGCGAGCTTGGCGGACGCGGCGGTGCCCGGCCGGATACCGCGCTCGCCCGCGAACTTCTGCGCCACCTTGTAGCGGTGATGGCCGTCCGCGATCGCAGCGGGGCCGGACGTCGCCTGCTGGTAGAGCCGGATGCGCTCCGGGTCGTCTACCCGGTAGATCACGTGGAAGTGGCCGTCGGCGTCCCGGTGCCGGACCAGCGGCGTGGCGTGCGCCACATCCTCTGCGATCAGAGCATCGAGCCGTCCGCCGTCCTCGGAGAGGAGGAAGACGGGCTCCAGGTCCACGTGCATGGCCGAGAGCAGGGCCAGGCGGTCGGCGAGCGGCTTGTCGAGCGTCTGCTCATGGGGCCGGATGACCGAGGCGTCCTCCAGGCCCGCGAGCCCGAGCACGCCCAGCCGCCGGCCGCCACCCGCGAGCTCGATCACGTACGGATAGAGCGCAGGCCGCCCGTCGCGGGCGAGAATCCCTTCTTCCAGCCACTTGTGGTGGAGCGCCGCGGCGAATCGGTAGGGATCGCCCCCCTCCGGCGCGAGAGGCCGCGTCAGGTGCACGAACTGGTGCGCATCCTGGGCATGGAAGCGGTCGCGCGCCGCCTCGTTGATCTGGTCGTAAGGCGGCGCGGCCAGCAGACCGGCGTCCCCGGCCTTGGGCGTGTAGTGGATCCCTTCAAAAGCGAACAGGCGCATGGCAGATTCCTCCGGATCGTCCCTGCAACCGGGGTATTCTAGTGCGTCATCAACCCGGACCTGGCAGGGGGCGCTTCTCCTGGGAGCGCCGGCGTCCCGCCGGCTTGTCCGGAGCAATCGGCGGAACGCCTGTAAATGTCGTCGCCCGAGCCGGAGTCCGTGCTCGTCCGTGAAGGTCCGTGTGAGTCCGTGTCTTCTGCTCAGACCCGCCGGCGCAGCCAGCTTGCCTTGGCCATCCGGCGCTCGATGGAGCGCACCTTCCTCTGGTAGGACTTGCTCTTGCTCCCCGGGTGCCAGGACTTGGGGCGAGGGAGGCTCGCGGCGAGCTCGGCGGCCTGGTGCTCGGTGAGGCTGCGGGCGGACTTGCCGTAGTAGTGGCGGGCCGCGGCCTCGGCGCCGTAGATGCCCTCGCCGAGCTCCACCACGTTCAGGTAGACCTCCAGAATGCGGCGCTTGGTGAGGCTCCTCTCGAGCTGCCAGGTGAGGATCGCCTCCTTGACCTTGCGCAGCGGATTGCGCGACGGGGAGAGCCAGAGGTTCTTGGCGAGCTGCTGGGTGATGGTCGAGGCCCCGCGCGGGATGGTCTTGTCCTCCCAGGCGTCTTCGAGGGCGGCGCGCTGCTCGCGGGTGGAGAAGCCGTTGTGGGAGAAGAACTCGATGTCCTCCGACACGATCACCGCCCGCTTCAGGTTGGAGGAGATCTTCGAGCCGGAGACCCACTTCCATTCGACCTCCCGGTCCTTGCCCAGGCCCATCCAGCCGCCGCGGCGGTAGAGGTCGATGAACGCGGTCGTCTCGGGCGCCTCCTTGGCCAGGGCGGAGACGTTGGGCCAGGTGATCGCCTCCCAGGCCAGCCAGAGGGCGAGCAGCCCGAGCAGGACGAGGAGCACGAGGCGCGCGCGACCCTTCCGGGGCGCCTCGTAGGGCGGGGCGATCATGGGTTCGGCCGGTATGGGTTCCGACATGGGTTCCGCACAATCATAGGCGAGAAGGGGCTGGATATACTCCCCGCATGCCGCCGATCACCGTCCCTCTGCGCGCTCCCGAATTCGGCCCCGGGGAGTGGGTCCAGGGGCCGGCGGTGTCCATGGCCGCGGAGCGCGGCCGGGTCGTACTGGTCGACTTCTGGGACTCGACCTGCATCAACTGCCTGCGCACGCTGCCGTACTTGAAGGCCTGGCACGAGCGCTACTCCGCGCGGGGGCTCACCATCGTGGGCGTGCACACGCCGGAGTTCGAGCTCACGGGCGATCCGGCGGTCGTCGCGGCGGCGGTGCGCGCCGAGGGCATCCCCTATCCCGTGCTGCTCGACGACTCGCGCGAGACCTGGCGGCTCTACGCCAACCACTACTGGCCCGCCAAGTACCTGGCCGACGCCCGCGGGTATCTCCGCTACGAGCACTTCGGCGAGGGGGCCTACGGCCATACCGAGGAGATGATCCAGCTCCTCCTGCGCGAAACAGGGGATACCGAGCCCATGCCCCCGATCCTCGCTCCGCTGCGCGAGGAGGACCGCCCCGGCGCGGTCTGCTACCCGGCCACCCGCGAGACCTACATCGGCTACCTCCGGGGCCGTCTCCTGGCCGCGGAGGGCTACCGTCCCGGCGAGGAGGTGCGGCACCGGGAAGATCAGGAGCCGGCGCCGCCCGGGATGTTCAACGCCCGCGGGGCCTGGCGCCACGAGGCCGAGTTCTTGGAGGCGCTGGAGCCCGGCGCCGAGCTGGAGCTGGTCTGCGACGCGGCGGGCGTGAACTTGGTGGCCGGCTCGGCCGGCGGAGAAGCGGAGGTCGAGGTGGACGGCTCTCCCGTCCCGCCGCACGACCGCGGCGCCGACCTGGTCGAAAGGGACGGCCGCACCATCGCCCTCTGGGACCGCCCTCGCATGGTCTCCCTCATCGGTCCTTCCGAGTACCGGCGGAGGGCCGTGGTGGTGCGCTTCCTCACCCCCGGCACCCGCGCCTACACCTTCTCCTTCACCACCTGCGTCCAGGGTCCTCCGCCCTCCTGAATCTTTTTCTGGGGCTCTCCGAAACTTTCCTCTCGCCTCCGCCGTAAAACCACTTGACGACATCTGTAGTCAGGAGTACCCTGGCGACAGTTGTAGTCAGCGGAGGAGCCGATGAGCGGAAAGTCGATCGGAGACCAGGAGCTGGCGCTCCTCAGGTACGTGGCGGAGGTGGAGCCGGTATCGGTCGGGCAAGTGGCCGAGGGCTTCGGCGCTCCGCGCGGGCTCGCGCGGTCCACGGTGCTCACCATGATGGAGCGCCTGCGCCAGAAGGGGCACCTGGAGCGCGATCAGGCGCCCGGCGGGGTTTTCCAGTACCGGGCGGCGAGCTCGCCGGGCGAGCTGCTGCGCGGAGCGGTCGAGAGCTTCGTCGAGAAGACCCTCGCCGGCTCGGTGTCGCCATTCGTCAGCTATCTCACGGAGAAATCCGAGGTCACGGACACGGAGCTGGCCGAGCTGGAGCAGCTCGTGGACCGGCTCCGGTCCCGGAGGCGGGAGCCGTGACGCCTCTCCTCGACGCCCTCCTCGATGTACTGCTGCGGGCGTCCGTCCAGGGCGCCCTGTTCGCGGGGGCGGTGTGGGCCGTCTGCCGTCTCTTCCCCGGCCTGCCGGCCGGGGTCCGCTGCGGGCTCTGGTGGCTCGCCTGTCTCAAGGTGCTGGTGAGCTTCGCCTGGGTCTCGCCGGTCGAGCTGCCTTTGCTGCCGGCTCCCGAGCCGGTGGCCGTGACCGTGTTCACCCTGCAGGTGCCCGCGACGCCCTCGCCGCTCGAACAGGCTCCCCGCCCGTCGTGGCCGTTGGCGCTCGCCGGGATCTGGCTCGCCGGCCTGCTCGCGCAGCTCGGCGGGACCTTGCGGCAGCTCGCCCAGGCGCGGCGGATCGTGCGCCGGTCCGGGCCGGTGGGCGAGCCCTGGATCGCGGAGCGCTTCGCGGAGCTGCGCCGGGCGCTCGGCCTCGGGGAGCGGACGGAGCTGCGGGTCTCGGCCGAGGTCGAGGCGCCGCAGGTGCTGGGCCTGGTCCGGCCCGTGGTGCTGCTGCCGGATGGCCGGCCGCTCTCTCCCCCGGACGTCTCCATGGCGCTCTGCCACGAGCTCGTCCATGTCCGCCGCGCCGACCTCTGGTGGGGTTGGGTGCCCGCGCTGGCGCAGCGGTTCTTCTGGTTCCATCCCCTGGTAAGGCTTTCCGCCCGCGAGTACGCGCTCGCCCGGGAGGCCGCCTGCGATGCGGAAGTGCTCCGCGTCCTCGATCCCGAACCCCGGGCGTACGGCCGGTTGCTGCTGCGGCTGGGAGTCGCGCCGCGCGCCAGCCGCATGGCGGCCGCGGGAGCCGCGCCGTCCGTCGAGACCTTGAAAAGGAGATTGCAGATGCTGGAACAATCGTCCGAGAACCGGCGGTTCCCCCTCGGCTGGGTGAGCCTCATCGTCCTGCTCGCGCTCGTCGCGCTGGTCCCCTTCCGCATGGTGGCACAGGAGGCTCCGGAGGCACCGGAAGCCGCTCCCGCGCCGGAAGCCGCGCCGGCTCCGGAAGCGGCTCCCGCTCCGGAAGCGGTCCCGGTTCCCGAAGCCGCTCCGGCTCCGGAGGCCCTGCCGGCGCTCCAGCCCGGCGAGCCTGCTCCTGCGCCCGAGGCGATTCCCGTGGTGGCGCCGGCCCGGCCCGGGACTCCCGTGCCCCCGGCTCTGCCGGTTCCCCCGGCCGCACGGCCGGCCCTGGCTCCCGCGCCGACCGCGCCTCCGGCTCTGGCCATGAGCGCCTTGCCGGCCGTCGCTCCGGTCGCCCGGGTGAGCCAGGTGGGCGCCGTGCCGCCGCCGCCCCCCGCGCCCAAGACACCGCCCGCGCCTCCGGCTCCGCCCGCACCGCCGGTGCCGATGAAGCACGACTGGGAAAAGGGCGAGTCCTACGTCCTGCTGAGCGGCGAGCACCGGACCGTGATGAACGGCTCGACCGCCGACGTCAGCCGCGCCCGCAGCCTTCAGAAGGGCGATGAGCCGCTGCTCTACTTCCGCAGGAACGGCAAGAGCTACGTGATCCGCGACGCGGCGTTCGTCCAGAAGGCCGAGGAGCTCTTCCGGCGCCAGGCGGAGCTCGGCGAGAAGCAGGGCAAGCTGGGCGCGCAGCAGGGCGGGCTCGGCGCCCGCCAGGCCGAGCTGGGCGGCAGGCAGGCCGCTCTCGGCGCGCAGCAGGCCGCCCTCGCGGCGCGGCAGGCGCGCGGCGGCGAGGACCTGGAGGACGAGATGGAGGCGCTGTCGCAACAGATGAGAGAGCTCGGCGAAAAGCAGGCCGAGCTGGGCCGCCAGCAGGGCGAGCTCGGCAAGCAGCAGGCCGAGATGGGCCGCCAGCAGGAGCGCCTGGGCCAGGAGGCGGAGGCGAAATTCCGCGAGCTGATCCAGGAAGCCGTCCGCAACGGCGCGGCGCAGGAGGTGGAGCGGTAGAAGGCCGGAAAGGACGGCAAGGACACCAGGGACGACAAGGACATCAAGGACGCCGGAAGGATGCTCCGAGGTCCTTGGTGTCCTTGAAGTCCTTGTCGTCCCTGGTGTCCTTTGTGTCATCGTAGCTCCCGATGGCGACCTACGCGATCGGCGACGTCCACGGCTGTTTCAAGACCCTCCAGAAGCTCCTCCGCAGGATCCAGTTCGATCGCCGCCGCGACCGTCTCTGGCTGGTCGGCGACCTGGTCAACCGCGGGCCGCGCTCGCTCGCGGTGCTGCGCTGGGCAATCGAGGAGGAGGACCGGCTCGTCGTCGTCCTGGGGAACCACGACCTTCATCTCCTCGCCCGGGCCGCGGGCGTGGCCGCGCCCAAGCGCCGCGACAGCCTCGACGAGGTGCTCGCCGCGCCCGACCGCGACGACCTCCTCGACTGGCTGCGCACCCGGCCGCTGCTCCACCGCGAGGGAGGCTTCACCCTGGTCCATGCCGGGCTCTTCCCCGAGTGGACCCTGAGCCAGGCCGCAGAGCTGGCGCGGGAGACCGAAGCTGCGCTGCGCAACGGCGCCGCGCCCGGCCTCCTCGCCAGCATCGACCGCAAGTCCGACGAGCGCTGGGACGAGTCTCTGGAAAATGGCAGCCGTGCGCGGGTCGCCCTGGCCGCGTTCGCCCGGCTCCGCACCCTGGAGCCGGACGGCCGCATGTGCGGCTCCTTCAGCGGTCCGCCCGAGCAGGCCCCGGAGGGCTGCGTGCCCTGGTTCGACGTGCCGGAGCGCCGCAGCCGGGAGGAGACCGTCATCTTCGGCCACTGGGCCGCCCTCGGGCTCTGTCTCCGGGACGGCCTCGCCGGTCTCGACACCGGCTGCGCCTGGGGCCGCGAGCTGACCGCCCTCCGCCTGGAAGACGGCAAGCTCTTCCAGCAGAAGGCGGTGGATTGATCCCATTCCCCCTCTCCCCAGCCCTCTCCCCCGTGCCGGGGGAGAGGGAGCCTTTGCGGGGTAGAATCGCCGTCATGAGCCGCCAGCCCGTCCTTTCGGTCCTTTTCGTCCTTTCCGTCCTTTTGGTCCTTTCCCCCGCCCAGGCCACCGACCTCGGCCGCGTCGACTTCCCGACCTCGGGCAAGCCCGAGGCCCAGGCGCACTTCCTGCGCGGCGTGGCCGCCCTCCACAGCTTCTGGTACGACGAGGCGGCCGATGCCTTCCGCGACGCGCAGAAGGCCGACCCCGGCTTCGCGCTCGCCTGCTGGGGCGAGGCCATGACCTACAACCACCCGATCTGGGGCGAGCAGGACCTCGAAGCCGCCCGGGCCGTGCTGGCGCGCGCCGCCGAGGCCCCGACGGACCGCGAAAAGGCCTGGATGGCCGCGGTGGAGGCGCTCTACGGCGAGGGGGAGAAGCCCGCCCGGGACCGCGCCTATGCCGAGGCCATGCGCGCGCTCCACGAGCGCTTCCCCGAAGACCTGGAGGCCGCGAGCTTCTACGCCCTCGCGCTGATCGGCCCGGCGCTCACCAACGGCCAGACCGGCCCCGACCGCGACCGGGACCTCATGAAGGCCGCGGGCGTGCTGGAAGAGCTGCGCGACCGCAACCCCGAGCATCCCGGGGTGCTGCACTACCTGATCCACGCCTACGACGACCAGGTGCACGCGCCGCTCGGCCTGCGGGCGGCCCGCGCCTATTCGAAGGTCGCCCCCTCGGCCCACCACGCGCTCCACATGCCCTCGCACATCTTCGTCCAGCTCGGGCAGTGGCCCGAGACCAGCGCCTCCAACGAGGCCTCCTGGGCCGCCTCGGTCGACTGGGTGAAGCGCCGCAACCTGCCGCTCGACAAGCGCGACTTCCACAGCCTCTCCTGGCTCGCCTACTCCTACGAGCAGCAGGGGCGCCTGCGCAAGGCCGGGGAGGTGCTGGAGATCGCCCGCCAGGCGGCGCGCGAGAGCGACAGCCCGCGGATCGCGTCCGCCCTGGAGGGGATGGAGGCGCGCCTGCGCATCGAGACCCGCACCTGGCAGCCGGCGAAGGCCGTCCCGGCGAAGGAAGCCAAGGAAGAGGCTGCCCACTGCGGCATGGCCCATGCCCGCGGAGACGGCGCCGGTCTCCTCGCCCAGGGGCTGGGCGCGGCGCGCGCCGGCGACCTGGCCGCCGCCGAGGAAGCGGTTGCCGCTCTTCATGCCCTGAACGAGGGGAAGGCCGACGACTACCACTCCGCGCCGGGCCGGATCATGGAAAAGGAGGTCTCGGCGCTCGTCCTTCTCGCCCGGGGGAAGCAGGACGAGGCCCTCGCCCTGCTCCGCGAGGCCGCGGACCTGGAGGCGCGCATGCCGCCTCCCTCGGGTCCGCCCGATCCCGTCAAGCCGGCGCCCGAGCTCTATGGTGAGGTCCTCTTGCAGGTGGGGAAGGCGGAGGAGGCCGCGCAGCAGTTCCAGGCGTCGCTGCTGCGCATGCCAAACCGCGCGGCCTCGCTGCTCGGCGCCGCCCGGGCCGCGGCCAAGGCCGGGGACAAGGAGGCCGCGCGCCGGCACTACGCCGCGCTCGCCGAGGTCTGGAAGGACGCGGATCCGACCCTGCCCGACCTGGCCGAGGTGCGGGCCTACCTCTCCGAGGTGCCGGCGCGCTGATCGCGCCGCGACTGGCGGACGGCCGCGACCACCCAGAGCGCGAGGAGCTGCACGGGCGGGACCACGGCGAATTGGACCAGCGTCTCGGCTCCCGGCTTGAGGCTCCCTCCGGAGGCCCCGCGGGCGACCGCCCAGCCCGCCACGTGGGCGCCGGTCAGGAGCAGCCAGAGGGCGATCCACCTCATGGAGAGAGCATAGAGGAGGTCAGCGCATGAGCGAGCCCATGAGTGAGAAGACCGACCGCACCTGGGAGCTGCTCAAGCTCCTGTTCCAGGCCCACCCCTGGCACGGCGTCGACATCGGGCCCGAGGCGCCGGAGGTGGTGACCGCGTTCGTGGAGATCGTGCCCACCGACACGGTCAAGTACGAGATCGACAAGCCGAGCGGCCACCTCAAGGTCGACCGCCCGCAGAAGTACTCGAACGTCTGCCCCACGCTTTACGGCTTCATCCCCCAGACCTTCTGCGGCGAGCAGGTGGCCGCCCTCTCCCGCGAGCGCACCGGCCGCCCCACGGTCGAGGGGGACGGCGATCCCATGGACATCTGCGTGCTCTCGGAGAAGACCTTCTCGCACGGCGACTTCCTGCTCCAGGCCGTGCCCATCGGCGGGCTGCGCCTGATCGACCGCGACCAGGCGGACGACAAGATCGTGGCCGTGCTCAAGGGGGACGTGGCCTTCGGCCACTTCGAGGACGTCTCCGAGCTGCCCGCCGCCCTGATCGACCGGCTGAAGCACTACTTCCTCACCTACAAGAGGCCGCCGGGAGAGGTGGACGAGGGGGTGATCGCCATCACCCACGTCTACGGCCGCGGCGAGGCCCTGGAGGCCATCGGGCGCAGCCGCGAGGACTACCGGACGCTCTACCCGGACCTCCGGGAGCGGCTGCTCTCCCTGCTGTCGGCGCCCGCACCCGGCTGAAAAAGAAGGAGCCCGGGTCGGACCCGGGCTCTTTCAGACTTCCAGTGAACTCCAAGAAAATACTGCTGGATCTTGTTCGAAACTCCCTCCGGTGCTACGACTCCAAAAGATCAGAAAAAGATTGGCAGACCTGGCTGCCTTGAGGCGTAGAGTAGACGGCCGGGTCCCGAGAGTCCTCAGAATTCAACTAAAACTTCCTCAAAAAATCTCAAAATGGGCGTAGAATCCGGCCCCAGAGATCCTCGTACCTGTGGAAAGGGACGCCGCGGAGGCCCGCGAGGGGCCAAGGGGCGGTCCGTGTCCGGGACTGATCTGTTTCAGCGATGAATGTAGCTCTATTGCCTGCGGCGGAGACGCGCCAGTGCCGGTTCGACGGTTACGCCGCCGGTCCGGCGAGGGCCCGGTCGCGATCATGAACGCGGCGGCTCGGCTGGTGGAGAAGCGCATCTACCGCTTCGACGAGTTCCTCGCCGATCCGATGCGGCGCGTCCTGCTGCGCGACGGCGAGGCCGTCCAGGTCACGCCCAAGGCCCTCTCCATCCTCCTCGTCCTGCTCGAAAGCCAGGGCCGGGTGGTGGGCAAGGACGAGCTGATCCGCCAGGTCTGGTCCAGCGCCTACGTCTCCGACGCGAATCTCACCCAGAACATCTCCTCCCTGCGCAAGGCGCTGGGGGAGCGGGCCGGCGACAGCCGCTACGTGGTCACCGTCCCCGGCCAGGGCTACTGCTTCGCGGCCCCGGTCGAGCTGGTCGACGAGCCGCCGCCCGCATCTGCCTTTCCACAGGGGATGCCGCCGCAGGCGCCGCAGCCGGCCCCGGTCCCGGAAGCCGCGCCGCCGCCCCTGCCCGGGCGCGGCCTGCGCATCGTGCTGGGGTTGCTCGTGCTCGTCCTGGTGCTCGTCCTCTCCTGGTCTCTCGCCCGGGTCGCCCGGGGGGTGCTCGCGCCCGAGGACCCGGGGAGCCTTGCGCCGTCCCGGCGCCCGTCGGTCGCGGTGCTCGGCCTGCGCGACCTCGCGGGCCGAGCGGACACCCGGTGGATCGGCACCGCGCTCGCCGAGATGCTCACCACCGAGCTCTCCGCCGGCACCGACGTGCGGGTGGTCTCGCGGGAGCAGGTGGGGCGCGCCCGCCAGTTCGTGGACATCGAGGACTCGGGCATCCTGACCGACGAGTCGCTGCCGCACATCCGCTCGATCGTCAGCGCGGACCGGGTCGTGGTCGGCACCTATCTGGTCCTTCCGGGAGGGGAGGAGGAGGACCGCCGCATCCGCGTCGACCTGCGGGTGCTCCGGGTGGGCGACGGCGAGGTCGTGGCCTCCCTGGCCGAGACCGGCAAGGAGTCCGGGCTGTTCGACCTCGTCACCCGCGCCGGCGCGCGGCTGCGCCAGTCCCTGGGCTACGATGCGCCCTCGCCCGGGCTGGCGCGCTCGGCCCGCGCCCTGCAGCCGGAAGATCCCGAGGCCCTGCGCCTCTACTCCCTGGGCCTCGAGCGCATGCGCGCCTACGACGCGCCGCGCGCGCTCGAAGCCCTGCAGCAGGCGGCGCAGGCCGACCCGCGCTCCGCGACGATCCATTCGGCGCTGTCCCGCGCCCTGGAGATGCTCGGGTACGACGTCCGCGCCCGGGAAGAGGCGCGCAAGGCCGTCGAGCTGGCATCCGGAGCACCCCGGGAGGAGCGGCTCGGGATGGAGGCCCGCGTCCAGGCCCTGGACCGGCAGTGGGACCGCGCCAGCGAGACCTACCGTGCCCTCTGGACCTTCTATCCGGACGACCTGGAGTACGGGCTGCAGCTCGCCACCAGCCTGATGCGTGCCGGCCAGGGCGCCGAGGCCATGGAGGCGATCGCGGCCCTGCGCCGGCTGCCGGGGGCCGCCCGGGAGGACCCGCGGATCGATCTCATGGAGGCGCAGATCGCCTACCGGCTCGGGGACCGGGCGACAGAGCTGCGGGCCGCGGACGCGGCCGCCGACAAGGGGCGGCGGTCCGGGGAGCTCCTGATCGTGGCGCGGGCGCTCGTGTCCCGGGGCAACGCGCTGAGCGCCGGCGGCCAGACCGAGGCGGCCATCGCCGCGCTGCGCGAGGCCCGGCGGCTGGCCGAGGCGGACGGGCACCCGTACGTCCTCGGCATGGCGCTGGCCAACCTCGGCGTCGCGCTCCAGGCCCGGGGGGATCTGGCCGAGGCGGAGGAGGTTCAGCTCGACGCGCTCGCCATCGCCGAGCGGCTGGGCTCGTCCCTGGGCATCGCTGCGCAGCTCCAGCTGCTCGGCCTGCTGCACCAGCAGCGCGGCGAGCTCAACGAGGCGGCCCGGCTCCTGGAGCAGTCGCTCACCTGGCAGGTGCGCAACGGCGACCGGCTGAACGAGGCCCGCACCCTCGACGCACTCGGCCTCGTGATGGCGGCGCGGGGGGACCTGGACGGAGCGCAGGCCCGGTTCGAGAAGGCGCTGGAGATCAGCCGGGGGATCCACAGCCGCCGCGACGAGGCCGCCGGGCTCAGCCACCTGGGCACGGTGCTGGAGCGCCAGGGGGAGCTCGCGGACGCTCTGCGCCGCTACGAGCAGGCGTTCGCCGTCTTCCACCAGCTCGGCGCGCAGGACGAGGCGGCCGCGGCGCTCGTCGAGTCGGCGAACGCCCTCTCCCGCCTGGGGAACCTGGCCGGCGCGCGCCGCAGGCTGGAGCACGCTCTCCAGACCTACCGCCGGCTGGGGAACCGGCTGGGCATGGCCGAGGTCCTCGACCGCCTCTCCGGGCTCGACTACCGGATGGGCGACCTCGCCGCGTCGCGCCGCCTGAGCGATATGGAGCTGCGCATCGCGCGCGCGACCGGCTCGACCCCCCTGCTCGGGGAGGCCCTGCGCCGGTCCGGGCGCACGGACTGGGCCATGGGCCGGCTCGCCGAGGCCCGGCGCGCCTTCGAGCGCGCGCTCGCCCTCCGCCTCGCGGAAGGGGAGGACGCCGAGGCCATGGGCATCCGCCTCGACCTCGCCCGCCTGGCGAACAGCGAAGGCCGCCACGACGAGGCGGCCGGCCTCGCCCGCCAGGCCGCGGAGTGGTACCGCTCGCGGGAGATGGGCGGCAACGAGGCCCAGGCCCTGTCGCTGCTCGCCGAGGCCCTGCTGCGCCAGGGGCGGCTGGCTGCCGCGCAGGATGCCGCGGAGCGCGCCCGCGACCGGGCCGGGCAGAGCGAGGACCGCGAGATGCAGGTGCTCGTCGCCGCCCGCCTCGCGCGCGTGGACGCGGCCGGGGGCCAGGCCGCAAAGGCGATCCGCGAGCTGCGCCGGCGCATCCCGGAGGCGCACTCCGCGGGCTACGTGAACGCGGCCCTGCAGGTGCGGCTCGCGCTCGGCGAGATCCTGCTGGCCAGCCCCGGCGCGGAAGCCGACGCGGACGCCGGGCGGACCGTGCTCGTCGAGGTCCGCAGGGAGGCGCAAGCGCGCGGCTTCGCGCTGCTCGCCCGCCGGGCGGAGGAGGCCCTGCGCATGGGCGGGCCTGGAGGCGATACGGAAGGATGGAAAGGCTAGACGGGGCCGAACGGCGGCTCCTCCGGTTCGACGAGCTCCAGGTCGATCCCGCCGCCCGCCTCCTCCTGCGCGACGGCGAGCCCATCCCCCTCACGCCCAAGGTCTTCGCCGTCCTCCTCGCGCTGCTCGAAAAGCCGGGGCAGGTGGTCCCCAAGGACGAGCTGATCCGCAAGGTCTGGCCCGACACCGCCGTCACCGAGGCCAACCTCACCCAGAGCATCTCCACCCTGCGCAAGGCCCTCGGCGAGAGCGCGCACGAGCGGCGCTACGTGGTGACCGTCCCGGGCGTGGGCTACAGCTTCACGGCCCAGGTCACGGAGACCACGGAGCCTGTTGTCGAGCCGCCGCCCCTCCCCGAGACAGCCGGGACAGCTGGCGCGCCTCCCGTCCCCGAGCGTCCCGCTCTCCGGGGCCGGCGACGCTTCGAGCTGCTCTCCGCAGCGCTCATCCTGGCGATGCTCGCGGCCTGGCTCACCCTGATCCGGTCGCCCCGCGCGCCGGAGGGCGATGCCGTTGGCGCGGCCGGTCACCGGGTCTCCGTGGCCGTCCTCGGCTTCCGCAATCTTTCGGGCCGTCCCGATGCGCAGTGGCTCGCCCAGGCTCTCCCCGAGATGCTCACCACCGAGTTGGCAGCCGCGAGGGAGCTGCGGGTGATCCCGGGCGAGAACGTGGCGCGGGCGCGGCTGGCCGGCGAGACCGAGGAGCTGGACGGCGACGACCTGGAGCGCGCCCGCGAAGTCCTGGGCTGCGATCTGGTCGTGGTCGGCTCCTACCTCAAGCTGGGGGCCAGGGGAGGGCACCGGCTCCGCCTGGACCTGCGGGTGCTGCGGGCGCCGGGCGGCGAGACGGAGGCCTCCCTGGCCGAGCTGGGGACCGAGCCCGAGCTGTTCGAGCTCGTGGCGCGCGCCGGCGCGCGGCTCCGCAACGCGCTGGGCGTCTCCGGTCCCGCTCCGCAGCAGGCGCAGGCGGTGCGGGCGCTCCTGCCGGCGAGCCCGGAGGCGGCGCGGCTCTACACCGAGGGCCTGGCACGGCTGCGCTCGTTCGATGCGCCCGGCGCCCGCGACCTGCTCGAACGGGCGGCGCTCGCCGATCCCTCCTCCGCGATGATCCGCTCCGCTCTCTCCCAGTCCTGGACGGCGCTCGGCCAGGACGCGCGGGCGCTCGCGGATGCCCGCCGGGCCGTGGACCTCGCCGGCTCCCTCCCCCGCCCCGAGCGGCTCGCCATCCAGGCGCGGCTCCACGTCGTGAGCCGCGAGTGGGACAAGGCGAGCGAGGTCTACCGCTCCCTCTGGACCTTCTATCCCGACGACCTGGAGTATGGCCTGCAGCTCGCCGCGACGCTGTCGGAAGCGGGCCGCGGAACCGAGGCCCTGGCCGCGGTCGCGGAGCTGCGCCGCATGCCGCAACCGGAGCGGGACGATCCGCGCATCGACCTGGCCGAGGCGATCGCGGCGCAGCGCCTGGGAGACCTCGCGACCCTGGAGCGGGCGGCCGCGGCCGCGGCGGACAAGGCCCGCAAGACCGGGGCGAGCCTCGTGGAAGCGCAGGCGCTCGTCCAGCAGGGCGAGGCCCTGGTCAGGCTGGGCCGCCCGCAGGAGGGCCTCGCCCTGACCCGGCAGGCGAGCGAGCGCTTCGAGACCGCCGGCGACCAGATGGGCGTTGTCAACGCCCTGACCCTGATCGGCATCGGCCTGCGCGAGCAGGGGGATCTCGACGGCGCGGAGGCGAGCTACCGCAGGGCGCTCGGCATCGTGGAGGGGCTCGGCAACCTGTCGGGGATCGCCCTCCAGCGGGGCAACCTCGGGGTGATCTACCACTACAAGGGCGACCTGCGGCAGGCCCGGGAGTCTCTGGCCCTGGGACGCTCCCTTTATGCCCAGGCCGGAGACCGGGTGCTGGAGGCTCGGACCCTCGGCTTCCTCGGAGCGGTGCTCTGGGATCAGGGCGACCTCGCGGAGGCGCAGAAGGCGTTCGAGCAGGTCCTGGCGATGAGCCGTGTCACGGGCCACCGGCGGGACCAGGCCCGGGCCGTGGGCGCGCTCGGCATGGTCCTGGCGCGGCAGGGCCGGCTCGCGCAGGCCCGGCAGCACTACGAGCAGGCGTTCGCCATGCTCCAGGCGACGGGCGATTCGAGCCTCGCCGCCACGGCGCTCGCGGACTCGGCGGGCATCCTCCTGCGCCAGGGAGCCCTCCCCGCCGCCCGGCAGCGGCTCGGCCAGGCGCTCGCCACCAAGCGCCGGGTCCGCGACCGCCTCGGCGCGGCCGAGGTCGCGGGAGCCCTCGCCAACCTCGACCTGGCCGCGGGAGACCTCGCCGCCGCCGCCCCTCTCGCCGCCGAGCAGCTCAAGAGCGCCCGCGCCCTGGGCGCCCGCGCCCTCGAAGTCCGGGGGCTCCGCACCCAGGCCGGGCTGCAGGCCGCGGCCGGGAACCTGGAGGCGGCCGGCCGTTCCCTGGACCAGGCCCTGCGCGCCAGCCTGGAGATGGGGGAGGGGCCGGAGTCGGCGGACCTGCGCCTCGACCTCGCCGCCTTGGAGCTGGCGCGCCGGCGCTTCAAGGAATCCGAGCGGCTGGCCCGCGAGGCCGCGGCCTGGTATGGCGCGAGGAGCTTCGCTCCCTCGCAGGGGCATGCCCAGGCCGTGCTCGCTGACGCCCTCGCCCGCCAGGGCCGCACCGAAGAAGCGCAGGAAGCAGCGGCGCGGGCGCGGGCGCGGCTCGCCGGAACCCAGGACCGCGAGCTGGCGCTCCAGGCCGCGCCCCACCTGGCCCGCGCTCTGGGTCCCCAGGGTCTGCCGGATCTGGCCCGGGCGGCGGAGGAAGCTCGCAGGCTGGGGTTTGTCGGCGCCTTGGCGGAGCTTCAGCAAGCAGAAAAGGACCTCAAGGACACCAAGGACAACAAGGACTGAGAAACCGGTCCTTGGTGGCGGGTTTGCCCCGCCTTTCCGCGTATCTCCCCATGACAGCGGAAAGAAAGGGGCAAGCACCATGCGTCTGAAAGGGCTGGTCATCCATGGGATTCTGGTAACGGCACTCTTCACCGGGCTGCTCGCCGCGAGCGCGCCGGAAGAGCCTGTCGGCTTGAGCCTGCTCTTTCAGAACGGCACCATGGCACCCCTCACGCTCGTCGGCGACGCGCCGCGCTACCTGCGCGAGATCGACCTGGTGGCCACCGTGCCCACCCCGACCGATCAGGGCATTCAACCGCTCCTCGACAGCAGCGAGCTCGCCGCGCTCGACTGGACCGGCGTCGAGCTGGTCGAAGAGGACTGGCGGCCGGCCGGCGACGGCACCTTCATCCGCCAGCGCTTCTACCGCAGGGCGCGGTGGATGGAGCAGCCCGGCCTCTTCCTGGTCACGCCCACCGACGACGCGGGCCGCCCCGTCGGCCCCCCTCTGCGCGCTCATGCGGAGGACGGCTTCATTCGGCGCTTCTCCGCGCGGCAGACCGCTTTCGGATGCCCGGCGCAGGGCGACTGCACGGGCGCGGCGTTCGTCGTCCAGGGACTCGTGCAACTGCGCGGTTTTCTCCAGGACGAGCCGCGCACGATCCCGGCGAACGCCACGCGGCTCTCCCTGCGATGGTCCGGGCAGCCTGGCGCAGATCGCGCGGTGCAGGTCGCGCACGCCGCGCCGGCCGACTTTCCATACGGATATGGTTTCCAACCCGGCCTCGAAGCGATCGATCCTCCTGCCAACGGCAGCTTCTACGTACCCGGCGAGACGGTGCGCTTCCGGGTCACGTTCCGCGACGGCGCCGGCCGGCGCCTGCATACCCAAGGCTCCTTGCCGACCTACGGGCAGTTCCTGCGCGGCGAGGTGCCGAGCGGCCTGCGCTATTACAACGGCTTTGCTCTCTTCCCGACGCTCTACTACGCGCTGAAGCATCGCGAAGGGCTGATGGCCGTCGCGCTCCTGGGTCCGCTCGACAAGCTGAAGACGCCGCAGACCACCGTGGGTCTCGAGCAGTTCGGCGGCGCCCAGGCGGCGTTCGCGACCCCCGCGGCGGACGGCTTCACCAGCCTCTTCGCCAACATTCCGCCCAACCCCGTCGTGTTCGGCGGCAATCCCGCCGACGACGACACGCCGGTCCCGGACGTCGTTCCGATCACGATTCCGGCGGATGCGCTGCCAGGCACGTATGTCGCGACGCTCAAGGCGCGGCGGGAATGGGGAGGCGAAGCGCTCAACCGCGCGGTGACGCGCGAGATCCAGGTGGGGACCGCGGCCCCGACGCCCTTCGTGGCGAAGACCGGTCCGTGCAACACCTGCCACACCGGCGCCTCCGCCCTGCCGAACCTGCTGCACGGATTGGCGGACCGGCGCGCCTGTTATTCCTGTCATTCGTCCCTGGCTTTCGAGCCGGATGCGGCGATCGACATCCGGATCCATACCGTCCACGACCGATCGGAGCGGTTCGCGTCGATCGCAAAGATCACGAACTGTGGTCTGTGCCACCTGACGCCGCCGGCCGGACCGGCGCGTGGGCTCAAATCCCACTGACCGAGCCCGCGGGCTCAGATTCGATATCCGAAGGAGACCCTCATGAGCATGGCGGCGGCAGCCTTGCGCAGATCCATGGCAGAGCCGATCTACAACAAGGTCCTGCACCAGGAGGTCGGGCGGGGCAAGCTCGACTATGAAGTCTACGTCCGCACGCGCGAGCTGCTCGCGCTGCAGACCCCGGCGGACGAGCTGGTCGTCCCCGACGAGCTGTTGTTCATCGTGCAGCACCAGACCCAGGAGCTGTGGCTCAAGTGCGCGATCTTCGAGTGCGCGAACCTGGTCGAGCGCCTGGATGGAGACCTGCCGTTCCCCGCGCTCGAATCTCTCGACCGCATCGTCCATATCGTGCAGATCCTCCGCGATCAGATCCGCGTGCTGGGCGCGCTGTCGCCATCGCAGTTCCAGGTCATCCGGCGCAGCCTCGGCAACGGCAGCGGCCTCGAATCGCCCGGCTACAACCAGCTTCTCGCCGCGGCGGAAGCCGCCGGGAGCGCGCTCGGTCGCCTAGTCGAGCGCCGCGGCGCGACGCTGCTCGACATCTATCAGGAGCCGGAGGACCACCCGGACGTCCACCGTCTCGCCGAGCGCTTCGTCGACTGGGATGGCACGTTCCAGACCTGGCTCGTCGAGCACTTCATGCTCGTCCGGCGCACCATGGGGGTCGATAAAACCGTGCGCGCGCTCGACGGATTTCCGACGGCGGCGCTCTTCGGCCGGGCGACGAAGCCGCTGTTCGCCGAGCTGTGGAACGTGCGCGTCGAGATGACGCAGGGCTGGTCCCGCGAGGGCGGGTTCGTTCCCGGCGAGCAGCGCTGCCCGTACTCCGGAGCCATGGGGGCTTGACGTCATGCGCGCCGAGTTCCCTCTCCTGGAGACGTGCGTCTATCTGAACAGCAACTCCGCGGGCGCAACCCCGCGGGGAGCGAAGGCGGCGCTCGACGAATACTGGCGCACCATCGAGACCTGGCGCGACGAGGCGTGGGAGGGGTGGCTGGAAGACCTGCGCGCGCACGCCGACGAGCTCGCGACTCTGATCCATGCGCCGGCCGGCTCGGTGGTGTGCGACGCAAACGTCTCGACGCTCTTCTCGCGGGTGATGAGCTGTTTCGACTACCGGGAGCGCCCGCGGGTCGTGACGAGCGATCGCGAATTTCCCGCCATCCCGCACATCGTCCGCGCGTTCGGGCGCTACGGCGCGGAGCCGGTGACCGTGCCGTTCGATACCGAGCGGATCGTGAGCGCGATCGATGAGAGAACGCAGCTCGTGTGCCTGTCGCACGCGACGTTCGAGACGGGCGCGCTGCTCGACGTGGCGCCGATCGTCCGCCGGGCGCGCGAGGTCGGTGCGCTCGTCGCGCTCGACGCCTACCAATCGATCGGCGTGGTGCCGCTCGACGTCACCGCGAACGGCATCGATTTCGTGCTCGGCGGCGCGCACAAGTGGCTGTGCGGCTCGTACGAGAGCGCGTTCCTCTATGTGCGCCCCGCGCTGCTGCCGCGGCTCCACCCGGCGGCCACGGGCTGGATCGCCTCCGCCGATCCGATGTCGTTCGCGCCGCCGGCCGGCTGGGCCGACGGCGTGCGGCGCTTCGCGGGCGGCACGCCGGCGGTGCTGCCGTCGCTATTCTCGCGCCCGGGCCTCACCCTCATCCGCAAGCTCGGCATCGACGCGATCCGCCGCCGGTCGCTGGCCATGACCGATCACATTCTTTCGCGCGCCGATGAGGCGCGGATCGCGGTGCTCACGCCGCGCGCCCCCGAGCGGCGCGGCGGCATCGTCGCGCTGAGCTTCCCCGGCGACGCCGCGGTGGCCCGCGAGCTCGTCGCGAGCGGCTTCATCTGCAGCTACCGCGGCGGACTCCGCATCGCGCCGCACTTCTACAATACGAACGAAGAAATCGATCGGTTCATGGACGCGCTGGTTCAGCGAGTCCGGAGGGCCGCATGAACGCGCGCTCGCTGCTCGCGCTGCTGTTCAACGCCGACAAGGCGCTCGATCTGTTGCAGACGGCGCGCGATCTGGGCCTGCTCGAGCGGCTCGACGCGGGTCCGGTCAACCTGCGCGATCTCGCCGAGGCGGTGCAGGCTCGCCCGTTGCGCCTGTACAAGTTCCTCGACGCTCTGGAGAGCCTCGGGCTCGTCGTGCGCCGGCAGGATTCGGACGACCTGCTCGCCGCCGAGTACGTTACCGCGGAGCCGCTCGCGCCGGCGGTGGAGGCCGTGCTCGGCGAGCATTCGATCGAGCGCGATCGGGACCGCTATCCGTGGCGCGAGATCCACGGCCGGCTCGGCGAGGTCCTCGCCGGCGATCTCGACGCGAGGTTCGCCTGGCCGCCGGAGATCGAGGAGGACGTGCGCGGCTTCGAGCGCAGCATGGCCGCGGGATGCGGCCCGATCCTGGAGGCGCTGGCCGCGGCCCAGGGTGAGGTCTTCGGCCCGCGCACGCGCTGGCTCGACGTCGGGGGCGGCGACGGCACGGTCGCCGAGACCCTGCTGCGCGCAGATCCGCGGCTCACCTGCGATGTCTTCAACCTGCCGGCGGTGGCGCCGCTCGTCGAGGAGCGCGCCCGCGCCGCCGGGCTTGCGAGCCGGCTCGGCTTCGTGGGCGGCGACTTCCTCGCCGGGCCGCTCCCCGGCGGTTATGACGTGTTGACGTTCGCGAGGGTGCTGCACGACTGGCCGGCTGACGTGGCGCGCATGCTCCTGGAGAAGGCGAAGAGCGCGCTGCCGCCGGGCGGCCGGATCGCGGTCTGCGAAGAGCTCCGCACCCGCGACCGGCTCGCCGTGCAGTTCTTCTGGACCTGGTTCCTGATCGGCGTCGACGCCTGCACGAGCCGCCTGCGCGAAGTGGATTGGTACACCGAGGCCCTCGCCGAGCTCGGCTTCGCCGACATCCAGGTGATCCCCGGGCCTTTTGACGTGGTCGTCGCCACCCGCGCGTGATCGGGGAACCACCCTTCGACCCGGGGCCGTCCTGCCCGGAGAGGTATCGTGCATACGAGAGATCTACTCTAACGTCTCCTTTGGCTCCCAGCGCTGATGCTGGCAAGTGACTACCAAAGGAGAGCATCCATGCGAACCGGTTTCGTGCTCCTCGGATCCTTCCTGCTCGCGCTCCTGCTCGTACCCACCCCGGCCCAGGCTCAATGGTGTCAAGGCATCGATGGTCCCTATTGGTGCGGTGATCCTGACGCTTGCGAGGCGATCTGCACTGAGCCCTGGGCGGATTGCACCACCTCCTGCTCGGGGTGGGGCGGCTGGACTACCTGCGGCGGCGGCGGGCCCGATACCGACGGCGACGGCGTCAACGACGACGTCGACAACTGCGGTTGCGCCCCGAACTCGAACCAGGCGGACTGCGACGGCGATGGCGCCGGCAACGTCTGCGATGGCGAAAACGCGAATTATGTGTTTTCTCACGCGGATCTCTGCATGGTGGACCGTGACACGCACTTCGGCTACTTCGAGCTGGAGAAGCATTTCGACTGGGTCTATACCGACAGCAGCTCCTGCGGCGCTCCGCCGACGTACGACACGCACGAGGATCCGAATTCGGCCTGGTGCTTCAACATCTCGACCCACGATTGCTGCCTGTACGTCCTCGAGGCGGGCGACTGGTGGTGCGACAGGGTCGACCAGGACTTCTGCCAGGGCAACTGATCACTCCAGGAAGGGGGCGATGGACCGGCCGTCGCCCCCGCCTTGATCCCTCAGAACCCCAGCTCCTCGAGCAGCCCGGCCGCGGCCTCGCCGTGGAGCGCGTCGAGCATCCAGAGCAGGTAGCGCACGTCCACGCTGACGTTCCGGCCCACGTCCGGCAGGTATCCGAAGTCGTTCGCGATGTTCTCCCAGACGCGGTCGAAGTTGACCCCCACCAGCTCTCCGCGGGCGTTGAGCACGGGGCTGCCCGAGCTGCCGCCCGTGGTGTCGCCGTCGGCGAGGAAGCCCACGGGTACGTCCTTCAGGCCCGGATCGGCCCACCGGCTGCGCGGCGCGGCCGGAGCCGCGGCGAGCACCGCCTCCGGCACGTCGAAAGGCTCCTCGCCCGTGTGCTTCTCGACCACTCCCGAGAGGCTGGTCCGCGGTTCCAGTCGGACCGCATCGCGCGGGCTGTACCCCTGCACGTGCGCGAACGACACCCGCAGCGTGCCGTTGGCGTCAGGCGCGACCGGCCCTCGCGCGTGGGCGATCACCGCCCGCTGCCAGCGCGGCCGGAGCCGGGAGACGGCGCCCTTGTGGCGGTCCTCGCGCTCCTTCCAGTCGAGCAGCTCGCGGTCCAGCGCGAGCGCCAGGTCGAGCAGCGGATCGTGTCGCGCCCGGAGCTGGGCGCCGCTCTCGTCGAACATCTTCAGCCGCTCGTCCAGGTCCGTGACCCGCGTGCGGGCGAAGAGGTCCGCCACCTTCGACTTGATTCCTGCGGGGGAAACGTCGTTTCCCAGGAAGGAATCGACGGCGGCGGAGCGGCTCTCCTCGGGCAGCTTCGCGAAGCGCGTGAGGAGGTCCACGAGCAGCTCCTGCTCGGCCGGAAGGTACATCCGGCGCTGGTCGAGCCGCAGCCTTTCCAGGGTGCGTCCGCGGTCACGATCCATGTAATCCGGCTCGCGCGCCAGGTCGGGCTTCTCCTTCTCTCCAGCCCAGCGCGCCACGACGAGCGCGAGGTGGAGCGGCTTCGGCCCCTGGATGGCCTGGTCGAGCAGGAAGTCGCGGTCCCAGGTGGCGAGGCGCTTCTCCATGAGCTGCGCCAGCTCGCGATGGGCCTCGACGGCCGCGGCGTGCTCGGGCCTGGCCCAGGCGAGGATCTCCTGCTCGGCCGCGCGCTTGCGCTCCAGGATGCGTCCGCGGCGGAACCCGGCGACCTGGCCGCGCGAGTTCTTCTCGCGGTTGGCGAGCCCCTTGATGCGGTCGGCGAGCGCGATGCGGGCGGTCTCGTCGCGCGCGGAGGCGGCCTCCAGGATGTCCATCCAGGCGCGGTAGAGCGCGGCGCGGCCGGGATGGTAGCGCTCGCCGCGCTCGCGCATCTCGGCCTCGGTGAGCGACCGGAACGTGTTGCCGGGATAGCCGGCCAGCATCACGAAGTCGCCGGGCGCGACCCCCTTCGGCGCGATGGGGAACCAGTGCCGCGGCCGGTGGGGGACGTTCGCCGCCGCGTGCGCGGCCGGCTCGCCCGCGGGTCCGGCATAGACGCGCAGCAGCGCGAAATCGCCGGTGTGCCGCGGCCAGGTCCAGTTGTCCACCTCGCCGCCGAACTCGCCCACGGCGCGCGGCGGCGCATAGACCAGGCGCACGTCCGGCAGCTCCAGGCTCTCGAACAGGGTGTACTGCACGCCGCCGTCGAACGCCTCCAGCCGGCACCGCCGGTCCGGCTGCGCCTCGCAAGCGGCGACCAGCTCCTTGCTCTTCCTGTCGATCGCCCGGAACCGCGCCAGGTCGTCGGCCCCGGCGGGCACGGACGCCTCGATCTCGGCGGTCACGTCCCGCGTCCGGTGGGGGATGGTGGCGCGGACGTTGGCGCCGGGGAGCTCCTCCGCCCGGCTGCCGGCGAGGAAGCCGTTCGTGATCAGGTCGCGCTCCGGGGTGGAGTGCTGCTGGAGGATCCCGAACACGCAGTGGTGGTTCGTGATGAGCAGCCCCTCGGGCGAGACGAACCCGCCCGAGCAGCCGCTGATCAGGACGGCGGCCTCGAGCAGGCCGGCGCCGTCGCGGCCCCACAGCTTCTCGGGAGGGATCTCCAGCCCGAGCTCCCGCAGCCACTTCGGGTCGAGCTGGAGCACCTGCTCGGGAGTCCATTTCCCTTCGACGGCGGAGGCTTTCCCGGTGATCAGCAGAGCGAGAACGAGAGCGGCAAGGGATGTCTTCTTCATGGCCGGCGTAGTGTACGCCAGTGGCCCCTCGCCCCTCCCTGTCGCCGCTCGAACATGACAAGGGAGGGGGCGTCCTCTCCCGCGCAGCGGGGGAGGATCGAGGAGGGGGCCGGAAACGTCCGGGGCCGCCGCGGAACGTTCCGGGTCGACCGCGAAACCTCGACCCAGCTTGCCCGGGGCTACGACTCTCACTTCCTCCGGGCTGGCCTGCGCTTCGACTTCGACGCCCTACTGTTGGCGTGCGCCCCCCGGTCGCCGGGAGAGATCTCCCTCTCCCCACGGCGCCGCGTCTTGTCGCGCTGCGCGCGAGTCGCCTGCGGCGTCTCGTGCTCGTCCGCGCCAGCCGTGGCGCCTCCACCCACCCGACCCCGTCCAGACCTCCTGCCCGTGATCTCTTTTTCACGCAGCATCAAACCAGGAAATCCACCCGGTCGGCATCGAGCAAACCCAAGTCCGGCGGACCTTTGCTCGCCTCAGAAAACGAAACCGGTTCGTTTTTCCTACTTGAGCCGCCCGCGAGGGGGAGGCCGCGACGGATCAGCGCGGCTAAACCGCTGACGGTCAAGCCTTTGCGCGGGGCGACCCGGCCGGAAAGAGCAGCCAACAGAACAGGACTTTTGTTGACTCCCCTCCGACTACACAGAAACCCCCTTGACAGCAGTCTTACAAGTCGTCAGTATATCGCCATGTCGAAGCCGCGCCATGAGATAACGCTCTTCGTCGAGGACGACCCGGACAAGGCCTACGAAGAGGCACTCCGGTTATTCCTCAATGACTCCACGAAGAAGCAACTAATCTCCCTCCTGGATCCCGCGAAGATCCCGGCAGTTTTCGAGGACAACGAGGAGTTCCGGAAGTTGTTCCTTAACTCCCACGGCCAGGATGACCTCCGAGTCCTCACAGCCAAGGCCTTGGATGGGGGCATCGATGTCTTCTTCAAGCCCAGCAAAGGATTCCTGCCAGTCTGCTTCGGAAACACGAAGCCCTGGGCGAATGCCCAACCAGAGCGAGACGTCGTCGCGGAGGAGGAGCCGGAGCAAGCTGAGCTGCCTCCACCCCCCTTGGACGACCTCCGCCACTTCCTCCAAACCCGCTTCCCCGTGCTCTACGCCGAAGTCCTCCAGCCTACCCTCGCCGACCTCCGCCAAGAGTACTCCGCCACCCTCCCCGAGGAAGGTCCTTGGAAAGCCCGGTGCGTCCTCCTGCAAGGCTCTGGCGCGCTGGCTGCAGCTGCCATCTGCCAGCTCGGCTTCTCCCTCCTTGGCCGCATCGCAGCCCTCTGGAAGGCCAGGAGCCCCAAGTGAATTCTTTCAAGAAGGTCACCGAAGATATGGATATCCCCCGACTCTCCCCCAAGGAAGCCATCATCCTCCAGCTCCTCATCGCTCAAGGCGAAATGTACGGGCTGGAGCTGGTCAACGCCGCTCCCGACAAGATCAAGCGCGGCACCGTCTACGTCACTCTCGGCCGCATGGCCGACAAGGGCTACGTCGAATCGCGCCAGGTGCCCGGCGAGGAGGGCACCGGCGGCCTACCTCGCCGCCTCTTCCAGGCCACCGGCTACGGCGCTCGCGTGCTCCACGCCTGGGAGCTCGCAGACAGCACCCTCGCCTTCGGAGTTGTCCCATGACGCCGAGAAGTGCGTTTATTGCCTTGGCCCTTGGGTTTTCTGCGCCGCTTATCGGTGTAGTAATGGAAGCGTTTTTCCAACAGCCAGGAAACGGCCTTACCATTCTGGCGGTAGTCCTTGCTATACTGGGCCTCGTTTCCTCGGCTGTTCGCCACCGGAGTCTGTCGCGCGTATCTCGGGCCCCTGGCTGGGGCCTGCGGCGCTTCGCCGAGCTCTGCTTTTCAAAGAAAACCTTCATCCAAGTCCTCGAGCCCCCTCTCAGCGACATGCAGAAGGAACATTTTGAAGCCCTTGCCGCCGGCCGCCCCTGGAAGGCCCGCATGGTACTGGTGCGCGGGTATTGGTCGTTCTGGTCGGCCGTCGCCGCCCAACTCCCGATCTCCTTCATCCGCCGCGTCTACGAGGTGTGGAAAACCACCAAGATCGGCAGCTAAACCTCATCCCTGGGATGAGCGGCCGAGGACCTTATCGGGGCACCTGTAGCAGCAAGGGCTGCCTTCTCCGAAACGAAACGCGCGGCGCCGCCACTAGTGGTGAACAGTCCGGTTCCTGCATCGGGGATTGCCAAGTTCGCGCCCGTCTCCCACGCTAGGAGGTGAGCCATGAGGTGCTTTTTGGTTGGGTCGGCCTTCTTCCTTCTCTCTGTTACGTTGGCCGGAGCTCAAGATGAGCTCATTGGAGAGAATCTGGTAGTGAGTATCCCTTCCGAGTATGAGCTAGGTTTTCAACAGGAAACAAACCAAGGCAAGATGAGCGAGTTCATTCCTAAGGTGAGTCGGTAGAGCAGTGGAGCGAGATGATAACGATCCAGTTGTTTGATCCGGCCAACAGGAACGCGGAATTCCACGCGCGCCTCGAATCTCTGGTAAAGCAGGCATGCGAGGATGGATCTACGCATGTCACTCCAACGATGGAGGAAAATGGGTATCCCGTCAAGGTTTTCCAGATGTACTGTCCCACAAACCTGAAAACCGGCATGGGCGAGGTGACGTTCTTCAAGACGGTTGAAGGGAAAGACAACTTCTATGTCGTTCAGAAGGCATGGCGCACCGAGAAATTTAGCGAGGACGACATTCCTCTGACGGAGGAAGACTTTGCCAAGTGGATCCGGTATCTGAAAGCGGTATACGTGTGCGACAGCCGGGTTGAAGGCCGGAAATGCCCCTGAACCCTCAAGCTGTATAGCGCAGGCCGACGCCCTGGGAAAAAATTCGACACAGGTATGCGGCCTGAAAGGCCGCGAGAACGGGGGCAGTGTCGACCCACGGCAAGGCTCTCGCGGCCTTTCAGGCCGCGTGGAGATT
>Ga0068862_100000599_pt1 | contig 37496 bp, 26 predicted proteins | sample KBSSwiS52_FD_66598 | JGI IMG/M metagenome (GOLD analysis project Ga0068862, IMG submission 66598) | Switchgrass rhizosphere microbial communities from Kellogg Biological Station, Michigan, USA - KBS Switchgrass S5-2 | ecosystem: Host-associated > Plants > Roots > Rhizosphere > Soil ... | reverse complement strand
GCCAGGGAGCATGGCGAGAAGCGATTCCCACTGCTCTTGAAGGATCGGTAAGAAGCTCATGGGCACCAGATTATAGAACCTGGTACCCGATCAACGTTAAGTTAGCGCGTATGCCCCCTGGCCCCCTCTCCCATCGCACACCCAGCCCCCGGGAGAGGGGGGACGCAGGCACAGCTTTCTGAGAAGCGTTCCCCCTCTCCCGGCGGGGCGGGTGTGCGATGGGAGAGGGGGCCAGGGGGTGAGGGGCCGCCCTAATCCCCCATCACCAGCTCACCCAGATCCCCCAGAATCGACCCCTCGCCCTTGCGGTTGCCCTTGCCGCGGGGGATGGCGGCGAGCACGCGCTTGGCCAGGCGGCTGAAGGGCAGCGATTGCAGCCAGATCCGGCCCGGACCGGTCAGCGAGGCGTAGAACAGGCCCTCGCCGCCGAAGATGGCGGTCTTGATCCCCTTGACCATCTGGATGTCGTAGGCGACCGTGCTCTCGAAGGCCACCAGGCAGCCGGTGTCGACGCGCAGGACCTCGCCCGGGGCGAGCAGCTTGTCGAACACCGTGCCTCCCGAGTGCACGAAGGCGAGGCCGTCCCCTTCGAGCTTCTGGAGCAGGAAGCCCTCGCCGCCGAAGAGGCCGGCGCCGAGCTTGCGCTGGAAAGCGATCCCCACCGCGATCCCCTTGGCCGCGCAGAGGAAGGCGTCCTTCTCGCAGAGGATGCGCCCGCCGTGCTGCTTCAGATCCAGGGCCACGATCCGGCCCGGGTAGGGCGAGGCGAAGGCGACCTTCTGGCGGGTGCCGGCCGCGTTCGAGAACACGGTCATGAAGAGCGACTCGCCGGTGAGCACGCGCTTGCCCGCGGTGAGGAGCTTGCCCATGAGGCCCGGCCCCTCCTGGCCCGAGCCGTCGCCGAAGATGGTCGCCATCTCGATGCCCGGCTCCATGTAGAGAAACGCGCCGGCCTCGGCCACGCAGGCCTCCCCGGGATCGAGCGTGATCTCCACGTACTGCATCTCCTCGCCGAACAGCTCGTAGTCGATCTCGTGCGCCGCGGACCGGCCCGGGGGCGGCGGGGGCGGCGCGGTCCCCGCCGACATCGGCCCGAACGCGGCGGCGAGCTCCGGCTGGCTCGTGATGGGGACCCAGTTGGCCATGCCTTCGGAGAAGACGTAGGCGTCCCGCCCGAAACGGCCGCCGCGGATGCCGTCCTGCACCTCGGCGGTGGACCACGGCCCCTGCTGCTGACCTCCGACGGCGACGTACCAGAATCTGTCGTTCATGGGCTTGCTCCTCTCTCAGGAAAAGTCTATCAGGGTAGACTCCGTCCCATGACCGCACCTCGAATCGCCGCGATCCTCTGCCTGCTCGCCATTCCCGCCTCGGCCCAGGAGGTCCTGGAGATCGTCGAGAGCGTGCCGGTGGAGACCATGCTCGACCATGCCGACCTGCGGGACGCGTACGTGGTCTGGCCCGAGATGATCGACCGCGCGCAGAAGACGCTCGACTTCGCCGAGTTCTACGCCTCGGACGATCCCGCGAACCGCCAGAGCCGCCTGGAGACCGTGACCCGGGCGGTCGAACGCGCCGCGGCGCGGGGGGTGAAGGTCCGCTTCCTGGCGGAGAAGGTGTTCCAGAAGACCTATCCCGAGCTGCTGGCCCGCCTGGACGCGAAGGACGGCATCGAGGTGCGGATCTACGACTTCGCGGCCTTCGGCGGCGGCGTGCTCCACGCCAAGTACTTCCTGGTGGACGGCCGCGAGGTCTACGTGGGCAGCCAGAACTTCGACTGGCGCTCGCTCCAGCACATCCAGGAGCTGGGCGCCCGCGTGATCGAGCCCGGTGTGGCCCGCGCCTTCCTGGACGTGTTCGAGACCGACTGGGCCCTGGCCGGCGGCGGCGACCGGCGCAAGCGCGTCCACACGGGAAGCTACCTCTTCCCCACGACGATAGGCGACGCTCAGGTCACTCCCGTGTTCAGCCCCACCGGCTGGCTCCCCGATCCGACGCTCTGGGACCTGCCGCGCCTGGTCGAGATGATCGACCGCGCCACGCGCACGGTGCGGGTGCAGCTCCTGACCTACAAGACCACGGCCCGCGACGGCTCCTGGTTCGACACCCTGGACGCGGCTCTGCGCCGGGCGGCGTCGCGCGGCGTCCAGGTGCAGCTCCTCCTCGCCGACTGGAGCAAGCGCAAGGGGACGATCGAGGGGCTGCAGAGCCTGCAGGTCATACCGGGAATCGACGTGCGGATGAGCACGATCCCGCCGTTTTCCGGCGGCTTCGTGCCCTTCGCCCGCGTGGGCCACGCCAAGTACATGATCGTGGACGGCCGGCGCGTCTGGATCGGCACCGGCAACTGGGAGGGGGACTACTTCACCCAGAGCCGCAACGCCGGGCTGGTCATCGACAGCCCGAAATACGGCGAGCGGCTCGACCGCTACTTCGCGGACGCCTGGGGCTCGCCCTACGCCTACGACGTGGACGCCTGCGCCACCTACGAGCCGCCGCGCACGTCCGAATGAAGTCTTAAGGCTACGATCTGGGTCTGCTGGACGAGCGCCTTGAAGTTGTCGTCGCTCACCAGGACGAGCGTGCGGTCGCCGTCCGGCAGCGCCGGGCCGAACGTCATGCCTTCGAGGTTGTCCGGCACGAAGCCCGAGCGGGCGAAGTCGTAGAGCAGGGTCTTGCGGACGGGCGTGTACGTCTGTCCGGCGAGCGATTCCATGCCGGACACGTCCGTGGCGCCGTCGAGGGAGACATGGAAGAGCTGAACCTTCATGCCGAAGCCTTCGACGTACTCCCGCTCCAGCGCCAGCAGGCCCCCCTCGGGAAGGATGACCAGGTCGACGAGCCCGCGCACCGAGAAGCCGGGTCCCCGCCGCCGGATCGGCTCCACCACGTAGACGTACTGCGCAGCAGGAGTATAGGAGTCGTATCGCAGCAGCCGGATCGGATGGGTGGCGAAGCGGGCCTCGTCGGGCGCGTCCTGGGCGAGCGCCGTTTCGTTGGCGGTCCACAGGGTCTTCCCGTCGGGCGACAGCACCAGCGCCTCGAAACCCCCATTGACCCGGGCTCCGCGGCCGGCCAGCTTGTCGGACAGGAAAAGCTCGGGCACGGGTAGCCTCCGGAGCGTCTCCCCCGTCGCCGAGATCTCGCGGATGGAGGGCTCCGTCTCCGAGGAGACCAGGAGCGTGCCCTGCGGCGTCAGGGCGAGCCCCTCGCCGTCGAAATTCCTGCCGTCCAGCCCGGCGAGGCGGAGGACGGACCGGGGCACGCCGGACGGTTTGTCTCCGGCCAGCGGCGCAGGGCCGCGCTCCGTCACCCGGAAGCGGAGCTCGAACACTCTCGCCGGCGTGTCCTCCTCGTTGTCCACGAGCGCGCGCCAGGTGTCCTCCCCGGTACGCACCAGCGCGGACAGGCCTCCCACGTTGAGACCGTCCACCACCAGGTTTGGCGGAATCACCAGGGAGCCCAGGAGGGAGACGGCGTAGCCCGGGGCGGGGCCGGGAACGGCAGGCGTGGGCGCGCGCCAGCCGCGGTTCGGCACGCAGTTGGACAGGAGCGCGACCAGGGAGAGGGCCGCGGCGTGCCAGAGGATTCTTCTCAAGGCCTGGGCACCAGCTCGACCTCGAACATCAGCGGCCAGCGCTTGCCCGTGATCAGGAAGTGTTTCGTCTCCGGCATCCAGGCGATGCCGTTCAGGACCTCGGCCCCGGCCTGGTAGTCGCCGGCGCCGAGCAGGCCCGAGGCGTCGATCAGGGCCGTGACCTCGCCGGTCGCGGGATCGATGCGCACGATGTCCTCGGTCTGGTAGACGTTGGCGTAGATTGCGCCGTCCACGCACTCCAGCTCGTTCAACCGGTCCACGGGCGCGCCCTGCATGCGGACGAGGATCTCGCCCACGGCCTCGAAGGTCTCCGGATCGCGAAAGGTCAGGCGGTCGGTGCCGTCGCTCATCACCAGGCGGGCGCCGTCATGGCAGAGGCCCCAGCCTTCGCCCGTGTAGCGGTGCTCGCCGACCTTCTCGAAGTCGGAGACGCGGTAGACCAGGGCGACGCCCTCCTGCCAAGTGAGCTGGACCAGGCGGTCGCCCACCCGCGCCAGCCCCTCGGCGAAGTACTGCGGCGGCAGGTCCGCGCGGCGGCGCACCTCGCCGGTCGTGGGGTCCACCTGCCGCAGGCTGGACTCCTGGTAGAGCCCGGCGCTCTCGTAGAGCCTGCCCCCATCCCAGACCAGCCCCTGCGTGTAGGCCGAGGTGTCGTGCGGGCGGGTGGAGATCACCTTGACCATCAGCCGCTGCGGTCCAGGAGGAGGTGTCGGCTGGGGCGCGGGCGGCGCTCCCTGGCCCGGCGAGCAGGAAGCGGCCATCAGCAGCGCAGCGGCGAGCCTCATCCGCCCCATGAGCAGCCGCTCAGTCCGAGGGAGTCCGAGCCGATCGGCTGGCCCGGCGGCGGCTCCGGCGGCGCGGGAAGCTTCGCGGGATCGCCCAGCGGACGTTCCAGGTAACGGGCGATCTCGCCGGCCAGGAAGGCGTCCGGGTCCGTGCCCTTCGTCTCCAACTGGTGCCGCAGCGAGCGGAGCGCGCCGTCCACCCGCGAGCGCACGCCCGCGGAGGCGGCAGGATCGCTCGACAGGCCGATCATCCGCCGCACCACCACCCACTGCACGGCCCGCCGCAGCTCCGCGCGCCGGGCATCCTCCTTGCCGGAGGAGAACGACGACTTCGCCAGCGCGTCGAGCACCTCCTCGAAGCCGGGCAGCCGCGGATCGCGGCGGTGGAAGTCGACCAGGCGCTCGGCCCGCTCGGGCTGGAGCAGCCCCTGCACCGCCATGTCCGCGGCGGCGGCTGCCGCGGCGAGCGGATCGAAGGCCGGAGCCGCGGCCGTGGGGAACATCTCCGGGTTGGGCTCGTAGCCGGCCGGCCGCGGCGGCAGCACCGCGAGCACGCTCTCGGGCAGGTCCAGGGCCTCGGGCTCCATCGCCTCCAGGATCGTGGCCAGGGCCTTGCGCTGGACCTCGCCGTCCACGGGCTTCGCCACCGTCTGGCCGTCCCCGCGCACCGCGTAGCTGTAGTCCAGGCCGCCCACCACCTTGAGCGCGCCGTCGAGCTGGTAGCGGTGGTGGAAGTAGACCGGCGCGAGCACCTCCTGGAGCAGGGCCAGCGGCCGGCCCGGCGCGATGTTGTGCTCGCCGAAGCGGGAGAGGGCGATGCGCCGCACGGCCAGGGCCTGGCGCAGCGCCTCGACCACGTCCGGCCCGTTGTCCCACAGGACCGCCCGCGGATGCGCCGCGCCCGCGGGCCGGGCATCCTCGTCGGTCAGGAAGACCAGACCGCGCTGGAGCGCGTCCTTCATCAGCGCGCCCTGGGCCGCGGCCTCGTCCGCGCCCGGCGGGTGCTGGCCATAGGCCCAGCGGATGGCGAAGACGTCCCACGCCCCCACTCCCGTGCCGTAGGCCTGGGAGAAGTCGAGGTTGCCGTCCGGGGCGACTCCCACCAGGGGGGCCGGGTAATCCATGACCGAGGCGCGTCCGTAGCTGCTGGCAGCGAAGTTATGCGCCAGGCCGAGGCTGTGACCCACCTCATGCGCGGCGAGCTGGCGGATGCGCCAGAGCGCGAGCTGCACCGGATCGTCCGCCGCGCCGCTGCCGGTCTTCTCCGTGCCGGCGAGCCCTTCGAAGATCAGGCGGTCCTGCCGCACGCGCAGCGACCCGAGGATCACTCGCCCCTTCACCACCTCGCCGGTGCGCGGGTCGAGGATGCCGCCGCCGTAGGACCAGCCGCGGGTCGAGCGGTGCACCCACTGGATCACGTTGTAGCGCATGTCGAGCGGGCTCACGCCGGGCGGCAGCACCTCGACGCGGAAGGCGTCGACGAAGCCGGCCTTGTCGAAGGCCTCCTTCCACCAGCCCGCCCCCTCGATGAGCGCGCTCCGCACCGGCTCGGGCGCGCCGGGGTCCACGTAGTAGACGATCGGCTTCCTGACGCGCGAGCGCTCCGCCGTGGGATCGACCTTCTCCAGGCGGTGGCGGGCGATCCAGCGCACGTCGATGGGCGCGTCGAGCGGCGCCGCGTAGTTCTGGAAGGTGACCGCGTACGAGCCGGCGCGCGGATCGTAGGCCCGCGGCCGGTAGCCCGCGTCGGGCAGGCGCATCAGCGAGTGGTGCTGGACGAGCGTCATGGCGCCGGCGACCGGCGCGGTCCGGGTGACGAGCGGCCCCGGCTCCGGCGAGGCATAGGTCAGCAATGCCTCCAGCTCCAGGTTCTCGGGGAACGCCAGGCAGTTGTCGAGGTCGGCGACGCTGCGCTCCGGGTCGAGCTCCCACTCCCCCTGGCCGGTCTCGCGCAGCCTCGTCACCACGAAGTGGACGTCGCGGACCAGGAAGCCCGTGATATCCACCAGGGCGCGGCCGTCCGGATCCTCGGCCCCGATCGCGCCGGCCCAGACCACGGAGGTGGCGAACGACTCGCGCACGGCCAGGAGCTCGGCGGGGCTCTGCGACAGCGCCCGGAAGCCCAGGTTCGGCTCCTCGATCAGGAGCCGGCCGCCGACGCGGCGCAGGGTGATCACCGTGGCGGTGCCGAGCTGGCCGCGGTCGAGCCCCACGGGGTTGGAGCCGAGGCCGGTGCGCAGCGTGTCCGCGTAGAGATAGCTCCCGATCTCGTCCGAGCCGGGCTTCGGGGGCGGGATCTCCAGCCAGACGCGGCCGGCCTTGCGGTCGAGGTAGATCGGCAGAAGGCCCTCGCGCCGCTCCAGGGTGGACGCCTTCGCGGCGACGGTGGGGATCTCCTCCACCGCCGCAGGAGCCGGGGCCTTCGCGGGTTTCTTCGGAGGAGCCGCCGCGGCAGGGAGGGCCAGGAGGAGGAGAAGGGTGACAAGTGCTGTCTGTCTCATGCGGTACGGCAGTCTACCACCAGGATTCCGCCTGCCCTGGCACAGCCGGCGTTGCATCGCTGTACAATAAAAACTTCATGGGAATGCATCCCGGGGTCCCTCCTCCGTGAAGGTCGACGCCGGTCTCCTGGCCTTGACGTACCTCCTGGCCCAGGCCGCGTGCGCCGGACTCATCGCCGGCGTGCTGACGGCGTTCCACCGGATCTACCGCCGCCGCTACCTGCAGCACTGGGAGCGGAGCTGGTGGGCGTTCCTCGTCTACCTGGCCGCGGCCACGCTCGGCATCTTCTTCCACCTGCGGTCGCCGGCGCCGCTGCCGGCGCGGATCGGCGTGGCCGCCGCCGCCATGGTCGGCGGCTTCTGGCAGCTCGCCTGGCTGCTCTTCGGGGTGCGCGAGGTGGCGACCGGCCGCCGCATGCTGCGGCGGGCCGAGCGTCGGATCCTGGCCGTCCTGGCCCTGGCCGCGCTGGTCATCGCGCCGCTGTCGTTCGCGCTCGCGCCGGGCCTGCGCATCCAGCTGCGGATCCTGGTGCGCGTGCTCCCGGCCGGAGCGGTCTTCCTGCTCTCGGGGTGGCTGCTGCTGCGCGGCTGGCCGCAGCTCACGGGCCTGGGGCGCAAGATGCTCGGCGCGTCGTTCGTGCTCTACGGCCTGGAGCAGGTCCACTACCTCGTCATCTTCGGCGCCGAGGCGCTGTTCGGCGGCTCCTTCGACTACCCCATTCTCCTCGGCGTGGCGGACGTCGTCCTGCAGACCGCGATGGGCATGGGCATGGTCATCTGGCTCCTCGAAGAGGAGCGCAAGCGGGTGCTGGTGGCCTCGGAGCAGATCGAGCACCTGGCCTACCACGACATGCTGACCGGCCTGCCCAACCGCAGCCTCTTCCTCGACCACGTGCGGGTGGCGCTGGCGCGGGCGGAGCGCGACAGCCAGAGCGCCGCGCTGCTCTTCCTGGACCTCGACCGCTTCAAGTCGGTCAACGACTCGCTCGGGCACAGCTCCGGCGACGAGGTCCTCAAGGTCGTGGCCGAGCGCCTGCGCGGCGCCCTGCGTCAGGGCGACATCGTGGCCCGCCTGTCCGGCGACGAGTTCACGCTGCTCCTGCCCGGCGCCGGCAGCGAGCAGGACCTGGGCCGGGTGGCGGGCAAGCTCCTGGCCGCGCTGCGCCATCCCATCCCGTTCCAGGGCCGGCGGATCGTGATCACCGCGAGCCTCGGCATCAGCTGCTTCCCCGCGGACGGCAGGGACGCCGAGGACCTGCTGCGCAAGGCCGACCTCGCCATGTACCAAGCGAAGCGCAGCGGCCGGGACGGCTTCCGCCTCTACGCGCCGGCCCTGGACGCCTACGCGCGCGAGCGCACCGCGCTGGAGAACGATCTGCGGCGGGCGGTGGAGCGGGGGGAGATGGTGCTCTTCTACCAGCCGATCTTCCGGGTGGCAGATCAAGAGATCGTGGGGGTCGAGACGCTGCTGCGCTGGCAGCATCCGGAGCGCGGTCTGCTGGGCGCGGCGGAGTTCCTCTTCCTGGCCGAGCAGTCGGGGATCAGCCAGGAGCTGGACCTCTGGGTGCTGCGCACGGCCTGCGCGGAGATGGCGGCCTGGACGTCGGAGGGAGCGCGCGTTCGCCTGTCGGTGAACCTCTCGGCCCGGCCCTACTGCCACGCCGACCTCGGCGACCTGGTCGGCCGCGCGCTGGCGGAGTCGGGCCTCGCGCCGGAGGATCTGGAGCTGGAGATCGCGGAGACGCTCGCCATGCAGAACGCCGAGGCGAGCCTGGGCGTGCTGCGCCGGCTCAAGGAGCTGGGTGTGCAGGTCTCGATCGACGATTTCGGCACCGGCTACTCGTCGCTCTCGTACCTGCACGATTTCCCGATCGATTCGCTGAAGATCGACGAGTCCTTCGTGCGCCTGCTGGGCACGGACCAGAGCGGCGCCGGGATCGCGGCCTCGATGATCGCGCTCGCCCGCGGCCTGAACGTGCGGGTCGTGGCCGAGGGGGTCGAGACCGAGGCGCAGCTCGAATCCCTGCGCGGGCTCGGCTGCGACGAGGCCCAGGGCTACCTGCTGAGCCCGCCGCTCCCGGCGGCGGAGTGCCGCCGGGTGGTGCTGGAGACGGCGCAGCCGGTGTTGGTGGGGTGAGGGCGGAACACGGACTTTCACGGACAGACACGGACGAACACGGACTCGAAGAAACACGGAAGGCCGTCCGTGTGTCCGTGTCAGTCCGTGTGGGTCCGTGTCAGTCCGTGTTCTGTTCCCTGCCTACCCCGGAGGCCGGTCCTGCCGCGGGCGCGACTGCAGCATGGGCCGCGGCGCGTTGGGGTTGCCCGGTTCCTTGAAGTACACGGTGAGCACGGCCCGCCGCTCGCGGTCCGCGGAGCGGTTCTCGAACGCGGCGGAGACCGTGGTCTTGCCGGTGCCGTCGCGGAACAGCAGCGGGTCCATGGGCCAGCGGGCGTCGCCCGAGGGGCAGTCCCTGCCCGCCTGGCAGTCGGCGTTGGTGCCGCCCTCCTGGATCTCGTAGCGATAGCCGATGTAGCGCGCGTTCGGCGGCAGCTCGAGCCGCAGCATCTGGCAGCCGGAGGGCAGGCCGGTCACGTCGCGGCGCAGCAGGGCCTCGCGCAACCCGGTTCCGCAACCCGTGGCTCCCGCGGCCGGCGGCGCCACCGCCTCGACCGAGATCGACGACTCCCCCGGCTTGCACTCGGCGCAGGTGCGGTCCTGGGCCGAGCGGCGGAGCGTCGCTCCCGGCGCCGGGGCTGGTGCCGACGCGGCAGGCGGCGGGGTGGCGGGCTGCGGCGCCGGCGCGGGCTCCAGTCTCTGGGGAGGCGCGGCGGGCTGGATCGGAGGAGGCGTCTCCCTCCTTGGCTCCGGCCGCGGTGGTGCTGGCGTGGGAGCGGGGGTGGGAGCTTCGCGCTGCGGGGCGGGAACCGGGGCCGGAGTCGGCGGCGGTGTCACAGGCTGCGGTGCCGGCGCCGGGGCCTCCTGCCGCGGCTCGGGCCGGGGCGCCGGAGGCGGCGGGGTTTTTGGCTCCGGAGTTGGAGCCTCGCGCTCGACGGGAGTTGGAGCCGGGGCCGGCGGCGGCGTCACCACGGGCTGCGGCGCCGGAGCCGGGGCCTCCTCCCGCGGTTTCGGTTGGGGTTGAGGCTGCGGGGCAGGCGGGATCGGAGCCGGGGCCGGCCGCGCGGGCTCGGGCCTGGGGGTGACTGCCGCGGCCTCCTGCCGGGGAGCCGGAGCCGCGCCGCCGCGGGCCTTCGCCAGCTTGACCTCCATCATGGTCACGGCGCCCGGCACGTTGTGCTGGACGGCGTTGATCACCTGCGGCTTGCCGCCCGCCCGCACCAGGATCTCGGCGCGGTAGGTCATGGCTCCCGGACGGCTGACCTCCAGCCGCCAGTGCCCCTCGGCCAGCGACCCGATCACGGCCTTGCCGCGGCTGTCGAGCGGCACCGGGGCCGGCCCGTCCGAGGGCTCCATGTCCAGGTACTCCAGGCGCACCTCGCCGCCCGCGGCGGGCTTGCCGTTGTCCTCGGCCCGCACCTCCAGGGCCGCGGGACCCGTCCAGAGCTGCGCCTGCGCCGCGGCCGCGGACAGCGCAAGGAGAAGAACGAGCAGCAGAGACCTTCCCGTCGAAGCTCGCATCGGACCTGTCCTTTCCGCGAGCCCCCCGGCCCGCCGCCTCATTCTACGCCGCCTTGACTGCAACGCATTGCAACCATAGGATGAAAGGCTCGAATGGCAAGGAAAACCTACCAACTCACCGTCCATCAAATCCCATCCGAGCTCGCCAGTGCGCTGCAAAAGGAGCAGACCCGCTCCGGACGTTCGCTGAACGATCTCATCCTGGAGCTGCTGCGCCGCGGCCTCGAAAACCCGCCCGAGCCGAAGCCCGAAGCGCCGAAGGCCGAGCTCAAGCCGGAGCCTCCCAAGGCGAAAGCGGAGCCGAGGCCGGAGCCGAAGCTCGAGCCCGAGCCCAAACCGGTTCCTGCGCGGCGAGAGCCCGAGGAGGACGAAGAAGATCTCCGCCTCCGCGACTCCCACGAGACGATCGCCATCCCGCAGCACCCCGTCCAGACCATCGACAAGCCGTTCGATTCGCTGGGCCTGAGCCCGCGGATCCTGGCCATCGTCAAGCGCATCGGCTTCGAGCACCCGACGCCGATCCAGGCCGAGGTGATCCCCGTGGCGCTCTCCGGCCGCGACGTGATCGGCCTCGCGCAGACCGGCTCGGGCAAGACCGCGGCCTTCTGCCTGCCGCTCGCCGAGCGCCTCACCCACGGCGGCGGCGTGCGCGGCCTCATCATCTCCCCCACCCGCGAGATCGCCCTCCAGACCGAGGCCTTCCTGAACCTGTTCGGCGAGGACCTCGACACCGTCTGCCTGATCGGCGGCGTCAAGATGGGGCCGCAGATCCGCAAGCTGGGCAAGAAGCCCGACGTGGTCGTGGCCACGCCGGGCCGGCTCCTCGACCACGTCGAGCGCGGCCTGCTGCGGCTCGACAAGGTGCAGGAGCTGGTCCTCGACGAGGCCGACCACATGCTCGACATGGGCTTCATGCCCCAGGTCCAGCGCATCCTCGACGAGCTCCCCCGCACGCGCCAGACCATGATGTTCTCGGCCACCATGCCGCCCCCGATCCAGAAGCTGGCCGAGCGCATCCTCACCGATCCCGTGCGGATCGACATCCTCCCCGAAGGGGGCGCCGCCGAGGGCATCGACCACCGCCTCTACCTCGTGGGTCAGGACGACAAGAAGGCCTGCCTGCTCGCCCTCCTGCACAAGGAGCTGGGGAGCACGCTCGTCTTCATCCGCAGGAAGGTGGACGCCGAGTGGCTGAACCGCGTGCTGGTGCGCGAGGGCCACCCGGTCGAGCGCATCCACTCGGACCTCTCCCAGGGCCAGAGGGTGGAGGCTCTGCGCGGCTTCCGCGAGGGCGCCCACCGCATCCTCGTCGCCACCGACATCGCGGCGCGCGGCATCGACGTGCCCGGCATCCAGCACATCATCAACTTCGACATGCCCGACACCGTGGAGGACTACATCCACCGCGCCGGCCGCACCGCCCGCGGCACCGCCCGCGGCATCGTCTCCACGATCGCGAGCTGGATCGACAAGCCGACGATCAAGGAGATCGAGGAGGCTCTCGGCGAGGAGATCGCCCGCTGCACCGTCCCCGGCGTCGAGCCCTACGTGGAGATCAAGCCGCGGGTGACCATGGGCAAGGGGCGGCGGACGCTCAAGGTGAAGCGTCGGTAGGAGACCTCACCCCCTGTCCCCCTCTCCCATCTCCCTGCCGCCCATCCCCGGGAGAGGGGGAACGCAATACAACCCGTAGAGCGTTGAACGAAGCCTCGAAAGCCTCCTCTACGTCCCCCCTCTCCCGGCGGGGGTGGCCGAAGGCCGGGCGGGAGATGGGAGAGGGGGATAGGGGGTGAGGTTCAGCTCACCGGCAGCGTGATCACCACCTCCAGCCCCCGCGCCGAGCGGTTCCTCGCGGTGATGCTGCCGCCGTGCTCCTCGGCCACCCGGCGGGCGATGGGCAGGCCCAGGCCGGTGCCCGTGTCGTGGGTCGAGAAGTAGGGATCGAAGATCCGCGGCAGGTTCTCGGGCCGCACCCCCGGACCTTCATCCAGCACGGCGATGCGGGCCATGCCTGCGATACCATCCTGTCTTTCCACCCGCACGGTCACCCGGCCGCCGCCGGCGCTCGCCCGGAGCGCGTTTTCGAGCAGGTTCCTCACCGCCCGGCCGAGGAGCTTGGCGTCGAAGCGGGCCGGGATCGGGCCGTTCGTCTCCAGCTCCACGCTCACCCCCTCGGGCGGCGCCGCCCGGTAGCCCTCCACCAGCTCGGCGATCGCCGAGGTCAGGTCCCCGGGCTTGGGATCGATGTGCAGGATGGCGCTGTAGGTCGAGAACTCCGAAGCGATCGTGCGCAGCTCCTCCACCTGGGTCAGGATGTTCACCGTGCAGCGCTCGAACACCCGGTCGAGCTGCTCGGGAGCGCGCTGGTAGACCTCCCGCAGGTGCTCGGTCGAGAGGCGGATCGGGGTCAGAGGGTTCTTGATCTCGTGCGCGATGATGCGCGCCATCTCCGCCCAGGCGAGCAGCCGCTGGCCGCGCAGCACCTCGGTCGCGTCCTCGACGACCAGGAGCGCCGAGGGCTCGCCCGTGCCCGGCACCGGCACCCAGACGAGCGACCACTCGCGCTCCTCTTCCCCGCCGGGATCCGGGAGCCTCACGGTCTCCCGGTGCATCTCGCCCGGACGCTGCACCGCGGCGCGCAGGAAGGCAGCCACGGGCGCGAGCCGCGCCTCCTCCTCGACGCCGCGGTCCAGGCTCTCGCCCACGGACACGCCGAGCAGCTCGGCCGCCACGCGGTTGTGCATCAGCACCCGGCGCTCGCGGTCGAGCGACACCACCCCCGACGTGATGTTCTCGACCATCCGCTCCACCACCTGCTTCTCGCGCACCAGCCGCTCCCGCGCCTCGGCGATGCGCAGCGCCATGTCGTCGACCGCCCGCACCAGCGCCGCGAGCTCGAGCTCGGTCGGCGCCAGGTTGAGCGACGTCGCGCCCGCGGCGATGCGGCGCGTGCCCTCGATCAGCTCCATGAGCGGACGGGTGAAGTTGCGCGCCAGGCGCGTGCCCACCGCGACCAGGAGGAGAAAGAGTCCCACCGTCACCAGGATGCCGTTCTGCCGCAGGTGCGCGAGCTCGCGCGCCGTCTCCTCCTGCTGCGCCAGGAGCGGCATGGAGAGAAACAGGCGCTCCTCCTCGGCCGGCGCGCCGGGCAGCCGCAGCGGCGCGTAGATCTCCAGGTAGTCCGTCGCCCCCACCCGGTTCGTGCGCGCCGAGAGCCCGAAGCCGAGGAGCGCCAGGCGGGAGTAGATCTCGCCCGGGATGCGGTTCGGCAGGAGGCCGGCCGTGAACAGCTCGTGCCGGCTGGAGGCGTAGATGCTGCTCCCCCAGTAGAGGTTCACCTCGTGATGGACGATCTCGGAGAGGTCCATCAGCAGCCGGTCGCCGAGCGCCGTGTCCACTCCGAAACCGGGCTCCAGGCGCAGCAGCCGCTCGCCCAGCACCTGCTGCGCCGACGCGAGAGCCGCCTCGCCCGACACCCGCTGCTGGCGCTCCAGCCGGTCCTCCATGGAGCCGACCAGGACGACGTTCAGAAGCAGCAGCGGCACCAGGATCAGCACTGTGTACACGATGATCAGCCGCTTCGAGTAGGAGCGCACCACCCGGCCCAGCAGGGCGCGGAACGAGGCGCGCGGCAGCGACAGCAGGAGCACCGGCGGCGCCGCCAGCGCCATCAGCATCAGCAGGCTCACGCCGGGGTTCGCGGTCCGCTCCAGCGCCTGGAACGGCGCCAGGAACGGCAGGTAGATCACCTCCCAGACGCCGAGCGTCATGTGGCTGTAGGCGCGGGCCCGGCCGACCGGCGTGTCCACGATCGCCGAGCCCTCGCCGGTGCGCGGACGCAGACGGTCGGAGAGGCGCGGCGTCTCGTCCCAGGGCGAGAGCGACGGCGTGCCGTTCTCGGTGTAGAGCGCGTACACCGCGGGCTCCAGCAGCTCCTGCACCGGGTCCGCGGCGGGACCGCCCTTCAAGAGCCCGGCCTCGACCTCGCCCAGGCGGCGGCGGTCGCGCAGCTCGAACCCGGGCCGCGGCATGAGCCAGAAGCGCACCACGCCCCAGGGCCTGCCCGCCAGCTTGAGCTGCGCCTCGCCGTAGACCGGGCTCTCCTCCCACAGCGGCAGGCTCAGGCCGCGCCAGCGCTCCGGGCTCCAGTCCACCCGGTTTCCCTGGGTGAGCGGCATGCCGAACGCGAAGGACGACACCGGTCCCTCCCGCGGCATCACCACCAGCGCCGACAGCGAGTAGGGACGGGCGAGCGGCGAGCCGCGCCAGAGCGCGTAGGCGAGGTCCTGGCGCTCCAGCCCGGCCGGCGTGCGCGGCACCAGGCTCGCCAGGTCGCGGCGGGTGAAGTGGGCGTTGACCTCCCCGCCCAGAGCGTCCAGCTCCTCCCGCGTCGGCGGCGTGACCTTGTGCAGCAGCTCGGTCTCGGCCCAGCGCCGCAGCGACAGGCGGTACGCCGCCTCCCAGAGCGCCGACGCCGCCAGGATCGCCATCAGCGCCACCGCCGCCATGGCGAGCCCCACCCCCATCCGCCGCGGGTCCGCGTAGACCGCGGCGGCCCCGGCGCCGGCGGCCAGGAGCGGCAGGCCCACGAAGGTGTAGTCGCAGGCGATCGCGCCGAGAAGCAGCAGGCCGGCCGCGGCCCAGCCCCAGAGCTCGCGCGGCGGCGGAGCGTCCGCCCGGCGCCGGCCCGCCGCGTAGAGGAGCCCGAACGCCGCGGCGGCGAACGCCAGGCGCAGGCTGAAGGCTTCCGGTTCGGCCAGAATCGCCGAGCCAAGGTCGATCGGCTCGCGCCCGAGCTGCAGCAGCCAGGCCACGGCGAAGAGGAAGACTGCGGCCGAGGCGCCCAGGAGCCCGATGCGGGCCACGGAGGAGCTCCGCTCCGGCAGCGGGCGCGTCACGCACCAGCCGGCGAGCGCCAGCCCGGCAGCGAGCACGGCCAGCGAGGACCAGGAGAGCCCGGCGGCCATGCCGGCAGCGGCCACGCCCGCGAAGGTCAGGATGGAGAGCCGGATCGGGCTCTCGCTGCGGGCCGGCGGTATCGGCGGCATCGGCTCACCCGGCAGCGACAGGCCCGGGCTGCGCATCACGGCGAGAGCCAGAAGGGCGAACGCGACCGCGCCCCAGACGACCCGGCGCGCCCAGGGAAAGGCGGGCGGCACCCTCTCGAACGCCGGCTCGACGACCAGGTACGGCGGCGATTTCGATGGCACGAGCAGCATGCCGGCGAGCGCCTGGTCCGGGCTTCCGACCACGGACCAGCGCAGCATCCGTCCGCTCGGGAAGGGCAGCCGGTCGGACGGGAAGCTGGCGCCCGCCACGACTCTCCAGGGCCGGCGGGCCTGCCGGTCGGACGGCAGCGGCTCCACCGCGAGCAGGGTGACGGCCGTGAAGCTGGCCTGGAACGCGCGTCCGGCGCGCGGCACCTCGTCGGCCGACGGCTCGTGCAGGAGCCCCTCCCCGGACCAGGCGACCGCGGCGCCGTCGGGATCGAGGAGCAGCAGCGCCCGCCGGCCGCGGCCCTGGTCGGCGCGGTCGGGCACCAGCTCGGCCAGGCGGCGGAACGCGTTCATGCTGGCGTTCTGGCCCTCGGGCGGGCTCCCCAGGGCCTCGGCCGCCGCCCGCGCCTCGCCGCGCAGGCCGTCCCAGAGCTCGGCGTACTCGTCCGCCGCGCCGGCCGCCCACTCGCGGGGCAGCGTGCGCGCCATGCGCCCGCCGCTCCACTCCAGGGCGAGCGCTCCGAGCGCCAGGGCGCAGGCGAGCCCGCCCACCACCTTCTCGCGGCGCGGCGGAGCCATCGCCGTCCAGGCGAGGAACGCCGCCGCGAGGATCAGGCCGGCCCAGAGCGGCGGCAGGAAGAGCGCCCCCAGGGTGAGGGCGAGCAGCGCGAGCCGCAGGTGTGGAGACGTCAGGGCTTCACCCCATGGGCAGGTCTACGCCGTGCCGGCGGCCGAACTCCACGGCCTCGGGATAGCCGGCGTCGGCGTGCCGGGCGATGCCCATGCCCGGATCGCTGGTGAGGACCCGCTCCAGGCGGCGCGCCGCGGCCTCGCTGCCGTCGGCCACGATGACCATGCCGGCATGGAGCGAGTAGCCGATGCCCACGCCGCCGCCGTGGTGGACCGAGATCCAGGTGGCGCCGTTGACCGCGTTGATCAGGGCGTTCAAGATCGGCCAGTCGCCGATCGCGTCGGAGCCGTCGCGCATCGCCTCGGTCTCGCGGTTGGGCGAAGCCACGGAGCCGCAGTCCAGGTGATCGCGGCCGATGACGATGGGCGCCTTGACGCGCCCCGAGGCCACGAGGTCGTTGAACACCTTCCCCGCCCGCGCACGCTCGCCGTAGCCGAGCCAGCAGATGCGCGCGGGCAGCCCCTGGAACGCCACGCGCTCGCGCGCCAGGCGGATCCAGCGCTCCAGCGCCTTGTCTTCCGGGAAGGTCTCCAGGATCGCCTGATCCGTGACCGCGAGGTCCTCCGGGTCGCCCGAGAGCACGGCCCAGCGGAACGGCCCCTTGCCCTCGCAGAACAGCGGCCGGATGAACATGGGCACGAACCCGCCGATCTCGAACGCGCGCTCGACCCCGGCCGCCAGCGCCTGGCCGCGCAGGTTGTTGCCGTAGTCGAACGTGACCGAGCCGCGCTCCTGGAGCACGAGCATGGCGCGGATGTGCGCCGCCATCGAGGCCATGGAGCGCTCGATGTAGGCCGCGGGATCGTCGCGGCGCAGGCGCATGGCCTGCTCGTACGGGATGCCGTGCGGCACGTAGCCCTGGAGCGCGTCGTGCGCCGACGTCTGATCGGTCAGCGCGTCCGGAACGATGCCGGCCGCGGCGAGCCGCTCGAGGAGGTCCACGGCGTTGGCCTCGACCGCGATCGAGATCGCCTCGCGCCGGTCGCGCGCGGCGAGCGCCTGTTCGATCCCCTCGGGGATGCTGGCGGCCACGGTGTCCAGGTAGCGCGTCTGGAGCCGGCGCTCGATGCGGGTGCGGTCCACCTCGGCCACGAGGCAGACGCCCTCGTTCATGGTGACCGCGAGCGGCTGCGCGCCGCCCATGCCGCCCAGGCCGGCGGTGACCGTGAGGCGTCCCGCGAGCGAGCCGCCGAAGTGCTGGCGCGCGCATTCCGCCAGGGTTTCGTAAGTGCCCTGCAGGATGCCCTGCGTCCCGATGTAGATCCACGAGCCCGCGGTCATCTGGCCGTACATGGTGAGCCCGAGCCCTTCCAGCCGCCGGAACTCGTCCGCGGTGGCCCAGTGGGGCACGAGCATGGAGTTCGCGATCAGCACCCTCGGGGCCTCCGCATGCGACTTGAAGACCGCCACCGGCTTGCCCGACTGCACGAGGAGCGTCTCGTCGTCGCCCAGGCGTTTGAGCGTGGCCACGATCGCATCGAAGCACTCCCAGTTGCGCGCCGCCTTGCCCGAGCCGCCATAGACCACCAGCTCGTCCGGCCGCTCGGCGACCTCGGGATCGAGGTTGTTCATGAGCATGCGCAGCGCGGCCTCCTGCTGCCATCCGCGGCAGGAGAGCTGCGTGCCGCGAGGAGCGCGGACCGTGCGAGGGCCGGCAGGCCCGGCGGAGACGGAGGGCGGGGTGGCGGTGGTCATGCCGGGTATTCTACTCCGGCCCCTCACCCCCGGCCCCTCTCCCACCGCACACCCGGACCCCCGGGAGAGGGGCCGGGGGCCCCCTGTCCCCCTCTCCCATCTCCCGCCCAGCCAACCCCGGGAGAGGGGGAACGTAACTGAGCCAACCGTGCCTTGCGGCCGGGCAAAACCGCCCCAGATACGTTCCCCCTCTCCCGGGGTTGGCTGGGCGGGAGATGGGAGAGGGGGACAGGGGGTGAGGTCCCTACTTCGTCAACGCCTGCCACACATCCAGCCGCTGCCACTCCTCCATCTTCCTGCCATCCAGGAAGATGGTCGGCGTGTGGTCGATCCGGAGCTGCCGGCCGAGGTCGGCGTCCTCCCGGATGCGGTCGCGGAAGGCGCGGCTCGCCATCAGCCCGGAGAACCGCGCGGGATCCAGACCGGCCTCCTGCGCGAGCTTCGGCCAGGGGGCCTGGCCGAGACCGTCCTGGTTCGCGAAGAGCCGGTCGTGCATCCTCCAGAACGCGTCGCTGCCGCCGATCGCGCGGGCGGCCTCGGCCGCGTCCGCGGCTTCGCAGGCCTGCTCGTGGACGGTCCGCTGCACGACGGGATTGCACTCCGGCTCCAGCGGGAAGTGCTTGTAGACGATCCGGAGCCGGTCCCCCATCGCGGGCAGGACCTGCTTCTCGAAGAGCTCGGCGAAGCCGCGGCAGGCGGGGCACTGGAAGTCGCTGAACACGACTGCCGTGTGCGGCGCGGACGGGTTGCCTCGCACCGGGTCGTCCGGCCGGATGGGGACGGCGCTCGCGGCCTGGCGCTGCTGGAGGTAGCGCTGGAGGTCCGTGTCCTCGTAGAACGTGCGGGCGTAATCGCTCGCCTCGCGGGCTGTCTTCTGCGCCGCGGAAACCATCAGCCACTGCATGCAGAGAGCAGCCCAGGCGATCATCAGCAGGATACCGGCGAAGCCCAGGCGGCCGGGCGGCCAGTCCTCCTCTCCCCCAGCCTCGCGCCACATCCTCCAGGCGAGGAAGAGCAGCACGAAGTTGATCAGGTGGGTGAGCGTGCACCACCAGCAGATCTCGTGGAGCCCGCCCAGCATGACGCTGAGCAGGAACGCCGAGAAGAGCGCGCCCGCCAGATTGAGCCCGAGAGGGACTGCCTGCCAGCGGCGATTCCGTCCGCGGGGCCTTCCCACCGCCAGGTACCAGAGCGCAAGGGCGCCGAAATAGACGGCGCCATAGGCGGCGGTCGGAATCCCTCCGGGGCCGATCGCCCAGGGGCTCGCGAGCACGTCGGCGCAGCCCCCCTCGTCCGCGTTGCAGGCCAGGCGGAACAGCGCCCAGGGGTCCTTGCCCTGGGTCAGGTGATAGCTCGTGAGCATCAGGCTGATGCCGGTGGCAGCGAGGGCCAGCGCCACCAGAAGGGGCAGGGTCCAACCGCGGATCGGGGTCGTCATGGTGCGATACAATAGAACACACGCTGAGGAGGGGACACATGACCCAGTTGGAGCAGACGCAGTCGGTCGTCCTGGATCCGCCTGCCCCCGCCGGCACCACCCTCTTCCCCACGGTCCTGCGCGTGGCCTGGCTGTCCATCGGCCTGGGGCTCGCGCCCCCTGGTCGGCGTGGTCTCCCGCGCGATCAACGAGGTGATGTTCCCGCTGGGCTGCGCGCTGGTGCTGTATGCCTCGGGGGCGCTGGCGAAGCGCCTGCCCGGGTAAAAGACCCGGAAAGGACCTCAAGGACACCAAGGACAAACCAAGCCCGTCCTTGAGGTCCTTGTGGTCCCTGGTGTCCTTGAGGTCCTTTCTACTTCTTCCACCCGAGCTGCAAATACAGCCAGTTGCCGTCCTGCTCCACCGGGAAGAAGGCCTCGGCCGCGTCGCCTCCCCACCAGTGGCCTCCCCCGATCCCGAGCTCGAAGCCGGATTGGAGCGGCCAGGTGACCTCCACGTCCAGCTCCCGCGCCAGGTCCTTCGACCGGTAGGCGGCCGCGCGGGCCGCGTAGCCGAAGCTCTCCTCCTCGAACGCTCCGGAGCCGCCGTACCAGACGTCCCCCTGCTCGGTCAGGGCGAAGTCGTGGAGCATCGCACGCACCTTGACCTTGGGGCCGATCCCGAAGAGCGACTCCACGTACGCGTCGCGCAGGTTCTGGAACGCCAGGTAGTCCATGGAACCGTAGAACTTGTGGTTCGTGGGCAGGACGTTGAAGAAGGTCTCGTGGTTTCCCGCGCCCGGAGCCGCGCCCGGGCGCGGATCGCCCGATGACTGCTCCCAGGCGAGGTGGAACGCCGGCTTGCCCGGCAGGTTGTCGAAACGGCGGCCGAGATCGATCAGGAATGCCCAGGCCTCCTGATCGACGCTCCCCCAGTCGCCGGTCTGGAGAGCCCCCCAGAGCAGCAGGTCGCTGGCGGCATTGCCCATGAGGAACGAGGCTCCGGAGGTGTTGACGCTCACATCTGCACCGGGCGCGACACGGCGATCATCTTCATATTGAACGGTGAAGAGCCGCACCTCGGTGCCCGGGATCCACTTGCCGTGCCTGCCCGTGACCGTGGCGCCGTAGACGGTGACGTCGCCGATCTCGTCGAAGGCGTCGCCGGAGGTGTCGAAGGCTCCCACGAGCGGCCGGAAGGCGAAGGCGGCCACGTGCGTGCTTCCGGGACCGTAGCCCACGCTCGCGCCGTCGAAGCGGCGGGCCGTGTTCGGCCACTCGAACGTGCCCACCAGGCGATCGCTCAGGCGGCGGCGCTTGACCCCGTCGAGATGGGCGACGCCGGTGGGCACCTCCATGCCGTCGGCGTAGGGCTGGCGGCCGAGCACGAGCTTCAGCCCCTCGGCCTCGTAGGCGGCGTAGAGCTCGGCGAGCGCGATCACCGCGAGGTCCGTGCTGCGGTCGTTGGCCGCGAAGTAGGTGGGGCCGGCGGCAAAGGCGCCGTTCTCGGGGATGTTGAAGACGCCCCCGGCCTGTACGAGGCCGTGCAGCTTCCAGCGCGGCCAGACCAGGTCGAGCCCGGCGCGGAAACGGGCGAGGCCGAGGTCGTACTCGGGATCGACCCCGACGTTTCGCGCCGGGGTGTCGAACCCCTCCCAGCGCAGGCGCAGGTCGAACGAAGGCTTGACCTCGGGCGGAGCCGCGAGCGCCGGGCCGGCCAGCAGCAGGATGGCGGCGAAGATCGTCTTCCGCATCAATTGACCACTGCGTCGCCCGCCATCCGGTCGTCCACCAGCCTCTCCAGCCGGGCGAGCACGTCGTCGAGTTTGCGGACGGTCTCGTGTCCGGACCTCTGCTCCGCGGCCCGGCGCCGCCCCTCCCAGGCTCCGGTCCACAGGTTGCGCTCCTGCTCCAGCACGTCGCGTCTCAGCGTCAGGCCGTGGCGGGAAAAGACCGTCGCGAGCTGGTCGTAGTTCGCGAGCAGATAGCGGCGAGTGGAGTCGTAGGCGTGCTCGCACACGGTGCGGCGGTCGGCGAAGCTGAAGATGTTGGTGAAGAACATCAGGTAGTCGTCCCGCTCCGGCTGGATGAGGACCACGTCCGAGCCTTTGAACTTCTGCTCGTAGGCGGCCATGCCGAGCTCGAGGCGCGAGTGGATCACGGTGCGGAAGGTCTGGGACAGCACGGTGGGCAGGCCGCGGTCGAGGAGGTTGCCCCGCTTCATGATCCCGGCCTGCACCGCGCGCATCGTGTCCACCGGAACGATCGGGTTGATGCAGATCACCAGGTTGGCCCCGGCCTCCAGGGCGACGGAGGCGTGCAGGGTCTTGAGCAGGATGCCATCCACGTAGTAGCGGCCGTCGATCTCCACCGGCGGGTAGAGCCCGGGGAGGGCGCCGCTGGCCTGGGCGGCCTGGGAGATCGGGACATGGTCGAGCCCCGGCTCGCCGAAGCGCACCGCCTGGCCCGAGTCGAGATCGGCCGCCACCACCACCAGGTGCTTGCCCAGGCGGCGGAAGTCGTCCGTCCTCCCCTTCATGTTGTAGATCTTCTCCAGGTACTCGCGGATCGGCTCGTTGTCGAACACCGCCACGGGCAGGGCCTGCGACAGGCGGAACAGCGTGTCGAAGAGGGTCCGCCGGCGGAAGTTGGCCACGTAGTCACGCAGGCCCTCGGCGAGCAGCTTCGGGATCATGCGGCCGCGCTTGCGCAGCTCTCCCACGGCGGGAGTCAGGAAGGTCTCCGGGACGAACGGGTGCTCGCCCGGCTCCTGGGAGACGATGGCGCGGCACATCTGCGCCGTCGTGATGTTGTTGGCGAGGTTGGCGTTGATGAAGGCGCCGGAGCTCACCCCCACGTAGACGTGGAGATTGGTGAAGTCGACGCCTTCGAGAGCTTCGTCGAGGGCGCGGAGGACGCCGATCTCGTAGATGGCGCCCTCCGGGGCCCCGCCGGCCAGAGCCAGCCCGATCCTGGGAGTCGGGTTGTCGGCAGAAGCCGGGCTGACGTTCATGGACATGGACGCTCCTTGGCCTGACCGCTGCTCCTCAGGCAATGACCTTGGTCGTATCGGCGACGGGCTCACCGGCTGGGGAAACGATCGAGCCGGCCGCCGGGGTGACGCGCGGCTTGAGCATCTCGACCTTGGTGTTGAGCTCCTCGACGCGCTGGGTGAGGTTGTGGATCTCGTCGCGGCTGGGCACGCCCATCCGGTGGAGCGCCTTGGTCACGGCGTCGTCGAGCTTGCCGCTCCAGGTCTCCCAGAGCTCGTCGGCGGAGCTCTTCGCCTCCGCGTACTGCTTCCTGGCCTCGTCCCGGCCCTTGGCCTCGTAATCGCGGCCCCGGTCGACGAGGCGGTCGAACATCTTGGTGCCCTCCTCCCCGGCGGCCGCGAGGGCTCCCAGGCCGGCGAGCCAGATGCGGTGGGCGGACTCTTTCAGCTCGTCCTGCAGGTTCTTCGGTGATTCGTTCATGGCTGTTACCTCTTACCTCGTGGTGGTCTTGCGTTGGCGGGGCTTGCGCGTCGGCGCGGAAGCATCGTCCGCCGCTGCGGTTTCCGGGGTGATGACCGTCATCTGGGCGACCTCGCGGGCCGCCGCGTACTCGTCGATCTGCCGGGCCAGGATGTCCAGGCGCGCGGACAGGACCTTGAGGTCGTCCCGCGTGAGGACGCCCATCTTCTTGAGGACCTGCCGGCTCTCGTACTCGACCGTGTCCTGGAACAGCTTGCCCGCTTCGCGCAGGGCGCCGTTGGCGCGGTCGGTGAAGGCGTCGACGGCCTTGCGCTGGCGCTCGTCGAGCGGACGCCCACGCTCGACCAGCCGGTCGAACAGCTTCTGGCTGGCCTTGTCCGCCTCGGCCACGGCACCGATGCCGGCGAGCAGCAGGTTGCGGCCCGCGTTGAGCAGCTCGCGCCCGATGCCGGTGGTGGTGGTTTGAGCTTCGCTCATCGGACTTTCTCCTCCCGCCCCAGGGGGGCGGCGTTCGTGGTTCCCATACTGCTTGCCGAGGGGGCGGCGGTCTGCTCCCTCTCGAGCTCGGCCAGGGACGACTCGAGCTGCTCGAGGCGGGCCCGCAGGCTCGACATCTCCTCGCGCACCCGGCGCACCGGCCCCAGCCGGTCGATGGATGCCTGGACCAGCCGGTCCACGCCGTTCGAGACCTGCTCGAAGCCGGAGCTCACGGCGCGCTCGCCCATGCGGACGAGGTCGTGGAGCAGCTCGCTCGGCAGGAACGACGTGCCGCGCCGTCCCTCGTCGAGGATGATCTGGGCCAGGGTCTGCGAGGTGACGTCGGCGCCGGAGGCGTTGTCGATCACCTTGACCTCCTGCCCCTGCCGGATCCAGCCGGAGATCTCGTCGAGGGAGACGTAGCGGCTCTCCTCCGTGTCGTAGAGCTTGCGGCTTTCATAGCGTTTGATCAGCCGGATCATGGGTGTGTGCCTCCTCAGGGAACGCGACTGCAAAACGACTGCCGCGTTCCGACAGTGAATATACCGCACTGCGGCATAGACGTCAAGAGGGAGTTTGACGCACTGCGGCAAGGCCGCGGACACACGGACGATCACGGACTTGCACGGACGACCACGGACGATGGATGCAGCCATCCTGCCCTGTCCGTGATGGTCCGTGTCAGTCCGTGATCGTCCGTGTCATAATCGGGAGTAGCGCCACTTTCGGAAAAGACGAATGGGACTCCCTGAGAAGAGCACGCCGCCCGAGGCTTACAGCCTCAGCCAAGTGCCGACGGAGCGCGAGCCGGCCCTGCCGCCGGACTGGCCGGCGGAGAGCGCGAGCTTCCGGCCGCCGCCGCACTACGTCGTCCTGGAGGCGCTCGGCAACGGCGGCATGGGCGTGCTCTACAAGGCCGAGGACACCCGGCTGGGCCGCACGGTCGCGCTGAAAGTCCTCCCCCTCCGCTTCACCAACGATCCCGTGGCCAAGGAGCGCTTCCTGCGCGAGGCGCGGACGGCCTCGGCCCTCGACCATCAGAACCTCTGCGCGATCTACGACGTCGGCGAGTCCGAGGATGGCCGGCTTTTCCTCGCCATGCCCTGCTACCAGGGCGAGACGCTGCGCTCGCGCCTGGCGCGCGGCCCGCTCCCTGTGGACGAGGCCCTCGGAATCGCCAAGCAGGTGGCCCGCGGCCTCGCCAAGGCGCACCGCCAGGGCATCGTGCACCGGGACATCAAGCCCGAGAACCTGATGATCACGACCGACGGCGTGGTGAAGATCCTCGACTTCGGCATCGCCAAGCTGTCGGGCGCGTCGGACCTGACCGGCACCGAGCACCGGATCGGCACGCCGTCCTACATGGCGCCCGAGCAGTCGCGGAAAAGCACGGTGGACTCCCGCGCCGACCTCTGGGCGCTCGGGGTCGTGCTCTACGAGATGATCACCGGCCGCCGGCCGTTCGCGGGAGCGAACCCGGTCGCGGTCCTGCAGGCGATCCAGTACGGCGTGCCCGAGCCGCTCTCGCAGCTCCGGCCCGGGGTCCCGGCCCGGCTGGAGAAGGTCGTGGCCCGGCTGCTGATGAAGAACCCGAAGGCCCGCTTCCCCGACGCGGAGAGCGTGCTCGCGGAGCTCGACGGCGAGACCGCCGCGTCCGGCCGCCGCTCACGCAGGCTCTGGCTCGCGGCGGGCCTCGCGGCAGCCGCCGGGATCGGCCTGTTCGTGAACGCGCTGGTCGAGCCGGGCGACGGCTCGTCCGAGGGGATCGTCCGGTTCAGCCCCCGGACGCTGACCTCCCAGAACGGTGGCGAGTGGTACCCGAGCCTCTCTCCGGACGGCGAGCGCTTCGTCTATGCCCGGTGGGACGGCTCGGACTACGACCTCTTCCTCCAGGCCGTGGACCGCGGCGAGCCCGTGAACCTGACCGCGGGCTCGCCGGACGACGACACCCATCCCGCCTTTTCGCCGGACGGCTCGCAGATCGCCTTCCGGTCCGAGCGCAACGGCGGCGGCATCTTCGTGATGGACGCCGATGCCGGCAGGCCGGCGCGCCGGCTCACCGACTTCGGCTACCACCCGGCGTGGTCGCCCAACGGCCGGGAGATCCTCGTCTCGACCGTGGCCGTCACCGACCCGACCCAGCGGGAGCGCGGCAGCCGGATCTGGAGGATCGACGTCGAAACGGGCCGGAAGCGGCTTCTCCTGGACCGCGACGGCGTGCAGCCGAGCTGGTCACTCCATGGCAAGCGGATCGCGTACTGGAGCGTCCTGGCCAAGAACGGGCAGCGGGTGATCTGGACCGTGAGCGCCGACGGCGGGGCTCCGGTCTCGGTGGCCCTGAGCCGCTCCGTCGACTGGAATCCGGTCTGGTCGTCCGACGGCTATCTCTATTTCGTGAGCGACCGGGGCGGCGCCATGGGCCCCTGGCGGATCGCGATCGACGAGGAGACCGGGCTGGCTCTCGGCGAGCCGGAGCCCATCCTGGCTCCCTCGAGCTGGAGCGGGTTCCTGAGCCTCTCGCGCGACGGCCGGCGGCTGGTCTACTCGACCTCGGAGGAGATCTCCTCGGTCGAGCGGTCGCAGCTCGACGCGGACGGCGTGCCCGCTCCTCCGCGGCCCGTCACCGGGGTGGCCACTGGCCTGCTCAACGTCCGGGTGGCCCCCCGGGGCGACCGCATCGTGCTCGCCAGCGCGATCGACGGCAAGCAGGAGGACCTCTTCCTGTCGCGCCTGGACGGCACCGGGGATCTCGTCCCGCTCACTCATGACGAGCACCGGGACCGCTCGCCCAGCTGGCTGCCCGACGGCAGTATCGTGTTCTCGTCGAACCGCGGCGGGCGCTATGCGTTGTGGACGGTCAGACCCGGCGGCACGCCGCGGCCCCTGGACGTGAGCCACGGCGAGCCGCTCTTCAGCCCCCTGCCGTCGCCGGACGGGCGCTGGCTGGCCTGCGCCTCCGGCCTGGCCCAGGCGGCGATCATGGCGCTCGTCGGGAGCGACCGCACCCCCGCGCTCCTCCCACTCGTGGAAGGCACGCCCTTCGTCGCCTCGTCCTGGTCGCCCGACAGCCGGAGCCTCGCCGGCGTCCTGAACGGCAGGCCGGGGATCTTCCTCTACTCGCTGGCAACCCGGCGTTACGAGAGGCTGACGGATTCGGGCTGGCGCCCGGTCTGGAGCCAGGACGGATCGCAGATCCTCTTCCTCGATCGCGGGTGGAAGGTGTTCGCCCTCGACCTCGCCACGCGCGAGAGGCGGGAGGTCCTGGCGCCTCCTCCGGCCTCCGCCTACATCGACATGGACCTCGACGCCGCGCGCGGGCTGCTCTACCTCGTGCGCCAGCAACCCGAGGGAAAGATCATGATGCTGGACCTGGAGTGATAGGCTCCGGCCAGCGCTACAGGACCACAATCAGGAGGGGATGAGGATGGGTCTTCGATTCCGAGATCTCATGACGGATGTGGGCGTCGAGTGCATGGCGGGCCCCGTTCCCCCGGGATGCGGCTGCACCCAGACGGCCAACGCGCCGGCCTGCGGCAAGGGGAGCCAGAACCCGGGCCAGGCTCCCCCCAAGCCGAAGCCCGGCCCCAAGCCGCCCAAGAAAGTCGAGGGGCTGGAGCAGCTCCGGTATCAGCTCCGTTCCCAGCTCACGTCCGGCTGACGTAGCGCTCCCAGCCGGCGAGGCGTTCCTGGACGGTCTTCCCCAGGCTCTCCAGGGACGCCAGGTCGGTGGGCTCCTCCGGCAGCAGCGGAATTTCGATCAGCGGCTGCTCGCGGCCGAGCAGCTTCGTCAGCTCCACGAGCCCCTTCCGGTCGCGCTCCCCCAGCCAGGACAGCAGCTCCCAACCCGTGGGCCGGCACGGGTCTCCGCTTCCGGACGGAACATTTTCCGCGAGGTAGTGCGGGTGCACCCGGTTGACCAGGATCGGGCCGAGGTGGAAGCCCGCCTGCTCCAGTCGCCGGGCGAAGAACAGCGTGTCCGGGATGCGCTCCTCGCCCGGACCCGAGACCAGGACAAAGCGGGTCTTGGGCGACCGCAGGAGCTGCTCGACCGCCTGCGCGCGCTCGCGGAACCCCTCGTAGAGCGGCGCGAACGCCTGGAAGAACTCCGCCATGTCGCGCAGCAGGTCGAGCCCGACCACGTCGTCGAGGAAGCGCTCGGCCTGCCGGCCCAGCGGTCCGAAGCGGCTCGCGGCCTTGAGCCTCCCCTCCTCGTCGAACCAGGGCTTGAGCGCCACCCGGATCGCGCCGCTCTCCAGGAACCCGATGATCCGCGACGGCGCCTCCAGGAAGTCGAGCGCCTGCCGCGTGGGCGGCGTGTCCAGGATCACCTGCGAGTACCGGCCCTCGGCCTCCACCTCGAACAGGCGCTCGACCGCCATGTACTCCAGGATGCCCGAGAGCGTGCCCGAGAGCTGCTGGTAGAAGCGGTTCTCCAGGATGCGGCGCGAAGCCTCCGGCTCCTGGGCATAGCGCTCGATCAGGCGGTCGAACGTCTGGCGCGCGTCGAGCAGGCTCGCGTGGAGCCTGCCCGGCGCATCGAGCGGCACCGGCACCTCGTGCAGCTTCGCCTCCTCCCCGACTCCCAGGGCGTCCTTGAGGCGCAGCGACGGGTCGAACGTCATGACCAGGGTGTCGCGCCCGGCGCGCGCCGAGAGCACGCCCATGGACGCGGCCAGCGTGGTCTTGCCCACGCCGCCCGAGCCCACCACCACCACGAGCGGATGGCGGTCCGAGATCAGCTCCATGCGCCCCTCCCCGGTTCCAGGCAGCTCTGGAGCGCCCTGATCAGGTGCGGCCCGCGGTCCATGGCGAGCAGGGGGAGCTCGACCCGCGGCCCCTCCCAGTGCTCGATCAGGCGCGCCATCTCGTCCTCGTTGAGCTTCCGGCGCCGGCGCCAGAGCGAGACCAGCGCATCATCTTGTCCCTGATCGGAAGGAGCCGGCGGATACAGGCCATTGACGACCAGGGCCTCGGGATCGCGCCGGATGCGCTCGCGCAGCGCCTCGCGCAGCTCGATCGCCTCCTGCACCGGCATCTCCTCGGCCTGGGTGACCACCACGATGCCGCAGCGCTCCGGATCGGAGACGAACCGAGCCAGCTCGCCGCCCATCTCGGCGAACGGTCCGCGGCGGATGACCTCGGCCACCAGGAGTGGCGCGGCGAGCAGGCTCACCCCGTGCCCGGTCGCGGGAGCGTCGAGCACGATCGTGTCGAGCGCAGGCGCGCCCATCGCGCCCAGGCCGTTCAGAAGGCGCCAGGCGTGGCCGAGGATCGCGACCTCCTTCAAGCCCGGGGCCGTGGCCGTGAAGTGCTGGTAGATCGAGCTGTCGAGGACCCGGCGGGTGAGCATCTCCAGCGGCAGGCGCTCGCGGACGATCTCGTCCAGCACCTGGCGCGGTTTTAGATTTTGCACCCAGACCCGCGGCCCGGCCTCCACGATGGCGCCGCCGGACGGCGGCAGCGCGAACATCTGGTGGAGGTTCTCGCGCGGATCGACCTCCACGATGAGAGTGCGGCGGCCGGCCGCGGCGAGCGCCCGGCCCAGGGTGGCCGAGACCGTGGTCTTGCCCACGCCCCCCTTGCCCGTGACCACGACGAGCTGCCGGCGCGCGAGGTTATTGAGGATGCTCATGGTGTGGGTTCCAGGGTTGGTGCCGCGGTGCGGCTAAGTCTATACCACCTCCCTCCCAGGACACCAAGGACCTCAAGGACCTCAAGGACGAAGAATCCTCTTCCGGGTCCTTGTGGTCCTTGGTGTCCTTGCGGTCCTTCTGATACAACCGCACCTACCATGTCCTTCCCAGAAACCCGACTCCGCCGTTTCCGCCGCACGCCGACCCTGCGCCGCCTGGTGCGGGAGACGCGGCTCTCTCCGGACAACCTCGTCCTCCCGCTCTTCGTCTGCCCCGGCGAAGGGGTCGAAAAGCCCGTGGGCTCCATGCCGGGCGTGGCCCAGCAGTCGGTGGACCGCATCGTGGAGACCTGCCGCCAGGCGTTCGCCGAGGGGATCCGCACGGTCCTCCTGTTCGGCATCCCCGAGCACAAGGACGCGGTCGGCAGCTCCGCCTGGTCCTCCGACGGCATCGTGCAGCGCGCCCTGCGCGCGCTCTCGGCGGACGTGCCCGGCCTGGTCAAGATCGCCGACGTCTGCTTCTGCGAGTACACCAGCCACGGCCATTGCGGCGTGCTCAAGGGCGAGACGGTCGACAACGACGCCACGCTGGAGAACCTGGCGAAGCAGTCGGTCTCGCTCGCCGAGGCGGGCGCCGACGTCATCGCGCCGTCGGACATGATGGACGGCCGCGTCGGAGCCATCCGCCAGGCGCTCGACGGCGCCGGCTTCGCCGACACGCCGATCCTCTCCTACGCGGTCAAGTTCGCGAGCGGCTTCTACGGCCCGTTCCGCGAGGCCGCCGAGTCCGCGCCGTCGTTCGGCGACCGGCGGTCCTACCAGATGGACCCCGCGAACGGCCGCGAGGCGATGCGGGAAGCCGAGCTCGACGTCGAGGAGGGGGCCGACATGCTGATGGTCAAGCCGGCCCTCCCCTACCTCGACATCCTCGTGCAGCTCCGCTACCGCTTCGACCTGCCGCTCGCCGCCTACCACGTGAGCGGCGAGTACTCGATGATCAAGGCCGCGGCCGAGCGCGGCTGGATCGACTACAACCGGGTCCTGATGGAGTCGCTCGTGGCCATCCGCCGGGCCGGGGCCGACCTGATCCTCACCTACGGCGCCCGCGACGCCGCCCGGCTGCTCGCCGAGGGGTGGGTGGAGTGAAGCCCCTCACCCCCTGGCCCCCTCTCCCATCCCCTCCCTTCCTCCGGGAGAGGGGGAACGCATGCATAGCTCTCTGGCTTGATCCAGCCACTTCCGCCCCAGCCACGTCCCCCCTCTCCCGGGGGCTGGGTGTGCGATGGGAGAGGGGGATAGGGGGTGAGGGGTCATGAGCCTCCTCGAGCGCGCCGAGCGCATCCTCCCCGGCGGGGTGAATTCCCCGGTGCGGGCCTTCCGCGGCGTCGGGGGCGACCCGGTGTTCGTGCGCTCCGCCCAGGGCGCGTACCTGGAGGGCGAGGACGGCCGGCGCTACATCGACTACATCGGCGGCTACGGTCCGCACATCCTCGGGCACCGGCACCCGTCGGTCATCGCCGCCATCCAGAAGGCCCTGGGCCGCGGCACCGCGTTCGGGGCTCCGACCCTGCCGGAGGTGGAGCTGGCCGAGACGATCGCCTCCGCCCTCCCCTCGGTCGAAATGGTCCGGCTGGTGAGCTCCGGCACCGAGGCCACCATGTCGGCCCTGCGCCTGGCGCGCGCGGCCACGGGACGCAGCCCGTTCGTCAAGTTCGAGGGGTGCTATCACGGCCACGCCGACCCGTTCCTGGTCGCCGCCGGCTCGGGCGCGGCCACGATCGGCGTCCCCTCCTCTCCGGGAGTGCCCGCGGCCGTCACCTCCGACACCCTGATCGCCCCCTACAACGACCTCGCCGCGGTCGAGAAGCTCTTTGCCGAAAGCCCGGGGATTGCAGCCATCATCGTCGAGCCGATCGCGGGCAACATGAGCCTGGTGCCGCCCGCGCCCGGGTTCCTGCAGGGGCTGCGGAGCCTCTGCGACCGCCACGGCTCGATCCTCATCTTCGACGAGGTCATGACCGGCTTCCGCGTGGCCTGGGGAGGCGCCCAGAACCTGTTCGACATGACGCCGGACCTCACCACCCTGGGCAAGGTCATCGGCGGCGGGCTTCCTCTCGCCGCCTATGCCGGCAGGCGGGACCTGATGAAGATGATCGCGCCCGCCGGACCCGTCTACCAGGCCGGGACGCTCTCCGGCAATCCGCTGGCCGTGGCCGCCGGCCAGGCCGCGCTCGCCGAGCTGTCGGTGGACGTGGACTGCCCTTATGAGCTGCTGGATCGGATCGGCGCGCGGCTGCAGTCCGGCATCGAAGAGGCGGCCCGCCGGCATGGCATCCCGGTGCGCGTCCAGCGCCAGGGCTCCATGCTCGGGCTCTTCTTCACGGACCGTCCCGTGACGAACCTGGAGGACGTCAACCGCACGGACCGTCAGCGTTTCACGCGGGTGTTCCACCGGCTCCTCGGGCAGGGAGTCCATCTCCCTCCGTCGGCCTACGAGGCGCTGTTCCTCTCGACCGCCCACGGCGACGCCGAGATCGATGCCACGGTCGAAGCGTTCGACAGGGCGCTCGCCCAGGAATCCGCTTGAGCCCTGGCGCGGCTTGGGTATAATGCCGCTGCCAATTGACCAGAGGCCATAGGAGGGGCCCCGGTATGACCCACATCATCTGCGAACCCTGCGTCGGCGTGAAGGATACGGCCTGCGTCGACGTGTGCCCGGTGGATTGCATCTACGGCAAGGATGAGGACTGGGAGATGCTGTACATCCACCCCGAGGAGTGCATCGACTGCGGCCTGTGCATCGACGCCTGCCCCGTGGAAGCGATCTACCCGCTCGAAGAGACCCCGGACAAGTGGAAGGCGTACATCGCCAAGAACTACGAGCACTTCGGCCTCACCCCTCCGTGAGCTGACGGCGCGTCCCTTCTTCGGCCCCAAAGGCGCGGCTCTGCCGCGCCTTTGTCGTTTCAGCGCCAATCGCCGGTGAGCTGGAACGCCGCCCAGTGGAACGGGTGGGACTCCCGCACCTGCTCGATCTGCGCCGCCCGCAGCGCCTCGTCCTTGGTCATGCCGCCGCGCAGGTGCCCGTAGAAGCTCTTCATGAAGCGGGCGGTCGACACGTCCGCGACGCTCCAGAGCGACGCCAGCACCGAGCGCGCGCCCGCGTACTGGAACGCGCGGGTGAGCCCCACGAGGCCCTCGCCTCCCATCTCCCGCCCCAGCGCCGTGTCGCACGCCGAGAGCGTCACCAGGTCGGCGTCGAGGCGCACGCTCTCGAAGATCTCCCACGCCTGGAGCAGTCCGTTGTCCCGGCCCTCGGCCTTCGGCTCGGGCAGCGTCAGGGCCAGGGCAGAATTGAGCGGGAAGCGCTCGTCGAGCAGGCCGTGGCAGGCGAAGTGGACGAGGCGCGCCTCCGGCCCGAGCGACTTGGCCCTCTCCTCGGTCGCGTCGGAGCCCAGGTACACCTCGGCCCCCGGGTACAGGTCGGCGATGGCCTTGATCTCCTGGCCGCTCGAAGGGAGAGGAACGAGCTCCAGCCCGCGACGGACCGCCTCCCGGACCTCGGGATCCGCGGGAGCGTCGCCGGACAGAGGCCGGTAGACGGGATCGCCGAACGCGGCCAGGCGCTCCTGCCCCGTGTCGCCGGCAGGGCCTGAAGGCCGCCGCGACCGCGCCAGCTCGGCGTACACGGTGGCGGAGAGCACGTTGTGGATCGGCTTCCACTCGATGAGATACCGGTCGCCGCGCCGGAGAGCCGCGAAGGCCAGGGTGTGGAGGGAGCCGTCCGGGGAGACGAGGAGGCGCCGGGCGCCGGCGATCCGCGCCTCGGCGGGGCGGACCAGGAGGTCGTAGAGCCGCCCCGCCCGCGCCTCCAGCTCCGCGAGGTCGGAGCCCGGGTCCTTGAGCAGCAGCCGGAAGCTCTCCACCTCGTCGCGCAGGCCCCTGGCGCCGAGCGCCACCGGGAAGACCGAGAGGCCCGAGCCGTCGACCGCGAAGAGCCAGCTTCTCTCCTCCCCCACCGCGTATTCGAGGAGCACGGTCCCGGGATCGAGGGCGGCCCGGACGCCGGCCAGGTCGAGCGGCTCGGGGTCCTGGAGCGCGGCGGAGCGCGGCGACTCGCGGCGGATCCGCTCGAGGATCTCCTCCTGACGGTCCCGCAGGTCGCGCAGCTCGCCGGCGAGGCGCTCGATCTCGGCGTCGTCCCGGCCCGGCCGCAGAGGATCGAGCTGCGCCTGGACGCGGTCGTACTCGGCGTTGACCCGCCTGCGTTGGGCGGCGAGCTCCGGCGGCAGGTCGAGCGGGCGGATGTCGCGCTCCGCGAGCAGGGCGAGGAAGGAGCGTGCCCGGCCCCGCTCCAGGACATGGAACGCCTCGTCGGAACGGCCGGCCTCGATCAGCCCCTCCAGGCAGGCGTTGTAGTACTCGCCGAGGGTCGCCTCGAAAGACGCCTTCGCTTCCGGAGTGCCGCCGATCCGGGTGCGCTGGCCGTCGAGGACGTCGATGGCGCGGCAGAGGTCGCGCGTCCCCTCCCCGATCCGGTTGGCCCGGCGCTCGGCGAGGCCGAGGGCATGGAGGGTGGCGGCCTCCTCGGTGCTCCCCGGGACGAGCCGGCTCTGGAGATCGAGAGCCCGGCGGTAGAGGCCGAGGGCCTCCTCCATGCGCCCGCGCCGGCCGGCGATCTGGCCCAGGCCGCGCAGCACGACGGAGAGCCGCACGGCCTCCGGCGCCTCCCTCTCGTAGTAGGCCAGGGCCCGGCGCAACAGGTCCTCCGCGGCGGCGAGGTCGCCGCCGCTCTCCAGCTCGAGACGGGCGAGGTCCTCCAGCCCCTCGGCGGCAGAGGCGCTGGCCGGATCGCGCCTCTCCTCGATCTCCTGGGCGCGCCGCAGGTGCTCCCGGGCGGCGGTGAAATCGCCCTTGCGCAGGGCCAGCCCTCCCAGGCCCCTCAGGCTGGTGGCCAGCTCCCCGGGGTCGGGAGAGGGCTTGCTCTCCTGGATCGCCAGGGCGCGGCGGTAGTGGGCCTCGGCCGCCTCCAGGTCGCCGCGCTGCAGGGCGACCGCGCCCAGGCTGTCCAGGGTCGACCAGGTCTCCCACGGGCTCCCTCCCCTGCGTTCCTGGAAGTCCAGGATGCGGTGGAGCAGGTCGTCGGCGGTAGCCAGGTCGCCGCGCTGAATCGCGACGATCCAGAGGTTGTGCAGGCAGCCTGCCATGAAGCCGCCTTCCGGTTCGATCCTTTCGAAGATGGCGAGCGCCCGGCGTTGCCAGAGCTCCGCGGCCTCCAGGTCGCCGCGTTGCTCGGCGACGTTGCCGAGATTGAGGAAGATCTTGGCATGGCCGATGCCCTCCGGGGCCAGCCGGCGCTGGAGCTCCTCGGCGCGCGTGAAATACTCCTCCGCGGCGATGAGATCGCCGCGCCAGCGGGCCAGGACGCCCAGCCTGTTGAGGCCGGTCGCAATCTCGATGGTCCCGGGCGCCAGCTCCTCCTGGATCGCGAACGCCTGCTTCACGAGCTCCTCGCCGGCCGCCAGATCCCCTCTCTTGGCCATCGTGTGTCCGAGCCTGGCGACCGTGTTCGCGATGGCCAGACTCTTCGGCGCGAGTTTCTGTTCGATCGCCAGGGCCTTCTGGAAACGGTCGAGCGCCGCGTCCCGCGCGCCGCGGACGTTGAACGTCTCTGCCCAGGCGCGGAGGACGTACGCCGCCGCCGCGGGATCGGGCGCCCGCTCCAGGGTGTCGACCGCCTCCTGCCAGGCGGCGTCGGCCTCGGGCCACTGCTCGGCCTCGGAGAGAGTCCGGGCCCGCTGATGGAAGAACCAGGCGGCGAGCCGGCCGTCGTCCAAGCGCCGTGCCGCATCCGCCGGCCGCACCCAGATCCCCCAATCCCCCTCGCGCAAGATCCACGTCCGCGCCTCGCTCCCCCGCCTCCCGTGCAGCGTGACCCCCTGCCGCGGGGCCACCTCCATCTCGAGCGGCACCAGGTCATAGGGAGAGCGGATCCTCCCCTCGTCCTCCTTGGAGGACCACGAAAGCAGGACATCCCCGGGCTGCAAGCCCGCCGCTGCTCCCGGCACATACGAGGCCGCGACCTCGACGACGATGCCGGCCTCCTCCGCTACCTGCGCGGGAGCGCCGGCGGCGGACCTGGGAGCCTTGGCCGGAACGCAGGACGGCAGGACGGCAAAGAGGCCCAGAAGAGGCAAGAGCCTCGGGAAAATGCACTTCGCGAACGCCATGAAGAAAGGATACGCGCTGCGCCCCGATGGGGCAATGGCATAAAGCTACGTGCCCGGCGGAATCTCGACGTCGATGAATTCGGCGCCGCTGAGCTCGAACTCCAGGTCGGTGCGCAGCGGCTGGGGCTTGTCCAGGAACTCTTTCTCGTAGGTTTCGAAGAACTTGTTCCTTTTCGCCTTGGTCGAGATCCAGATGCCTTTCGGGTCCTTCTTCTTCTTCTTGAATTCAGCGCCGTAGTTTCTCGTGTTGCTCACCCGGCGGGCGAGATCGACTAGCACCGCGCATTCGGGAATCGGGTTGTAGAACTCCCGTTCGGTGGAGACGATGGCCTGCGCCGTCGGCTTCTTGCCGGGCTTGGGAACCGGCAGGAGCGTATCGAGCATCCGGTAGATGCTCGCGGCGCCAAGGCCTGCCGAGCTCTTCGGCTGGAGCTCGGCGGCCGGCGGCGTGGCATTGATGCTTCCGTGGTGGCCGATCTTCAGGAAGTCGACCGGATCCTTGAGGTGGGTCTTGCGGTGCCTCTCCCACATCACGTTCCAACTGCCGTTGTCCTTGCCCTCCTTGAACTCGCGCTCCCACTCGGCGTCGCCGACGAACAGCAGCCGCCGTTTCTTCCATTCGATCAGGAGCACGACGCTCATGTTGTTCTGGATGGTGGTGTCCTTGGCGGCGAACGCGAGGCCGTTGGAAAGCATGCCGGATTGCAACAGCCGAAAGTCGCCGGCGCTGATGTTCTTCGGAGCGGGGCCTGGCGATCCTTCTTCCCGCGGCTTGGCGGAGCCCCTGGCGGAAGAGCTGACAGCCTGAAGGCCCTTGAGGCTGGTGTCGATCTCTTCGCCGAGGTAGAAGTGGTCGATGTCCTGTTCGGGAGCGAGAACGCGGATCGTTGCATCCTTGAGGTCGAGGCCGAGCTGCTTGGGCGTCATTCCGGCGTGGACGAACTTCGGCTTGATCTTGTTGGCTTTCGGCAACGCCGTCATCAGGAGGTCGTCGGCCGCGTCGTTGCTGACGCCGTAGGCGGAAGCCAGGATCTCGACCTGCGGGCTCAAGGCCCTGCCGCTGTCCGTGAGCCGGCGCATCTGCTCACTGGCGAAGGCGTGGAGCCTGTGCGCCTTCGGCGCCTGCTGCGGGTGCTTGGGATCCATCACCGCGCTGAGCCAGATGTTCCTGACCTGGATGTTCTTGAACAGCTCCTTGTCGAATCCCTTGATGTGGTCTTCGTGCCGGTGCGTGGCGACGATCAGATCGAGACGCTTCTTGCCCTTCCCGTCTCCGGCAGGCAGCATCGTGGCCTCGAGATGCCTGATGGCTTTCCCGAGCAGCTCCGTGTCCCCCTTCTTGCCGCAGTCGATGAGGATGTGGAATCCGTCCTTCCCCTGCGGGATGCGGACGTAGATGCAGTCGCCGCAGCCGACGCGGTAAGCCCGAATCAGGAGATGATTTCCCATGGCCGTGCTCCCAGATCTTCTTCGTCGTGAGACAGATGCAGGTGGGGCGACAGGCGGAACCGGACCTGATCGTCCTCCCCTTCCGCGATCAACGGGGGAACCGCCGCGCCCAGAAGCCCCTTCGCGGAGCCGATCACGGCTCCGACCCGTCCGGCGGCGATCTGGCCGGCCAGATTGTCGAGCAGCTCCGTCCTGCGCGCGGTTCCTTCGGCGACCGCGGACTCCCAACGCTCGGCGACGGCGCCGCGCCGGACCCGCTTGCCCCCGTAAGGGAGGGAGCCGGGCTTCATCGCCCAGGCGAGGACGTTCCCGTTGTCGTTGAACACGAGAGTTCCGCCACAGAGCATGGAGGTCCAGCGTCCGTCGAACTGGCCGAACCGCTTGCCCTCGAGGAGGACGTCTTCCCGCCAGACGTATTCGAGGATGATCTGCCGGGGCAGTCTGGCCCGCTCACGACCGCACTTGTTGGCGTCGTAGAGATCGGCGATGAAGAAATCCTGGCTGGCGGGGATGAGGAGCTCCTGGCGGTTGTCGTCCAGGAAGCGATACGCGGCGGCGCGCGACCGTGAAATACCGCCGACGTCGGGGTTGACGCTGAGATCGAGGCGTTCGTAGAGATACTTCGGCTCCGTCAGTCGCTGCTCGTCCTCCTTGGAGAGGATCTCCCGGTCGCGGAAGACCTTGATCAGCATG
>Ga0068862_100000598_pt1 | contig 37556 bp, 32 predicted proteins | sample KBSSwiS52_FD_66598 | JGI IMG/M metagenome (GOLD analysis project Ga0068862, IMG submission 66598) | Switchgrass rhizosphere microbial communities from Kellogg Biological Station, Michigan, USA - KBS Switchgrass S5-2 | ecosystem: Host-associated > Plants > Roots > Rhizosphere > Soil ... | reverse complement strand
TATCAGCACGTCTCCGACCACGGCATCGCGATCGAGACGTATCGTCGCGAGTTCGGTGCTGCGCCGTTGCCCGATGCCGTTGCGGATACGATCGGCCGCTTCGTTGCTCTGCTCGCAGCGGCGTACCACTCGCAACCGATTTCACCGATCCCGGGCGCTGGGGAGCTTCTGGCTTCGCTCCCGAGTCATGGGTGGGCGATTGCAATGGCGACTGGTGCGTGGCGCCGAGCGGCGCACTTCAAGCTCACGGCGGCCGGACTCCGCGATGACGCGATCCCGTTGGCGACCTCGGAAGATGGCCCGGCTCGCACGGATATCGTCAAAGCGGCCGTGGCACGTGCCGAACGCCACTACGACGCCACGTTCGACCGTATCGTCTCGGTGGGCGACGGCGTGTGGGACGTGGATGCCGCCCGAACACTCTCGCTCCCGTTTGTGGGAGTCGCGGCTGGTGCGCGCGCCGAGCGCCTTCGTGCCGCGGGGGCGGCGAGTGTGCTGCCCGATCTCTCGAGCGGCGTCACCGTATTGGCGACGCTCGAGATGGCGACGATTCCCTCGGCACCACCGGACCGGTGAGAGCGCATGCACGTCATTGACCTTCGCGCCACGGCCGGCGCGCCGATCGCGGAGTTCGGAAGCATTGGCGCATCGGCGGCGCACCTGGCGTCGGGCGGCGGTGACGCGCATGTGTATGTCGTCCAGATCGGCGCCGGGGGAGTCATCGGTCCCCATGACGCTGGATTCGATCAGCTCTTCGTGCCCGTGTCCGGCGAGGGATGGGCCGCCGGCGACGACGGCGTGCGTCACTCGATCGGCGTCGGCCAGGCGGCGCTGATCACCCGTGGCGAACGTCACGAGAAGGGAAGCGAGACCGGACTCATCGCGCTCATGGTGCAGGTCGAGCATCTTCCAGCGTTAGGCGTCCAGCGATCGACGAGCAGGACGTGACTGCCGGCCCGGTTCACTGCACGACCTTGGGCTGCTCCGGCTGCTTCACCATCTTCTTCGCCTCGTCCACCGCGACCCAGCGAGGCGAGGTGGGTTGCGGGGCCGACGTGTCCCAAGGCGCGGCGCATTTGCGTCCGTTGGATAATCTTGCACGCTGTTGCAAGCTTTTCCGTACGTCGCCGGGTCACCGGCGCCGTAACATCGTTTCCCGCCGTAGGTTTCCTCCTGATGGGTTATTCGATGCCGCGGATCGCCACCATTTGAAATGGCGTTAGCCTGCTACAGGCATTCATGACCGGTCGGATTCTGTTCCTCGCCACCTCGCTCGCGCTGCTCGGCGGCTGCGGCCCGCGCGACGCTACAATCACGCACGGGGCAGATGGCGCGCCCGAATGGAGCCGACACTTGGCGTCAGCCGTGCCCGTCGGCATTACCGCCGACTCGGCGCGCGCCATCATGACGCGCAACGGATTCACGTGTCGCAGCGGCTCAGACACCGTGGCTCACCTGTGGTGCGAGAAACAATCGGGCGGTCGCGTAGCTATCGTTCGCCGCCGCTGGCAGGCCGCGTTGAGTCTTGACGAGCGGCAACGAGTCGTCGCAGTCCGCGGGTCCACCGGTCTGATCGGGCCCTAGCCGGTGGAGATCGCGGCGCCAGCAGGCGAACGTGCGTTGGAGCCGACGAGCGCCCGCGAGCATCCGGTTGCTCGCCAGCATCCAGTATCCTGCATGTCGCCATCGCGAGCCCGTTGAGCACAGCGCTCGCAGCTCAACTTCATGCGTTAGGTGCCGACATGCAGCGTCGACCTGACAAGATCCTGTGGAGGTTGAGATGTCGCGTGACGCCGCCGCAGCCGGGCCAGACGTTCACGCCGTCGCCGAAGCCCTCCGCGCCGCGGTCAATGCCGGTGACGTTACGGCCATTCTCGCGTGCTGGGCGCCGGATGGAGTATTACAACCGCCACATCATCCGGCGGTCCAGGGCCACGCGGCCATCGCGGAGTACTTCCGCAACGTCTTTGCAGCGCGTCGCCTGACATTCACCTTCACCGCTTCAACAGTCACCGTTCTCGGTGACGTAGCCCTGGAGAGGTTGAGCTACAGCGCAATCGCCGCATCGCTCGTGGGCCGCGAAAGGATCGAAGACGTTGGCAAGGGACTGCATGTCTATAGCCGACAGCTGGACGGAAGCTGGAAGCTCACGCAAGACATCTGGAACAGTGATCTGCCTCCGACTCGCTCGAACGCTGATTAGGCCTCTCACCCACGGTACCTACCGAACGCTGAAACTGACAAAGGGGCTATTGATGATGCTCGCTTCGCGAGCATTCTTACATGATCCCTTTGCAGCGTAGCTCGGGCGTTAGACAGCGCTGGAAGCTGGAGTCGGCACGGCCAGCGTCGGAGGCTCAAGCCCGAAGGAGGGCGCATGGTATCGCGACGGGACTTCCTGGGGATAGCGGCTGCGGGTACCGCTGCGTTGCGTCACCGGCTTACGGCAACGTTAGGCACTGGCTCACAGCCACGCGGGACGCCGGTCAACTTCCCTGTGCCGGCGGGAGCCTGTGACTGCCACGTCCACGTGTTTGGCGACGCGAAGCGCTTCCCATTTTCGCCGGATCGACCGTACACCCCTCCGCCCGCTCCAGTCGACGAGCTGCGGAAAATGCAGGGCACCCTCCACATGACCCGCGTCGTGGTGGTGACTCCCGCAGTTTACGGCACCAACAACGAATGCACCCTGGATGCGATCCAGCAGCTGGGACCCCAGGCGCGAGGTGTCGCCCTCATCGACCCACGGACGACGCCGCGGCAGCTCGACCAGCTGGGGCGCGGCGGGATCCGCGGCATCAGACTGAATTTCGAGACGCTGGGCGTCACCGATCCAACGGCTGCAGCCGAACAATTCCGGCTGGTATCGACGCAGATCAGCGGACGGGGATGGCACATCCAGGTCAACACGCGCCTGTCGATTGTCGAAGCACTGCACGACCAAATCTTGAGCCGGCCCCTGACGGTGGTCTTCGACCATTTCGCGCAGGCGCCGGCAGCGCTTGGAACTGACCAGCCCGGGTTTGCCGCGTTAGTGCAGTTGCTCGCGTCAGGCCGGGCCTATGTGAAGATCTCCGCGGCCTATCGTATATCGACGAAGGCACCGGAGTACGCCGACGTCGCGCCCCTTGCTCGCGCACTTATTGCCGCCAACCCGGAGCGGGTCCTCTGGGGAAGCGACTGGCCCCATCCGGACGCGGCCCGACAGCAAGGACGCACTGCCGTCGACGTGCGGCCGCCCTTGCCGGTCGACGACGGCCGCATGTTGAACCAGCTCGCGGTCTGGGCGCCCGACTCGTTGGTTCGCCGTACTATCCTCGTTGAGAACCCCGCACGACTCTACGGATTCTGATCTGCACACGTCCCTGACGCGTGTGACGGATGCCGCGCGGCGCCAACGGTAAAGCGCGCGTTCGCAGACACACCTGGCCTCCGCGCGCGCGCTGTCTAACGTGACGCTCAAGCCGACGACGTGACCGTACAGATAACACCGTTCGCTGGCCCTTGGCGGATTGTCGAAATGGAGCTTTGGGATCGCGACTATCTCGATCTCGAAGGCCTGGCGCACATCACGTTCGACAATGATCGGCTGGGTTCGTTCCAATTCGGAGCAGTACGCGGTTGGATCGACTACCGGGTTTCAACCGACGGCGCCTCCCTGAGAGTTGATTTCTCGTGGGAGGGGACCAATGATGCAGATCCGAGTTGTGGTCGCGGCTGGGCGGCTATCGCAGACGACAAATTGGTCGGCAGGCTGTACTTCCATAGCGGAGATGATGGACCGCGCAACGGTGGAAGCCCCCGCCGACGTGCTCGCGCGGTTGACTGCAGCCATGAACCGCCAGGACCTCGCCGCGTTCGTCGCGTGCTTCGACCCCGAGTACGAGAGCGAGCAGCCGGCCCACCCGGACCGGCTGTTCCGAGGCCGGGCGCAGGTCGAGCGGAACTGGGCCGCGATGTTCGCCGGGGTGCCCGAGTTCCGCGCGGAGGTGGTGCGCAGCGCCGTCGCGGCCGACACCGTGTGGGTGGAGTGGCGGTGGACCGGGAGCCGCGGCGACGGGACGCGCTTGGACGCTCGCGGCGCGTGTATCTTCGGCGTCCGAGCCGGGCGCCTGAGGTGGGGGCGGCTGTACATGGAGGACGTGGAGAGCGGGGCCGGCATCGAGGCCGCGGTCGCCTCGCTGGCCGGCGGGCCGGCGCCGGCGCCGGAGCGCCGGGACGTGCCGCCGAGCGCCACCTAACGACTCGTTGTAGCTGATGAAGCCGCGCGTCGCGCGGGCCGCATGCAAAGCTCCAGCGCCGCGGCTTCGCAGCTGAACTCGGCGTTCGGCGGCGCCCCCACGAGGAGCTCCGACATTGCATCGGAGGCTCGCATGACCACTGTTGCCGCGAAACGGTGGGGTGGACAGATCACTTCGACGTTATGGGCGACCGCAGCCTGTCACACCGGAACGGTCCATCTCGTCCCAATTCCGGTTCATGACCGGAGCGACCATGAAGCGACTCGTGATTCTGGGCGGCGGCTTCGCCGGAGTGTGGGCGGCCCGCGCCGCGGCCGCGGAACGGCGGCGCCGCGGCGCGAGCGACATACTCGAGATCGTGCTCGTCAGCCGGGATCCGTGGCTGACGATCAGACCGCGCTTGTACGAGCGCGCGCTGGAGGGGATGCGCGTGCCGCTCGACGAGGTGCTCGCGCCCATCGGCGTCAAGCGAATCCAGGGAGACGTGCGGCGCATCGACACGTGGGCGCACACGGTGTCCATGGGCGACGCGGGGCGGATGCTGTTCTACGACCGCCTCCTGCTCGCGCCGGGGAGCGCGGTTCACCGTCCCTCGATTCCCGGCATCGAGCAGACGTTCACCGTGGACACGTACGAGGACGCCGTCGCACTGCACGCGCGTCTCGACACGCTGCGGCGTGGCCAAGCGTCCCACGAGAGCACCGTCGCGGTGATCGGCGCGGGGTTCACGGGCATCGAGGTGGCGACGATGCTGGCCACACGCGTGCGGACGATTCTCGTCGGTGACGCGCCGCACGTCGCGCCGGATCTCGGGCGCGACGCCCGCGCGCACGTCGTGGACGCGCTCGCGCGCCTTCGCGTCGAAACGCGAACTGGAGTCGCCGTGCGGGCCGTGGACCGTGACGGAATCATGCTCGCAAGCGGCGAACGCGTCTCCGCGGATGCGGTAGTGTGGACCGGCGGGTTTCGCGCGAGCCCGCTCGCAGCGCAGCTCGCGGTTCCGCTGGACGCCGCAGGCCGAGTTGAGGTCGATCGGTTTCTGCGCGTGCGGGGCGTGGCGGGCGTGTACGCCGCGGGTGACGTCGCGCACGCGATCGCCGACGAGCAGGGACATGTGACGCCGATGTCATGTCAGTGCGCCATCCCAATGGGAGAAGCCGCAGGCACTAACGCGGCCGCGGACCTCCTGGGCGCGCCGCTCGCCGAGTTCCGGTATTTGGATTACGTGACCTGCCTGGACCTGGGGGCGGCCGGCGCGCTCTTTATGGAAGGATGGGACCGGCAAGTGCGCCTCACCGGCTTTTGGGGCTCGGTGCTCAAGGAGTCGATCAATCAGCGGCTGATCTATCCGCCGTCGAGGAGTGACACCCATGGAGCGCCGCTCGCGCGCTCGGCGGCGTGAGAGCATGTTTGCCCGAATGAGCGAGTCCGTCGACCACGTTGCTGCGTTCGGCGAGCATCGACCGCTGCTGTTCTCGATCGCGTATCGCATGCTGGGGAGTGTTGCGGACGCCGAGGACGTCTTGCAGGACGCGTATCTGAAGTGGGAGCGGGCGGGCGAGGCCGATGTACGGTCGCCGCGCGACTACCTGGCGACGACGGTCACGCGATTGGCGGTCGATCATCTTCGCTCGGCGCGCGTGAGGCGCGAGGTGTACGTCGGCCCATGGTTGCCGGAGCCGCTCGTCGGAGTGGACGCGCGCGATCCGCTGGCCGCCGTGACCCTGGCGGAGTCACTCTCGACCGCGTTCCTCGTTCTGCTGGAGCGGCTGACACCGACGCAACGCGCAGCGTATTTGCTGCGCGAGGTCTTTGGGTACGAGTATGCCGACATTGCCCGGATTCTGGAGGGGACGGAAGCCAACGCCCGACAACTCGTGCAGCGCGCCAAGCGCCACATCGCGGAAGGCCGTCCACGGTTCGAGCCGGCGTCGGGCCGGGCCGCTGAGCTGACGCGGAGTTTTCTCGACGCGTGCCGCACGGGTGAGGCGGACGCGCTCGTGGAGATGCTGGCCGATGATGCGGTGGCTTGGGCGGATGGCGGCGGCAAGTTCTCGGCGGCGCGCCGTCCCATCAACGGAATCGATCGGGTCGCGCGCTTCGTCAAAAGCGTGGTCGCGAAGTGGCGCGCGTCGGGCAGCGTTGCCGTCGAGCCGGTGAATGGCGGTGTCGGACTGCTCTTCCGCTCTAACGGCCGGTTGCGGGCCGTCCTCACCGTCGGGATGGATTCTGAATCGCGACGCGTCAACAGGGTATTCATCCAGCTGAATCCGGAAAAGCTCGAATGCAAATGACGTCACGACGACCTCCGCGTTTCCCGCGGTGTGCGCCGGCCAGGCGAATCGCGCCGTTGGCTCTTGTGGCTGTGGCGGCTTCCTGTTCGGCCGCCGATTCGCTCGATCCCTCGGACACGTGGACCGGGTTCGATCAGCCAGTCGTCTACGACGCGCGCGCGACGGGTCTGATTCGGCTCTCCGCTCGCCACATTCTTGGCGACCAGCGTCTGGATCTCATCATGGTTGCGCGCGGGGACCTCACGGTGAAGGTGCTCCCGGGCACGGCCGCCGGAAGATTCGGGACCGTGGTGAGCCTCCCTATCGGAAGCGACACGCGCGACGCTGTGGTCGGCGACGTCAACGGGGACGGAATCGCCGACCTCATTGCGACCGGTCATTTCGACAACGCGTTCTTCGTGCGTCGAGGACTGGGGGGCGGCGAGTTTGCGCCGCAGGTCGCATATGCGCTCCGCAATCACGGTCATCTCCTCGTGGTCGCGAATCTCAACGACGATGGGTTCGACGACATCGTCGCGGTGCACCACGGCTCCGGGCAGCCGATCTATGCAACCGCGTACCTCGGCGCCGCGAATGGCGCGATGCGTGTGGCGTGGGAGTTCGGAAGCGACTACTTCACGGCAAAAGGCGTCGTCGCAGGCGACTTCAACGACGACGGCAAGACGGATATCGCGATCGCGGCCGCTGATAATCGTGCGTCGGTGCTCGTCTTCCGCGGCCTCGGCACGGGAGCGTTCGAGGCGCCGACGATACTGCCCTCGCTGGCGTCGGATCCCGGATCGAGCGACGGGACGGTTGCCGTCGCGACGGCCGACCTGAATCGCGATGGGCGCGACGATCTGACGGTTGCACGCTGGGACGTGGCCAACGCGCTCGTCGTGCGACTGGCCACGCCCGCCGGGTTTTCGGACCCGGTGCTGATCCCACTGCCGGCCCCGATCGACGTCGGCCTGGGCGACGTGAATGGCGACGGGAATGTCGATGCCGTTGCGGCGAACCTCGAGCACGGAACCGTGTCGATCCTACTCGGCAAGGGGAACGGGACCTTTGCGCCCGCCATGACGGTGACCATCGGTACGCAGCCGGCGTGGCTGACGGTCGCGGACTTCGACGATGACGGACTCGCTGACGTCGCGGTGGCGGATCAGGACGATCACAAGATCCGGGTGCTTCGCAGCCGCCGGGGCTGAAACCGCAGGCGGCGGGCTCCTACTTCCAGATCCGGTTGCCGAGATCGAACGCGAGGTGCAACGTAGGCGTGGTGCTCCCCGTTAGGCTGGACATTCCTCGCTCCCGGAGGCTAGGCAGATGACCATGATGCGGCCTTTGCAGCTCATGTTGCTCGCCCTCGGCTTCATCACATCAGCCGCGACCGCGCAGGCTCCTGCGGACCTTCGCGCCGCGATGGGGGCACGCGATTCCGCCATCGCACGAGTGGATGCGGCGGCGTGGGACCGACTCACGGCAAGCACATTCACCGTGGTTCAAGAAGACGGCGTCATGATGACGAAGGCCGAGCGCCTGACACAATTCAAGGCGCAGAAGCCTACGCCGTTTGAGCCCCGCACTCGGGAACGCGTCGTTCGATACGGTGAGGCGTACGTCGCGCGCTATCTGAGCGGAGGAGCATGGCTCCTCGAGCTCTGGGTTCGTGAGGATGGCCACTGGAAGGCTGCTGCCGTCCAGGTAACGACGGCGAAGCAATAGCCACTAAGTAGGTAGCCAAAAGTCTTGCAACAAATGGGCGGTCTGCGACAGACTCGCAGCATGCCCAGACCTTCGATTGTCTCTGATGCGTTTAGTCGCGGGGATCGGCGGCGGCTGGTGCGAGCACTTCGAACGACGACGGGCGCACGCGTCTACCGGCGGGTGGCGGCCGTCCTGGCCATCGCGGAAGGCCGACTTGACGGAAGTGGCCTGCGTGGACGTGCCGTCGGGCGAGAAGCGACCGGAGTTCGGCTGCTTCAACGTCGGCGTGGCAACCGGACTTCATTTCAGTCAGGCATCCGTCTACTGGCATCTGCGCGCGTTTCCAAGCAGGAAGGCGGCGGAGGCGGCCAAGAGTGCAACCGGAATCGTGGTCGAGGAAGACGGGCGAGTGTGGCTCTCCGAATTTGGGCCGCGAAACACCGCTCCGCGGGGAGGTGAAGCGATCGCCGTCGTCGGACCTCTGCAGCTTCCCGCAGCAAAGAGCTACGCTGCGGTTCTCTCGTACGCTGTCATGCGGCCCGGCGACAATTCAAGGGTGCATACACACGCGGGCCCCGAAGGGTGGTACGTGCTGACGGGAGAACAGTGTCTGGAGACTCCGGCTGGCGCTGACCGGGCTCGCGCCGGAGGAACGATGACGGTGCGATCGAATACCCCAATGGAACTGAACGTGACTGGTCAAACACTCCGGCGGGCGTTCGCCCTGGTCATCCATGATTCGGCTCAGGAGAGGGGCACGCCCTCTGACTGGAAACCGTCCGGAGCCTGTGGTCAGTAGCGACCGCACCCCGCCCTCTATCGGGCGCTCGCAGGTCAACTATAGGCGTTAGGCGGCGACATGATCCAGCGTACCGATGGCCACAGACGATTCAGCGCAACGGTCAGAACTCCGTTCCGCGTCGCGCACGTGCTTCACAGCCGGCTGTTCCCAAGCGGCGCCGTCGTAGTCGTCGCGGCCGCGTGCTTCGCGCCGCCCGCGCCGCCGCAACTGGCACCGCCAGGCTTGGTCGAGATACGCGCTGGGCGGTCCGCCCCCGCCAGCGCCCTCCGCCCCGCGCCCACGCGGCGGTCGGTCCGCATCGGCTTCCCGCCCACGCAGCCGCTCCGCCCGTGGGTCGCGCCGGCGGTCGTCATCGAGGGGCGCGTTTGGTGCCCGCGTCACAACGCGGCGGGCGGTGCGTCACTCGCCGTCGACCTCCCCGAACTCCAGCCTGAGGCGGTCGTGCGAGTCGAGGTGCTCGGAGGCCCCGAAGCGCGGAGATACGCCGCCCGATGCACTCCCCCCGCCGACAGTGTCGTCCGGGTTGTGACGCGCCGGCCCCCCGTCAGGTAGCCGGCCCGTGGCCACCGCGCGGCCATTACGACCCGCCGCCTAACACGCGTCCGACGACGCGCTAGCAGATTTGCGTAGGCATTTGGAGTCGCGAGCGCTGCGCTCGTGAGGTGAGGAATTAAAGGGGGCTCACGACCGAGACGATGAGATTCCTCGCCTGCGCCGCTTCGCGGCTACGCTCGGAATGACACGACGAACACGTCGTTGTTCCCCATGCGGTTGCTCGTGAAGGCGATCCACCGCCCGTTCGGAGAGAACCGCGGCGAGATGTCGCGCGCGACATTTGTTGTAAGCCGCCGCGGGTTCGACCCGTCGGGTCCGGCCAGCCAGCTGTCGTCCTGGTAGGTGAACGCGATGGTCCCATCGTTCGCGACGTGCGGAAAGCGAGCGAACTTGATCTGGGGCGGGCTGTAAAGGAGCGACGGAGCGCGTATTATGTCCGGACCAACTACAGATACGATTGTGCCACTCGAGCCTCGACGCTGAGGGATGCCGAACATGATTTTGCACTGGTTTGCGCCGCCCGAGCCGGCGCGCGGCGAACTCCGCGAGCACGCACGTGCTCTCTGGCTGGTGACGTGGCCCTTCTTCGCTGTCGTCGCGGCGGTGCTCGCCGCCGCCGTGCTCGTCGAGCCACACACGCTTGCCCGGCGAGCCACGACCGTGATCGCGGTGGGCACCCTCATCACCATTCTCCATGCGATCAATCGCCGCGGCCGGCCGATGCTGGCGAGCTGGATGCTCGTCATCGGTCTGTCCGTGATCGTCACGCAACGAGCGTGGGTTACCGGAGGGATTCACGCTCCGGTGGCCGTGTTCTATGCACTCTTCATCGTCATGGCGGCAGCGCTGCTCGGCGCGCGGGGCGGAGTCGTCACCGCGGTGGTCTGTTTGCTCGGCGCGATCGTGCTCACCATCGGCGAGGCTCTGGGCTTGCTGACCCCGCGTCCGGGGGCAGGGCCGACACTCGGCGCATTCGTGTTCGTCATGCTGGCCATCGGCCTCGCGCTCGTGCTTCAGACGCTAATGACGTTCCGGCGTCGGGAAGGACCTGGCGTCGACGCATTTCAAATGTTCGTGCACGACATGAGATCGCCGCTTCACGTCCTGCTCGCTCACCTCGAGCTCCTGCGGCAGGGTATGCACGGAGAGAACGCCGAGCACGTAGCCGGAGCCATCAGCGGGGCGAAGGCGCTGAATCGCATGACCAACAGTCTCCTCGACATCAGCAGGCTGGAGGCGGGCAGCATGCCGGTGCGTATCGTCGGGACCGACCTGGCCGCATTGGCGGGCTCCGTGGTGACGTCCATCCGGATCCTGCAGCCGGCGCGCGACATCGGCGTCGAGGCCCTCGGCGACACGGCGTGTGACTGCGACCACGAGCTCATGAGCCGTGTCCTCGAGAACCTGGTGAGCAACGCGATGAAGCACACGATGGTCGAGGGCCGGGTGCGCGTCGTCATCCGAGGTCTTGCCGACCGAGTTCGCGTCGCCGTTCACGATGAAGGGCCCGGTGTGCCACCGGAGAACCGTGCCCGCATGTTCGAGCCCTTCAGCGCACACGGGCTCCGAAGCGCGAATGGTTACGAATCCACCGGGCTCGGTCTCGTGTTCTGTCGTCTCGCGGTCGAAGCGCAGGGAGGGGCGATCTGTGTCGAGGACGGCCATCCGCACGGGAGCGTCTTCGTCGTCGAGTTGCGCCGCTGACCCACAGTCCGGAGATTCGTGCATCGCGCCTGGCGGGGTGAGGCGCACTCATTCGAGGAGGCTCGGTGAAGCGCGTGATCCGGTGGCTCCTGTTCGCGTTAGGGGGCGTCGTAGCCCTGGCCGCGCTGGTGGTCGGCGTGGTGTACGGACTGAGCGGGCGGAAACTGAGCGCGAAGCACGAGGTGGCGGCGGAGCCCGCGCTCGTGATCCCGAGCGACAGCGCGTCGATCGCTCGCGGCGCGCATCGCGCCAACGCTGTGCCGTGCGGCCAGTGCCACGGCGTGGACTTCGGCGGCAAAGTGTTTGCGGACGCCGGACCGTTCGCACTCCTCGTCGGCCCGAACCTCACGCGTGGCCGAGGCGGCAGGAACCCGCCGCTCACCGATGCGGAGTGGGAGCGCGCCATCCGCCACGGGGTCAGGCGCGACAGCACGGGGCTGCTCATCATGCCGAGCGAGATGTTTCACGCAATCTCCGACGCGGAAATGGCGCCGATGATTGCGTACCTGAAGCAGCTGCCTCCAGTCGATCGCGAGGTGCCGCCGACGAAGCTCCGCATCATCGGGCGCATGGTGCTCGGCGTCGGGCAGCTGAAGACCGGCGCTGACGCGTCGCCGCGCACACCGCATGTCGCGTCGGTCGATACGACGCCGGGCGTGGACTATGGGCGGTATCTCGTGGGGATCTCCGGCTGCGCGGGGTGCCATGGCCCGTCCTACTCCGGCGGCCCCGGTGTGGGCGGTAGCCCGCCGACGCCCAACCTCACGCCGACGGGCATCGGGCACTATACGGAGGATGACTTCAAGCGTGCCCTGCGGACGGGTGACCGGCCGCGTGGCGGCGGGAAGTTGAGCGAGGAGATGCCGTGGAAGTTCTACGGGAAGATGACGGATGCCGAGCTGCAGTCGGTGTGGGCGTTCCTGAAGACGGTGCCGCCGAAGCAGTTCGGGGAGCAGTGAGTGCGTAGCCAACCACCCAACCTCCATTGCCCATGCGGATCGCGTTGAACGTCGTCGGTGCCCTGTGTCTGTTGATGGGGTGCGTCTGGTTCCTGCAGGGCATCAACGTCCTCCCGGGGAGCTTCATGACCGGTCAGACCAAGTGGGCCGTCTATGGCGGCCTGCTCGCCGCCATAGGCGTGGGTGTGCTGTTCGCGGCCAACCGTCGCCGAGTCTAGCTATTCCTGCCGTCATCGCTCCACGCATCACAGGAGTCGCGACGTGAAAAAGATCCAGGTACAGGGGCTTCACCACATCACCATCGTCGGGTCGACGAAGCAGAGCGCGATCGATTTCTGGTCAGGCCTGCTCGGCATGCCGTTCATCCTCGAGCAGCCGAACCTCGGGAAGCCCGATGAGAACCATCTCTACTTCGACCCTGGCGACGGACGCCTGCTCACGGTGTTCACGAACGAGTCGAGGGATGACGCGCGCCGGCCGGCGCCGCGTGACATCGGGTGCGTGGAGCACCTGGCGTTCAACGTCTCGCGAGCCACGTTCACGCAGGTGCCGGCGCGGCTGAGCGAACGCGGCGTCGAGTTCATCCAGCGTGATCGCGGCTTCATGGACTCGATCTACCTGCAGGACGCGAATGGCCTCAAGATCGAGCTGGCGTGCTACAAGTTCGAGACGCCGGAAGGCTTTCGCGATGCCGATGTGCTGATGACGGCGCAGCGACTCCGGGTCGAACGCGGCGATCATCACATCACGGAAGAGCACCTCGCCGACGCCATCGAGTCGCTGTTGCTCACCCGGGATCGCCTGTAGCGACGCGACCAGTTCTGGGAGTCGGTCAGACAACAGCCAACGGCTGACAGGATGGCAGGATGGAACAGGATGACCGTGACGCGCCGGCCGAGCGTCGCGCGTGTTCAACCCGCACGCGTCCTGCCGTCCTTCTCATCCTGCCCATCCTGCCCATCCTGTCCGTGCTGTTCGACTCGCGTTTCAAGGAGTTAGAGATTCCTCATTTGCCCGCTGTGTGTCCGTAGTCGCGCCTCGAAGGACGTGGTCGTGACGGATCCACGTTGGTCAGCGAGCTCCGGGGCCCCGCAGCACGCGACCCGGTTTCGCGCCCGTGTGCTTCCCGTCCCGAACCACCAGCGCGCCGTTCACGAACACGTGCCTGACGCCCGTCGAGAGCTGATGCGGCTGCTCGAACGTCGAATGATCGGCGATCGCGTTAGGGTCGAACACCGCGACGTCCGCGAAGAAGCCCTCGCGCAAGAGACCACGATCCGGAATCGACAGCCGAGTCGCCACCGCCGACGTCGCCTTCCGCACCGCGTCCTCGAGCGGCAGGACCTTCTCGTCCCGGGAATAGTGCCCCAGGATCTTCGGGAACGTCCCGTAGGCGCGCGGATGCGTGAGTGAGCGCGCACTGTCGGGATCCACGCCGCCCGCATCCGTCCCGAACTTCATCCACGGCTGCGCGAGGTTCAGCTTCACGTTGTCCTCGCTCATCAGGAAGTACACCGTGCCGATGCGCTGACGCTCCGCGATGAGGAGATCCATCGCCGCCTCGTCCCACGGCTTGTTCATCATCGTCGCGATCTCGCTCAGGCGCTTGCCGGCGTACTGCGCGTTCTCGGGCTTCATGATTCCCAGCACGAGTACACCCTGCGGCCCCGCGAGCTGACAGAGATTCTCCCACTCCGTGTGCGGGTTCTGCATCTCCGCCTTGATCTTCGCCCGCGTCTCGGGGTTCTGCAGGTTCGCGATCAGTTTGCCGTCCTCCGATGCCCACGGCGGCGTGCATGCGGACAGCCCCGTCCCGCCTGCGACGTACGGGTACATGTTCGCCTGCACATCCACGCCCGCGCGACGCGCGGAGTCGATCTTCGCGATCGCCTGCGGACCCTTGGGCCAGTTGTTCGTGCCCGCCGCCTTGAGGTGATAGATCTCGACGGGCACGCCACCCTTCGAGCCGATCGTGATGGCTTCGTCAATCGCCTCGAGGAGCTGATCGGCCTCCGAGCGCATGTGCGTGATGTAGATGCCACCGAACGGCGACATCGCCTTCGCCATCTCCGTCAGCTCCTCGGTGCTCGCGTAGTTCCCGGGCGGGTAGATCAGCGCCGAGCCGATGCCGAACGCGCCATCCTCCAACGCCCTCCGTACGACGGCGCGCATCGTGTCGAGCTCCGCAGGGCTCGGCTTGCCGATGGCCTGGCCCTTCGCGTACACGCGCACGGTCGCCGCGCCGATGAACGAGCCGACGTTAGGCGACGTGCCGCGCGCCTGCATCGAGTCGAGCCAGGCCCTGAACCCGTGCGGCCCGGGATACGCGCCCGTGCCCTGTGGGCCACCGGTCGCGAACTGGCCGCCCGCGGCGGTCTTCTCGTTCGTGGGCGCCGGTGTCCCTCCCTCGCCGAGGATCTCGGTGGTGATCCCCTGGGTCACCTTGCTCACCGAGCGGCTGTCGCCCATGAAGTTCGTGCCGCTCTGGATGTCGATGAACCCCGGCGAGACGACGAGGCCACGCACGTCGATGCGCTGTTTCGCGGGGAAGCGACGCAGCGAGCCGGCCGCGCCGACCCGTGCGATGCGGTCGCCCGTGATGCCGACGTCGCCGAGGAACCAGGCGGCGCCGGTGCCGTCGATGACGCGGCCGTTCTCGAGCACGACGTCGAATCCCGCCTGGGGAGTCGGCGCTGTGGTGGATGGCCGACGGCCGCAGGCGGCGGCGAGGACGAGAAGGCTCAGGACAATGGCGCGACGAGTCATCGGTATGGTGAGTGGGAAGTTCTGAAGCTTATCTGCGTGGCCGAGAGCCTGTCGAGGTTCGCGCGAATTACGCGGAATCGAAGACTCCGCCGGCCGTCGCCACGCTCGCCGTCGAGATAATGGACGCGGGGCGGCGTCAGGGCTCTTGCTCGCCGGCCGGCGTTCTGTCCATGATCGCTCGAACGAGCTCGCGGGCCTCGCGCGTGGCCTGACGTCCGCCCGGTAGCCCCACCCACGCCGCAAGGTAGATCAACCCGAACACGAGCGCGTCCACGGTGAGCGCGAGGATATCGGCGTTAGGCGTCGTCACCGATGCGCGCACGGGCATCCACACACCGGCGGCGACCGCGGTGGCGACGCACGGACGCCAGATGGCACGGATGAACTCTCGCCCCGTGAGCAGCGAGGTCCGAAGGCAATAGACGATGCCGGGTATCGCGAGCGCCGCCACGGCCACCGCAAATGCCCACGTCACGCTCACAGCACCATGACTCGCCGCGGCGAGCACCGCCGCGACCGTCACTCCGGTGCTCACCATACTCCACACGAGCTGCTGCCTCGTGTGCCCCTCTGCGGTGTAGAGCCATCCCGTCAGGCGTCCGACGCTGTCGACGAGAGCCGCGCCGCACATGATGCGGACCATGGGTACGGCGCCCAGCCACCGTTCGCCGAGCAGAACGCGCACGACGAGCTCGGCCTCGATGCCGACGAAGGCGATGGCCGGCAGTGGGGCTGCGAGAAACGCCGTGAACCCGCGACGGCAATACTCGCGAAATCGCTGCGAGTCATGGCGTGCGCGACTGAGCGATGCGACGACGACATCGGTGATGGACAGAAAGAGCTCCTGGAGCGGATACCACGACCACCGTCGGGCGCTGTCGTACAGTCCGAGCACCGCCGCGCCCGACGCGTACCCGACGACGATCCGATCGATCTGGCGCCCGAGCCAGTACACGGCTCGCGATCCCCCGAAGTTGGCGCCGTACCGCACGAGGCGATCGATGACCGGATCCGGCTCGTCCCGTTGACGCGGGGCGTCGGGACGCCAGCGCCCGGCGACGAACGCGCCGACGCACCGCAGCGCATTCCAGGTCAGGACTTGCAGGACCAGCGCGACGGTCCGCCAACCTAACGACGCGGCGCCAATGGCGGCGGCGACGCCGGCGACCATCGCGCCGACCTCGATGAGCGTCAGCGCGCCGAAGCGCAGCTGCCGCTTGAGAAGCGCCTCGGGGAACGTACCGAGTGCGTGGAACGCGAGCGCGAGCGTCCAGAGGAGCGCCACCGCGGTGACGCGCGGCTCCCGGTAGAGTCGCGCCAGCAGGGGCGCCGAGAGCGCCATGGCGCCGAGGAGCACGACGTTGAACCGCTGCGCGATCCAGAACAGCCGACTCACCTGCGGCGCGCTCAGCCGGGCTTCGTGCATCACGGCGACGTGAAGACCCGCGTTGAGCGTCATGTCGACGACGAGCGCGACGGGGAGCACCATGGCCAGCACGCCGAAGTCGGACGGTGTGAGCAGCCGCGCCAGGATCGCGACCGAGACGAGGCTGACGATGCCCTGAAGCACTCGACCGGCTGCGACGACAACGCCGGACTGTGCGGCGCGTGTGCCGAGCCCTGTCGCCAACCGGCTATCCGCCCTTTGGCGTCGTGCCATGCTTGAACGGGCAGCGACGATAGAAGCGCTCCTGGACGTCCTCGTAGACCTCGAACACTGCCCGGGCCGTGGAGTGCGCCATGTGCTCGTCGAACCCGCCAGGCGTGAGCGTCTCGTGCAGCGCTGGAGGCTCCGTGCCGAGCATCGCGCGATACAACGGGATGATCGGGTCCGCCACGTGGGACTTCCGCAGCTCGTGCGCGATGTCGAGCGCGCTGTCGGACCCCGACAGCGAGACCGTCGGCTGACCCTCGATGTTGCTGACTCCGAGATGCGTCTTCGGAAGCTGGATGTGATTGTCGCGCCACGTGCGCACGTGCTGATGCAGGATCACGAGCTGCTGAAGGATCGAGCTCAGGAGCTCGGCGTCGCGACTCTCGTTGCTCGAGCGACTCAGGATCCCGACCGCGCGCGCGTGCACCACGCCGTCGTCACTCGCGGCATCGGCGTCCCAGTCGGTGAGCCGCAGCTTGAACGCCCTGACGAGCAGCGGATACGTCTGGTTGAACAGCGTCTTCCGCAACACCATCGACGACGTGCCGCGCACCATCCCGAGATTCGGTCGCACCGCGCTGTACCCATGCGGGGTCAGCGTCCGCATCATGACCTTGATGCTGTCGTCGGCGACGGAAAGCAGGCGGTTGCCGCACACGAGCCCGCGCAGCACCGAACCCAGCTCCGCCGGCGGCGCCGTCAACAACCGCTCGACGGCCTCGCAGACCTGGGCATTCACGACGCTGGCGACGACTTCCGTCACCTGGTGGATAACCCGGAACGGCAGCAGGTCGGTCTCGGCGTCCATTTCCATCGCCGTTGCCATCAGCACGATCTCGTCGCTGCACACGAGGCGGGCGTAGAACGCCGGGTCGTCTTCGCCGGGCGCCCTGAACACACCGGGGACCTGCACGTGCGCGAGCATCGACGACCACACGCGCTCGTCACCCGTGTTCACGAACTCGTGGAAGAAGACATTGCGCTTCGGGTCGTCGATGTCCTTGTCGAAGACATCGCGATCGTCTTCCTTCCACGCTGTGCTCAACCACTCGCGCAGGCGCGTTGCCGCCGCGTCGTGGGTCTGAAAGATCCGCGAGCTCCGGATGTCGAGCGGCGAGCCCGCCACTCCACCGGGATTCATCTCGACCACGAGCAGCGACAGCTTGTAGAGCAGCTGCTGGAATCCGCTCCGCCACCGAGCGTTCGAGAGCGCGTCGCTGATCCGACCCTCCTGCAGGTTGCTCAGCATCCGCCCCGACAGCACGCCGATCGTGTACAGACAGATCTCGGCGCTCCGGAAGAGCGCCAGGATGGCGTTGGCGGAGTGGCTCCGTTCCGGCGACGCGGCGTTCATCACGTCGAGGTGCTGCAGGCCGTGCAGGTACGAATACGTGGTGATGGGCGCCGTCGCGTTGGGCGCCGTATTCCACTTGAGCGTGCTCAGTTGCCGCGCGATCTCCTCGTCGCCGATCCCATGCGCGTTCAGCTTCTTTCGCGTCTCTGCGTCGGTCACGCGCTCGGTGTGCTGCACGCGGGCGAGCTGGCTCGCGCGGTCGATCAGCTTGCGAACTTCCATCCCGTCGGCGGGATCAACTCGTTCCGGCACGTTCTCTCATCCTTTCCGCGCGGCTCTCGGGCTCGGCGGTCAAATGGTGCAGGTGCAGTGGCAGAATCTTGGCCGATGCGGTCTGATACGGCTCTCGTCGCACCAGCTTGAGCGTCTCACCCTGACGCCAGTGCTCCGTCATCGCGCTTCCGCCGGGGTAGTGTCGGAGCGTCTCGAGCACGCACTGAACGACGGCGCTCTCATCGAGGGCGCCTAACGCTGGGTGCGCCACCACGAGAATCCGCGTGATGCCGTCCTCTTCGGCCTCGACGAGCTGGTAGTCGGTCGGTGCGCCGCCGAATGCCTTCGGCAACACCTCCTCGATGAGCCGGAGCAACTCCGTCCCGAGGAACGTCACCCCTTCGCTCGTGAGCTTTTCGTAGCTGCGGATCTGGCACAGGTGCGTCGTGAACCCGAGCTGGCCCATGGGGCAGCTGCAGCTCCGCGTCGTCAGCCTCGCGTAATCACCGCTCTCGACGTTGATCAGCAGCTTCGGCGAGCTCGGAAGCAGCGTCGTGTAGATCAGCGCGTCCACCGTCGCGGCGCCGACCTGCTTCGGCCGGAGCAGCGCCGCCACCTTGTCCGTGAGCAGATGCACGTCGTCGAGGGCGTCCGGTGCGGCGCACGGTGCCCCGACGAAACTCATCTCGGTGATCGAGTAGAAGCAGATCGAGCGACAGCCCACCTCCGCGATGAGCTGTGCCTTGGCGTCCGTGAGCGGCTCGCCGCCGAGGCGGAACAGCGTCCCCGAGATGTCGAACCCGTGCTCCTTCGCATACGCGCAGACCCGCACCGCCGAGCTCACCATCGTGTCCAGCACGGCCGGCGTCCCGAAGCGCGACATCCGGGCCAACCATTCGGCCACCGCTTCGGGCGCGTTCGTCGGGACGTGCTGCGGGGACGGGAACTGCCTGCCTAACGCCCTACCCTGCGCGACGGTCGTCCGTGTGAAGATCGCGAACTTCCAGTGCCCGTCGCCGAGCACGACGGGGGTCTGCGTGAACCACCGGTCGAGCGGCTTGCCGAGCTTCTCGAGGCGAAGCATCCACTTCACCCCCGTGACGACGGGCGGCACCGGGCGCCAGACGGCGTACGGCCGCCACCAGAGACTGAAGCCGTCGAGATACTGCAGGACGTACGCGGCTTCGTGCTCGAGCAGCGCGAGGTCGATGTTGGCGCGCGTGCGCGGCCCACGGGAACCGCTGCTCATTGCCTGGTAATGGCGCGTCATGAGCGGATTGTCGAACGCGGCCGCGGTGGCCGGCACCGAGAGTCCCCTGCGCTCGATGGGGCGACGGCCCTTGACCTCGTCGAGCGTGATGGACACCCCGGCGTCGTACAGTCTGCCTAACGCAGCATCGAGTCCATCGGCTCTCACCAGCGCCTGCACGTCCCCGAGCTCGGCACCCGCCAGGCGGAACAACGGGAGGTACGGGCTGGCGGCATTGCCGAAGACGCCTCGCTCCAGGATTCGCAGGAAGTTCTCTTCGCGATTCGCGAGGGCGTGTGCCAGGCGCTGATGCGCCTCGGCCGCCGACATGCGATGTCGCAGGTAGCCGGGGAGCGCCGTCGTGAAGCGCGCGAACGTCGAGAGCTCGGAGAATGCGGTCGACATGTCGGCCGGCTACGCTGACAGGTCAGCGGCGTCGGGCTGCTTCGCCGTGCTGGTGCGCGGGTGATAGATGATGTCGCCGAGCGTCGCGAAGCACTCATCGTGCAGGCGGCCGAGCGGCCGAAAGCGCTGGTAGTCGGGCTGGCCTCCGGGGAAGCACGCCTCGTTCAGGTGTACGGCGACGACGCGCGCGATCACGAGGTCGTGGCCGGATCCGATGCGCGTGACATCCTCACATCGGCATTCCATGGACGCAGCGCACTCCGCGATGCGCGGGACGCCGACCGCCGACGAGGGCACCAGCGTCAGCCCGGTCGCGACCGCCTTGCTCACTCCCGGTGGCGCGGAGCGCGCAGTGCCGACGACCTTGTCGAGCAGATCCTCGGTGACCGAGTGAACGACGAGCTCGCGGGAGTGCTCGATGTTCCGGAGCGTGTCCTTCTTGTGGATGCCGTTGACGCGCGCGAACCCGAGCCCGATGACCATCGGCCCGAAGCCGAGCATCGTGTAGCAGGCGAAGGGGGCCAGGTTGACGATGCCGTCCGGCCGGCACGTGGTGATCCAGGCGATGGGGCGGGGGACCACGAGCATCTTGAGGAGGTCGTGGCCTTCCTCGGCGTCGAGGTCGACGGTTTCCAGATCGGTGATCAACGAGTCTCCACCAGCAAGGTGATTTCGGGTTCCCGGCCCCTGCTGAACCTGCGACACCAGGAAGACTCGCAGCGGCTCGCAACAAGCAGACCCGAGCATTCGGCCCCGGCCGGCCGATGACGAACGCCGATATGTCACGCTGCGACAAATGCTTAGGTCGCTTCCCCGTCACCCGGTGGGCGAAGGCCGGCGCGTCACCTGTTGCCAGATCGCCACGGAGTGTGCCTACTATGGGCACGCGCGCCCGCCCACTCCGACGTTGGAAAGGGGCCGGCGTCGTCCAAATGGCCGAACCCGGAGGGTTCATGTCACGCACGCACTCGCCCGCCGTCGCGCGCCGCGGCTTTCTCGTGCGCCTGTCGCAGGCGGCGGCCGCAACGACCGCGTTGCTCTTCGAGTCGTCGCGGCTCGAAGCCGCATCGGGTGTCGCAGCCAATTCCGGCCTTGCCGACCCGGACGCGTGGATCGGCCGGCTCAAGGGTGACCAGAAGGTGATGATCCACGCCCACCAGTTCATCATGACGGCGCTGGTCGACGCGGGGAACATGCTCGCGAACGCGCGCGACATGTACGGCGTTCCGGAAAAGCAGATGAGCATTGCCGTCATCACGCACGGCCCGGCGATCCAGGGGCTTTTCCGCGACGACGTCTGGCAGCAGAAATCGTTAGGCGCGTTCTACAAGGTGAACGACCCGAAGACCGGTGCGCCCGCCGCGCGGAACATCTACCTCACGCCACAGGACGGCGAGCCGCCCGAGGCGGCGGTGTCGAGCCTCACCAAGCGCGGCGTGGTGTTCGTGGTCTGCAACGTCGCGCTCAAGAATCTGTCCAAGCGGCTCACGGCCGCAGGGGGCAGCCCGGATACGATGCACGACGAGCTGGCGGCCGGCCTCGTGGACGGTGCCGTGCTCGTGCCCGATGTCTTCGTCGCGATGCAGCGGGCGCAGAAACGCGGCGTGGCGTACATCTTCACCGACCGGTCGCGTTAGGCCCCGGACTCTCGTGCATTCAGGCGCTGCGCCGGTTGGAGAACAGCCACCGGACGAGCGCCGGCTCGGTGTACGCCCACTCCCAGACGTTGTGGCCCACGCCGGCGTACTCGGTAGAGCGCGGGTGTCCGCCGGCCTTGCGCAGCGCCGCGATGCGGTCGCGCGACACGGCCACCGGAACGGTCTGGTCCGCGTCGCCGTGGAAGCTCCACACGGGCGTGGCAACCGAGCGGGTGGTGTCGTCGCTCGACGGGCTGCCGCAGCAGACCGCGGCTGCGGCGAAGAATCGTGGGCGTTCGGCCGTCATGTGCCACACGCCGGCGCCTCCCATCGACTGCCCCGTCACATAGATGCGGCGCTCGTCGATGTGAAGCTCGCGGCGGAGCGCGTCGATGATCTCGAACGCGAGTCGTGCGCCCTCGCCCAATCCGCGAACGGGTCGCGCCACGTTATCTCCCGGGCTCGGCGGTCCGTACCGAATCCACCCGCGGTCGGTCTGGGGAACGGCGACGTAGCAGGGGAAATCCTTCTGGTTCTCGGGGAGCGCCCACACGCGCGTACCGAAGACGTTTCCGAGTCCCATCTGCTTCACGTTGTCGGCGCCCAGTCCGCCGCTCCCGTGGAGATACACGACGAGCGGCAGCGGCCCTGACGCTTCCGGGCGGAACAGGCGATATGGCATCGCCCGGTCGCTCTTGTGGGTTCGCGCTTCGAACGCGTTCTCGATTCCGGCGGATTTTTCCTTGAATGCATCGATCAGCGCGCGCCGCTCCGGCGACATGGGAGCGCCGGGGGCGAGCGGAGGAGCAGCATCGCCCTGTTCCGCTCGTGTAGCCGCCGGGTGTGCCATCAACGTACCCAGACCGCTCCGCGCCGCGAGCAGCGGTGCGATAGAGATCGAGCCAAGCAGTCCGAGTGCCTCTCGTCGCGTGGTCATCTGTCGTCTGGCTCGTTCGAGGGTCGGGGTTCGGCCTCTGCAGCCGCGTCCAGGCAAATTCTCAGCGGAGCCACGTATTCGTATTGAACCGAATTGTGTCATCCCGAGCAACCGCGAGCGATCTTCTGTCCGGTCCTCGTGGCCGGCTACGAGTGACGCACACCAGATCCCTCGCGGTTGCTCGGGATGACAGGGGTGTCGGATGACCGCATGGCGTTAGGCGACCGCTACCGGTTGTACTCCGAGATCCAGTGGAACTGCCGCTCCGTCAGCTGGAAATGCCGCGCCGTGCGAACGAGGTCCACCCGCAGTGAGTCACCACGGATGGCGGTGATGAACCGCAGGCTGTTCGTGTCGGGCGCCTCGTAGCGCATCGTGAACAGGAACGTGCTGTCGCGCGGAATGGCCGAGGTCTTCCACACATCGACGGTGTGGGCGGCGGTGTCGGGTTTGTATCGGAAGTACCCACGCCGGTAGCGCTGCCAGAACACCGAGTCTCTCGTGCCCACGCTGCCCGCGGCGGCGTTGTCGAAGATGACGTCGCGCCAGCGCAGCGAGTCGGTGCTCGTCAGCGGGATCGTGTCGCCGTTGACGACGAAGCTCCGCACGTCGTAGACGCCGGCCGCGAACGGGCCGGGATTCGGCGGACGTCTGGCCATCTGGTATCGCGTCCAGTTCGATCGGAGCGGCGCCACGAGAATGTTGTAGACGATGAACAGCTTCACCAGGCCGCTGCCCCAACGCTGCCACGACCGAGCGAAGATCGGATCGTACGCGGTGGTCGGCGCCGTTGGCCGATTGAGGATCAGGAAGTCGATCAACCGTCTCGAATCCAGCGCGAGCAGGAAGACACACGACAAGAGCAGGTGCGACGCGTACAACTTGACCGGTACGTCGTACGCGAGGTTGATCATCGCGACGTTCAGGAACGCTCCGGTTGCCGCGAACAGGCCGGCGGTGATCGTTCGCCGGTAGAGCAGCAGCAATCCGGCAACCGTCTCCATCGCACCCGAGAACGTCTCGTACGGCGTCGAGTATCCGATGAACAGCCACGACAACCGCATGGGCAGCAGATCGCCGAGCGGCGTGGCGAGCTGACTCAATGCGGGGAATGGCATCTGGAGCACGAACAGCTTGATGATGCCGTAGCTGAGCGCGGCCATCGCGATGTAGTACCGCACGACGAGGCGGAGCCAGTACGCCGGCCGCTCGTAATGCGCGCGTCGCCGGTCCAGTACCGTCCAGACGAGACATGCGACGGCCGCGATGCTGAGGAGCAGGCAGAGCCGCGCCCACGCGTACGAGGTGTCGCCGCTGCCGTTCACAGGCACGAGCGTCTCGCGGATGTGGAACAGCCGCGCGTTGCCGGTGCGCACGGCCCAGTCCATGGCTGCGTCGTACGGGCGGAGCACCAGCGACACGCCGGGGATCGCGCGAAACCAGTCCCACGGCTCGATCTGAAGGACGAAGTAGACGCAGAAGAATCGGAAGAGAACGCGCTGCCAGAGCGGCCAGGCGGGCGCCGCGGCGTCAGGCGCCGTCGGAGACACGTGAGGCGCCAGCGCGGGCGGCATGAGAGTGGGGCGCTCGGCCAGTGGTGTGGAAGTCACCGTTTCCATGATCGTCTGGACATTAGGCTTTCATTCCGAGCGGAGCGTGCAGCGCGGAGGCGAGAGGCGATCAAGGCGCGATCAAGGGCATCGCCTTGATCGCCTTGATCCGAGTCTGACCCCCAATTTCGACAGGTCAGTCGTCGTTCACCGGTGTGCCGCCCGACACGAGCTTACCATCCCGCCACAGGCGACGCACCTCGGGAACACCATCGAAGAACCAGCGCAGACTCGTCAGCCGCGCGTCGTCCGACTCCTCCTCCACGCGCACCGTCGCCGAGTAATAGAACTGCACGTACGCTGAATCGCTCGCCTGCGCAGCCAGCGCGGCGCTGATTCCGGTGAACGGCAGGTATGCGTTCTCGTAGTTCGAGAACCGCCACTCGCCTTCGTCGAGCTCTCGCCATCCCACCGTGCGGCCCCACGTCATCGCAGCGGCGCCGGCACCCGTGAGCCTGACGGGACGCGGTCGCGTCGCTGGAGTCGCGTTGGCGGCTACCCGTACGCGGCCCAGCGGCAACAGCAGCTGAAACCGCGGCTCCGGGTCGGCCATCCACTCCACGTAGACGTCGTTCTTCCGTACCGGCTTCCCGGGCGCGAGCGGCCCATAGCCTTCACGCTCCAGCGTCGCCGCCGCCAACGCATGCTTGCGCGCGCGATCCTCCGCATCCTTCCGCGGTCGATCGCGTATCTCGGTGAACCGAGCGCCGGGATCGCGAACGATCCTGAAGGACGACGCCATTCGGCCAACGACCTCCGTGCCCGTCGCAAGATCGATCTCCTTCTTCACCGCGTGCCAGGCGATCTGGAGCCGCCGCGCACGATCCACGTAGAAGAACGTGTAGGAGGGCTCCTGCAGCGTGTTCTGACGATAGAGCCCCTCGAACACCGTGAGCGTGCCCGAGCCAACGGGCGACGTCGTGACGCGCTTCCGGTCGTCGTAGCTCAGGCTCCACCGCGTCGGATACGCGGCGTACTCGGCGTCCGAGGCGTCGGGGGCCATGAGCGACACGAAGAGCTGCTGCTTGTATGCCATCGCGCTCCCGAGCGAGGCCCAGAAGTAGTCGCTCGAGAACGTGAACACGAGCCGGCCCTGCTGATCGTCGCGCACGCCCTCGTACATCTCCTTCGTGCTGCGCGGTACCTGGATGACCGCGATGTCCGCGAGCGCTCGCTCCGCGAGTCTCGGCTGCGCAAAGAGCATGGCGATGCCCAGACTCAGAGTTGGCGTCAGCATCATCGAGCGATTTCCTCGACCGCCCATTCGACCTCTCGAACGGCGACGATCGGCAATTTCCGCTCGCGAGCCCACGCTTCCCACTCGACCGCGGTGCGCTCGAGAAAGCGCGACGACGGATCCGACTGCACAGGCAGATCGAGCTCCGCGTAGAGTCGCGTCTCGAAATGCGTCTCGAGCGCCGCCACGGCCACTCGTCCTGCGCTGGCGGGATACACGCGATACCGCGGGGCGCCGCCGCCGAGCGTCCCGCCGGGCGCGGTGAGTCCGTGGCGCAGGGATGCGAGCAGCGGATCCAGGCTCTCGACCAGGCCAACGTCCGCGATCGAGCCGGGTGGCTGTCGCAGCAACGCCAGCGCACTGGCGACCACGCGCTCCGATGCCATCACGTCGGCAGTAAGCACCCGGGGCATGCCATCACCGAGAAGCCCGGCCTGCGCCTGATAGGTGAGATCGTGGCCGGGGTGCTCCGGATCGCGGACGCTGCCGACAATGCGCAGCAGGCGGAGTCGCGGATTGCTGGAACGCACTGAATCGGGATCGAGCGCGAGCCGAGCGAGGGCGGACGGGCGCTGACTCGTGATGAACAGGTCGGAGTCGCTGAGCAGCGCCATCATGCGCGCCTGCCCACTCTCGACTTTGAGGTCCAGTCGCTCGATCGAGGTGCCGGCGTGCATCTCGGCGTGCCACGCCGGGGAGACCGCGAGGAACGGGTCGCCGGCGGGCGGCTCGACCTTGGTCACGCGGGCGCCGGCCTGCTGCAGTCGCGCCGCGGCGAGCGGGCCGGGGACGTTCTGCGCCATGGTGACGATTCGGATTCCGTCGAGGAAGGCTGTCGAGTGCATCACGTTTTTCACGATGACAACTGTGCAGGAGGCTCGACGTGGAGGGAACTGCTCCGAGCCATGATGCTCGTGACAGTCCAAATTACAGGCCTGTCTCCGGTTGCGACTTGCCGCCTGGCCGGGTTGGTACGACCGCGCCGTGGCGGTTGATTTACCGCAGAGAGCGCGGAGAGCGGAGGTAAACACTCGTCGCCGCGCAGGACGCCAGGCACGACTCCGAGCAATTCTTCGGACACGACAGCTTTTTGAGGGTGAACGACCCCGGGATGCTCCGCTGGCCAGAACGTCCCGGGGTGTTCACAAAGTCCCTGAAGGGTTTTCGTCGGCGCCCTTCGCGTCCTTGGCGGCGAAGAACTCACCTCTGCGCCCTCCGCGCGCTCTGCGGTAAATCACCACCACTCGAACATTCTCGTCGGCTCGCCGGGTGTGGGCGTGTCCACGGTACAGCGGCGGCCGCTTCCAAAGCGGACCGGCGCGACCGAATACCAACCTTCGGGGCTGACGCGGCCGTCGCCCCGGTGCACTTTAGGCGCAGCGACGGTGCCGTGGGTGCACCGCAATCCCAGCAGCGATCAGTCAACGAAGGAGACTCCCGTGAAATCGAACGGAGCAGACAGCCCACCTCTCTCGGGCGACGCGGTCACGCGACGCGACTTCGTGCAGAGCGCCATGGTGGGCGCGACGGCCATCGCGTTAGGTGACCGCCGGGTGGCCTTCCTCTCGCTGGACGACCGCGACGCGGTCGTGGCCCAGATCACCGCCCAGCACGACGCCACCGTCAAGATGCTGCAGGATTGGATCGCGCTCCCGTCCATCGCGGCCGAGAACAAGAACTACCCGCAGGGGCCGGAATACATGGCGAAGCTCGCTCGCGACGCGGGTTTCCAGCACGTCGAGGTCGTGCCGACGGCCGGCAAGTCCGGCGTCTTCGCGACGCTCGATGCGGGCGCCCGTACATCGCTCGCCATCTATTTCATGTACGACGTCAAACAGTACGATCCCGCCGAGTGGAGCTCGCCGCCGCTCGAGGCGCGCATCGTGGACCGCGCGGGCGTCGGGAAGGTGATGGTCGGCCGCGGCACGACCAACTCCAAGGGGCCGGAGATGGCGTGCCTCGCGGCGCTCCACGCGTTCAAGGCGGCGCGCGTGAAGCTGCCGGTGAACCTCGTGCTCGTGTGCGAGGGTGAGGAAGAGATCGGTTCGCCCAACTTCCGGCAGGTCGTGTTCAAGCCCGAGGTCGAGGCGGCGCTGCGGAAGTGCGCCGGCATCATCATCCCGTTAGGCAGCCAGTCGCTCGACGGCGCCGTCGAGGTGAACCTCGGCGCCAAGGGCGTCATCGAGGCCGAGCTGGTGTCGTCCGGCGAGAAGTGGGGGCGCGGCCCGAAGCTCGACATCCATTCGAGCCTCGCGGCGCAGGTCGACAGCCCCGCGTGGCATCTCGTGCAGGCGCTCCATACGCTGGTCAAGGCGGACGGGCACACGCCGGCGGTCGAGGGGTTCTTCGACAAGGTACGGCCGCTCACCCCGGCGCAGCGCAAGATCCTCGAGGACGCGATCCCGAAGAAGAACGAGGCGACGACGAAGAAGGCGTTAGGCGTCGAGCGCTGGATCCAGGACGAGTCGTGGCACGACTCGCTGGTGCGTCTGGCATCGCAGCCGACGATCAACATCGAGGGGCTCGTGGGCGGCTACACCGGGCCTGGCGGGAAGACAATCCTGCCGCACAAGGCCGTCGCGAAGATCGACATGCGCCTCGTGCCCGACATGACGGCGAAGGAGACGCTCGAGCTCCTCAAGTCGCATCTGCGGAAGAAGGGCTTCGGCGACATCGAAGTGAACATGACCGGCGGGTACGATCCGACGGAGACGCCAGCGGATTCGCGACTCGTGCAGGCGATGGTGACGACGTACCGCAAATCGGGCATCGAGCCGCTCGTGTGGCCCCGGCTCGCGGGCTCGTGGCCGGGCAACACCTTCACGGGAGCGCCGCTGAAGCTCGCGGCCGGCATCTTCGGCCTCGGCCACGGGGCAGGGGCGCACGCGCCTGACGAGTACTGGCTCGTCGAGTCGGCGAATCCAAAGGTTGCCGGGATGGACGGGTCAGCGCGGTCGTTCGTCGACTTGTTCTACGCCCTAGCCTAACGGGGGTGTACGTCCGGATAGGCGCGGGTGTACGTACGGCACCCTCTCAGTGGTCAGTCAGTCATCAGGCAACAGTCTGCAATTCAGCTCGCACGAAGCGCCTCCGTCGGCTCCACGCGGAGCCCCCGTCTCGCCGGCCCCGCCGCCGCGAGCAGCCCGACGACCATCATGAACGCGGCGACCCCGGGAACGAGGGCCACGCTCTGTCCTCCCATCACCGCCCCGCCGCTCAGCCGGTCCGCAACCACCGACAGGCCGAGCCCGATGACGACGCCGATGACGAGCTGACGCGCCGCGCGCCACAGGACGCCCGTCAGGATCCGGCGCGCATCCGCGCCTAACGCCGCACGCACGCCGATCTCCCGCCGCCGTTGGTTGATCGTGAACGACATCAGGGCGTGGATGCCGGCCGACGACAGCAGCAGCACGCTCCCGGTGATCAACGCGACGACCAGCGCCAGCAACGCCATGAGGCGCCCGCGCTCCGTGTACATCACGTCGAGAGGACTCACTCGCGTCAGCTGCAGCGTCGGGTCCACGGACGTCGCCACCCGCTGCAGCGTGGCGATGAACGCCTGCGGATCCTGCCCGCGCAGTCGGACATGGAGCACGCCGCCGCGCAGCTCGCCTGGCGTCGCCAGGTGGTACACCCGCGCGCTCGTCTCGCCCGGATTTCTGAATCCGGCCGGGAAGTCCTCGACGACGCCGACGATGTCGAGCCACGGCCGCACGCTGTCGCCGTCGGTTCGGTAGCGAATGCGCCGGCCCACCGCTTCACCGCCACGAAGCACCTCGGCCGCGAAGCTCCGGTTCACGATCACCGGCCGGTTGGTCGCGAGAGCCGCGTCCGCCGGGCCAAATCCTCGCCCAGCGACGACACGCACGCCGAAGACGTCGAAGTAGCTCGCGTCGACGTCGCCGGCGCGGATCTGTGCGTTCGCTCCGCCGTCCAGCTCGACACGGTCGTTGCGCTCACCGCCCGGGATACGATTGGCGATCGTTACGCCGACAACGCCTGGTTCGGACGTGAGTCGCGCGACGAGACTCGTCTGTGTCGCCCGGACGCTGTCGGCCAGCTCCGCGCGCGCAGGCCCAGCGGCGGACGTCGCATCGCGCTCGCCCTCGAACAGGAACCGCGCGGCGAGGAACTCGTCCGCCGGGAAGCCGGGCTTCTGCGTCGCCTGTCCCATCAGGTCACGACCTTTGAGAAGCGCCGGCGGAAGTGCCGCGACGGCAATCGCAACCTGCGCAACGATGAGGAACGTCCACGTGCGCCCGAGCTGCGCCTTCGCGCCGCCGCTCAGGCCGACCATCGCCGCGCGGAGCTGCACGCCGGTAGCGCGCAGCGCGGGAAGGACCCCGACGATCACGGCGCCGAGCACGGCGAGCGACACCGCGTACAGCACCGTGCCGGCGGAGAGGCCGGGCCTGATCCAGAACGGTGCGCGTCCGGTCTCGGACACGAGCGCGATGACGCGATCGAAGTACCGGAGGCCGACGGACACGACCCCCAGCCCGAGCAGCGCCGATGCGATCGAGAGGACGAACGCCTCCGCGAAGAGCTGCGTGACGATACGCTGACGGCTTGCGCCAAGCGCCGTGCGCACCGCGATCTCCGCCGTGCGGGTCACGGTCCGCGCGTATACGAGGACCGCCACGTTCATGCACACAAGGACCAGGAGCAGCGAGATCATCGACTGCATGATGGTGAGCTCCCACGTGTCGCTCTCGCCCGCGCCTTCGGCGAAGATGTCCGTAAACGGGAGGATGAGCGGCTCGAGTCCGGCGTGCGTTCTCGGGTTCTCGGCTGCGACGCGGCGTCCGATGACGGCCAGCTCCGCCTGCGCGGCTTCCTTCGTCACTCCCGGCGCGAGTCGTCCGAACACTTCGAGCTCCGGGCCCGTCCCCGGCGGAGACGCAGCCGGGTCGGCACGCAGCGGGATCCAGTAGCTGTGACTGATGGGGAAGCCGAAGCCCTCGGGCATCACGCCGACGATGGTGTGGACGACGCGGCCGAGTCGAATGGTCGTTCCCACGGCGGACGCGTTGCCGTCGAAGCGTGACTGCCACACGTCGTAGCCGATGACCACGACCTCGGGTGCGCCGGGTCGCTCGTCGGCGTCGAGCAGCGTGCGCCCGAGCAGGGGAGGGACGCGCGCGACGCGAAAACCCGACGCCGACATCTCCGCGAGCGTGATGGGCTCGCCCTGTCCCGTCGCGCTGATCAGGTTGCGACGGACGGTGCGAAACGCGCCCAGGTCGACGACGGACCGCAGCTCCGCCCGCCACGTGCCGAAGTCGTGGAGCACTCGCGGGTCGGTATCGCGGAGTCGCGCGTCCCAGTTGGCGATGGATACGACGCGCTCGCCCTCGTGCAGGGGAAGCTCGGGATAGAAGTAGGAGTTGATGACCGCGAACGCGCCGGCGCCGATCGCCGTGGCGAGCGTCATGCCCAGTCCGCCGACGATAGCGAGTCCCGGATACTTGAGCAGCATCCGAAGGCCCAGCTTCAGATCCAGCGACAGTCCGCCGAGCCACGCGAGGCCTCGGCCATCGCGCATGTCTTCCTTGTGCGTCTCCATGCCGCCGAAGGAGACGGCTGCGCGCCGACGTGCCTCCTCGCGCGTCATGCCGGCCCGGATGTTCCGCTCCGCCTCCATGTCGAGGTGGAAGCGGAACTCTTCATTCATGCGCGACTCGGCCGCGCGACGCGTGAAGATGAGTCGCAGTCGCGCGATGATTCCTTCGGGCCGGGTCATGGTGGGATCACGGGCAGCTCCAACCGGTGGCTTCTCTAGCTGTCTGAAGAAGATCGCCGTCGCTTCTGTAGCTGTCAAGAGGAAGGTGGCGGGGCTGAACCATCCGCAGGCACCTTTGCGGCGGGACGACTACCAGATCAGATGACGAGGACAGCGCGTGCCGCCACGCATTCTCAAGGTCTCGAGTGCCAACACCGCATATCAACGCGTCGAGGTCCTGCTTCGCAATCGCACCAAGCGACATCGCTATGGCGAGTTCGTCGTCGAGGGGGTGCGAGCGGTCAACGCGGCCATCGAGAATGGCTGGACGATTCGATCGTTTGCGTACGCGCAGGGGCGCGAGCTCTCGCGCTGGGCATCGTCGATTCTCGAATCGTCCACGGCGGAGTCGCATCTCGAAGTCGCCGCGCCGCTGTTCCAGGCGCTCAGTGGGAAGGAGGAGCCGTCCGAGCTCCTCGCCGTCGTCGCGACGCGGCCCGATTCAGTCGATCGCATTCCGGTTCGGCCGGGCATGGTCGCGCTCGTGGTCGACAGGCCTGCGAGCCCCGGCAACCTCGGCACGTTGATTCGCTCGTGCGACGCGTTCGGTGCGAGCGGGGTGATCGTGACCGGGCACGGCGTGGACCTGTACGATCCGGCGACGATCCGCGCGACGGTCGGATCGTTCTTCAGCGTGCCGTGCGTGGCCCTCGCGTCGCATAACGAGGTGGCGACGTGGGTCGACGGGCTGCGCAACTCGCCCGCCGGCGTCCGCGCCGTGGGAACGAGCGCGCGCGCCACGACGCCGCTCCGCGACTTCGACTGGAGGGGCGGGATCGTGCTCGTCGTCGGCAACGAGACTCACGGGCTGAGCCACGCGTACCGCGAGATGTGCGACGACGTCGTCACGATCCCGATGCAGGGGACGGTAACGTCGCTCAACGCGGCGGTTGCGACGTCGATCGTCCTGTACGAGATCAGCCTGCGTCAGTGACGACCGCCGGTGTCATCCCGAGCAACCGCGAGGGATCTTCTGTCCCGTTCCCGTAGCTGGCCACGAGGTGCGCACATAAGATCCCTCGCTGTCGCTCGGATGACGTCTGACAAACCAACGACCTGCATGCAGCTCGGCGACCTCTTCGATCTTTCGCTCATCGGCCGGCGCGACCGCGTTGCGCTCGAACATGATGCGCCCGACGGAATACGCACGCTGACGTTCGGCGAGCTAGACGCCCGCGCGAATCGCATGGCGCACGCACTGGTCGCCCGCGGGCTCTCGCGCGGCGACCGCCTGTGCGTGCACCTCGCGAACCGCGTCGACTTCCTCGACCTGTTCCTCGCCTGCGTGCGCATGGGCGTCATCTTCGTGCCGGTGAACGTGCTGTACCGCGAGCGCGAGATCGCGCACATCACGGCGGACGCGGATCCGACCCTCAGCATCACCAGTGCCGAGCATCTCGCGTTGTTCCCGGGCGCAGCCGTGGCGGACGTCGATGCGATGGCGGCGGAGGCCGCCGGTCAGACGGCGGAGCGCGTGCGCCTAACGATCGACGGTGACGAGCCGCTCGCGCTCGTTTATACGTCAGGCACCACGGGGCGGTCGAAGGGTGCCGTGCTCACGCACAACAACTTCGCCGCGAACACCGTCAATCTCGTCAGCTGCTGGCGCATCACGAGCGACGACCGCTACCTCGCCGTCCTGCCACTGTTTCACGTCCACGGGCTCGGCAACGGCGTCTGTTCCTGGCTCCTGAGCGGATGTCGCATGCGGCTCGCCGAGCGGTTCGAGGCAGGGCGCGCGGCGTCTCTGTTCGAGGCCTTTCAGCCGACGCTCTTCTTCGGCGTGCCCACGATCTACGTGCGGCTGCTCGAGCTTTCGGCCGACGCGGCCCGTCGCATCGGCGAGCGCGCCCGACTGTTCGTGTCCGGGTCGGCACCGCTGCCGGCGCACGTACACGACGCGTTTCGCGAACGGTTCGGGCACACCATCCTGGAACGCTATGGCATGAGCGAGACGCTCATGCTCATCTCGAATCCGTACGAGGGCGAGCGGCGTGCCGGCACCGTTGGCTTCCCGCTGCCGGGGGTGTCGGTGCGCCTCGCTGGGCCCGATGGCGTGCTGCCAGAGGGCGAGATCGCCCAGGTCCTCGTCCGCGGCCCTAACGTGTTTGCCGAATACTGGCGGAATCCGGAGGCGACGGCGGCGGCGTTCGAGGGCGGTTGGTTCCGCACCGGCGATCTGGCCGAGCGGTCTGACGATGGCTACTACACGCTCCGCGGCCGCGCGTCGGATCTGATCATCTCCGGCGGCTTCAACATCTACCCGCGCGAGATCGAGGAACTGCTGCTGGAACAGCCGGGCGTGCGCGAGGCGGCGGTTGTTGGCGTGCCTGACGAGCGCCGCGGCGAGGTGCCGGTCGCCTACATCGTCACGGACGCCACGCTGAACGCCGAGGTGCTTCGCGACGCGTGCGCGCGCTCCCTCGCGTCCTTCAAGGTGCCGCGGGGGTTCGTTCAGGTGTCGGCCTTGCCGAGGAATGCGTTAGGCAAGGTGCAGAAGCGGTTCCTGCCGCCGTGGTCGGCCACGTGAGTCCAGCCGTCGCGTCACTCATCGCGCTCCTGATCGCGATCGCGCTGTCGTTGACGTCACGCATCAACGTCGGCGTCCTGGGGATCGTGTTCGCGTGGATCATCGGGACCACGCTGGCCGGTCTCAAGCCCGATCAGATCGTCGCGGGTTTCCCGTCGTCGCTGTTTCTGACGCTCGCCGGTGTGACGCTGCTGTTCGCGCTCGCCGAGACGAACGGTACGCTGGAGCGGCTGGCGAACCGGGCGGTGCGACTGGCGCGCGGCAACGCGCGCGTCATTCCCATCGTGTTCTTCGTGAGCGCGTTCGTGCTGTCGTCGATCGGGCCCGGGGCGATCTCGAGCGTCGCGCTGCTCATTCCGCTCGCGATGGCGATCGGCACCCGCGCGGGTGTGCCGCGGTTCCTGACCGCGCTGATGGTGGCCAATGGTGCGAATGCCGGCAATCTCTCACCGATCAGCGCCATTGGGGTCGTCGCCAACACGAAGATGGCCGAGGCCGGACTCGGCGGCCACGGGATGAAGGTGTGGATGGCGAGCTTCGTCGCGCATGCGCTCGTCGCGAGCGCGGCGTATCTGTGGTTAAGTGGCCGGGGACGCGATCCCTTGCCGGTGGCCACGTCACCTGGCGACGCGGCGGTGGGTGCCGTCGCGCCCGTGGTCGAGCTGGACCGTCGGCATCGGGTGACGATCGCGATCATCGGACTGTGGATCGTCGCGGTCGTTGCCTTCAAGCTGACCGTCGGGATGGCCGCGTTCGCGGCGGCAGCGATCATCGTGCTCGCGAACGTCGCGGACGAAACGGCCTCGGTGCGCCGCGTCCCGTGGGGGGTGATCATCATGGTCTGTGGCGTGACCGTGTTGATCTCGCTGTTGGAGAAGACGGGTGGGATGGACCTGTTCACGTCGCTGCTCGCGTGGATGGCCTCGCCGTCGACGGTGAACGGGGTGGTCGCGTTCACGACGGGGCTGATCTCGAGCTGGAGCAGTACGGTGGGCGTGGTGATGCCGGTGTTCCTGCCGGCGGTGCCCGGCCTGGTCGCGAAGGTCGGTGGGGGCGACCCGCTGGCCGTGGCGCTGAGCATCAACGTCGGCGGGGCGATGGTTGATGTCTCGCCGCTGTCGACGTTAGGCGCACTGTGCGTCGCGGCGGTGAGCGACATGGCGGAGTCGAGGGTGCTGTTTCGGCAGCTGCTCATCTGGGGGCTCTCGATGAGCGTCGTGGGGGCGGTGCTCTGTCAGCTGCTTGCGGGGGCGCTCGCGAGGCTCTAGGAGTTCATTCCGAGCGTCGAGCGCTCTACCGGGACGCTACCGAGCATTTACCGCAGAGGTCGCGGAGAGCGCAGAGGTGGATTGGCCTAACGCGGTACGGCAATCCCGCCAAGGACGCTAACGGTTCCTGGCGTGTCCAAGGTCCGCGCCCGCAACGAGCCGAGGAAATGAATGAACAACTCGGGTCGTCTCAGCGCCCCGACGCCGGCCCGAGGCCGTTTACAAAGATCAAGTGGACGAAGCCGGACTCGATCGCCGCGATCGTGCTGAGCGACGGAATACCTCTGCGCACTCCGCGCCCTCTGCGGTCAAATGCTTTTCCACCAGCAAGCCCGCTCGCATCGCCAGCCGGCGAGGGACGAATCGTCCCGTCCCACGACCACTTCTGACCGTTTCCCGACACGCCCCTAACCCACAGCCCGCGTGGCCTCCCTATCGTCAGGCCCACGGCGACGACGCAGGGCCGCCGGCGACACGTCACCACTGTGGAGGTCGTACCGATGAAGCAGCTAGCTCGCGTCACGCTCGCCGTCGCGGGACTCGCGACGATTCTCGCCGCACGAGGCGGGAGCACCAACGCCGCCGATCTGCCCGACCGGGTCGCGCCGTCCACGTCGGCGATGCACGTCGGCGCCGTCCAGCTCCAGTCCGCCGGCGTCATGTCGTTCTCCGGCGATGGCACCCTCTTCCTCGCCGATCCGCGCGCCGCCGCCGTCTACGCCATCGACGTCGCCGAGTCGTTCCGGGACACGACGAAGACCGGCGTGCGGATCGATGACGTCGACGGGAAGATCGCCGCAGCGCTGGGCACGACGCGCGACCAGATCCGCATCGTCGACATGGTCGCGCACCCGCTCTCGCAGTCGCTGTACTTCTCGCTCACCCGCGGCCGCGGGAACGATGCGGTGCCGGTGCTCGTGAGCGTGACGAAGGCGGACGAGAAGGTCACCGTCCTGCCGCTCGAGAGCATTCGGCACGCGCGCGCGGACATTCCGCATGCTCCGTCGCTCGATGCGAAGACGCCGTGGGGCGCGCCGCAGCGCAGCTTCTCCGTGACGGACATCGCGCTCGTCGACGGTGAGGTCTACGTCGCCGGGCTCGGCAACGAGGAGTTTGCGTCGACGCTGCGTCGCCTGCCCTATCCGTTCAAGGGGCCGGGCGCTTCGACGACCGTGGAGATGTTCCACACGTCGCACGACAAGTACGAGACCGCGGCACCCATCGAGTCGTTCGTGCCGATCGATCTCGCTGGCAAGCCGTCGCTGGTCGCCGGCTATGGCTGCTCGCCGATCGTCACCGTTGCGCGGGCCGAGCTGGCGGACCGGAAGCATGTGCGTGGGAAGACTGTCGCGGAGCTCGGCGGCGGGAACCGTCCGTTCGACATGATCCGCTACACGAACCTCAAGGGCAAAGAGTACATCCTCGTCGCGAACAGCAACCGGACGCTCACGCGGCTCGATCCGACGGAGATCGCGTCGGCGAAGGCAATGACGACGGCGGTGAAGCAGGCGTGGGAGCCGGCCGGCGTCGGCTACCTCCCGGTCGCGATCGTCGGCGTGTTGCAGCTCGACAACTACAACGCGGCGAACGTCGTGATGCTGCGGCGCGACATCGAGACGGGGGAGCTCAAGGTCGTGAGCCAGGGGTTGAACTGGCTTTAAGGAGTTGTCATTCCGAGCGTAGCGCCGACGGGCGCGGAGGCGAGGAATCGCTGTCATCCCGGCTGAGGGGCCCCTCTATCGGGGTGATTGCGATTCCTCGCCTCCGCCTGCGCTTCGCGCGGGCTCCGCTCGGAATGACTGCTTGCTTCCGCTCCGCCGGTGTGTCGTTGCTCGCGCTTGCGTGCAGCAGGCCGTCGAAGGTCGAGATCAGCGCTGTCGTCACGGGTCCGGAGCACGCCGTCGAGGTCTCCGGGCTTCCGGGCGCCATCACGCGATCGCTCGAAGGTCGCGCGCCTAACGACCAAGCCTGGCCACGCCGGCTCGCGGTGTACGTCGAGCAGCCCGGCGCGACCCCCATCATCGGACGGTACGCGCTCGCGAGCGGCCGCGTGCGGTTCGTCCCGCGCTTTCCGTTCACCGCGGGTGTCTCGTACCGCGCGGAAGTCGACACGTCGGCCGTGGCGGCTCCGGTCGGCGAACGCATCACGCAACGATTCACCGTGCCGGCGACCGTCCGGCCGCGCACGACGCGCGTCGCCGGGATTCATCCATCGTCGCCGACGCTGCCCAGCAACCTCCTTCGCTGGTACATCGAATTTTCGGCGCCCATGGAGGCGGGCAATGTGCTCGAGCACGTCCACCTCCTGGACGAAGCCGGGCGAGAAGTCACCGGCGCGTTCCTCGCGCTGGCCCAGGAGCTCTGGGACCCCGAGCGTCGCCGCGTCACGCTGCTGTTCGATCCGGGACGTGTGAAGCGCGGCGTTCGGACGAACCTCGAGTCCGGCGCTCCGCTCGTCGCCGGCCGGCGCTATCGCCTCGTCATCGATGACCGCTGGCCGGATGGGAACGGTGCCGCCCTGGCGTCGGGCGCGGAGCTCGCGTTCGACGTGTCATCGGCCGACCGCCAGTCGCCGGACCCGAGCCGCTGGCGCCTAACGCCGCCGGCGGCCGGTGGGCGCGTCGCGCTGCGCGTCATGTTTGGCGAGCCGCTCGACCACGCCCTCGC
>Ga0068862_100000592_pt1 | contig 37732 bp, 34 predicted proteins | sample KBSSwiS52_FD_66598 | JGI IMG/M metagenome (GOLD analysis project Ga0068862, IMG submission 66598) | Switchgrass rhizosphere microbial communities from Kellogg Biological Station, Michigan, USA - KBS Switchgrass S5-2 | ecosystem: Host-associated > Plants > Roots > Rhizosphere > Soil ... | reverse complement strand
GGCGAATCTCATCTGCCTGCGGCTGCTCTGGCCGCTGCGATCGCAGGACGTGAACATGCGCAGCACGTTCGAGTGCTCGCGCAATGACGTGATCTCCAACGTCGGCGTCCTACTCGCCGCTGCCGGCGTCGCACTGACCGGGGCAGGGTGGCCCGACATTCTCGTCGGTGTGATCGTAGCCGCATTGTTCCTGAGATCAGCCATCTCCGTGTTGCGCGAAGCGTGGCCTCAGGTTCGCGGCACGCCGCAAGTGGCTCGGTCCACGCACCAGTGACCAGTCGCGCGCAAGCGGGCTTTCATCCTGCTCTGTGGGCGATAGGGGCAGCCCTGCTGTTCGGCCTCACTACGCCTATTGCGAAAGGGCTGGCACTGCCCGCGTTCGAGCTGGCCGGACTCCTGTACCTCGGCGCCGGCACAGGATTGTGTGCGATCCGTTGGATCCGTGACCGAAGGTGGGCACCGAGCGGTCTCGCGCACCGGGATCTCAAGTGGCTGAGCGGCTCGATCTTGTTCGGCGGCATCGTTGCGCCGGTATGTCTGATGATCGGTTTGTCGAGAGCGACTGCCGCAACGGCGTCGCTGTTGCTCAACTTCGAGTCGCTGTTCACGGCGCTGCTTGCATGGTTTGCATTCAAGGAGCATGCGGGACGCAGGGTCGTCGTGGGGATGCTGTCTGTGTTTGCAGGCGGCGTCGTTCTCAGCGGAGTTGTCGGCGGGACTGAAGTTGCCGGATCCGGCGCGGCGTGGATTGTGCTCGCGTGCCTGGGATGGGCACTCGATAACAACCTCACCCGTCCGATTTCCGGAAGCGATGCGTTATTCATCGCGGCGGCGAAAGGAGTCGTCGCAGGAACAGTGAACTTCGCGATCGCGCTAGTTACAGGCCACGTGCTCACGTCCCCCGCGCTGATGACTGCGGCACTGAGTCTGGGGTTGGTCGGGTACGGTCTGAGCCTCGTCCTTTTTATCTTGTCCCTGCGCGCTCTCGGCGCAGCGCGAACAGGAGCGTACTTCGCGACCGCTCCGTTCATTGGGGCCGCATTCGCGTTCGCCGTCCTGCGTGAACCGCTGTCGGCGAGTCTGCTACTCGGAGGTGTGCTGATGCTGATCGGCGTCGTGCTGCACGTGACCGAAGAGCACAGCCACGAGCACGAACACGAGGCTCTGACACATGCTCACGCCCATGTGCACGACGAGCATCACCAGCACGAGCACGACTTCCCCTGGCCCGCCGGTAGAGCTCACACGCACGAGCACACCCATTTATCGATCCGGCACCGACATCCGCACTATCCCGATCTTCATCATCGACATACGCATTGAGAGATGTCGCGCAGATGCTGTTCCTCGGCCTGCATCAGTTCGGAAGGATGGACTTTGCTAGACTCGCCGCTCCGACCCAAATAATTTGTATTGGCGCCTCGGCGGGCGGTCTCGGGGCGGTTTCCGAGATTCTCTCCGGCCTGCCCTCGGATCCGGGCGTGGCAATCATCGTGGTGCAGCGCCTTCCAGTCGGCCGAGGCGTTTCTCGCGTCGCCGCTGCGCAGTGGATTGGGTTGCCTCGTGCTGGACGTGAACCTCGGATGATTTCGTGACCCGCAGCGAGGTGGATTGCATGGGCTGCGCAGCCTTCGTCCGCAAGGGCGGGAATCACGTGCCGCTCATCGACGCGCTGCTGCGGATCGAGCGAGCCCGCACCTGACCCGGCGGCTACACCGTCGTCAGTGTCGGCGGACGAGACTTACCGAACCATTCGAGGGCGGATGCGCTGCAATTCGCGTCACGGCCCTTCAGCATTTCGTCGATGACCGCGATGGCCCGGCTCACGAGTTCAGGAAGGTACGGTTTTTCAATCAGCCCCAACGCAGTGTCGGCATTCTCGCGAGCCAGCATCGGTTGTGCCGTCATGAAAATCGAATCAATGCTCATTTCACTCTTGAGCTTTCTAGCAAGAGCAATGCCTTCTTCACGACCATCGAGTGTGATATCGACGAGAGCTAACCTGGGCATGCAGGGCGCGCACAATCGAATCGCTTCGTCGCTTGATGCCGTGGGGCCCAGAATTGTGTGACCTGACTCGCTGAGAGCGTCCGCCAGGCTCCACGCGATAATGGGCTCGTCCTCGACGATTAGAATCAGCATGGTTTCGCCAGCGGCAGAAGACTTGCTGGATGCTGCAACACTCAAAAAATCGGCTCCGTACGCTACCGCGCATAGCACATCGCTGCCTGTGCCGTGGTCCTGTGCCCGACGGGGGAGGCTCACGTTCCGTAGGCGATTGGAGGGGTCGTGCGGCAGACTCTCAGAATGAGAACCCGTATCCGATCGCCGGCCCGCTCAGGGTGAGCTCGGTCTTGCTGTCGCCCGTCTGGAGCTCGACGCTCAGGTAACGGTAGCCGAAAAACCATCCACCGTTACTGGTCCGGTACTGCGCCATGGCGCTCGCGCTCCAGGTGCCTTCGGTATCGCCGAACGATCCATCGCCTCGCAGCGTGAGCCCCCAACGTTCCGAGAATGCCCACGTGTAGCGCGCGCCGAGCATCAAGTCGCTGTAGCTCTTGTTGGTCCCGATCGTGGCGGTGTCGAACAGCGGATTCACCGGATCCACTTGCACGGCCAGGTCGACATCGACGTAGCGCAGGCCCGCGAACAAATCCAGGCCGCGGGCGCGGTCGTCATCCGGGCTCCATACGCCCGCCGCGTCGATCAGCCACGCATCCAGGTCGGACTCGGTGTGCGACAAGCGATGATCCTTGTCGTCGGCGAGGCTCAGGAAGACGACATCGGTGAACGCGCCGAAGTGATCGCCCTGTCCTTCGAGTCGCGCCATGAACACGCCGTCGATCTTGTCGATGATGTCCGAAAAAAACGGGCTGTCAGTACCGGCAGGGGGCGCATCGGCGTTTACATCAGTGCCGATGCTCGCTGCCCACAGGTACGGCGCCACCATCCAGTCCCAACCTTCGCCTTCGGCAGCGCGCGCCGCTGGAGAAAAATCGATCAGCGACAGGAAGGCGACGCCGAGGGTCGCACGGCGCAGCACGATGCTCATGGCGCTACTTGACTGTGTAGCCCTTCGGCTCGAGGCATGCGGCGAATCCCTTCTTGAAAAGGTTGAGCTGCTCCTGCGTCGCCGCGGTCTGTTGCTGCACTGTCGCTTCCTGTTTCTTCGCGGCGTCCTGCTGCGCCTGTTCCTGCGCGCGGCGTTTTTCAGAGCCGCCTTTGACCACGCCCACCGTCGCGCCAATTGCCGCGCCCTTGCCGGCATCGTTGTCTGCTACTTCGCCGATGACTGCACCGGCGGCCGCGCCGCGTACGGCACCGCGCGCGCGTTGTCCGCTTGGTGCTGCAGCAGCCTCCTGTGCGGGTGCCGGAGTTGCCGCAGGCGCAGGCGCCGGCGCCATCGGATCGACCCCGGTCTGTCCCTTGGACCAGGCATAACACTCACCCTCATCCTGGCTCTGCTTCTGCGGGGTTTGTCCCTTCGCCGGGAACACCACGAGTCCGAGAGACGTCGAAAGCGGCTTCGAGGTCGCGGGCGGTGGCGCTGTCTGTGCGTGAACTGACGAACAGACCGCAAGGCAGAGCGTCATCGTCAAAAACTTCATATTGCTACTCATTGCAGACTCCTATCGATACTCCGCGGGCATCAGAAGAACGCAGCCACGCGCTCGATCACCCAGAACATCGCCACGCAACCAATCGCGTAAGGTGCTGCGTACGACATCCATGCTTGTTTCGGAGCGGACCAACGGGTCAACGCCGCTCCTACACCCACGGCAAATGCCACGAACATCAACTGACCGACTTCGACGCCGACGTTGAACGTCAACAGCGCGAGCGGAACGGCCTTTTGCGGCAGGCCAACCTGGGCTAGAGCACCTGCAAAGCCAAAACCATGCAGCAGCCCAAAACTGAACGCGACGATCCAAGGTGCGCGCGCCGTCAGTCCGGACCTGCCCCGCAAGCCTTGGACGATTTCAGCGGCGACAAATACGATACTCAGCGCGATCATCGCCTCGACCGGTGGCCCTGGCACATGCATCCAACCCAGCGTCGCGGACACGAGCGTGATGCTGTGCGCGACGGTGAATGCGGTAATCGTCACCAAGATTCGTTTGCCGCCGCGCACGATCAGCAGCAGTGCCAGCACGAACAACAGGTGATCGATCCCGCCGAGAATGTGTTCGACGCCGAGGACCAGGTATGACCACGCTACTTCCGCGGTGTCTGTTGCGGCCTTCACGGTGAACTGCGGACTCTGCGGCAGCAGTCGCTCGACCTGGCTGGTGCCATCCTGGCGCTCTATACGGACAATGACGTCGGTGACGCCGCCGACGATTCCATCGATGCTCAGGATTTGTCCCGTCAAGCCGCCGGGTCGGGAGATCTGCCAGCGCTCGATGTAGGCAGTCTCGTTGAATACGCCGTGCGGCGGGTTCACCTGGGTCGTGCCTTGCGGAAAGCGTATCTGAATCGCCAGACGCGAGTCGCCAAGCGCGGGGCGTTTCCACATCACGTCATAGAGGACTGCGCCGCCCGCATCTTGACCGGCTTCGCGTAATTCCAGATAGGCGGGTCGAAAGACATCAGCGTGCGTGATGCTGGCGAAGCAGCACGCCAGAAGCGTGAATAACAACGCATGCGCTCGCGTACTCATCCGCCAGGACTCAATGGGATGCCGGTATCATCGATACGCACGCTGTAGTTCGCCCGCAGTCGCTCGTACACGGCTGCCTTCGCATCCTCAGTGCGCGCATGCAACAGGTCGCGTTCTACTTGCGCCCGCACGTCGTTCAGCGCCGCTCGACCTCCGTCCCGGCGCTCGATCAACTCCACCAAGTGCACGCCGAAATCCGACTGCACAGGTCCGTGCCAGCCACCGATCGCTGTTGTCCCCAATCCCACGAGGAATTCGTCACCAAAGACCCGCGCCACGTCTGTCGCACGAGCAGCATTCATCTCATAGGGCAGCAGAGTAGTGTCGCCCTCGATCGCCTTGCCGCTCTCGAGCGCGCGGCGCGCGGTAGCGATGTCGACGCCGAGCGCGTCACCATGACGCGCCGGATTGAAGAAAACCTGCCGCAGCGAGTACGTCGGCTCGGTCTGATAGTCAGCGGGATGCGCGTCCAGCCAGGATTGCAACTCGGCGTCCGTCGGCGATGCTGGCGCTGCGCTGTCGAGGATGAACTCCAGCTTCTGCCCGACTCTGCGCCGTACGACCGGATCGTCGCGATCCAGCGCCATCGCAATCCCTTCGCGATAAAAGATTTCCTCTTTCACCCAGCCGTCGATCAATCCTTGCAGCTCGTCGCTGGTTGCCGGCCGCTGCCAGACTCGCTCGAATTGCAACTGCAGGCTTTGCAGCTGGCCGCGCGACACGACGACCTCGGTCGGCGAGTTCGACCGGCCGCCGTGCAGCCAGCCATACACGCCGAACAACACGGCGCCGCCGAGAAAGAAATGCAGCAGCGGTTCACGTAGCAATCGCGTCACGGCGCGTACCAGATCGGCGAGGTGAAGGCGCGCTCCTGCGTGATCATGGGGACCTTCGCATCCATCTTTACCTTGAAGTAGACAGCGTCATAGGCGGTCCAGCGGGGCGTGGGGATCTCCAGCACGCGCGCGTAATAGAACGCCTTCAGCGCCGGATCGAATTCGGGATCCTTCCACACGGTCATAAGCTCGGGATCGCCGATCGTGTTGGTCCAGGTGGCCGTCTTCAGATCGACCGTATTGCCGACGGGCGGCAATTTGCCGTCAGCTTGCACCTTGCGGCTGCCGCTATCGCTCCACGCGACATTGAAGATCTTTTCCTGGAGCTTGCCGCTCGTGTCGAGCCAGCCCTTGATGATCTGAATGCGATCGAGGTTGCCGCTGAGCGGATCCTTTGCGGCCGCGACGAGAAACGTCGGTGCCTTGCCCGCCGGCGCCTTCTTCAAGTCGCCGCCCATCGGAATTCCCTTGGTGTAACCCATGATCGCGGGACTGCGGGAGTTCGCATCCAGCGGCACGAAGTCGTAGCCGCCGAAGAACCGCACAGTCATGCGCGGACCGCTGGTCGCATACGTCTCGCGACGCTTCATTCCATCCCAGATGGCGGCGCGCGTGTTCTCCGTCGCCCACACAGCCGTATAGCCGGCGGCCGTCATTTCCCAGCCTTTGATGACGCGGCCGTTGAACTTCATCGCGTCCTCGTTCCAGCGATCCGGGCGCGGCTCGGCGCTGACGAACTTGGCGAAGAAATTGTCCTCTTCGGCGGCCGTCAGGGAATTGTGGGTATCGGTACCGCCGGCCATGCCGTACTTGAAGGGATTCGCGCCGAGTTGCTGCTCGACCTTCAGTCCCTCCTTGAGGGCCTGGCGCAGGTACTCGTGTTCGATCATGCCGGGCTTCTTCGGAATGATGTTCAGATTGCCGCGGTCCCACAGCTCGTAGCCCACGGCGAATTCGTCGGTGACCGACAACGAGGGATGCGATTCGCTCTGGCCCTTCATCTGGATGGCTTCGAACAGCGGCTCATACTGTTGCCGTTGCTGCGCCCAGTCCTTGGTCATCGCGCCGCCCAGGAACATCCGCAGCTCGAACATGCGGCCGTTGGACAGGTTGCCGTTATGCGGAATCGCCAGCAGCTTGCCGCCGGTTTTCTTTTCCCAGTCCGCCATCCATTTCCACAGATCCTCGGGGTTTTCGCTCCGGAACGTCGTCATCGGCAATACCTGGTCCGCCAGCTTCTTGTCGTCGCGATAGATGACGTTGCGATGCAGGTTGTCGCCGCCGCCGGCGTTCGACGTCCACTCGTAGGCGATGAATGCCGTGAAACGACCGGGCTGGTTGTACTGCTCCATGATCGCGGTGTTGTGTTCCCAGAAAGTTTTTGCCCACTTCGGATCAGTGAGGGCCGCTGGCAGTTTCTTGTTGGACTGCGCGGCGACCAGTTCAAAAGTTGCTTTGCTCCCTTCCTCCAGGCCCGCGTTCATCATGTCGTGCCAGCGTTTGAGGGTGGGGTCGCGCATCATTTCCGGATTGCCTTCGCGAATGGCGGCAACCGTGCCCATGGCGTCGGAGTGGTCGGTGACCGCGATCCAGTCGAGCGGCCGCGACAGTCGTACGGGTTGACCGGATGCCGAAGTCACCTGTTCGCCGCGCGCGAATCGCACGGCTGCAACGGGGTCGAGCGTCGCGCCGCTCAAGCCTGCATCGACGGACCAGGCTGTATGCACATGCTCGTCGCCGAACAGGGGGCGTTCCGGATAGTGCTTGCCGGCATAGGGCGAATAGCCTGGCTTCTTGTAGAACTTGTTAGGGTCAGCCGGTTGAATGTCGCCGATGTCGCTGCTGGTCGGCTGACTGACTTGCTGGCCGTGCACGATCGAAAGTGGGCCGAGCAATGCACCCAACAGGAAGATCACCGTGATGCATCTCATGGGTGTGGCCTGGACGGAATGACGTGGCAGTATGAGTTGGCCGTCAGAGTGTGAGCATGCGTAGTGGGGGCACCTCTGTGGAGGAGGAAATTGGGGCTTCGAACTTGCGAGGAAGTAGCCATGCAATCGCGCCTGATCAAACCGCTCATGGCACTTTGCGCGACCGTGTGGGTTTCGATGACGCCGGCAGCCGAACATGCACCACTGACTCTGGAAACAAAGATTCCATTGGGCGATGTCAAAGGCCGCATCGATCATCTGGCGATCGATGTCGCGCGCCGGCGGCTATTCGTCGCGGAACTCGGCAACGATACCGTCGGTGTGGTCGACATCGACCGCCGGAACGTCATCCGCCGGCTCGAAGGGTTCGATCAGCCGCAAGGCGTTGCATTCCTCGCGCAAACCGAGACGCTGTTTGTGGCGAACGGTGGCGACGGGGTTCTGTCTGCCTTCCGTGGTCCGCAGCTGGAGCCTGTCGGCAAACTCGACCTTGGCGGCGACGCTGACAACATTCGAATCGACCGCGATCAGGAACGCATTTACGTCGGCGCAGGTAGCGGCAGCTTGTCGATCATCGACGCGACCGCCTTCAAGAAAGTAGGCGGCATCGAATTGAAGGCCCATCCCGAGAGCTTTCAGCTCGAAGGCGAAGGAGCGCGCGTCTATGTCAATGTTCCGGACGCACATGAAGTGGCCGTCGTCGATCGCAAGACGAGCAGACAGATCGCGAGTTGGCCTGCGGCGAACTTGCAGTCCAACTATCCAATGGCGCTCGATTCGCCCCGCAACCGTGTGCTCGTCGCGTTCCGCCAGCCAGCGAGGCTGGTCTCATTCGACGCCGCGAGCGGTGCAATCAAGGAGCGAGTGGAGATCTGTGGTGACGCAGACGACGTATTCGTCGACGCACGCCGCGGCTACATCTACGTCGTCTGCGGCCAGGGCGTAGTAGATGTCCTCGCGAGTCAGGGCGGACGGACGAGTCGAGTAGCCCGCGTAGATTCCAGCCCTGGTGCGCGTACAGCACTCTTCTCACCGGAACTCGATCGCCTGTTCGTAGCTGCTCGAGCCGCGGGCGGCGAGGGGGCCGCTGTCTGGGTGTTTCGTCCGGTCGATGGCTCGTGAGGGCTTCGAGCCGCTCATTGTGTGAGCCGCTCAATGACCGGACAATGAGAACTCTCTGTGGAGTCCGAAATGACATCTGCAATCGAGACGACCTCGCTCTTGACATGCCCCGAGTGCGGACATGCGTCGATGGAGTGCATGCCTACGGATGCGTGCATGTATTTCTTCGACTGCAAAGGCTGCGGCGTTCTGTTGCGTCCGAAGCCGGGCGATTGCTGCGTGTTCTGTTCGTACGGTAGTCACAAGTGTCCGCCAATTCAGTTGGCGGCATCCTGCTGCGCGCCTTGACATTTCGATAATCGTCGTAATATGGTATCCGCCCATGGATACCCATCAGGTCGTTCAGTCCTTGGCAGCTTTGGCGCACGGCCATCGCCTCGCGATCTACCGATTACTGGTCGAGCGAGGCCCCGAAGGATTGTCCGCCGGCGCAATCGGTGAAGGTGTTGGGCTCGCGCCGTCGTCGTTGACTTTCCATCTGCAGAACCTGCAGCGCTCGGGCTTGCTGGTACAGCGCCGCGAAAGCCGCAATCTCATCTACAGCGTCGATTTCGATGCGATGAACGCATTGGTCGGCTACCTCACGGAGAACTGCTGCGTTGGCAGCGCCTGCGCCACCGAGTGCAAGCCCGCCAAGCCGGCAAAGGCCCGCAAGCGACTCAAGGCGGCCTAGCAATGAGTGAGAACGCAATCTCGATCTCTCAGAGTCCCGATCGCTCTGGCGCCGTCCGTTTGCTTGCGAGCGCCGGCCTGCCGGCCGCAGATCTCACCGACGAACACATGAGCGCGTTTTTCTACGCCGGGTCTGCTTCCGCACCGGACGCGATGGTTGGTCTGGAAATCTATGGTCCAGATGCGCTGCTTCGATCGCTGGTCGTCTTGCCGGCATTGCGCAAGCGCGGCCTTGGCGAGCGTCTCGTCGCGAAGGCAGAGCAGCACGCACGCGAGCGCGGCGTGCGCACCATCTACCTGCTGACGACGACTGCGGAAGAGTTCTTTCTGGCGCGCGGCTATTCGGCGGCGGCGCGCGCTGCAGCGCCTCGTTCAATCCAGTCGACAGCGGAATTCGCAGGGCTGTGCCCGGCGAGCTCTGCATTTCTGTCCAAGCAACTCTGATCACAGGAACCCTTCCCATGAAGCGGCTACACGTCCATGTCGGCGTTGACGACCTCGCCAAGTCGATCCAGTTCTACAGCACGCTGTTTTCTGCCGAGCCTACGGTCACGAAGGAGGACTACGCGAAGTGGATGTTGGACGATCCGCGCGTCAACTTTGCTATCAGCAAACGCGGAGCGGATGCCGGTATCCGACATCTCGGCATCCAGGTCGAGGATCGCGCGGAATTGGCGGATATGTACTCGCGCCTGCAGCGAGCTGAAGCCGACGTCCTGGAGGAAGGCGCGACGACCTGCTGCTACGCCAAGAGCGAGAAGAGCTGGGTCGCAGATCCGCAGGGTGTTCAGTGGGAGACGTTCCTCACCACTGGTGAAAGCACAGTCTATGGCGCCAACCCGCCAGAGCAGCAAGCGCGCAAGCGGCCGTGCTGTGAACCAACGCGCGCTGCGTGACTTCGATGGCGGAGCGCGTTCACAACGAGCTCTCAATAAGCACCATGTCGGGTCCAGTCACATTTCGCAGAGCGACCAACGCGGACGCGGCTGCATGTCTTGCGATCTACCGACCGTTCGTCGAAGCGACTGCAGTCTCGTTCGAAGCGATCGTCCCCACGGTCGAAGAATTCGCTGCCCGGATCGAGAAATCGTTGTCGGCCTGGACCTGGCTGATCGCCGAGCAGGATGGGCGCTGCATCGGATACGCGTACGGCCATTCACATCGCGAACGAGCTGCGTACCGGTGGTCGGTCGAAGTGACGATCTACGTGGATGCCGGTCAGCAGCGGCAAGGCGTGGGAAGACAGCTGTACGAGCGGCTGTTCACTGATCTCGCGAGCATTGGCTATTGCAACGCCTATGCTGGAGTTACGCAGCCGAACGAAGCAAGCATGGCATTGCATCGCGGCGTTGGCTTCGAATACATCGGCACGTTTCGATCCGTTGGCCGGAAGTTCGATCGATGGCACGACGTCGCCTGGTTCCAGCGCAAGCTTCGTGAAACGCCGCCGACGTAGAGGATGCCAGCGCGTCCTTCCTACTCAGCCTTGGCATCCGCGCCGTCGGGCAGAGCCAGGTATGAGACCTTTATCTTCGATCCACCGGTCTGAAGTTCCTTCAACCCCGGCATGTCTTTTCCGTGAAGCATGCCTGGATCGGACCACGCATGTTCCGGCGTCTGGCTCAAGAGAGTAGCTCAAGCGTCTTGCCATCGAACGTCGTCAACAACTGGCCGAAAACGCAACGAGTTTGTCCTTCAGCGTCGGGCCTGCCGGCGTAACTTTCCTGAGCGCCCACTGCAAATCGAGAGGACTACAGATGTCGGTCAGTAAGAATTTACGCCTTGCGGCCTCGATCACTTGCGCACTGCTGGTGTTCGGGCCGCTGGCGATGGCGGAGCAACGCGTTCCCTATTCCGATACCACTCCTTCATTTGCAGAACGCCAGCGAGTCACCCAGACGATCGTGCAGTACCTGGCGACTTGGAATGAGAGTGATCCGCAGCGCCGCCGCGCGATGCTTGCCGAGGTCCTGGTTCAGGATGGCAGCTATATCGACCCGAACCGGCACGGCGTCGGCTATCAAGAGATCGAAGCCCTGATAAGCAGCGCCCAGAAGGCATTTCCCGGCTACAAGCTTCGACTCGTCAGCTCGATCGAGCTCCATCACGACGGCTATGTTCGCTTCAGCTGGGCCGCCGGCGGAATGTCCGATGCCCCGGTCTACCTGGCCGGAACGGATTTTGTGAGGCTGGCAGCCGATGGCCGCATCCAATCGGTTGTCGGCTTCGGCGATGCAGCCGGCGTCGCGCTTCCCGTCAAACAATGAATTGAACGCTTACCGCGCCAGCGAGAAGCCGTATTTTTCGAAGATGGCGCTGGCTTGCTTGCTGCAGACGAAAGTCACGAAGCGGCGGGCATTGGCGTCGCCCTTCGTCGTGACTGAGATTGGATAACGAATCGGCGGATGTGTCTCGGCGGGAAACGTTCCCACCAGCTTGACTCTCTTCTCTGCTTTCGCGTCCGTCAGATAAACGATGCCGAAGGGTGCCTCGCCGCGTGCAACGAAGGCGAGAGCCGAGCGAACGTTTTCGGCACGCACGAGCTGCGGTGCGACTTGCTCCCAAGCCCCCAGTTTCGTCAGCGCCGCCTTCGCGTATTTGCCGACGGGGACGGAATCCGGATCGCCGGTTGCGACGTGTGATTTTCCAAACGCGGCGACCACGGATGCGCCGGAATCCAACTTGAGCGACGGCACCGTGCTGTCCGACGGCACGACCACGACCAGCTTGTTGGCGAGCACGTCGCGACGCGTGCCGGCCGCCAGCAGTTTTCGCTCCTCGAGATAGTTCATCCACTCTTCGTCTGCAGAGAAGAACACTCCGGCCGGGGCGCCAGACTCGATCTGCTTCGCCAGCGCGGCGCTTGCCGCAAAAGACGGCTTGATCGGTATGCCCGTCTCGCGGGTGAACTCGTTGCCGATCTCGCCGACAGCGTCCGTCAAGGACGCGGCGGCGAAGATCACCAGAGGCTCGGCGGGCTCGACACCGGTCGCAATTCCAGCGCACAGCAAGGCACACGCAAGGAATGTCGCTCGAAGGAATTGCACGCGCAGGCGCTCCGGATCTCGTTGTATCGGATGGTATATGGCGATGCTAGGTTCCCGCTTGCTGAACTGCAAGTCCGCTCGCTATAGTCGGATGGATATAGCGAAAGATCTGGCTTGGGAGCTTCTATGCGTTGGGTGGTGCTCGCTGCTGCGTCCGCTTGTCTGCCCACTCTTGCCGTGGCCGCTCAGCCATCGACAGGAATGCGCTCCTCGGGAGATGTGCGCGTAGCAAGTGTTCTCGACAGCGTCATCGTTACTGCCAGGCGCCGCGAGGAGAATCTGCAGTCGGTTCCTGCCGCCATTTCCGTAGTCGGCGGCGATCTGCTCGACAGCTCCTACACCGTCAACACGCAGCAGCTCAGCCATCTGGTTCCAGCGCTCTACTACAACTCCGCGAACCCGCGGAATACGGCCTATACGATTCGCGGGTTGGGTTCGAATACGCTTGCCATCAGCGCGGCCAATGACGGTATCGAGCCGGGCGTCGGCTTCTATGTGGATCAGGTGTACCACGGCCGGCCGGCGACAGCCTCGTTCGACTTCACTGACATCGAGCGCGTGGAAGTGCTGCGTGGACCGCAGGGCACGCTGTTCGGCAAGAACACCACTGCCGGCGCGATACACATCATCAGTCGCGAGCCGACATTCGAGCCCGAGGGCAACTTCGAGGTTTCCTACGGCGACGAGGACTTCGTCCAGGCAAAAGGCGGGATTTCGGGACCGTTGTTCAAGGACGTAGTCGCCGGCCGGCTCTCGGCGCAGATTACTCAGCGCGACGGGTTGTTGACCAACGTCAACACCGGCGAGAAGTTGAACGAGCTCGACAACTACGCGGTACGCGGACAGCTGTTGTTCGTGCCGACCGACAATCTCAGGCTGCGCCTCATCGGCGACGTTTCGGATCTCGATTCGGCGTGCTGCACTCAGGGGTTCTTGCGTGTCGGTCAGAGTCTGCGCAGCCCCGCCCGACAATTTCCGGCGTTGGCGGCGGGCCTTGGGTATGAGCCGCCCAGTCGCAACGTGTACGACCGCTTGAGCGACATCGACGCGGCTTTGCGCATCGACACGCAGGATGGCGGCGTTTCCTTGATCGCCGACTGGAATCTCGGTGCCACAACTCTGACTTCCGTCAGCGCCTGGCGCTACTGGGATTGGGATGTGTCGAATGACCGCGACTACACCGGCATCCCGATTCAGATGGTCCAGCGCATTCCGTCCCGCCAGGATCAATACAGCCAGGAGTTTCGTCTCGCCTCGAACGGCGATACGCGGCTGGGTTACGTCGCCGGTCTCTACTATTACTCTCAGGAGATCTCAGGCCGACCGACCAGCATCTACGGGCCGGAGGCCGCCTACTGGCTCCTCAGCCCGGCGAACTTCACTGTGCCGATTCCACGCAACTTGTTGGACGGCTATGGTCAGGAAGGCAACTCGCGCTTCGAGATGAAGAGCTACGCAGCGTTCGGTGAAGTGAACTACGCCTGCACTGAGCGGCTGACCGCGACGCTGGGTCTGCGGTACACATTCGAGGACAAGGAAGGTACGTATGCAACGCGAGTGTTTGGCGGCCTGAGCCTCACAGGACTTCCGCCGGCCACTGCGGCAGAGCTGGCGCGTGCCAAGCTGTCGATCTTCCGCCCGCAGAGCTATCACGTGACGGACGATGGCGGCAGCCTCTCCGGTCGCGCCAATCTCGCCTATGCGTTCACGGACGATCTGCTGGCCTACGTGAGCTATGCGTATGGCTACAAGTCCGGTGGCTTGAACATGTCGGGTCTGCCGCTGGACGCCCTGAACCAGCCGACGCTGGCCACTGCCGTGATCGACGATGAGAAGAACACGACGTACGAGGTGGGGCTCAAGTACACGATGTTCGACAGCCGCGCGACAGTCAATCTCGCGGGCTACTGGACTGTCGTCGAAGACTATCAAGCCAATGTGGTTTCAAGTCTGGAGACCGCGGCGATCCGCTCCTATCCCGCCAACATTCCTGAAGTGCGCGTGCGGGGTGTGGAAGGGGACTTCGCTGCGCTGCTGTTTACGGGCTTCACCGTCCGGGCCTCTGTAGCCTACGCCGATGGCGAGAACACGGATTACCCCGCGGGTCCTTGCCCGCTCGAAGTGCAAACTGCTGCTACGGTCGCCTGCGATCTCACCGGTGTGCCGCTTGCAGGTCTCTCGGACTGGGCGGGCACACTGGGTTTCAATTACGAGCTGCCGTTGGGTACAGGCGCATTGCTCGTCCATGCAGATTCGAGCTGGCGCAGCGGCTACAACAGCGACACATCCGCATCCCGGTACACGCAGATCGATGGTTACAACGTCACCAATGCCAGCGTCGGCTATCGTTTCAAAGGAAATTGGGAAGTGGATGTGTTCGCCCGCAATCTCTTCGACTCCGACTACATCACCGCACTCACGATCCAGACCGGAAATTCCGGTCTCATTCTGGGGCAGCCGAGCGATCCGCGAATGGTCGGTGTGACCGTGCGCGCGAGCTTCTGACGCCATCGATCGGGCGGCGATTCGGTGGACCGTGCTATAGTGCCGCTGGCTCGTAACCTTCTCCCTATTTTTGCTGGCCCGGCGCGCGTCGCGCACTCTCTGCGGCCAATACAGCTAACCCGGACCAGTGAAGCAAACCTCCATAACCAACCAAGCTGCGCTTCTGAGCAAGAGAGTTCTCGTCGTTGAAGACGACGACGGTTTGTACAACGCGTTGCGAGACTCGCTGCTGGATGCCGGCTACGAGGTCTTCGGCTCCTGCGACCGCATCTGCTATCCCATGGATACTGTTCCTTCGAGTCGCCTGGATGCTGCGCTGGTCGACATGGATCCGTTCGGCTCGGAGCGCGCGACATCCCTCGCGCAGCGGCTCGGCCTGCGCAACGTTCCGATCGTCTGGATCACGGCGCGTCGCGACTCCGGTGTTGCTGCCACCTCGCCGGCGCCCGAATGGCTGTGCAAACCTTTCACAGAACGAGAGTTGCTCGACAGCATCGCGTCTGCCGTCGGCAATGGAAAACGCCCGCAGGATGGTTAGGGGATGCGAACGACTGCGCGCTCGGCGCGCTGCTGTCGCCTGATCTGCCGCACGTGCGCATAGCCGACCAGCTTTCTGCTTTGCTCGTCCCAGAAGTGAAACGTCAGGCAGCTCAGGCTGGACCACAGCGTAATGGGCTTGACCTGCTGAAACAGCAGCTCGCCCTCGTGGCACTTCTGCAAATTGTAGTTGGGAATGCGCGGGCTCAGGTGATGGATGTGATGGAAGCCGATGCTGGCCGAGAACCATTGCAGCACGCGAGGTAACTTGTAGAACGAGCTGCCGCGCAGCGCCGCCGCCGTGTAGTCCCAATCGTCACCGCGCTCCCAGTAAGCATTTTCGAACTGATGCTGCACGTAGAAGAGCCAGACGCCCGCAGCACCTGCCACCAGGATGACGATCGCCTGAACCAACAGATACGGCCCAAGCCCGAAGATCCAGATCATCGAGCCCGCCGCGCCGAGCAGCACGGCGTTCATCGACCAGACGGAACGACGCTGCCGCCGACCTGCGTTAGCTGCAGGGAAGCGGTGGTTGATGAGGAAAAGATAGAAGGGCGCCAGCACGAACAGCACCAACGGATTTCGCGCCAGTCGATATGCGAACCGACGCCACCGGGATGCTTCGAGGTACTCCTGTACCGTCATGGTCCAGATATCCCCGGTACCGCGCTTGTCGAGATGTCCCGCGGTGCCATGATGGATCGCATGCTGCCAACGCCAATGCTCGTAGGGCGTGAACGTCAGAGCGCCGGTGATGAAACCGACGATGTCGTTGGCGCGGCGCGAGCTGAAGTACGAGCCGTGACCACAGTCATGGAAGATGATGAACAGGCGTACCAGGAATGCGCCGGCCAGAACTGCCAGCGGGACAGTGAGCCAGAGCGACACCGTCGACGCATGGTAGATGACATACCAGAGCAGAAAGTACGGAATCAGTGTACTTGTCAGCTGCCATAGCGCGCGCGTGGTGGACGAGCGCTGATACGGCGCGACGATAGTGGTCCAGGCTGGTTTATCCATATGCCCGAGTCACTCTACGCGCTCGGTGCACACCTGTCTCCTACCACGTTGAGCCTGGGAAATCGGCTCAAAGCCTGTCGCTGAAGAAGTCGAGCGGGATCGCTTCTGCGCTCGCTGCATACCCTGCATCGTTGGCGTGTAAGTGGTCACCGCTGTCGAAGCGCGACTGCAGCCGGTCCGGGTGCGCCGGATCGCGCAGTACCGCATCGAAGTCCGCTATGCCATCGACTTCTTTTGTCGTACGAATCCACTCATTGACTGCAAGACGCACCGCCTCCTTCTCGGGCGTATGCAGCACGAGCGTGCGATCTTCCGGGTAGATCGCGTTGCCGAAGGGAGGGATCGTGCTCATCAGCACCTTGATTCCCCTGGCATGCGCCCGCGCGAGAATCTCGCGGTAACCTCGAATCAGGCTCTGCGCGCGGACGGCCTCGTCCGCAGGCGTGAACGATCCCGGAAATGCAATGTCGTTGACGCCAATCGCGACGATGATGAATTGCACGCCGGGCTGATCCAGCGCATCGCGATCCAGCCGCGCCAGCACCGCCTCGCCGAGCCCCGCGCCGAACGGGCTCGCGGCCGGACTGTCCTCGAGCAGTCGGTTGCCGATGATCCCTGCATTCAGGATTCCGATCCGTGCGCTGGCGCCGCCGGCTTTTTGCAGGCGACGGGCGAGCGCATCAGGCATGCGGTGATTCTGGTCCCGGGTCGACCCATCCCCATCGGTCGTCGAGGAACCGATGACCGCGACTGAGGACAATGGCGGCGAGTCGCTCACGTCGACGCGGCTCAGAAACGGCCACGCATCGAGCGTCCGTAAAACCGGGAAGTCGGTCGCGCCCACCACGTTGTCGGTGGCGATGTAGCTCGTCTGCAAGGCGAGCAGATGCGAAGTGGTCGCCGACACTTTGTGCGGCAGGAAAAAGCTGATGGCGAGATCGCTCATCGCCGGAACGGACAGCGCGACGGGATCGCTGGTGACCTGCAGGTGCGGCGCGATAGTGACCGCCGATCGCCCACCGAAACGCAGCGCGCGATCGGAGCGGGGATCGATTCTCGGACCGTCCGCACGCAGAGCAATATGTGGATCGACGATCGTCAGCGGCACAGTGCCATAGAGATTGGACAGCGTGATACGCACCTGCGACCCGGCGACGCTGGTGTGCACGATGAGCCGCAGCGTCTGGCGGTCATAGCTCTCGAGAGTCCCGGGCATGGAAGGTTGTGCGGACGCGGCCCAGGTACCGGTCCAGATGACGAGCATTGCGAGCATGGCGCAGCGTCACTTGCAGGCACGCCGCAAGTCCTGAACGGCATCTGAAAGAGGTCTGAAGAACTCTGAACTCAGGTCGCCGGAGCGTTGACCCTCTTCAGCCCGAGCACAATCGAGACCAGGTCATCCGGCGCATCGCGGACGATGTCGTGTCGAGTCGGCAGCGAGATGACGGTCCACGCAGGATCTGTCTTCAGCGCCTCGTAAGTGGGCGTGAATGGCGTCTCGGGCCATTCCGAGGCATAGATGAAGACTTTTTCCCGAACCTCTCGCCAACGCCCGGTCAAGCGAATCGCTTGCTTGAATGTAGCCAGTGGATGAGGCGCGCAGCGCGAGTCCAGATGCGTCGGTGCCACGACGCCCAAGCCATCCGTTGTGGAGCGATCGAGGGCGATCTTGCGGTAGCGATCGCCCGCGAGGTCCCACCATGATTCGCCATCCTGCGGCACGAAGGCGTCGACATAAACCAGGCTCGCGACGCGCTCGGGCAGCCGATCGGCGACTCCGGTGATGACCATGCCGGCGTAACTGTGTCCGCAGAGAACGACCTCACTGAGGCGTTCGAAGAGAATGACATTGGCCACGTCTTCGATATGCGTCTCGAGATTGATCGCAGCTCGGGCCAGGTGCGACCGCTCCCCCAGCCCGGTGAGGGTAGGCGTAAAAACTTCATGCCCTCGGGCGCGCAGTTTTCGGGCGATGGGCGTGACTGCCCATCCTCCGTGCCAGGCGGCAGCAACCATGACGATTTCGGCCATTCGCTCTTCCTCCGTTGCCATTCATCGGAGTTGCAGCACCTCCCATAGTTCCAGCCATTGCAACTATTCCAAATGGAATGGAACGCCGTCGTGCGGCTGTGTATTCCATAGATACCCTTCGCGCGAGCGACACCAATGGCCGATGAAACACCCGAGCAACCTGCTCGCGACTTGCTAGCGCACGGTGCGGAGACGCTCAGCCACGTGATTGTCGACGCGTACAACGCGGAGCTACGCACGCCGGAGGGCTTCGTCGGCGATCGTGCCAGCAAGCGGGCGTTCCAGGCGATCCTGGACGACTGGCGCGAACGGGTTCGCAAGATGGGCGAGGACCCATTGGGCGAGCAACCGAGCGAGGAGATCAGCAAGAAGCAGCTCGACAAGCTGCTGCTGGAGGGCGACTCGGAAGCCGCGGGAATGATTCATAGCGCCATCGAAGAGTTCGCGCAGGAGTTTGCGGCGGTGATCCGCCGCTTCCTGCGCTTGAAGGAATGGAAGGATGTCGAGCGTATCGCCGTAGGCGGCGGGCTGCGTCAGAGCCGCATCGGCGAGCTGGCCATCGGTCGCACGAGCGTTGCCTTGAAAGCCCGGGGTCACGCAGTCGAACTGCGCCCGATCCGTCATGCGCCCGATCACGCAGGGCTCATCGGCAGCATCCATCTGGTGCCTTCGTGGATCCTCGCCGGCCACGACAGCATCCTCGCGGTCGACATCGGCGGCAGCAACATTCGCGCCGGTATCATCGAGTTCCACGCCAAGAAGAAGAAGGAGAAGGATTTCTCGGATGCCGACGTGCATCGTCTCGAGCTCTGGCGGCACAGCGACGACGCGCCCAAGCGCGAGGATGCAGTGGAGCGGCTCATCGAATTTCTGCTCGATCTCGTCAAGCGAGCCGGCAAGGACGGGTTGACGCTGGCGCCGTTCATCGGCATTGGCTGTCCGGGTGTCATACGAGCCGATGGCTCGATCGAGCGCGGCGGTCAGAACCTGCCAGGCAACTGGGAAGCGAAGGGTTTCAATTTGCCGCAGCGATTGCGTGAGGCGCTGCCGAAGATCGGCGATCACGAGACTGTAGTGGTCATGCACAATGATGCCGTCGTGCAGGGACTGAGCGAGTTGCCCTGGATGCAGGATGTGAAGCACTGGGCGGTGATGACGATCGGCACGGGGCTGGGCAACGCTCACTTCACCAATCGCTCGGCTCGGGACGAGACCTAGTCCCGACGAAGTTGCAGCAGATCCCACAGGTTCCCATAGAGATCGCGGAACACGGCCACCGTACCGTAGCTCTCTTCTTTCGGTTCGCGAATGAAGACAACGCCGCGTTCCCGGTAGCGCCGGAAGTCTCGCCAGAAGTCATCGGTGTGGAGAAACAGGAACACGCGTCCGCCGGTCTGGTTGCCGATACGTGACTCCTGCTCCTGGCCGACTGCTCGTGCCAGCAGCAGCCGACACTCCGCCGAGCCGGGAGGTGCCACCAGGACCCATCGCTTGTTCTGCGATTCGACCAACGTATCTTCGATCAGCACGAAATCGAGAGTCTCGACATAGAACTTGATCGCCTCGTCGTAATCGCGCACGACCAGCGAAACGTAGCCGATTGTCTGTTTCATCGGACCGAACCTTTCGGAAGAGCCACGACTCCAAGCTTACTTGCGTGCCCACTGCCTGGCACGTAGGCTTTCGCGCCATGAAAACGTCCTTCACTCGCTCTGCTTCGCTCGTTGCCCTCGGACTTGTCGTATCCACCAGCGCCGCAATGGCCGATCAGTCGTCACGTGTGACGCCGATGACGCCGGATGTCATCGACAAGTACGAACAGACGCTCCCTTCGGCTGACTTCGTCCGTCGGGACGCGATGGTGCCGATGCGCGACGGCACCAAGCTGTACACGGTGGTCGTGATGAAGAAGGGGACCAGCAACGGTCCAATTCTGCTGTCGCGCACGCCCTATGACGCTCATCACTCGACGCATCGTGTCCTGAGCCAGCGGATCGTCGACATCCTGGAAGTGATGGACGCCGAATTCGCCGAAGACGGTTACATCCGCGTGTATCAGGACCTGCGCGGCCTGCATCGCTCCGAGGGCACCTACGTCTTGAACCGGCCGCTGGCGGGCCCGCTCAACGACACCGGCATCGACGAGTCGACCGATGCCTACGACACGATCGACTGGCTGGTGAAGAACGTCCCCGAATCGAACGGCAAGGTTGGCATCATCGGCAGCTCCTATCTCGGCTTCACGACACTGATGGCCGAAATCAATCCGCATCCGGCGCTGAAGGCAGCAGTGCCACAGAGCCCGATGGTCGACGGCTGGATGGGCGACGACTGGTTTCACAACGGTGCGTTTCGCGTCAGCTCGCTCGACTTCGCGGTCGGTCAGGCGACCAACAAGGCCGAAGGCGGCGGCGAGTTCGCTCTCGGCGGCGGCGACGATTACACGCGCTATCTGGAAGCCGGGTCCATGGCGGACTTCGCGAAGATGCTGGGCATCGAGCAGTATCCCGGTGTCCGCAAGTTCCTCGAGAACCCGGCCTATACCGAGTTCTGGTCGTTGCAGGCGGTCGACAAATGGCTCGCGGCAAGGCCGCTGACAGTGCCGACCATGCTCGAAGTCGGTCAGTGGGATCAGGAGGACAGTTACGGCGCGCCGGCGGTCTATCGCGCGCTCGAACCGAAGGACACTCGCAACGATATGGTCTCGCTCGTGATCGGGCCGTGGCGGCACTCGGGAGCGAATCACTACGGTTACGATCTCGGCAGCCTGACTTTCACCGGCGACACGGCGCGCGAGTGGCGCGTGCAATATGTGAAGCCATTCTTCGATCATTGGCTGAAAGGCGCTCCCGATCCGCACACGCCGCCGGTGCTCACGTATGCAACAGGCGTGAACAAGTGGAACACCTCGCCGCGCTGGCCGATGGGCGTTGCGTCGCCGATCTATCTCGCCGCGAACGGCGCCGCCACTTTCGAGCGCCCGGCGGAAGCCGGGCGCTACGAATATGTCAGCGATCCGGCTCATCCGGTGCCGTTCATCCCGCGGCCGATCGACATGAACGACCCGACGCAGTGGAAGCCGTGGCTGGTGCAGGATCAGCGCTTCGTGTCGGATCGCCCGGACGTCGCCGCGTGGAAATCTGCGCCGCTGGACCAAGCGGTTCACATCATGGGTGCACCCGAGGTCGATCTATACGCTTCGACCACTGGCACCGACGGCGATTGGGTCGTGAAGTTGATCGACGTTTATCCCAACGACACGCCCGAGCCGGCGTCGCAGGGAGCGAAGCCTTCGATGGCCGGCCTGGAGCTGCCGGTCGGCATCGAAATCTTTCGCGGACGCTACCTGAAGAGTTTCGCGGCGCCGGCGCCGCTCAAAGCAGGGCGGGTGGAACACTATCGCTGGGCGTTGCCCAACGTCGATCATGTGTTCTTGCCGGGTCACCGGATCATGGTGCAGATCCAGTCGAGCTTGTTCCCGCTCTACGATCGCAATCCGCAGACCTACGTGGAAAACATCATGTACGCCAAGCCCGGCGACTACCGCAAGGCGACGCAGAGCATCTGGTTCGGCGGCCAGAGCGCGACGGCCGTGCAGTTGCCGGTGGTGCGCTGATCAAGGCTCGCTGGCGCTCGGTAGTCCTGCCAGAGCTGCGGGCTCCATTCGGACTCGCGCCTCCCGCTCGACCCCTGCCGGCAGCAAGTAGTAGTACAGGACGTCCGCAACGATCAGCATCACGAACAAAGAGACGACCGTATCCGAAAGGAAATGCGCGCCGCTAGCTATGCGGCAGAACGACACGACGGCGCCGAAGGTCAGCGCTGACGCGAACAACGCGCGTCGTCTGCTCAACGCCAACACCAGTGCCAGGGGAAAGAAGCCGCCGGCTGCTTCGCCCGACGAGAAGGAACAATTCTTGCGGCATTCGCCGCTGATGACGAAAGGCGGCGTGTAGCGCTGGGCTCCGCCGAATTCCGCGATATCCCGCGGCCGCGCGCGGCCGAAATTGTCCTTGAGAACGACATTCACGATCAGGCCGGCCCCGACGATCAAGACCAGGAATACGTACACGACCTTCTTGCCATCTACTCCGCACAGGTTGCGTTTCGACAGCTTGTTCCAGATGTAGAGCCCGACGACTGCACTCAGCGAGAGCCACAGGAAGTAGCCGATGCTCTCGTGCATGAAGGTCGTCCACCATTGCCGCTGCAGGTAGAAACCGCCATAGAAGAACATTCGCGAGATGGAGATGTCGACGCTTGGAAACGCGTTGAAGAGCAGTGCGGAAACTGCGAAGCAGGCCAGAATTATTTGAATACGCCGCTGCTTCAGATAGTGCATCACATACCCGCCTCCCCAGGCATCTGCATGACAATCGCCCGTTAGACGGCAAGGGAGGGGAAATCAATCGCGGCGCTGCAAATCACGCATACGGTCCGCAACTGACTGAGCAGTGAGGCTATAGTCTCGCGGCAATTCCAGGAGTGCCGGCATTGTCGAGCTCGAGACTGAGATTCCAGACTTCACACCTAGGGTTTTCCCTGGTGTTCTCGCTAGTGCTTTTCGCGGTCTGCAATACGATCAACATCGAGACGCTGTCCAAGTGGTTTCGACACGGCGACGGACTCGACTACACGGCACTTGCCGCCTACCTGGTCGCCGGACTGTGCCTTTCCACGGTTTTCTTCTTGCTCCTGGCACATCGCTGGACGATCAAGCCGTTCGCGATCCTGCTGACGATCGCGAGCGTCGCCGGGACCTACTTCATTGCGAAGTACGGCGTAGCCATCGACAGCTCGATGGTCCAGAACACGGTGCACACGGACTTCACGGAAGTCGGACAACTGTTGTCGTGGCAGATGGTCCCGTACGTCGTGTTCCTGGTGGTGGTGCCCGTACTGATCATCCTGTCGGCGAACATCACGTTTCAGCCGCACGGGAGATATCTGCTCGGTTCGCTGAAGCTGATCGCGGTGTTCTTTTGCGTCGCTCTGGCGTGCCTGTACCTCCAGTACAGCGCCATTCTTCGCGCCGGCAACGTATCGAACAAATACATCGTCTATTCGCTGGTGCCGATCAACGTCATCTCGGGCTCCATCAATGCGGCTGCCAAATCGCTCAAGCCGTATCTGAAGAGAAGCCAGAAGGACATCCAATTTGCCGCGAGCGTTGCGTCGCCGGACAACCTCGTGGTCGTGCTTGCCGTGGGAGAGTCTTCACGAAAGAAGAACTTCAGCCTCTACGGCTACCAGCGACGCAAGACGAATCCGGTGCTGGCAACCATCGACGGACTGCATCTTCTCGATGCAGTCGCGACCCGCGCATCGACCTTGTACGCGTTGCCGAAGATCCTGGAAAAGAGCGGCGTCAAGCTGACGACGATCGTTTCGAAGGCGGGGATACCGACCGCGTGCTACGTGAACTACACGCTCTATGACAATTGCTCCGCGGTCGGCGAAACGAAAGTCAGCAATTGCGCTCACGATGGCAGGTGCTACGACGAAGACGTCATCCCGCTGCTGAAGCAAAGCATGGGCACATACGTCTCCGGTTACCGCTTCGTCGTCCTGCACCTGGGCGGCGGCAGTCACGGGCCGAGCTACAGTGACCGCTACCCGCCGGAGTTCCAGCAATTCAAGCCGATGTGCACCGATGCCGACGTCGCGAACAAGTGCTCCAGCGAGCAGCTCTACAACTCATACGACAACACGATCCTGTACGTCGATCATGTCGTGGCGCAGGCGATTCGAACGCTCGACAGCTCCGGCGTTCCGTATGTCTTCATCTATCTGTCCGATCACGGCGAATCGTTGATGGAAAACGGCATGATGTTTCATGGGATGCCGCCGGGCATGGCGTTGCCGGCCGAGCAGGCGCAGATTCCGCTGATCGTGAAATCGTCGATACCGATCTCGATCGACAAGCGGCCGGAATATCAGCAGCCGGACGTGTTCGATTCGGTCCTGGATCTGCTTTCCATCCAGTCGCCGATGTTCGACAAGGCGGGAAGTTTCATCAAGAAGAGTGCCGCCGAACCCGCGGTGGCCAGCGGCTCCTAGCAGAAGGCGACGGAAATCATGCACGACATTCCCGACGACATTTACACCGAATCCGAGTCCTCACCGGATACGCTGGCGAATCTGGGTCCGCTGCGTCGACTGGCGGGCGTGTGGGAGTCCGATCAGGGCGTGGACATCAATCCCAAGGCCGACGGGCCGCAGCGACGCGTCTTCCGGGAACACGTGCGCATGGATCCCATCGACGCGCAGGCCAATGGTCCGCAGCTCCTCTATGGCCTGCGCTACCACATTCACATCAACACGCCGGAAGAGGCCATCACCTTCCACGACCAGGTCGGTTACTGGCTGTGGGAGCCGGCAACCGGGCTCATCATGCAGACGATCGCGATTCCTCGCGGACAAGTCGTGCTGGCGGGCGGCAAGGCCCGGCCCGACGACGAGCGCATTTCGGTCGAAGCCCGGCGCGGGGATCCGCGCTTCGGCATCTGCTCGACGACTTTTCTCGACGAAGCGTTTCGCACCGACTACTACCGCATCGACATCACCTTCAATCGCGATGGCAGCTGGTCCTACGTGACGCGCACCGATCTGGCGATCCGCGGCAACACTCCGGCGTTCGATCACCGCGACACGAATACGCTGCGGCGGATCGCGCCGCCGACGCCGAATCCGCTCGCCGCGCTGCGCTGATTCTCAGCCGTCAGGACTCTGGCGCGGACTCGCATCGGCGCGTCGTGCCGGGCGCTGCGGCACCACCAGGACCATCGTTACCAGAGTCGCGAAGAGGATGAAGGTCGCGACGTAGCGGCTCAAGGCAAGTCCGCCTTCCGCGAGTGGCTTGTCGAGGAAGTCGCCCACGACCGCGCCGAGCGGCCGCGTCAGTACGAATGCGGTCCAGAACAGCGCCGTGCGGGAGATGCTCGTGAAGGCGAAAGCCACGACGCAGAGTGCCAGCAGCCCCGCAAACACCAGGGCGGCACCGCCATACCCGAGCCCGGCGGAGTCGGCGGTCCAGTCGCCCAGTGCCGTACCCAAGGTCTGCGAGAACATGATCGTGACCCAGTACCACGCTTCGGAGCGCGGATCGACGACCGTTGCAATGTCGATGGAGCCGAGTGCACGGTGCCACGCAAACAACGAGCTCAGCGTCAGGCATAGCAGCAGCGTCGCGCCGCCGGGATAGCCGATCCCCAGCGAGCGGTCGGCGAAATCGGCGAGCGTCGTGCCGACAGTCGTCGACGCGATGACCGCGAGCCAATAGATGGCAGGGTTGAACCGGCGCGTAGCAATCTGCACCGCAACTGCGGCGACGAAGATCGCGAGAAAGACCACGGTACTCGTCAGATAGCCGAGGCCCATCGACATCGACACGGCGTCGCCGCCGGTCTCGCCCATGGTCGTCGCGAGGATTTTGATGACCCAGAAACCGAGTGTGACAGCGGGTAGTTTTGCTTCCGTTCGAGCGTGCATCGCCTGGTTAGACGCAGCGATGCGTGTCGGCCAATCGGCCCGGTGTGCGACCGCTACCTGATACGACGCCTGGCGCGCACGCGCCTCACTTGGCCTGCAGCCGATAGTTGGAAGTGAGCAGCCTGGCGCGCTGCTGCTGCCGAGTCATAGCCATTCATCCTTTCGAAGAGATCGCCCATGGGCTGCTGCTCATAGGTGGACAGCTCGTAGCCGAACCCCTCGAGCTCTTTGAAGATGCGCACGTACGCGCGCTCGTCGTTCAAAAGGTCCAGGAGCGTTCTCATATATATGTGTCGGCGACGCTGCTGCGTCAGAGCGACATAATCTTGCAACCTGCCTCGCCTGCACGATGTGACCTGCGTCACTTTCTGCCGAGCTGCATCGCCGGGTCGAAGTCGCTGCCCGCGACATCTTTGAACAGCAGGAGCTGCCCGATCTTCGCGGAGGCGCCGTCGTAGAAGCCGTTCTCGATCACGAACTCCTTCGGGTTGCGGAAGGTCCCGAACAGGATGTCGAACAGCGGCAGGTCGGAATAGTTGTACTGGTGAATGCCGCGACCGTGATGAAGACTGTGGCTCTCCGGTCGCTGCACGAAATATCCGAGCCACTGCGGCGTGCGGACGTTGATGTGCTGGAACACGCCAAGGAACGTCGTGGCATAGATCGCATACGTGACGGCCTGGGCGCTGAGTCCCAGCACCGTCAGGCTGAGACTCGCCAGAAAGGTGAAGGCGACGGTGTCGAGCGGGCTGAAGTAGAAGGCGCCAAAGCTATCCACGCGCTCGGCGCTGTGATGCATCTGGTGGAAGGCGCGCCAGAGCCAGTGGACCCGGTGCATGGTCCGGTGCCACACATAGATCAGGAACTCATAGGCCAGCACGCCGATGGCGGCACCGACGAACGGGTTGAGGGCCTGCAGGTCGACGATCTGATGCTGGGCCAGCGTGCTGCCCCAGAGCAACGGCAGGTAGGACGACAGGTAGAAATAGCCGACGAACACGATCAGGGCCCGGGTCTTCCAGCCCTTGACCTGGGGCAGGGAGCGGGCGGGAAACAACGCTTCCAGCAGTATCAAGGCTCCGTACAATCCGAGTACGGTCAACGAGACGGGATCCAGCAGGATCTGCAGCGGCGTGGGCATGACGTTCTCCCCATTGTGGCGTCGTTCGAGCGGGTGCCACAGTGACGGAGATGCCTAGCGCGCTGCTTGGCGGTTGCATAATGGATGAGTAACGATTCGCTAATGGTATGAAATACCAGATCGCCGAATACATCATCGACACGGCTCGGTACCGGATCAGTCACGGCGACACGGTCATCCCGGCAGAGCCGAAGGTCTTCGATCTGCTGGTCTGCCTGATCCGGCATCGCGATCGGGTCCTGTCCCGCGAAGAGCTGTTCCGGGACGTCTGGGAGGGGCGCGAGGTTTCGGATGCGACGCTGAGCAATCACGTCAAGAGCGCCCGCAAGGTCCTGGGCGACAACGGCGAGCTGCAGCAGACCATCGTCACGATCCGCGGCCGCGGCTATCAGTTCATTGCGCCGGTCATCGTGATTCCGGAGGGTGAGCAGCAACCAGCATCGGCGCCCAGCGTCGAACCCGCCGCACCAGCATGGCGCTCGCCGTTGGCGCTGGTTGCCGTGCTGCTGCTCGCAGCGATACTCGGTTGGGGCGCCTTCGCATCCTTGAAGGAGCGTCCGACAGCCGAATCGCCGTATGTCGTCGTGGTGCCGTTCGATGTGTCCGCCGATGCGCCCGAGACCTGGCGGCCGTTCGCGGATCAGGTCACGCGTGAAGTGATCCGCGACCTCAGCAAGATCTCCGGCTTGAGAGTGGTGCCGGCGCTTTCCGCGTTCACGTTCAAGGACAACAAGGCGCGCGATCACATCCGCAGCCAATTGCCCGACGTTCGCTACGTGCTCGATGGCGTCGTCAATATCTCCGCGGGCAACGCCCTGCGGATCACGGCCGCACTGGAAGATCTGAACAAAGGTCGCGTCGTCTGGGACAAGGACTACGAAGGCCGCACCGACGACACCAATATGTTTGCGATGCAGTCCAGCATCGCCTCGGCGGTGTCGGAGTCGCTGAAGGTGGCGATCCTCGCGGAAGAACAACGCGCGCTCGACGAATTTCCCACCACCAACCTCAAAGCCTACGAGGCGTACGTGGCGGGGCGCTATCAGCTCGACCTGCTCAGTCATGAGTCTCTGCCGCGGGCGATCGAGCTGTTCGACCAGGCCATCGCGCTCGATCCGAAGTTTTTCGACGCTTACATTGCACGCAGCGATGCCTACCGCCAGTTGTTCGGCTACTTCGGGCCGCCGATCAACATGCTGCAGAAGGTGGTCGATTCGATCGCCGAGGCGCAGGTCCTGCGTCCCGATTCTGCCGAGGCGTGGTCGTCGCTCGGCCTGACCTACGTGATGGCCTGGCGCTGGAAGGATGCCTGGATCGCGTTGAACAAAGCGAAGCAGCGCGACCCGACGCTGGCACAGACGGAACTGGGTTTCGCGCTGTACTACTCCGGGCTTGGCGAAGCCGAAAAAGTCAAACGCGCGCTGGCCGCCGCCGATCGCCTCGACCCGCTCAACGCGGAAATGGCGGATTGGGGCAACTGGGCATTGTTCATGGTGGGCGAGAGCAAGGCAGCGCGGGAATGGGTCGACCGGAAGATGCAGCAACACCCGGACATCGGGGTGCTGGCTTCAGGTGCGGGGGTTGGAGCCTATATCGCGGGTGACTATGAAAGAGCCGTACAGCTGGCGGAGCGCGGCGCGAAAATCGACGGATCGGCCGTCGCGCTCATCATGTTGGCGCAAGCGTACGGTTATGCGGGGCAGAAGGAGAAGGTGCTGCCGGTGCTGGAGAAGGCCGCGAGCACGGGTACATATAACTGTCCGTATGAATCGGCCGCCGCGTATCTCAGCATCGGCGACACACAACGCGCGCTGACCCTGCTCGATGTGGCCGTCGAGGCGCGCTCGAACTGTCTCATGTTCCTACGCATCGATCCGCGGCTCGAGCCCATCCGGCAGGATCCGCACTATGCGGTTTTGCTGAACCGCGTAGGCCTGGATGATCTGGCCCTGGCTTCGTACAAGAGGTGAGTTTCCCGATGAGAGTATTTCTAGTTGGCGCTGCGCTGGCGGCGTTCGTGCAAGTTGCAGCAGCCCAATCACCAATATTCGATTCACACGTGCATCTGTGGAAAGGCGAAGAATCGTTGCAGGCTTACGAAGAGCAGGTGAAGAAGGCGCACCTCGAAGTCGCCGGCATCGGCGCCATGTGGTTCGGCGGACCGAACCAGGCGTTGGCCGGCAAGCCGGACGAGATCCGGGCCGGCAACGACGGCATCATCGCGTTGGCGGCCAAGCACGCCAAAGTGTTGCCGATCGCTACCGTACACCCCTATGACGGTCCCGCCGCAGTGACGGAACTGGAGCGCGTCGCGGCCAAGGGCATCAAAGTGCTGAAGATCCATCCGCACACACAGAAGTTCGATCCCGACGATCCACGCGTGCTGACGCTCGTCCAGCGCGCGGGCCAGCTCGGTGTCATCGTGTTGATGGACAACGCGAACATCCTGCCCGGCGACAGCGAGAAGCTGTTCAATCTTGCGCTCAAGGCGCCCAAGACCCGCTTCATCTTCGCGCACCTGGGCGCGATGAATTTTCGCTTCTGGAACATCCTGAAAGCGGTGCGGACCGCGGAGAACCTGTTCGCGGACAACATCAACTTCGATATTTCGGCGATCGTTGCGATGGTTGCCGACTCGCCGATCGAAGACGAATTCGTCTGGACGATCCGCAATGTCGGGATCGATCACGTGCTGCTCGGCTCAGACTATCCGCAGTTCTCGCTCGAGCAGGACGTCACTGCGCTCGGCAACCTGCCGCTGACGGACAACGAGCGGGCGAAGATTCGCTACGAGAACGCCCGCGCGCTGTTCGGTCTGCATTGAATCGTTGCTATACCACTTTCGTGGTAGTTGACGGCGCTTGCGTTCGCGAGCGGCCAAACACGAAGCAGCCGCACGAAAAGTTCCAGCATTCTGCTGCTTTGCTGCTGCGGCGTGCAGAGATTACGGACTGCCGGTGTCGATCTGTTTTGCACGTGGATGTCGCATAGACATCCCGAATCAGTGGCGTATCGTTCACGGTCTTCCCTGTCGTTGCGAATACAACTAGCGATGGCAGGAACAACCAGAAGATGTGGGGATACAACCAATGAGCAATGCGAAATTGATCGCGGCCTGCACGGCCGCGTTAGGGTTGACCGTATTTGCAATGAACGATGCGCTCGCCGCGCAAGGCGGCAACTCCAAGCTCGGGCAGCGCGACGAGGAGTTGGTGCAGCAGGCGGAGCAGGCCGGCAAGAGCCGTTTGGTAGTGCTGGTCGCAGTCACCAAAGGTGCAATCAATCAAGCTGCGGCGGACATCTCCCGCCTCGGTGGCCAGATCCAGTTTCGGGATGACAGCCTCGGCTATCTGCGAGTGAGCGTACCTGTTGGACAGGTGAAAGCCCTCGCTGCGCTCGCCTCCGTGCAGAGCGTCGACGTCGATGAAATGCTGCCACTGCCCGATCCGCGTCCCGAGCCGGATGCCAGCCAGCCGACCCAGCCTCAGCCGCCGCCGGGCGCCGCGACTCCTCGCGACAACGCGTATCTACCCATCGGCGACACCGGTGCTGCGCAGTTCACCGCGGCGCATCCGACGTGGGACGGTCGCGGCGTGACGATCGGTGTGGTCGACCTTGGCATTACGCTCGATCATCCGAGCCTGCTCACCACGTCCACCGGCGAAAGAAAGGTCGTGGATTGGGTGACGGGCACGGATCCGTTCACGGATGGCGATCCGACGTGGCTGGACATGAGCGCGCAGGTATCAGGCGCCCAGTTCACCTTCAGCGGCCGCACCTACACGGCGCCGGGACCAGGGACCTATCGCATTGCGCTATTCAATGAGCGTGATCCGCTCCTTGGCGGCGAAGTCGGCAACGACGTCAATCGTGACGGTAATGGCACCGGCAGCAGCGGCATCTTTGCGGTGCTGTGGGATGCAGGCCCGAAGAATCTGGTCTGGGTCGATACGAATCAGAACGGCAGCTTCGCGGATGAAGTTGCGATGACCGACTACAAAGTGCGCTTCGACGTCAATTATTTCGGCGTCGACAACCCGGCGACCCAGGTCGCCGAGCGCATGCCTTTCGTCGTGCAGACGGACGGCAAGCTCAAGGTGGTCAATATCGGCATAGTGTCTGGAGCGCACGGCTCACACGTCTCCGGCATTGCATCCGGCAACGCGTTGTTCGGCGGTGCGATGAGTGGAGCGGCGCCCGGTGCCAAGCTCGTATCCGTGCGCGCGTGCCTGTTCGTCGCGGGCTGCACCTCACATGCGCTGATCGAAGGCATGATCTATGCCGTCAAGTCGGCGCATGTCGACGTGATCAACATGTCGATCGGCGGACTGCCGGCGCTCAACGACGGCAACAACGCTCGTGCCGAGCTCTACAACCGCTTGATCGGGCAATACAAGGTGCAGATGTTCATTTCGGCCGGCAACAGCGGTCCCGGAATGAATACGGTCGGCGATCCTTCGGTGGCGACATCCGTCGTCAGCGTGGGCTCTTATCTGAGTCGCGCGACCATGCAGCTGGGATATGGCGCGGATACGCCGTTCATTGACAACCTGCATGCATTCACCTCGAACGGTCCCCGCGAGGATGGCGGATTCAAGCCGGAGATCGTTGCGCCCGGTGCAGCTGTTTCTTCGACGCCGATGTGGCAGCTCGGCGTGGGCCTGCCGTACTCGCTTCCGCCTGGTTACCAGCTGATGAACGGCACATCGATGGCAGCGCCGCAGGCGACCGGCGCGGCTGCACTGCTGATCAGTGCTGCGAAACAGACTGGAGTGCAGTTCAAGCCCGACCAGCTGCGTCAGGCCATTCGCTCCTCGGCAAGGCTGCTGGCCCCGAGCCGCCTCGGCGTCTATCGCCAAGGCAATGGTCTGCTGCAGACAGAGCTAGCGTGGATTCTGCTGGCGACGAATATCGCCACGGACGAAATCGTCGCGCGGGTGCCGGTGAACACGGTGCTCAGCTCCTTCCTCGCGGAGCCGGGCATCGGCGTCGGCATCTACGATCGCGAAGGAGTCGTGGCAGGACAGCCGTACACACGAACCTACACGATCATGCGCACCAAGGGCGGCGCGCAGCCGAAGAGCTATGCAGTGAGCTGGGTCGGCAACGACGGCACGTTCAGCTCTCCCGCAACGATCGCTCTGCCGTTGAACGTCGCGGTGAATCTGCCCGTCACGATCAATCCAGCGACCGCTGGCGATCATTCCGCGATCATGAACCTCGACAGTCCCAGCTCGGCGGGCATCGAGTTCCAGACGATGAACGTCGTCGATGCTGCCGACACATTCAGCCCAGCCAACAACTTCTCGGTCACGAAGACCGGCACGATCGGGCGTGCGCAGCAGCTCACACACTTCGTGCGGGTGCCGGCTGGCGTGCCGGCGCTGAAGGTCGATTTCTCGGGACCGACCACTGCCGCCGGCACGGGGCAGGCACGTTTCCTGCGCTGGCATCCGTATGGGTTGGGCATCGATTCGAATGCAGTATCGAACTGCTACCAGCCGCCCCAGCCAGGCAACGGATGCACGACGGGCAGCCCGACTTCGCGCACGACGGGCGCTCCGCTGGCCGGCGTGTGGGAGATCACGGTTGATGCGCGGCGCAGCTCCGACACCGACTTTGCGCCGTACACCATGACCGCGTCGATTCTCGGTGCGACTGTGTCGCCGAACCCGGACGTCATTCCCAGCGCGACCGCGGGCGTGCCGATCGCAAGGTCGTACACGATCACGAATGGCTTCGGTCCATTCACCGGTCGTGCAACAGGCTCAACGCTCGGCAGTGCCAACCGATTGACACCGACGATTGCCAACCTTGAACAGCAGCAGTTCCCGGTCACGGTTACGGCTGGCTCCAGCTCGTTACGCGCAACCATCGGCAGCACCAGCGACCCCGCTGCGGATCTCGACTTGTTCGTCTTCAACTGCACGACCGGCACTTGCGTGCAAGCGGGCTCGAGCGCCGACGGCGATTCCGAAGAATCAGTCACGATCGCCAACCCGGCTGCGGGCGTGTGGGTCGTCCTCGTCGACGGCTTCGCCGTACCGGCAGGCACCACGACGTTCAACTACATCGATGTGTTCGTGAATAATGCGTTCGGCTCCGTGGCAGTCACGGATGTCAACGCGCTGCGCGCAGCAGGCGCATCGTGGACCGTCCCCGGATCCGTCACGGCGAATACCGCGCCGGCGGCGGGTCGCGTGCTGTACGGCAATGTGCGCGTGCTGACGGACGGGAACGTGCAAGTTGGATCAGGAGACGTGATCGTACAGAGCGTGCAGTAGACGCGCTGTGTCCCCGTGCGAGGGCCATGGATGGCCCTCGCGACTCGCTCCTGACCCGATCACTCGTCGCGTTTGCGAAAGGCGGCTTCGCCTGCGTCCGATACTTTCACCCACTTCGGGTCGGGCGCGGCACCGGGGACGTAACTGTCGTGCCAGTTCCACCACTTGTAGCGCGGCGTCTGCGGATAGCCCGGCGGTGAGTCTTCTCCTTCTTCCTGGCGCCCGAGCGCTGTCATGTCGAGGTAGCTCCACACGGTCCCCATCGCTTCGTCGCCGCGGGTGTTGATGAAGTACGTGCGATACACGCGCTCGCCGTCGCGGATGAATGCGTTGTGGCCGTGCCATTCATTCACGCCGAAGTCAGCGTCGAAGCTGTCGGTGATCGTGTACCAGGGCATCTCCCAGCCCATGCGCGCTTTCAGGCGCGCGATATCTGGCTGCGGCGCCCGCGAGGCGTAGGCGAGGGTGGTGCCGCGGGCGTTCACGTGGGCGAGGTGAGACACCTGGTCGGCTCCCAGCGAACAGCCTATGCATGCATGGTCCGGCCAGCCGTGCACGCCGGGCTCGAAGAACGCACGGTAGACGATCAGCTGCGTGCGGCCCTCGAACAAATCGAGGAGCGTCGCTTTGCCGCGGGGTCCTTCGAACACGTAATCCTTTTCCACTGCCATCCAGGGCATGCGCCGACGCGCGGCGGCCATAGCGTCACGGGCGTGGGTCAGGGCCTTCTCCTGTACGAGCAGCCGCTCGCGCGCAGCTTCCCATTCCCGGGCAGACACGATCGATGGCTTGGGCGATGTAGTCGTAGTCATGGCAACCTCCGAAAGCTCAATGCCTTCTTCCTATAGCCATGACGGCCGCGGCGAACTCGTTTCTACACGCGAAACCTTATCGGCCGCTGCGGCGTCGAATCGGCAAGTCCTGGCCGTTTACGAGCGGTGCTCCATGCTGTCCAACGATTTCCTCAGTGGCCTGCGCGGTATCGGCTGCGCCTTTCTCTACTGGGTCTTTTTCTTAGTTGCGCTCGAGCCCGGCAACGTCCTGCACGCCCAAGGCATGGGACACGCACTCGATTTCGATGACGAGGCCTTGCGCATCTGCGGAGCAGCTCTGCTGGGTTGCTCGACGGCGCCGCTGATTCTCGCCCTGAGCCGCCGGTTTCCCATCTCCGGCGCTCGAGACTGGCGAGGCATTGCGATTCATACAGCCGGAGCGGCTGCACTGTCCCTGGTCTTGATCGTCGTTTCGTGCTTCCTCGCCGCGTGGCTCCTGATGGGGCAGATCCTGCCCTCGGTGGCCGAAATCCGCAGTGAGCTCGCAGGCAACTGGTTGCTGGTGACATTTGCTTTGTGCGCGTTCGCCGTGATCAGCCATGCGGCGAAGCTGTTTCCGCGACGTCCGGGCCGGCCGAGCCCCGTCTCCGCCGGGACAATTGCCGTCAAGACGCGGGGACGTCTGGGCTCGCTCGAGCTCGCCAGCATCGAGTGGATCGAAAGCCAGGGAAACTATCTCGCGTTGCACGTCGGCGGCCGCTCACACCTCATTCGCGAGACGTTGCAGGATTTCGCCGGCCGGCTCGATCCAGACCGGTTCATCCGCGTACACCGGCGCGTGATCGTGGCCGTCGATCGAATACGCGAAATCCAGCCGCTCGCAAACGGCGACTCGACCTTGATCCTGCAGGACGGCAGCACGCTTCGCGCCAGTCGCACGTATCGCTATTGCTTGCCGAAAGGCCTGCCGCGGACCTCGTCGTAGACCGCATCGAACACCTGCAACTTGCTCGTGCCGGGCAAGCTGTCGACGAACACGGAGTTGTTGAGATGCAGGGCGTTGCCGCTATCGAAGGTCGGCCAGCGCGGCAACTCGTCGGCGTTCGGATCGCCACTCTTGACGAAATTCGTCCAGTAGCGAGCCATCAGTTGCGCCAGTTGCCGATCTGCCGCGGACCAGGCCCAGGATTCCTGATCGAGGTGATCGAACATGTACCACAGCTCGGCGAAGTGGCTCGCGCCCCAGCTGTAGCTGACGGAGCCTGCGGGAAACGGCGGCCGCTGCATGAAATGGTAGAAGTACGCGCGGCCGTGGACCGATTGCAATCGTGCCCACGTCCACGAGTCCCAGGCGAAGCGCAGGTCGCGCTCGAAATCGAGTCGAGCCTGCTGTGCCTGTGCATCAGTTGCGTGCGGGTAGGCCGCAATGAGTGGTGGCGGCAGCGCGCCGAAGGTGCGTGCGATATCGACCTCGAACGTCGCTGCTTTCAACTGTGCGACATCGACGAGCGCACGAGCTTCTTCCGCGTTGAAGCCCACCAGGATCGGCACGTTGTTGTATGAGCCGGAAACGAAGGCGTCGTAAGGCGCAGTCGGTAGCACGTAAGGCTCGATGACTGGATGACTCACGCTGCCCGCCGTCCCTTCCAGCAGATCCGCAGCAGGCCGCCTGCGCAGCGCTGCGATCGAGTCGGCACGCAGCGAGCTCACGTACTCCTTGCCATCGCGCTCGGCATTCGCCAGCAAGTATTGCGGAGCGATCTGCAACGGCTCGAACACGCCGCCGCTTTGGCCGATGGCGCGGTGGAACAGGCCTTTGGCGCGCGGCGAGGCCATCAGCATGCTGACCGCCATCGCGCCGGCGGATTGCCCGGCGATCGTCACGCGCTCGCGATCGCCGCCGAAGGCTGCGATGTTTCGTCGCACCCATTCGAGCGCCGCGATCTGATCGAGCAGTCCATAGTTGCCCGAGGACTTCCTGGCTGACTCGGCTGTCAGCTCCGGGTGCGCAAGAAAGCCAAGCGGACCGACTCGATAGGCAATGGTCACAACCACGACGCCGCGTTGCGCCAGCTTGTCCCCCCAGTACAGCGGCATCGATGCCGATCCGTTCGTATAGCCGCCGCCGTAAATCCAGACCATCACGGGCAGGCGTTCATTCCCTGTCTTGGCAGGGGTCCAGATGTTCAGATACAGGCAGTCCTCGCTCGTCGCCGGCGGCTGCTCTCCAGGCATCGAGACACCTTTCTGCATGCACGCCGGTGCGAACGATGTGGCCTTGCGCAAGCCTTGCCACGGCACAACTGGCTGCGGTTCGCGCCAGCGCAGCTCGCCGACAGGCGGAGCGGCGAACGGCACGCCCATATATATAGTGAGGCCGTCCTTCGTAACGCCTTCGAGGGCGCCCGATTCGATCACCGTGGGTCCCGCCCAGGTGCTCGCTGCAATCAGGCACAGCAGTGCCGCGACGCTCGTTCTACGCCAACTGCTCGACATCGACATTCTCCGTTGAGAGTTCGAAGCGAGTGTGAGGTGGGCGGAGCTGCAGACGTAGACCGGGGCGGCCCAGATTGGGAGCGGCTCGTCACAAAGGGATCAGTGGAGCAGGTTCGAGTCGTCGCGACACCCAGGAATTCAGCCGATCCAGGTACAGATAGATCACCGGCGTGGTGAACAGAGTGAGCGCCTGACTGACGAGCAACCCACCGACCAGCGTGAGCCCGAGTGGCCTGCGCAACTCCGATCCAGTGCCGTGCCCGAGCATCAGCGGCAGCGCGCCGAGCAGCGCAGCCATCGTCGTCATCATGATGGGTCGGAAGCGCAGCAGGCTCGCGTGGCGGATCGCTTCCTGCGGCGCGAGCCCTTGCTGCTCCGCTACGCGGGCGACATCGACCATCATGATGCCGTTCTTCTTGACGATGCCGATGAGCAGGATGACGCCGATCAGCGCGACCACCGACAGATCGGTGCGGAACAACATCAACGTCAGCAACGCCCCCAGGCCCGCCGATGGCAGCGTGGAGATGATGGTCAGCGGATGAATGTAGCTCTCGTAGAGAACTCCCAGCACGATGTAGATGGCCGCGATTGCCGCGAGGATCAGGTACGGCTGACTCGCGAGCGAATCCTGAAAGGCCTGCGCCGCGCCTTGAAAGCTCCCGGTGATGCTCTCGGGCATATGGATGCGCGTGACCGCTGCTTCGATCGCAGTGACCGCCTGACCCAGCGCCACGCCAGGCGCCAGATTGAACGAGAGCGTGACCGCGGGGAACTGTGCTTGATGCGCGACCGACAGGTAGGCGAGGGGATTCGTGTCGTAGCGCGCGAATGTCGAGAGCGGCACCGACTGACCCGTCGATGGCGAGGTGATGTAGATCTGCTGCAGCGTGGCCGGGTCGCCCTGCAGCCGCGGATCGATTTCCAGGATCACGCTGTAGCTGTTGAGCTGAGTGAAATACTGCGCCACCTGCCGCTGCCCGAATGCACTGTAGAGCGTCTGGTCGATGAGGTCGGGCGTAATGCCGAAGCGCGCAGCCTGATCGCGATCGATGGTCACTGTCAGCGTGCGTCCGCTCGTCTGCTGATCGCTTGCGACGCCGGTCAGCTCTGGCAGCGACTGCAGCTCCTGTTGCAGCCGCTGCGCCCAGGTATTCAGATCGCCGAGATCGGTCGCATGCAG
>Ga0068862_100000591_pt1 | contig 37734 bp, 37 predicted proteins | sample KBSSwiS52_FD_66598 | JGI IMG/M metagenome (GOLD analysis project Ga0068862, IMG submission 66598) | Switchgrass rhizosphere microbial communities from Kellogg Biological Station, Michigan, USA - KBS Switchgrass S5-2 | ecosystem: Host-associated > Plants > Roots > Rhizosphere > Soil ... | reverse complement strand
CCCGACTTCTGGATCGGCATGGCTCCCGACGCGGCCGAGCTGCTGGTCGAGCGAGGCGTCAAGCTGGTCGGCATCGACTTCCTGACGATCGACAGCCCGACTCGTGACGAGACCTGGGATACCCACCTCGTCCTCTGCCCGGCGCCGGTGGCGATCGTCGAGTGCGTCGACCTCCGCGGCATCGAGGCGGGCGTCCACGAGCTGGTCTGCCTGCCGGTCAAGCTGCGCGGCTCGGAGGCCGCACCCGGCGGCGCCTTTCTGCGGCCGCTCGCCCCCCAGACGTGACCGCCGCCGCGGACAGCGGCGGCGTGGCGGTGGCCGCGCCGCACCCGCTCGCGGTCGAGGCCGGCGCCGCCGCCGCGGCCACCGGCGGCAACGCACTCGATGCCGCCCTCGCCGCCGCCGCGGTCCTGGTCGTCGCCTACCCGCACCAGTGCGCGCTCGGCGGCGACCTGACGGCGCTGGTCCGGGAGCCGGACGGGAGCGTCGTCGCGGTCCTCTCCCTCGGCGCCGCCCCGGCTGGGGTGGACGTCGAGGCGCTGCGCGCCGACGGCGACCGGATGCCGAAACAGGGCGCGCTCAGCGTCACCGTCCCGGGGATCGTCGCCGGCTGGCGCAAGCTGGCGGAACTCGGAGCCAAGCTCGGCCTGGCGCCGCCGCTGCGGCGCGCCGCAGCGCTGGCGGCGGACGGAGTCGCGGTCGCGCCGGGGCTGGCGCGGGCGATCGCCGAGCGCCGCGTGGCGGTGGCGGCCGACCCCGGCCTGCGCGAACTCTTCCTCCCCGCCGGCGAGACGCTCGCCGCCGGCGCGCCGCTGGTGCAGCCGGCGCTGGCGGCGACCCTCTCCACCCTGGTCGACGATCCCGCCGCGATCTACGAGGGCGAGGTCGCCGCTGCGCTCGTCGCCGCCCTGCGCGCCGCCGGCAGCGCGATGGCGGCCGAGGACTTCGAAGCCCATGCCGCCGAGCGCCCCGAGCCGCTCACACTCGAGGCCGGCCCGGCCCGCTGGTGGGCAGCGCCGCCGCCGTCCCAGGGGGCGACCGCACTCGCCCTGCTCGGCCCTGATCGCGGCGAGGGACCGCTTGCTCGCGCCCGCGCCGCCCAGGCCGCTCGCGCCCGCCTGCTCGGCGACCCGCGCGCCGGCGAGGTCGATGTCGACGGCATGCTCGACCCGGCCCCGCCGCTCCCCGCCACCCCCGCGCCGCACGGCAGCGGCGACACCGTCGCGGTCACCGCGGCCGACTCCGAGGGACGGGCAGTGACCTTGATCCAGAGCGTCTTCCAGACCTTCGGCGCCGGCATCCTCGAGCCCACCACCGGGATCGTCCTCCACAACCGCGGCAGCGCCTTCTCGCTGCAGCCCGGCCACGCGGCCGAGATCGGGCCGGGCCGGCGGCCGCCGCACACCCTCTGCCCGCTGCTCGGTGAGGTGGGCGAGGTTCGGGCCGCGGTCGGCTGCCAGGGCGGCAGCGCCCAGCCGCTGATCCTCTCTCAGGTCGCGGCCGGCGCCCTCGACCCCGGCGCCGACCTCGACACCACCCTCGCCGCACCGCGCTGGGTGGTCGGCGACCGCGAGCTCGGCTTCGCCGCCGAGACGGTCCTCGCCGAGCCCGGCGCCGAGGCGCCGCTCGCCGCTGAGCTCGCCGCCGCCGACACGCCGCCGCTGGTCGCCGGCTCACCCCGCGAGGACCGCTGCGGCCACGTCCAGGTGGTCCGCAGCGTTGGCGGCCGCCTCGAGGCGGCCGCCGATCCGCGCGCCGATGGAACTTCCGCCATCGTCCCGACCACGCAGCCTGACCCAGGAGGAGCCGCATGAGCAGCTTCGCCCCCAGCCAGGGGACCACCGGCATCGCCCACCCGCTCGACCCGCTCAGCCCGGAGGAGATCGAGGCGGCGGTTGCGATCGTCCGCGCCGACGAGCGGGTCGGCGAGCAGGCGCGCTTCTCCGGCGCGACCCTCGACGAGGCCCACGCCCGCACCGTCGCTGCCGGCACCATCACCGGCGGCCGCCGGCTGACCCTGGTCGCGATGCCGGGTGGCGGCCGCGACGCCTGGGAGGTCGACGTCGATCTGAACCCGGACGGTGGCGGCAACGCCCTCGACTGGCGGGCGGTCGACCACCGCCGCCCCGGCATCACCTCCGACGAGGCCCGCGCGGCCGCTCAGGCCTGCCGCGAGGACGCCGCCTTCCAGGCGGCGCTCGCCAAGCGCGGCATCGAGGACGCCTCGCTGGTCGTCATCGACCCCGAGTCGATCGGCGGCTTCGAGCCCGAGCGCTGGCCCGGCCGCCGCCTCACCTGGGGCTCGGTCTGGTACCGCGTCGATGAGTCCGACAACGCCTACGCGCGGCCGGTCCAGGGCGTCGTCCCGATCATCGACATGACGACGATGGAGGTGGTCGAAGTCGAGGACCACGGGGTCGTGCCGCTCTCCGAGGAGGCGGGGCCGATCGAGCCCGGCGCCTGGGGACCCGAGCGCCCTGGCTTGAAGCCGCTCGAGATCGTCCAGCCCGAGGGCACCAGCTTCGAGGTCGACGGCTGGAAGGTCAGCTGGCAGGGGTGGGAGCTGCGGGTCGGCTTCACCCATCGCGAGGGCCTCGTCCTCTACGACCTCAACTTCATGGGCCGTTCGGTGATGCGGCGCCTCGCCTGCAACGAGATGTACGTGCCCTACCTCGACCCGAGCTCGACCCAGTACCGCAAGAACTTCTTCGATTGGGGCGAGTACGGGGCCGGTCCGCTGACCAACTCGCTCGAGCTCGGCTGCGACTGCCTCGGCGTCATCCACTACTTCGACGGCGCCGTCCTCGGCGGCGACGGCACGGCCCGCCGCATCCCGAGTGCGATCTGCATGCACGAGGAGGACTACTCGATCCTCTGGAAGCACACCGACATGCGCCGCGAAGTCGGCCAGGTGCGGCGCTCACGGCGGCTCGTGATCTCCAATTTCCAGACCGTCGCCAACTACGACTACGGCTTCTACTGGTCGCTCTATCAGGACGGCACGATCGAGCTCGAGGTGAAGCTGACCGGGATGCTGTCCGCGTCGGGGATCGAGGCCGGCGACGAGGTCCGCCACGGGACCGTCGTCTCCGAGCGGGTCCAGGTTCCCTACCACCAGCACTACTTCGCGATCCGGGTCGACCCGGCGGTCGACGGGCCGCGCAACCGGCTGGTCGAGGAGCACGCAGAGGGGGAGATCGACGCCGCGCACGACCCCTACGGCAACGCCGTCCGCGCGATCCGCGAACCGCTGCTGACCGAGTCGGTGGCCGCCCAGCGGACCGACCCGGCGATCGAGCGCCACTGGCGGATCGAGAGCGCCGAACGCGAGAACCGCTACGGCCAGCCGACCGCCTACCGGCTGACCCTGCCGGACACGATCCGCTCCTTCACCCGTCCCGAGAGCGTGATGGCGCGGCGGGCGCCGTTCATCCACCAGCACCTCTGGGCGACCCGCCTCGACCCGAGCGAGAACTTCATCGGCGGCCAGTACCCGAACCACGCCGAGCCCGGTGAGGAAGGAGTGCACGTCTGGCAGCAACAGGACCGCTCGCTCGACGGCGAGGAGATCGTCGTCTGGCCGGTGATCGGCAGCCACCACGTGCCGCGGCCGGAGCAGTGGCCGGTGATGCCGGTCGACCGGATCGGGCTCAAGCTCGAGCCGGACGGCTTCTTCGACCGCAACCCGACGATGGACGTCCCCGACCCGCATTCCGGCTCATGTCACTGATCGTCGGCAAGCCGGTCGTGATCGCGGTCGACCCCCAGCAGGGCGGCTCGGAGCCGGGCGGCGGGATTCCCGCCGACATGCCGGGACGGGCCGAGCGCAGCGCCCGCATGGTGCGGATCGTCGAGCGGGCCCGCGAGCTCGGGGTCCCGGTCGTCTTCATCCAGGAGGTCCACAAGCGCAGCCTGGTCGAAATCGGTCGCGAGCTCGATGGCGCCGAGGGACCCCACTGCTTCGAAGACGATCCCAAGAACGACTTCATCGACGGCCTCGACCCGCGGCCGGAGGAGTTCCACATCCGCAAGCGCCGCTACTCGGCCTTCTTCGGCACCGAGCTGGAGATCGTCCTCAAGGGTTACGAGGCGGAGACGCTGATCCTCTTCGGCGGCCTGACCGACGTCTGCGTCCACTACACGGCGGTCGACGCCCACCAACACGACTACCGCGTGCGGGTCGCAAGCGACGCGGTCGGCGGCTCCTCGCAGCGCGCCCACGACGCGGCGCTCGAGGCGATCGAGTACCTGCAGCGCGACGCCCTCGCCTCGACCGACGAGCTGATCGCCGCGATGGAGCAGTGGGCGGGGGCGGCCAGCCCGCCGGCATGACCGCGTGAGCGCGCTGGAGATCCTGGCGGTCCTCGCCGCCGGCTTCGCCGCGGGCGGCGTCAACGCGATCGTCGGCTCGGGTTCGCTGATCACCTTCCCGGCCCTGCTCGCGGTCGGCTACTCGGCGGTCACCGCCAACGTCTCCAACTCGGTCGGTCTCGTCTTCGGCAACATCAGCGCCGCCTACGGCTATCGGCGCGAGCTGGCCGGGCAGCGGCGTCGCTGCCTGACGATGGCAGCCGGCACCGCGCTCGGCGCGATCACCGGGGCGACGCTGCTGCTGGCGCTGCCGAGCAGCGTCTTCGACGCGGTCGTCCCGGTGCTGATCCTGCTGGCCTGCGGGCTGATGATCCTGCGGCCAAGCCCGAAGCCGGTGCACGGGGGGCTGAGCCGCCACCGGATCGCGGCGCTGATCGGGCTGGCATACCTGGTGGCTATCTACGGCGCCTACTTCGGGGCGGCGCAGGGGGTGATCCTGCTGGCGGGGCTGCGTCTACTGATCCCCGAGGACCTGCAGCGGCTGAACGGGCTGAAGAACGTGCTGGTCGGGGTGGCGAACGGGGTGGCGGCGCTGCAGTTCGTGATCTTCGCCCACGTCGCTTGGGGGGCGGCGGCGCTGGTCGCGGTCGGGTCGATCGCGGGGGCGCAGGTGGGCGCGAAGTACGGACGGCGGATCCCGGACGAACGGCTGCGCTGGACCGTGGTGACGGTCGGCACGATCGTCGCCGTCATCCTCTTCATCAACTGAGGATTGGATCCACTATGATCTGGACTGGATGCAATCTCTGGCGACGGTCCAATCGGTCACTGGCCCGATCGGCCCCGACGAGCTGGGCCTGACGCTTCCGCACGAGCACGTCTTCATCAACATGAGCCCGACCGAGCCGCGCGACGGGTACATGACGGTGTGGGAGGAGCGCGTCGCCGACATCGAGCGCTTCGTCGCAGCCGGCGGCCGGACCATCTTCGACGTCACCAACGCCGAGCTCAGCGACCACGCGGCGCCGGTCTACTTCGACCGCGACCCCGGGCACCAGATCAAAAACCCCGTAACCGGCTCCCGCTCCGTCGCCAACGTCCTGGCGACCAGGGCGATGGCCGAAGAGACGGGCGTCAACGTCATCCTCGGGACCGGCCACTACTTCGATCATTACTTCGACGTCGACTGGTTCGAACGCAACTCGACCGAGCAGATCGCCGAGTACCTCGTCGCCGACCTCGAGCACGAAATCCCGGGCACCGGCGTCCGGGCGGGCTTCGTCGGCGAGGTCGCCTCCGACCTTCCCTACATCACCGCCCGCGAGGAGCGCTCCTTTCGCGCCTCCGGCCGCGCCGCTGCCCGCACCGGCGTGATGGTCACCACCCATGCGCCCACCTTCCCCACCGGCGGGACCCAGATCGACATCCTCACCCAGGAGGGAGTCGAACCCGATCGCATCGTCATCGGCCACACCGACACGGTCAAGAACCTGCAGTACTCGATCGACCTCCTCAAACGAGGCGTCTACATCGAGTACGACTGCATGATGGCCGTCAAGTCAGGCGGTCAAGTAGCCGACCACGAGATGCACCGCCGCGTCACCTATCTCCGCGACCTGATCGAGCTCGGTTACGCCGACCGCCTCCTCCTCTCCCAAGACGTCAGCCAACGCTCCCACCAGGCCGCCCACGGCGGCCCCGGCCTCACCTTCATCTTCGACGAGTTCGCCGCAGCCGCCACCGCCGCCGGCATCGAACCGGAGGCCCTCCAGCTGATCAGCACCGAGAACCCCCGCCGCGTCCTCTTCGGCGCCTAGCTGGAATGGCGCTGATCGGCAACCTCGACGAGGCGGTCGCCGCCCTCGTCGCCGATGGCGACTCGGTTGCGCTCGAGGGCTTCACCCACCTGATCCCCTTCGCCGCCGGCCACGAGATCATCCGCCAGGGCCGCCGCGAGCTCGAGCTGATCCGGATGACCCCGGACCTCCTCTACGACCAGATGATCGGGATGCGCTGCGCCCGCAAGCTGGTCTTCTCCTACGGCGGTAACCCCGGGGTCGGCTCGTTGCACCGCTTCCGCGACGCGGTCGAGAACGGCTGGCCGGCGCCGCTCGAGCTCGAAGAGCACAGCCACGCCGGGATGGCCAACCGCTACGCCGCCGGCGCCGCGAAGCTGCCGTTCGCGGCGATGCGCGGCTACCTCGGCACCGACCTCATCGCGCACACCCGGGTCGAGCCGATCGCCTGCCCGTTCACCGGCGAGCAGTTGGTTGCGGTTCCGGCGCTGAACCCCGACGTCGCGATCGTCCACGCCCAGGAGGCCGACCGCGACGGCAACGTCCAGCTCTGGGGCATCCCGGGGGTGCAGAAGGAGGCGGTCCTCGCCGCCACGCGCTCGCTGGTCACGGTCGAGCGGATCGTCGAGCGGCTCGAGCCACGCCCGGGCGGCGTCGTCATCCCCGGCTGGGAGATCGACTTCGTGGTCGAGGCACCGGGCGGCTCGCAGCCCTCCTACAGCCTCGGGATCACCGAGCGCGACAACGACTTCTACGTCGAGTGGGACCGCCTCAGCCGCGACCGCGACGAGTTCCGGGCCTGGATGGAGGAGCACGTCATGGACGGGATGGCGGCGCGGTGAGTACGGCGGCGACCGAGGCGGCGACGACCGCTGAGCTGCAGACGATCGCGGCCGCCCGTCTGCTCCGCGAGACCCGCTCGGTCTTCATCGGCGTCGGCCGGCCGAGCACGGCTGCGATCCTCGCCCGCGAGATCTACAACCCCGGTCTCGTGCTCGTCTACGAGTCGGGGACGATCGGCGCCAAGCCGTCGCGCATCCCGCTCTCGATCGGCGACGGCGAGCTGGCCGAGACCGCCGACTTCGTCGTCTCGGTGCCGGAGATGTTCAACTACTGGATCGGCGCCGGCCGGATCGACGTGGCCTTCCTCGGCGCCGCCCAGATCGACCGCTACGCCAACCTCAACTCGACCGTGATCGGCGACTACGAGCGCCCGAAGACCCGGCTGCCGGGTGCCGGCGGCGCGCCGGAGATAGCCGCCGGCTGCGACGAGGTGGTGATCGTCGTGCCGCACTCGCGGCGGACCTTCGTCGAGCGGCTCGACTTCCGCACCACCGTCGGCTTCGGCGACGGGCCCGGCGACCGCGAGCGGCTCGGGCACCGCGGCCGCGGCCCGAGCGCGGTCGTCACCGACCTCGGGGTGCTCGAGCCAGATCCCGAGAGCTTCCTCATCACCCTCACCGCGATCCACCCCGGAGTAGGGGTGGAGCAGGTGCGGGAGCAGACGGGCTTTGACCTGGAGGTCAGCGATGACCTCGAGGTCACCGAGCCCGCCTCTGCCGCGGAGCTCTCCGCCCTGCGCGATCTGGTCAGTCGATGAGTGCCGAAGGCCTGGTGCTCCCCCCCGGTTACCGGCGCGACCACGAGCTGGTCGACCCGCCCAACGACTGGCCCGACTACCGGGGGACGATCCTCCGCCACCCGAGCCGGCCGCTCGTCCCGATCCCCAACACGCTCTCCGACGTAACCGGGCCGCTGCTCGGCGAAGACCGGGTCGCGGCCGGCGACTTCGACCTGACGATCGGCCACGCCGGCGAGCCGCAGGGACAGCGGATCATCGTCCACGGCCGCGTGCTCGACGGCAACGGCAGGCCGGTGCCCGACACCCTCCTCGAGATCTGGCAGGCCAACGCCGCCGGCCGCTACCGCCACAAGGGGGACCGCCATCCCGCCCCGCTCGACCCCAACTTCAGCGGCGCCGGCCGTGGCATGACCGACAGCGAGGGCCGCTACCGCTTCGTCACCATCCAGCCCGGCGCCTATCCATGGGGCAACCACCACAACGCCTGGCGCCCCGCTCACATCCACTTCTCGCTCTTCGGCCGCGCCTTCGCCCAGCGCCTCGTCACCCAGATGTACTTCCCGGGCGACCCGCTCTTCCCCTATGACCCGATCTTCAACTCGGTCCGCGACCCGCGCGACCGCGAGCGCCTGATCTGCGCCTTCGACCTCGACGCGACGGAGCCCGAACGGGCGCTCGGCTACCGCTTCGACATCGTCCTGCGGGGCCGCGAAGAGACGCCGTTCGAGGAGCCGCACGGATGACCCTGGCGCCCACCCCCTCGCAGACCGTCGGGCCCTACTTCGGCTTCGCGCTGCCGTGGGAGAGTGGCCCCCTGGCGGTGCCGGAGGGAACCGATGGGGCGATCCGGATCTCGGGCCGCCTCCTCGACGGCGAGGGCGCCGGCGTCCCCGACGGGCTGATCGAGACCTGGCAGGCCGACCCCGATGGCCGCTTCGCCCACCCCGACGACCCCCGCGGCGCCGTCGAGTGGGGGGAGTTCCGCGGCTTCGCCCGCTGCCCGACCGACGAGGAGGGCCACTACTCGATCCTCACCCTGAAGCCGGGTCCGCTCCCCGGCCCCGGCGGCGGGCTTGAGGCGCCCCACATCGCCGTCTCGGTCTTTGCCCGAGGCCTCTTGGCGCGGTTGGTCACCCGGATCTACTTCGCCGACGAGGAGGAGCGAAACGCCACCGACCCGGTCCTCTTGGCCCTGCCTGGTGGCGAGGGCGCCGGTCACACCCTGCTGGCCGAGCCGGTCGCGGGCGGTTACCGTTTCGACATTCGGCTCCAGGGCGATGATGAGACTCTTTTCTTCGCGATCTGAGGTTGACGCCCAGGTCGACGATGCCGCCTGGGCGCGGGCGATGCTCGACTTCGAGTCGGCCTTGGCCGGAGCGCTCGCGGACGCCGACCTGGCGCCGCGGAGCGCGGCGGAGGAGATCGAGGCGCTCTGCGCGGGGATCGAGCTCGACGTCGACGAGCTCGGCGCCGGAACGCGGCGTGACGGCACCCCGGTCCCGGCCCTGCTGGCGGCGCTGCGCGGGCGGCTCTCCCCCGAGGCGGCCGGACAGCTGCACCGCGGCGCCACCAGCCAGGACGCCCTCGACACTGCGGCGATGCTGGTCGCCCGCCGCGCCCTCGGGCCCCTGCTCGACGACCTCGACGCCGCCGGCGACGCGGCGGCAGCCCTCGCCGACCATCACCGCGGCACCCTGATCGCGGCGCGAACGCTTCTGCAGCATGCCGGGCCGACCACTTTCGGGTTGAAGGCAGCGGGCTGGCTCGGGGGGCTCGACGCTGCCGCGGCTCGACTGGAAGAGGTCCGCGAGCACGGGCTGGCTATCCAGCTCGGCGGCGCCGTCGGCAACCTCGCCGCGCTCGACGGCGAGGGCGATCGGGTAGCCACCGCGCTGGCGGGTCGGCTGCAGCTTGCGGGGCCGGCGCTGCCCTGGCACGGCGACCGGGTCCGCGCGGCGCTCCTCGCCGGCGCGCTCGGGGCCGCCGCCGGCGCCGCCGGCAAGGTCGGGACCGACGTCGCCCTGCTCGCCCAGACCGAGATCGGCGAGGTCGCTGAAGGAGGAGGGGGAGGGGGCTCCTCGACCCTCCCTCACAAGCACAACCCGGTCGCCGCAGTGAGCGCGGTCGCCTGCGCCGAGCGGGCGCCCGGTCTGGTCGCGACGATGCTCGGGGCAATGCGCGGCGAGCACGAGCGCGCCGCCGGCGCCTGGCAGGCAGAGCCCGAGGCGCTCTCGGAGCTGTTGCGGGTTACGGGCGGCGCCGTCGCCGCGGTCCGCTCGCTGCTCGAAGGGCTCGAGGTCTTCCCGCAGCGGATGCGCGCCAACCTCGACGCCGGTGGCGATCTGGTCATGAGCGAGGCGGTGGTGAGCGCGCTGACCCCGACACTCGGCCGGGCAGCGGCGCACGACCTCGTCAGGACTGAGCTGCAGCGGGCGCTCGAGCGGGGCAGCGGCCTGCGCGAGGCGCTCGAAGACACCCCGGCAGCGGTCGAGGCGCTCGGTCGCGAGGGGATCGCCGCGGCGCTCGATCCGGCCGCCTACCTCGGATCGAACGACGAGCTGATCGACCGCGCCCTCGCCGTCCACCGCCAGAGGAGGGCCGGCTGATGGCGCCGTGCGAGGTTCGCCACCAGGTCGAGGGGCGTGACGACGCGCCGCCCCTGGTCTTGCTCAACTCGCTCGGTGCGGAGCTGACGATGTGGGACCCGCAGGCGACGGCGTTCGAGGGGGACTTCCGACTGGTCCGCTACGACGCCCGCGGCCACGGTGCCTCGCCGGTGCCGCCCGGCCCCTACTCGGTCGCCGATCTCGGCGGCGACCTCGTCGCGCTGCTCGACCGGCTGGGGATCGAGCGCGCCTCGCTCTGCGGCGTCTCGCTCGGCGGCGCCACCGCGCTCTGGGTCGCGGCGCACGCTCCCGAGCGGGTCGAGCGCCTCGTCGTCTGTTGCAGCTCGGCCTCCTTCGACGCCGGCGACGCCTACATGGAGCGGGCCGCCCTGGTCCGGGCCGAGGGGGCGGAGGTGGTCGCCGACGCCGTCGTCCACCGCTGGTTCACTCCCCAGATGTTCGAGGACCGCCCGCAGGACGCCGCCCGGATGCGCGCGATGATCGGCGCCACCCCAGCCGAGGGCTACGCCGCCAGCGCCGAAGCGGTGGCGAGCGCCGACCTCCGTGCCGACCTGGCCTCGATATCGGCGCCGACCCTGGTGATCGCCGGCGCCGAGGACCCGGCGACGCCGCCCGAGCACGGCCGCCGGATCGCGGCCGGGATCGCCGGCGCTGAGTTCGCCGAAGTCCCCGGCGGCGCCCACCTGGTGAGCTTCGAGCGTCCGGAGGTCGTCAACGAGCTCCTCCGCGCCCACCTCCGCGGCGCGCCCGAGGCGAAAGGGGCCCGGTGAGCGCCGACGGGGACCACGAGCGCGGCATGCGGGTCCGCCGCGAAATCCTCGGCGACGAGCACGTCGACCGCGCCGAGGCCGGCAAGACCGAGTTCACCGCCGACTTCCAGGAGTTCATCACCCGCTACGCCTGGGGCGAGATCTGGGACCGCCCGGACCTGTCCCGCCGCGACCGCAGCATCGCCACCCTCGCCGCGCTGGTCGCCCTCCGGGCCGAGAACGAGATCGCGATGCACGTCCGCGCCGCCCTCCGCAACGGTCTCACCGAGACGGAGGTCAAGGAGGTCATCCTTCACACCGCCCTCTACGCCGGGCTGCCGGCCGCTAACGCCGCCTTCGCGATCGCCCAGGACGTGATCGCCGAGCGCGACAGCTGAGGCCGTCTCGATAGCTAGCAACGTGTTGCCGTGACCCTGATCCCCGACTTTGCGGGATCACCTGGCACCTAGCTCTGGCGGGCGCCCCCTGCCTCAGCTAGGTTCGCCCAGCGACCGGGAGGGACACGGTCACCGCAAAGCCAAGCGGCGGACGGGTCCCGAAGGCAGCGCCACCGAGCTTCTAGCGCGAAGGCTACGCGCGAGGCAGGCAACGAGCGCAGCCCCCGGTCGCGTTTCGTTGCCTTCAGTCAGGCCGACTCGATGGCGGCCTCCAACTCGTCGCTGCTCAGTGCCCGACCCGGCAGCGGCTGGCTCCGCTCGACGCTGAGGCCAGTGATGAAGAGCGGTAGGAAGCGGCGCCAGAGCTCCGGATCCTGCTCGCGCGCCAGGTCTGAGATGCCGCTGAGCATGAGCTGGATCAGCGCCAGGTCGGTTGCCTCGATTCCCTCGCGCAGGCGTCCGGCGCGCTGCGCTCGCTCGACGAGCGCATCGACGCGGGGCTTTATCTGGAGTCGCGCCTGCCCAACGTACTCACGGCTGCGCGGCGAGCTGAACAGCAACTCCTTCAGACCACGGTCGCGGGCCTGGAGCTCGACCGCTTGTTCGAGGAAGACGATCAGCCCTTCCCAGGGGTCGGCGATCTCGAGCGCCTCGTCCGCGACCGCGACCAGCTTGGCGATGCGGTCCTCGAAGAGGGCCCCGATCAACTCGTCCTTGTTGGCGAAGCGCCGGTAGGCGGTACCGACGCCGAGGCCCGCACGCTTCGCGATCTCGTCCATCGTCGCCTCGAAGCCGGACTCGGCGAAGAGCTCTCCGGCGGCAGCGAGAAGGCGGCGGCGATTCTCCTCGGCGTCGCGGCGGAGCGGGCGCGCCTTCGCCTCGGGCGTCTCCGGTGGCGTCTGTTTCGGCGAAGCGTGCATGCGTCACCCAGGTTAGCGAAAGCGGAAGACAGCGTTCCGCTTATGTGCTACCGTCCGCGCAGAAGCGGAGGACAGGCCTCCGCTTTCGCCTTTTCCCGCCCCCGAGTCCCCCCGATGAGGCATCGCATGAACCCAGCCGCCGATAACCCCCACCACGAGCGCCGCTGGCTGATCCTGGCCGTTCTCGGCCTCGCTCAGCTGATGGTCGTGCTCGACGCGACCATCGTCAACATCGCTCTGCCCTCCGCCCAGGAAGCGCTCGGCTTCTCCGACTCGAGCCGCCAATGGGTGGTTACCGCCTACGCCCTCGCCTTCGGCAGCCTGCTCTTGCTTGGCGGTCGGATCGGCGACCTGTTCGGTCGCAAGCGGGTCTTCGTAGTGGGTCTGCTCGGTTTCGCCGGCGCCTCGGCCCTCGGCGGCCTGGCGCCGAACTTCGCGGTACTGATCGGTGCGCGGGCGCTGCAGGGTGCTTTCGGGGCGATCCTCGCGCCGGCCGCGCTGTCGCTGCTCACCACCACCTTCACCGATCCGCAGGAGCGGGGCAAAGCCTTTGGTCTCTACGGCGGCATCGCTGTCGCCGGCGGGGCGATCGGGCTCCTGCTCGGGGGTGTGCTCACCGAGTACCTCTCGTGGCGCTGGTGCCTCTACGTCAACATCTTCTTCGCGGTGCCGGCGGCGCTCGGTGCGATCTCGCTGCTGCACCGGCAGGACGACGGCTCCTCCTTGCGGCTCGACATCCCGGGCACGGCGACCGCCTCGCTGGGGCTGCTGGCGCTCGTCTATGCCTGTTCGGAGGCCGCCAACCGCGGCTGGGGGGATCCGCTGATCCTCTCCCTCTTCGCCGTCGCGGCTGCCCTGCTCGTCGCCTTCGTCGTGATCGAGCGGCGGAGCGAGCATCCGCTGCTGCCGCTGCGGGTCGTACTCGACCGCAACCGCGGCGGCTCGTACGCCGCGATGGGGATCGCGGGCGCCGGGATGTTCGGCGTCTTCCTCTTCCTCACCTTCTACCTGCAGGACACGCTCGGCTTCAGCCCGGTGCAGACGGGCCTCGCCTTCCTGCCGATGATGCCGATGATCATGCTCACCTCGAGCCTCGCCAGCACCCGGCTGCTGCCGCGCTTCGGGCCCCGCGCGCTGATCGTCGGCGGCATGTTGCTGGCAATGGCCGGAATGCTGCTGTTTGCCCGGGTCAGCGTCGACAGCAGCTACGTCGTACACGTGCTGCCGGGCCTGATCGTCTCCGGGCTCGGCATGGGCCTGATCTTCGCGCCGGCGATGAACACCGCGACGGCCGGCGTTGCCGGCGCCGATGCCGGTGTCGCCTCGGCGATGGTCAACACCAGCCAGCAGGTCGGCGGTTCGATCGGAACGGCACTGCTCAACACGCTCTCGGCCAGCGCCGTCAGCTCGTACCTGGCGAGCCGGCAGCCGAATCCGGCCGTGATCGCGGAAGCGTCGGTGCACGGCTACACGACCGCGTTCTGGTGGTCGGCAGGAATTTTCCTGCTCGGTGCCGTGGTGACCGGGATCGTCCTCCGCCGTGGGGTCCCGGAGGTCGACCCCGCGGCGGAGCCGGTCCTCGCCCACTAGCGAGGTCGGCGGCTTCCTTTCTTGCGCCGAGCGGTCGCCGAGCGTGGCGGCCGCGCGCGAAGCCGTTCGCGCACCGGTGAAAGGATCCGGGCGAGAGTCTCGATGTCGTCGCTCGAGAGCGACTCGAAGAGCAGCTCGCGAACGAGCTCAACATGGCCCGGGAAGACCTTGGCGAGTCGCTCCCGTCCGGCCTCGGTGATGGTGACCGTCATCCCCCGCTCGTCGTCCCGGGAGGCCGCCCGGGTGACCAGGCCGGCTTTCTCGAGCAACCCGGCCTGATAGGTCAGGCCGCTGCGGCTGTAGACGACCCCGTTGGCGAGGTCGGTCATCCGCTGGCTTCCCGTCGGCGAGTGGTCGAGGGTCGCGAGCAGCTGGAACTGGACGTAGCTGAGGTCCCCGGCCTCCCGCAGCTGCTGTTCGACCTCGTGCCGGAGGACGCTCGTCACCTCGATCAGATCGAGGTAGACGCCGAGCTCAACCGGGTCGAGTGCCGTGGGTTGTTCGGGCATGCGGTGATCTTAACCGCTTCGAATTCGAAGCACCTGCTACTCTTCAGAAGTACTTCAAATTCGAAGCAAGTGAGGTGTCTGATGAAGGCAGTCCGATTTCACGAATACGGCGACCCCGACGTCCTGGTCTACGAGGAGGCGCAGCGTCCCGCTCCCGGTTCGGGGGAGGTGCTGGTCCGCGTCGCGGCGACGACGTTCAACGCCGTCGACGCCGGGATCCGCAGCGGCAACCGCCAGGGGCCGTTCCCCGTCACGCTTCCCCACATCCCCGGCATCGACCTCGCCGGTACGGTCGAGGAGCTGGGTGAGGGCGTTGCCAGCGCCGAGGTCGGCGACGAGGTAATCGCCTTCCTCCCGATCGTGCCTGACGGTGCCGCCGCCGAGTACGTTGTCGCGCCGGCCGAGATCCTCGCGCCGGCGCCGTCCAACATCCCGCTGGCAGATGCCGCCGCGATCCCGACTGTGGGGCTGGCCGCCTGGCAGGCGCTCTTCGAGCATGGCGGGCTGACGGCCGGGCAGCGCGTCCTGGTTAACGGCGCCGGCGGAGCCGTCGGCGGCTACGCCGTGCAGCTGGCGAAGGGCGCCGGCGCCGATGTCCTCGCCACGGCCAGCCCACGCAGCATCGAGCGGGTCAGGGCGGCGGGTGCCGACGAGGTCATCGACTACACCACCACCGGCGTCGCCACGGCGCTGACCGAGCCGGTCGACGTCGTGCTCAATCTGGCGCCGATCGAGCCCGATGAATTCGATCGGCTAACCGACCTGGTTCGCCGGGGCGGAGCGGTGGTGAGCACGACGCTGTGGATGCCCGCGCCGTCTGACGAGCAGCGTGGCGTGCGCGGCATCGACGTCGTCGCCCGCAGCGACGCCGAGGACCTGTCGCGGCTGGCGCAGCTGGTCGCCCGCGGCGAGCTGCGCGTCGAGGTTTCGGAGCGGGTCCCGCTGTCCGAGCTGGCCGCGGTCCATGCGCGGGCGGAAGCGGGCGAGTTGCCGGTCAAGGTCCTCGTCCTTCCGACCTGACCTCTTGCTGGCGAATCCGACCGGGCCGGCGCGCTGCACCGGACCGGTCGGGCCGCCGGGGACTGCCTACTCGGCCGCTTTCTTCAGCTCCGCGCCGGCGCTGAACTTTGGCACCGACTTGGCCGCGATCTGCATCGTCTCGCCGGTGCGCGGGTTGCGACCCATGCGCGGCGAGCGCTGGGAGACCGAGAACTTGCCGAAACCGGTAAGGCGGACCTCGTTGCCTTCGCCGATCTGCTCCTCGATCGCGCGCAGAGTTGCCTCGAGCGCTCGCTTCGCCTGACCGACCTCGAGCCCGCTCTTTGCTGCGACGTCGCGGGCCAGCTCCTCCTTGTTCATGATCGCCATTGCTTCCTCCGAACCCATCGATTATCCGCTCGCAGCGGACTCTTCGGCGGTTGACGCTAGCGGCCGCCGAGGTCGGCTTTTGCGCACAGGCACCAAAAAGCCGTCGGCGACCCCTACTGATTTCTTGGTGAATCGCCCGATTCCGTCGTACAAACGTCGAGCGATGTACCCGAAACTTGGTATCCAGGCAAGAATGTCTATGTGGCCGCCAAGTCGGAACCGGCGCTTTCGGATCAGGCCTCCTGGCTGGGTCTCGATGAGCTCGGCTTCGAGCGCGAGCCGCGGCTGACCTACGGCGAGCTGCAGGGCGCCGACATGCGCGTCGCCCGGTGCCTGGCCGAAGCCCACCGCGACCTCGCCGCCTCGCTGCCGCTCGACTCCCGCGTCCGCGCCCTGGCCCTACGCTGCGGCGACCACTGGGGCCGCCTCGCCGGCCTGCCCCACGGCCTTTCCAAGGTCGAGCGCTAGCTCGCCGCGATTAGTCTGGTCGCGCGCCGCAGTCTCATTGGCAGGCGACAAGGCTGAGGAGGATCCGATGGGCATCGACGAGACCGAGCGAACCGGGGTGGTTCGCGACTGTTACCGCGCCTTCGAGAACGGCGACCGCGAGCTTGCCGAGCGGGTGCTCGGCGCGGGGCTGCGGTTCCACGCGCCGCCAGACCCCGAGCTCGACCGCGCCGGCTACTTCGAGCGCTGTTGGCCGAACGCCGGCCAGCTCGAGGAGTTCGAGTTCGTGCGGCTGTTCGAGCGCGGCGAGGAGGTCTTCGTCACTTACGAGGCGCGGCGGGTCGACGGCAGTCGCTTCCGCAACACTGAGGTGCTCACCGTCCGCGACGGGCAGATCATCGAGGTCGAGGTCTACTTCGGCTGGGAGCTCGGCTAGGCCGACTGGTCGTCGCGGTTGAGGATCCGCGCCTTCTCGGCGGCGAACTCCTGGTCGGTGAGGATGCCCTTGTCGCGCAGCTCGCCGAGTCGCTCGAGGCGGGCGAGGCGGGCGTCCTCCGCATCGAGGGCCTGAGTTGGCGCCTCCTGAGTCGGCGCCTCATCGGGCCGGCGCTCGCGGCCACCCGCCACGGGCTCACCCTCGTCGCCCTCGCGCTCTGGCATCCGCACTTCCGGCAGCCGGATCTTCGAGGTCTGCTCGCTCACCCGCTCGCTGAGCCCCGAGTCGCGGTAGGCGCTCATCATCCGGTCGCGGGTCGAGCCGAAGACCCCGGCGAAGCTGGCGTCGGGGAACTCCTCCTGGGTCTGGCGCCGCAGCTCGTGGATGCCGAAGGCCGCCATCCCCGCCACCACCAGGGTCGTAAGGAAGAGGCGGAGGCCGATCCCGGAAGAGGTCAGCAGGTAGAACCCGAAGACGACTGCGACCCCGGCGTACACCCAGGGGGCGTAACCCTGCAGCACCGGCGCGATCGCCCGCCGCACCTCGCGCGCGGCTTTGGTCGGCGAGGCGAGCCAGCCGGCGGCGACGAAGAAGGCGCCGACGACGATCACCGTCGAGGAGATGCTGACCATCAGCGAGGTGGCGATGCCCCAGGCCGCTTCCGCTGCCGGCTTCGCGCTTTGCACCTTGACCAGCTGGTCGACGATGATCCCGCCGGCGATGTGACGGGCGATGATCACCGCCAGGCCGGCGGCGATCAGGCCGATGCCGCTGAACAGCACGGTGATGAAGCGCCCGCCGCGCGTCAGGTACATCGCCAGCGCAAAGACGAGGAAGGTCAGCAGCGAGAGGATCAGTGCCGAGCCTTTGATCGCGACCGCGATGTTCTGTGCGGTCTTCAGCTGATCGGATTTGAGGATCTTGATCTGGCCGGCGTCGGGCGGCAGCTTTTCTGCCAGGTTCTGGCCGATCCCGACCTGCTTCGCCAGGTTGGTGAGCAGGCTCCCGAGGTTGAGGGTAACTTCGCCGTTGGCGGTTTCGACCGCTTCTTTCTTGTTTTCGAGAACCGCGATCAGCTGTTCGTGGGCGGTCCGGTTGGCGTCTTCCCAGAATCCCTGCGCGGTCCCGGTTTCCAGGACTTTTTCCGCTCCCGTCCCGGCCACCTGGCGCAGCCCGCCGGCCGCCGGCCCGGCCAGGTCCTTGGTGTCGCCGGGGAGGATGTCTTCCAGTTCCTTTTCGACGTTGACGTTTTCGTAGAGCTGGTCGACGAGATAGTTGCTGAGCGCGGTGCGGATCTTCTGGTTCTGGATCAGCCGGCCGCTGGTCGAGACCCAGTCGTCGGTGTTGAGCGCCTGGCGCTCGATCCAGATCGCGAAGACGCTGAGGAAGGCGAGCAGAGATCCGAGGATGACCAGCCCTTTGACGGTTCGGCGCCGGGCCTTGCTCATCGTCCGGTGATGGTATAGGTGGGGGATGAAGCTAGACGGAATCCACCACATCACCTGCATCACCGAGAACGCCCAGCGCAATGTCGACTTTTACGCCGGGGTGGTCGGCCTGCGGCTGGTGAAGAAAACGGTCAACCAGGACAACCCGACGGTCTACCACCTCTTCTTCGGCGACGAGGCCGGCGACCCGGGCCTCGACCTCACCTTCTTCGAGTACCCAGGCGTGCCCGGCGGCCGGGCCGGCGCCGGCATGGTCCACCGCATCGTCTGGCGGGTCGCTTCGCCCGACGCCCTCGATTTCTGGGAACGCCGCCTCGGCGAGAACGGGATCGAGGCCGAGCGCGGCGAGGGCCTGCGCTTCGCCGACCCCGAGGGCCTCGAGCACGAACTGGTGGTCCTCGACGTCCCCGATGAGCCGCTCGTTGCCAAGCACCCGGAGATCCCCGCCGACCTCGCGCTGCAGGGCTTCCACGCGGTTCGCGCCTACAGCGCCGCGCCGCAGACCAGCGCTTCCCTGCTCGAGGCGCTCGAGTTCGAGCCGGTCGACGGCGGCGGTTGGGAGGCGCGCGGCGAGAAGCGCGGGGGCCTCATCTACTACGACGAGCCGCCCGCCGAGCGCGGCCTGCAGGGCTCCGGCTCGGTCCATCACGTCGCCTGGGCCTCGACGATCGATGAGCACATGCTGTGGCGCGAGAAGGCGATCGAGGGCGGCGCCCAGCCGACCCCCGAGATCGACCGCTTCTACTTCAAGTCGATCTACTTCCGCGAGCCGAGCGGCGTGCTCTTCGAGATCGCCACGACCGGCCCCGGCTTCACCGTCGACGAGCCGCTCGAGCACCTCGGCGAGAAGCTCTCGCTGCCGCCCGATTACGAGCACCTGCGCGACGAAGTCGAACCGAACCTGCGCCCGGTCCACAGCCCCCGCGAAGACGCCTAGCGACGGCGTAACCGGGCCGCCGCCCGTGTGTAGCGCTCTGCGTGAACGCCGAGCGGCTGGCCCGCTACCACGCCTACACGCGCAAGCACAGCGTCAACTGGCCGCTTTATGTGGTCGTCCGCTGCCTGTTCGTTCCCTTCTTCCTCGTCTACTTCCGGCTCACCCGCACCGGCCGCGAACACGCCCGGGTCAAGGGCGGGCTGATCGTCGCCGCCAACCACCGCAGCTTCCTCGACCCCTTCGTGATCGGCGCCAGCCTGCCCTGGGGGCGGCCGATGAACTACGTCGCCAAGCAGGAGCTGTTCGGCAACCCGCTGCAGGCCTGGTTCCTCTCGCGGCTCGGCGCCTTCCCGATCCGCCGCGGCGAGGCCGACGCCGAATCGATGGAGACGGCGCGGCTGATCGTCGAGCGCGGCGGCACCGTCTGCATCTTCCCCGAGGGCACCCGCCACCGCCGCGGAACGCTCGGCAACCCGAAGCGCGGGGTCGGCCGCCTCGCCCTGCAGACCGGGGCGCCGATCGTCCCTGTCGCCGTGATCGGCACCGAAGAAGTCCGCCGCGGCTGGCGCATCCGCCCCCGCAAGTGCAAGGTCCGGCTCGGCAAGGCGATGACCTTCCCGCGCGCCGAGGAGCCCTCGCCGCAGCTCGCCGAGACGGTCACCGGCCGGATCTGGCCGAACGTGCAGCTGCAGTGGGAAGACCTCGGCGGTCTGCCACCGATGCGCCGCGCCGCGGTGATCGGCGCCGGCAGCTGGGGGACCGCTGTCGCGGTGCTGCTCGCCCGCGGCGGCCTCGAGGTCCAGCTCGGCGCCCGCACCACCGAACAGGTCGACTCGATGCACGAGAGCGGCGAGAACCAGCACTACCTGCCGGGGGTGCCGCTGCCGGAGGGGATCGACGTCCGTCACTCGGCCGAGATCGAGCTCGCCGGGGTCGACCTCGTCTGCCTCGCGATCCCCTCTAAGTCGCTGCCGGCGGCCGTCGGGGCGATCGCCGACCGGGTCGGCGATCGCGCCTCGGTGCTGCTGATGACCAAGGGGCTGATTGCGCCACAGGGTCAGCTGCCGGCCGACTACGTCGGCGAACGGGTGCGGGCGCGGGCGATCGCCAGCCTCGGCGGCCCGGCCCACGCCCGCGAGTCGATCTCCGGCTCCGCCGCCCTCGTCCTCGGCTCCGCCGACCGCGACCTGCGCGACCAGCTCGGCGAGGTCTTCGACCACGCCGGCCTCGTCTGCGAGCGATCGGACGACGTCACCGGCGTCGAGATGGCCGGCGTCGCCAAGAACTGCGCCGCCCTCGCCGCCGCGGCGGCCGAGCCGCACGGCCTCAACGCCGCCGGCATCGCCGTTGCCGAGATCTGGCGCGAGTGCATCGCCTACGCGCTTTCGCGCGGTGCCCAGCTCGAGACCTTCTCCGGCCTCGCCGGGGTCGGCGACCTGACGGCGACGATGATGGCGCCGACCGGCCGCAACCGCCGTGCCGGCGAGCTGCTCGGCGAAGGCACCCCGGCGGCCGAGATCCCGGCGATCCTCGGCCAGGCCTCGGAGGGCCTCGACACGACGCCGCTCTTGGCCGAGACCGTCGCTGCCGCCGGCGTCCCGGCCGAAGCGCTGGCGGGGCTGGCGCAGCTGGTCCGCGGCGAGGTCGACTGCGAGACCTGGATGGCCGGGCTGCGCAAGGTCGAGCGCTCGCGGCAGGTGGCCTGATGCGCGCCGGTCTAGAGTGGGGCGGTGAGCTCTGCCGAGGAGAACGTCGAGCCGCGCGACATGGCTCCGGCGGCGAAGGCGGAGCTCGACCGCGCCTTCGAGCAGTTCTACAAGGACCACCTGCGCGACGTCTACTCCTACGCCTACTACCGGGTGCGCGATCACCACGACGCCGAGGACCTCACCGAGCAGACCTTTCTGCAGGCCTACCGCCACTTCGACCGGGCCCGCCGCGAGTCCGACGGCAGGCCGTTGCGGCCGTGGCTGATCCGGATCGCCCACAACCTCGCCCTCAACTACTACCGCGACCGCTCGCGGCGCCCGCAGACGCCGCTGGAGAACGCCGACCCGATTGCCGCCCGGCACGACACCGAGGCGATCGCCGAGGGTCGCGAGGAGCTGCGGGCGGTGATGGCCAACCTCGACCACCTCTCGGACGACCGGCGCGAGGCGCTGATCATGCGCTTCGCGCTCGGCATGGACAACCGCGAGATCGCGCGGGCGCTGGGCCGCACCGACGGCGCCACCAAGGTGCTGATCCACCGCGCGATCAAGCAGCTGCAAGAAGAGATGGAAGGGGGCGGCGATGAGCCCGGGTGAGGCCGGCGCCGCCGGCAACTGGGACGTCGAGTCGCTGCTCGCCGACGCGCTGCGGCCGATCGAGCCGCCCGACCGGCTCTCGACCCGGCTCGAGGAGGGTTTCGCCGCGGTCTCCTCGGCGGCGGCAGCCGAGCTCTCCGAATGGGCCGAGGAGCTCGAGGAGTCCGAACTGAAGGCGCTGCGCGACCCGCGCAACTGGGTCCGGCCGGTGGTCGCGGTCAGCGCCGGCAGCGTCGCCACCGGGGCGCTGGTCCTGCTCGAGCTGCGCCGCCGCGGCAAGCGCAAGAGCGAGAGCGGCCTACGCTCCCTTCGCTCGCGCCTCTAGCCGGCCGTCTCCCGACGAGGTTGCCTTTTGACCCGCATACGGGGTGGTTCGGCAACCTCACCGGAGCGGCGGCGGCGTGGGGTTCCTGCCGCGGCGAGTAGGCCGAGGACGCCGAGGACCAGCGCCAGGGCTTCGTTGGTCCCTTCCGCGGGGAGGAAGCCGAGGATCGCGCTCCCCGGGTCGAGCGCCAGGCCCCAGACGCCGAGCGCGGTGAGCAGCGCCCCGGCGCCGAGCGCGTAGGCGCGCGACCCACCGCCGCCTGCGAGCAGCAGCCCCAGCGCCCCGAGCGCCGCGTAGAGGAGGTTGAGCCAGGCGTTGACGTGGAGGCCGGCCAGCGCGTCGGCGACTTCGCCTGGCGCCCCAAACGACGCGCTGTAGAAGAAGCCGACGATCGCCAGCACGAAGAGCAGCGCGCCGGCCGCCGCCGCGTAGAGGCGGGCCGGGCTCGGAGGCTCGTCGCGGGGCGCCATTGGGCCGCGATTGTAGGCTCCCTCGTCCGTGTCTCAGACCTGTTACCGCCACCCCAACCGCGAGACGGCCGTCTCCTGCTCCTCCTGCGGACGGCCGATCTGCCCCGACTGCATGACCCCGACCCCGGTCGGCATGCGCTGCCCGGAGTGCTCGCAGCAGCGGACCAAAGTCGTCCGCAACCCGCACGGACAGGCGAGCGGGTTCTGGTCGAGCCCGGCGACCTACGTTCTGATCGCGATCAATGTCGTCGTCTACCTGATCGAGATCGCCGGCGGCGGCGGCGGCATCAACAACCCGAGCGGCAGCTTCGTCGTCGACTACGGCCTCTACGGCCCGTTCGTCGCCGAAGGCGAGTGGTACCGGCTGGTGACTTCCGGCTTCCTCCACGCCAGCCTGATCCACATCGGCTTCAACATGCTGCTGCTCTACCTGTTGGGGCGGCTGCTCGAGCCGGCGTTGGGGACGCCGCGCTTCCTGGTCCTCTACTTCGCTTCGCTGCTGGCCGGCTCCTTCGGGGTGATGATCATCGACCCCAACGGGCTCACGGTCGGCGCTTCGGGAGCGGTCTTCGGCCTCTTCGCCGCCGGTTTCATCCTCGCCCGCGAGCGCGGCCTCAACGAGCTCGCCGGCCAGTTCGCCTTCCTGATCATCATCAACCTGGTGTTCAGCTTCACCGGCTCCAACATCAGCGTCGGTGGCCACCTCGGCGGCCTCGTCGGTGGGCTGATCTGCGCCCTCGTGATCGTCGCCGGCGGCCGCGGCATGCTCGGCCAGAAACCGCGCAACGTCGAGCTGCTGCTGATGGCGCTGGTCGGCGCGATCGCCGTCGTCGGCTCGATCGCAATCGCCTGACGGGCGCTAGCGCCGCGGCACCGGGGCGGTGAGCAGGCGGTACTCGGCGGCCCCGGGGGGTGGGATCAGCTCGGGGTGCAGCAGGTGGGCGAGCAGCTCGACGCCGTCGACCAGGCGCGGGCCGGGGTCGGTGAAGGCGGCGTCGGAGTCGACCGCGTATACGCGCGCGGCGCCGAGCGCGTCGATCTGCTCCCAGTGCTCCATCGCCTGGGCGTAGGAGTCGACGGTCGAGCCCGGCGGCATCACCACGACGACCTCGGCGCGGAGGCTCTCGAGCTCGCCCCAGACGACCGTGGCCGGGTTCAGCCCGGGGTCGCCGGCGACGTCCTCGCCGCCCGCGATCGAGATCATCTCGGGGATCCAGAAGCCCGCTACCCGCGGCGGGTCGAGGCTCTCGAGCGCGATCACCCGCGGCGTCGAGGCGCCGGAGAGCGCCGCCCGGATCGTCGCCAGACGGCCCTCGAGTTCGCCGCGCAGCTCGTGGGCATGCGCTTCCAAGCCGGTCGCCTCGCCCAGGCGAACGACCTCTTCCAACATCTCACTGAGCGTCGCGACCCTCATTTCTCAGCCAATATCGAACCTATACGGCGGTTACCTGAGGACGGGTAGCTATATTCCGGAAGCCGCATGGCCGACGACGTCCCAGCCCGAAGTACCAGGGCGGCATAGCCGATGAGCATTGTCCTGCTCGTCCTGATGTTGCTGTTGGTAGCGGTCAACGGCTTCTTCGTCGCGACCGAGTTCGCGATCGTGCGCTCGCGCCGCACCCGGCTCGAGCAGCTGCGCGACGAAGGCGATCGCCGCGCCCCGCTGGCGCTGGACATGATCGACCACGTCGACGAGTACGTCGCCACCTCGCAGGTCGGGATCACGCTCGCTTCGCTGGGTATCGGCTTCCTCGGCGAGCCGGCCCTGGCGGAGCTGCTGGAGCCACTCTTCGGCAACGTCTTCTCGCACGCGCTGGCGCTGGCGATCTCGATCGCCCTCGCCTTCACCATCGTCACCTTCCTGCACGTGATCCTCGGCGAGCAGTCGCCGAAGATGCTGGCGATCGCGCGGGCCGAGCCGACGCTGCTGCGGATCGCCCGGCCGCTGCGCTTCTTTCGCAGCATCCTGCACCCGCTGATCATCGCCACCAACGCGCCGGCCAACTGGGTCGTGCGGGTCTTCTTCAAAGTCGACCCCGACCAGGTCGCCGAGGAAACCTCGCCCGAGGAGCTGCGGCTGCTGATCTCACGGGGCGCCCAGCGCGGCCGCCTCGACCCCGGCGAGGCGGTGATGCTCGGCGGCGTCTTCCACCTGCACGAGCAGGAGGCGCGCGAGGTGATGACGCCGATCCCGGCGGTGGTCACGGTCGATGCCGCGGAGACGGTCGAGGCGGCGCTGCGGCGTTGCATCACCTCCGGCCACACCCGCCTCGTGGTGATCGAAGACGACAACCCGGATCGGGTCAAGGGCATCGTCCACAACAACAGCCTCGCCCGCCTCTACATGAGCGACGGCCCCGACGCCACGATCGAGCCGGTGATCCGCGACGCCCTGATCGTTCCCGAGACGCGCCCGCTCGACGACCTCCTCCACGACCTACAGGTGCAGCGAACCTCGCTCTCGGTGGTCGTCGACGAGTACGGGCGCACCGTCGGGATCGTCACCGTCGAGGACATCCTCGAGGAGGTGGTGGGGGAGATCGAGGACGAGACCGACCCGCGCGCGGCGGCGGTGCGGCAGCTGACCAACGGCGACTGGTTCGTCCGCGGCCACGTCTCGCTCGGCGACCTCGCCGACGCCGGGATCGAGCTGCCGGTCGACAGCGACGCCTACAACTCGGTCGGCGGCTACGTCTTCGGCGAGCTCGGCCGGCTGCCGAAACGCGGCGACTCGATCAGCGCCAACGGCTACACGATCCGGGTCGAGGCCGTTCGCGAGAACCGCATCGAGGCGGTCCGGATCAGCGGCTCGGGCTCCAAGCAGAAGTCCGATTCCGTCCGTTCGGTCGCCTAAGTTCCCCAGGCAACCCACCCCCCTGGAACGTTGGAGGTATCGCCAATGTGGGTTGTACGCCTGACCGACAAGCAACTCGAGGTGTTGCGGGCGCTGTTGCGCTCCGAGGAGCATCTCGGCCCGGCGCTGAAGGGCGCGATCGAGGCACTCGACCTGGCCCGCTGGGACGATCTACCCGAGGCCGAGCTGCCCTGGGACGAAATCGAGATCGTCGCCCGCCGCCAGGCGATCTCCGAAGCCGACGTGATCTGGGACCTGGCGGGGAAGAACAAAAAAGCCCCCGCCGAGTAGCTCAGTCGTAGGTGTAGAAGCCCTCGCCGGACTTGCGGCCAAATTTGCCCTCGCCGACCATCTCGACCAGCAGGCCGGGTGGTTTGTGGGTCGGCTCGCTCGAGTCGCCGTAGAGGGCGTCGCCGATCGCCTCCGAGACGTCGAGGCCGACGAAGTCGAGCAGGGCGAGCGGGCCCATCGGGTGGCCGGCGCCGAGCTTCATGCAGGTGTCGACCTCGCCCGCCTCCATGCCGGTCCGCTCCATCAGCCGGACGGCGTCGAAGAGGTAGGGGAAGAGCAGCCGGTTGACGACGAAGCCGGCCTGGTCGGGGACCTCGACCGCGGTCTTGCCGAGCGCCGCGCACCAGGCCAGCGCCCTGTCGCGGGCGGCGGCGGCGCCATCCGGGATGCAGATCTCGACCAGCGCCATCCGCGGCACCGGGTTGAAGACGTGCAGGCCCCAGAGCTTGTCGGTGCCGGCGACCTTGGCGATTTCGGCAATCGAGAGCGACGAGGTGGTGGTGGCGAGGTCGGCGTTCGGGCAAGCTTCCGCCACCGCGGCGATGACCTCACCCTTCGGCCCGACCTCCTCGACCACCGCCTCGACGACGACGTCGCAGTCGCCGAGGTCCTTGGGATCAGTGGTTACCCGCAACCGCGAGGGCTCGGCGCCTTCGATCTTGGCGCAGGCGGCGACGACTTTCTCCTCGGCGCGCCAGGCCGAGGCCTCGCTGCGGGCGAGGAGGATCGTCTCCGCGGTCGTGGTCGAGACCGCGGCGAGGCCGGTGGCGATGGCCCCGCTCCCCGCAATCCCCGGACTTTCGTACCCCTGCTTCGAGCTCATGGGACCGGGTTCCTATCAACCTTTTCAAGGCGGTGCTCTGCGGGTTGATCGACGGGTCAATCAACCAAGTAACGTTTGTCGTGATGGGGCCCGCCGAGCGGCCCGCGACAGGAAAGGACTTGAGGCAATGGAGAACGGAAACGGCGCGCTGGGGGGCCGGGAGGTCGTGATCGTCGAGGCGGTCCGCACGCCCGTCGGCCGCGGCCATCTCGAGAAGGGCTACTACAAGGACCTGCATCCCTCCAACCTCCTCGCCAAGACCTACAAGGAGCTGATCGACCGCTCGGGGATCGACCCCAACGAGGTCGGCGACGTGATCGCCGGCTGCGTCCAGCAGTGGGGCGAGCAGTCGATCAACATCGGCCGCAACGCCTGGCTCGAGGCGGGCCTGCCGCAGGAGGTGCCGGCGACCACCGTCGACCGCCAGTGCGGCTCCGCCCAGCAGGCGGTCAACTTCGCCGCGACCCTGATCGCCTCCGGGGTCTGCGACGTCGCGATCGGCGGCGGCGTCGAGCACATGGGCAAGAACTCGTTCGCAGCGGCGGGCGAAATCATGGCCGAGCGCGGCCTCGCCTTCTCGAAAGAGCTGATGGAGCGCTACGACCTGATCCCGCAGGGTCTCTCGGCAGAGATGATCGCCGACCAGTGGGAGATTCCCCGCTCCGAGCTCGACGAGCTCGGCGTTCGCTCGCAGCAGCTGGCGCGGCAGGCGACCGACGAGGGCCGCTTCGAGCGGGAGATGATCCCCTACCAGGTCAACGGCGACACCTACATGACCGACCAGGGCCTGCGCGAGACCACACTCGAGGGCCTGGCGGCGCTGAAGCCGGCCTTCAAGCCGGACGGCAAGATCACCGCCGGCAACTCCTCGCAGGTCTCCGACGGGGCCGCCGCGGTGCTGCTGATGAGCCGCGAGAAGGCCGAGGCGCTTGGCCTCACCCCGCGGGCGCGGATCTTCGACATCGTCACCGTCGGCGTCGACCCGGTGATCATGCTCACCGGCCCGATCCCGGCGACCGAAAAGCTGCTCGACCGCAACGGGATGAAGATCGACGACATCGACCTGATCGAGATCAACGAGGCCTTCGCCTCGGTCGTCGCCGCCTGGCGCCGCGAGCTCGAACCCGACATGGACCGGGTCAACGTCAACGGCGGCGCGATCGCGATCGGTCACCCGCTCGGCTCGACCGGCGCTCGCCTGCTGACCACCCTGCTGCACGAGATGGAGCGCTCCGACAAGGAGATGGGCCTGCTGACGATGTGCTGCGGCGGCGGCCTCGGCACCGGCACCCTGATCCAGCGCGTCTGAGCGGCTAGCAGTCCTCCGGGGCGCCGCCGCTTTCCTCGGCTAAGAGGCGGAGCCCGCGCATGAACGCCTCTCGGTCCTCGACCGGGAGGCGTTCGAGCGTGCGCCGCATCGGCTCCAGCACCTGGCTCTTCCAGGTGCCGATCGCCTCCTGCATCTCGGCCGGGATGGTGACGATCGTGCGGCGGCGGTCGCGCTCGTCCTCGGCCCGGGCGACGACGCCGGCGCGGCTCAGCTCGCCGACCATCAGGCTGGTGGTGGCGACGCTGAGCCCGACCCGCTCGGCAATTTCGCTGACGCTGAGCCCTTCGTCCATCGCCACCGCAAAGAGGACCGGCGCGTGGCGGGGCCCCAGGTTCTCGCGCTCTGCCGCCTCGGCGATCTGAGGCGACGGGGCGCCGCGCTTCTTGGCGGCGTGGAGGATGCCGCCGAGCAGGGTTGCGAGCTCGACGGTGCTCTCGTCGAAGCCGCGCGCTGCGCCTTTGCGCCCGCGCTCTTTCCCTTTCGCTTTCACTCCCGCCATAGCTGTGCTACAAATTACGTCGATCTTCAAAGTATTTGAAGATCAATAGGTTTGTAAACATAGTCTATCGCTCCTGCTGGAGGGCCCCGGATGAGCATTCTCGAGAGAACCACCCGTTGGACGATCGCCCACCGCCGCCTGACCCTGACCAGCTGGGTCGTCGCCGTGGTCGCGATCCTCGCGATCTCCTCCTCGGTCGGGACCCGCATCGCCAGCAACTTCACGCTGCCGGGGACCGAGAGCCAGGAAGCGATCGACCTCCTTCAGAGCGACTTCCCGAGCCGCTCGGGCGACGTCGATCAGGTCGTGGTGCGGGCCAAGCAGGGGCAGGTCGACACGCCGGCGATGCGCGCCGATGTCAGCAAGACGCTCGACGCGATCGCCGCCGCCCCGCACGTCGAATCGGTCACCAGCCCGTTCAGCAGGGAAGGGGCCGGCCAGATCTCCAAAGACGGCACGATCGCCTTCGCCACCGTCACCTTCGACGAACGCGCCGACGAGCTGCCGAAAGGGGCGATCGAACACGTGATCTCGATCGCCGAAGCTGGGCGCTCGAGCCAGCTCCAGGTGGAGCTCGGTGGGCAAGCGATCGAGCAGGCGCAGCAGCCCGACTTCGGCTTCACGACGCTGATCGGGATCGTCGCGGCGATGGTCGTGCTGCTGCTTACCTTCGGCTCGCTGGTTGGGATGGGGCTGCCGATCCTGACTGCGCTGCTCGGCCTCGGCACCGGGCTCGGCCTGATCGCCTTCGGCTCCTACGTCGTCGACATGCCCGACTTCGCCACCGAGCTGGCGGTGATGATCGGGCTCGGGGTCGGGATCGACTACTCGCTGTTCGTGGTCACCCGCTTCCGCGAGAACTACGGCCGCGGCGAGGACGTCAATACCGCCGTGGTCGGTGCGATGAACACCGCCGGCCGGGCAATCGTCTTCGCCGGCTGCACGGTGATCATCGCCCTCCTTGGGATGTTTGCGCTCGGCGTCAGCTTCCTCGCGGGCGCCGCGGTCGCGGCCGCGCTGGCGGTGCTGATGACGATGGTCGCAGCGCTGACCGTGCTGCCGGCGCTGCTCTCTCGCTTCGGCGAGCGGATCGGCGGCGGCCGGCGCCGTCGCGTCGACGATGCCACCGCGCGCCGCGAACGGCGCCGCGCGGTCGCCAGCCCGACCCTCTGGCAGCGTTGGGCCCAGTTCATCCAGCGCCACCCGTGGGGGGCCGCCACCACCGGCCTCGCGGTGCTGCTGGCGCTTGCCGCGCCGCTGCTCGGGATGCGCCTGGCGAGCAGCGACGCCGGCAACGACTCGACCAGCCAGACGACCCGCCGCGCCTTCGACCTCCTAGCCGCTGGTTTCGGCCCCGGCTTCAACGGACCGCTGCAGGTGGTCGCGGCGCTGCCAAGCGCCGGCGATGAAGCGGCTTTGGCCGAGGTGAGCAGAGGGCTCGAAGCCGATCCGGGCATCGTCTCGGTGAGTACGCCGCAGCTCTCGCCGAACGAACGGACCGCGCTGATCACCGCCTACCCGAGCTCGGCCCCGCAGGACGCGGCGACCACCGACCTCGTCGACGAACTGCGCGACGAAGTGCTGCCACCGGTGGCGGCGAGTACGGGGACGACCCTGCTGGTCGCGGGCACGACCGCGAGCCAGGTCGACTTCAGCAGCGTCCTGGCCGAAAAGCTGCCGCTCTTCATCGCGATCGTCGTCCTGCTCTCGGCGCTGTTGCTGATGGTGGTCTTCCGCTCGCTGGTGATCCCGCTGCAGGCGGCGCTGATGAACCTGCTCTCGATCGGGGCCTCGCTCGGCGTCGTCGTCCTGATCTTCCAGCACGGCTGGCTCGGCGGCCTGCTCGGCGTCGAGCCCGGGCCGATCGACGCCTTCATCCCGGTCTTCGTCTTCGCGATCGTCTTCGGGCTTTCGATGGATTACGAGGTCTTCCTGATCTCGCGCGTACACGAGGAGTGGACGCACGGCCGCGATCCCTCGCGGGCGATGGTCCGCGGACTCGGCTCGACCGGCCGGGTGATCACCGCGGCGGCGACGATCATGATCTGCGTCTTCCTCTCCTTCGTTCTGCTCGACGAGCGGGTAATCAAAATGTTCGGCGTCAGCCTCTCGGCTGCGGTCTTCATCGACGCCTTCGTCGTCCGCAGCCTGCTGGTGCCGGCGACGCTCGAGCTGCTCGGGCGGACGACCTGGATGCTCCCGGGCTGGCTCGAGCGGCGGCTGCCACACCTCTCGATCGAGCCGCCGGAGCGCAAGCTCGAGCCGCAGGAGGGTTAGGCAGCCGGCGGCTCGACCCGGGGCGCGACAGAGGAGGCGCGCCCCGCCCAAAACCTGCGGTCCGACCACGTTGCGCTCGGGCAGTAGGCGGCCCGATCATCTGGGGCTGTGCCTCGGTCTAATCGAACGCTTCTCGGGCCAGTCACGGCGATCGCGAGCTGGCGGCGGTTCCTGGCTCTCGCGGCGATCGCGGGCGCCTTCCTCGTGCTGCCCGCCGCGGCGCGGGCGGTCTCGGGCACTGTTTACACGGTCGGCGACAACCGCGAGGGCGAGCTCGGCAACGCGACTGACAACACCGGCGAAGTCGCCCACCCGACCCCGTTCCCGGTGGCCCTGTTCGGGGCGCCCGGCGTCGTCGTTCAGATCTCGGCCGGTGCCCACTCGAGCTTCGCGGTGACCTCGTTCGGTCAGCTCTACGGCTGGGGCGAGAACTATTACGGGCAGCTTGGGAGCGCGACCAACAACGGCGTCGCGGTCTTCGAATTCACCGCCCCGAACCCGAACCCGTCGCAGATCCTGCTGCCCGGATCGATTGGCGACGTGGTCCAGGTCGCCGGCGGCCGTTTCCACACCCTCGCCCTGACCGCAAGCGGCCAGGTGTTCTCGTTTGGCAACAACTCCTCCGGGCAGCTCGGCATTGCTGACAACAGCGGCACCCAGAACCCCAGCCCAACGCCGAAACTGGTGACGCTGCCGGGAGCGACGGGTCCGGCGGCGGAAGTGGCCGCCGGCGAGAGGGCGAGCCTGGTGGTGACCACGACCGGCCAGCTCTACGCCTTCGGCAGCAACGCCTCCGGGCAGCTCGGCACCTTCACCAACAGCGGTACCGGCAACCCCACCCCGACCCCGACGCTGATCTCGCTGCCCGGCGCCACGGGACCAGTGATTCAGGCGAGCAGCGGTCGCAACCACAGCATGGCGGTCACCTCGACCGGCCAGCTGTACACCTTCGGCAGCAACTCCGACGGACAACTCGGGAGATCCCTCAACTTCGGCACCGGTAATCCGAACCCGTTGCCGGAGGAAGTCTCGCTGCCCGGCGCAACCGGCCCGGTGGTGTGGGCAAGCGCTGGCTATGCCCATGGGCTGGCGGTCACTTCGACCGGCCAGCTCTACTCGTTTGGCGAGAATTTCTACGGACAGCTGGGGATCCCGGCCTCCGCCGGCACCTTCAAAGACATCCCGGTGCCGCAACTCGTCTCGCTGCCCGGGGCGAGTGGGCCGGTCGTCCGCGCCAGCGCCGCCACCTACAACAGCTACGTGGTGACCTCGACCGGGCAGCTCTTTGGATTTGGCAGCAACCGCTGGGGGCAGCTAGCGACTTCGACCGGCCTCGGCACGCTGACCAACCCGACGCCGACGTTGATGTCGTTCGGCGGCGGTGCCCCGGTCGGTGACGTAGCGGCTGGCGACGAGCACGCCCTGGTCCTCACCGGCGAGCCTCCCGACAGCGGTGGCTCGCCCCCGGGCGGCGATGCCGCTCCTCCTCAGACCGAGGCGTCGGCGGGTCCGGCGAAGGAGCAATTCGTACCGCGACTGCTCGGCTTGAAGCCCCCGCAGGCGAACGTCTCGCTCGAGGGCCGGCTGGTCGGCGGCAAATGCGTGCCGATGACGGCCGCCAATCGCCAGAAGCCAAGCTGCCGGCGCCGGCTGGAGCTACCGCTCCACCTCAAGCTCGACACCGACGCAACCGTGACGGTCGAGCTCGACCGCCTCACCCCGGGCCGGTTGGTGCGCGGGCGCTGCGTGAAACCCACCGACGCCAACCGCAAGGGCCCGAGCTGCAGTCGCGCGAGCGCAGTCGGCAAGCCAACTGTCGAGCGGCTGCAGGCCGGCGCCGAGACGCTGACGCTCACCGGTCCAGCGCTCGCTCCGGGTCGCTACGAAGTCACGGTGACCCCCTACGCGGGCGGCCAAGAAGGCGATTTCGAGACCACCAGGTTCACCGTCACCGGCTAGTGAATCCTTCGGTGCTACTACGTTGAACTGGCGCGCCGCCGCTCTGCTCCTCACCGCGGTGTCAGCGCTGCTCGTGCCGACTGCCGCGGCGGCCACGCCCTGGATCGGCGTGCGGGGCAACCAGCTGGTGGACCGCTCGGGCCATACGGTGCGGCTGCTCGGGGTCAACCGTTCCGGCACCGAGTACGCCTGCCAGCAAGGCTGGGGCTTCTTCGACGGCCCGAGCGACATGGCCTCGATCCGGGCGATCACGCGCTGGCAGGTCAACTCGGTGCGGGTGGCGCTGAACGAGAGCTGCTGGCTGGGGATCAACGGGATCGACCCGCGCTACGGTGGCGCCGCCTACCAGCGGACGATCCGCTCCTACGTCGAGAAGCTGGAGCGGGCCGGCCTCTACGTGATCCTCAACCTCGAGTGGGCTGGGCCCGGCGCCCAGCAGGCGACGAGCATCCCACCGATGCCCGACGCCGACCACACGCCGGACTTCTGGCGCAGCGTCGCCACCGCCTACAAGGGCGACCACGCCGTCCTCTTCGACCTCTACACCGAGCCGCATGACGTCGGCTGGGGCTGCTGGGAGAACGGCTGCCAGATCGAGGGGAAGGGCGTTGGCTCCTACCGGGCCGCAGGGATGGACGAGCTGGTCGAGGCGGTGCGCTCGACCGGAGCGCAGCAGCCGATCCTGCTCGGCGGCATCGACTGGGCGCGGGACCTCTCGCAGTGGCTGGACCACGTCCCGAGCGATCCGGCCGGCGCGATCGTCGCCTCCAACCACACCTACGACTTCGCCGCCTGCGGCGGCAGCTGCCGCGCCGCGCTCGCGGGAATCGCCCGCCGTTTCCCGGTAGTGAGCGGCGAGATCGGCGAGGGCGACTGCGCCCACGGCTACATCGACCCCTACATGGACTGGGCCGACCGCCACGGCATCTCCTACCTGGCCTGGGCCTGGAACGCCCAGGGTGGGTGGACCTGCAAGGGCGGGCCGACGCTGATCAAGGACTACGACGGGACGCCGACCGCTTTCGGGGTCGGTTTCCGCGACCACCTGAGGTCGCTGGCGCGACACTGAATTTTCGAAAAACCTTCCAAATCCTTCGGTATGACCACGTTGCGGTGTCGCTTGCGCTGACGCCACTGTGCCGGGAAACGTCTTCATTTCGAAAGGACTCGCATGTCTCGGATCCGCAAGCGGCTGACCTACGCCAACATCGTCGCCACGATCGCGCTCTTCCTTGCTCTCGGAGGCGTCAGCTACGCCGCCTTCAAACTGCCGAAAAAAAGCGTCGGCACCAGGCAGCTAAAGCCCGAATCGGTGACCGGGCCGAAAGTCAAGACCGGCTCCTTGCCGGGCTCGGTGCTGCAGCCCGGGACCGTCCCCGGAAATGCCCTGAAAACGGGCGTATTGCCGAACCTTTCCAACTACGCGACGAAGACCGAACTCGGGTCGGCGAAGACCGAAATCAAAGGGCGCCTCGGCGCCACCGTGGTCGTCAACAAGACGATCAACACCAGCCCGATCGCTCCGACCGGTTTTGCCTTCGGCGAAGTGAGCTGCCCGTCCGGATACCAGGCGATCGCCGGCGGGGTCAGTCCGAGCAACGTCTTCTCCGCCAAGGTCAGCGAGTCGGGGCCTGCGATCGGTGGCAAAGAGCCGTATCAGCAGCCCGATGGGCAAAGCGGCCCGGCGACCGGCTGGTTCGGTGCGGTCACCGTCCAGGGGGGTACCGCCAACGTGGAAGTCGCAAAGATTCAGGTCATCTGCGCGCAGATCGGTTAGCGAATGAGGCTCGTCCGCTCCCTAGCGCTCTGGGGACTCCTGCTCGCCGCGCTCGCTCCTTCGGGGGCCGGCGCGGCGAGCTTCAACTTCTTCAGCGGCCCCGGCGGCATCGGACCGTCCGGAGGGATCGTGGGCCCGGCGACCAAGTACCCCTGGAGCGTCGAGGTCGGCGGGCTCAGCGGGAACCTGACGAAGGTGACCGCGACGATGATCGGCTTCCTCTCCGGCAGGTCCGACGACATCGACATGCTGCTAGTCAGCCCCGAAGGCGACTCGGTGATGCTGATGTCCGACGCCTGCGGCGAAACGCCGTTCTCCCCGGCGCAGACCTGGACCTTCGACGATGACGCGCCGTCGACGCTCTCGGACAACGGCCCATGCTCAGTCCCCGCGCCGACGTCGTTCAAGCCGGCGGACTTCGTCGGTAACCCGCCCGAGCCTGATCAGTTCGGCGTCGGCGGCACCATCTTCCCGCCCTTTCCGACCACGCTCGCGACTTTCGCCGGCAACGACCCGAACGGCTCCTGGGATCTCTACGTCAAAGACGACCAGGAAGGGGTGGCCGGCTTCGAAATCGCCAGCTGGGCATTGACGCTGACGGTCGAACCGCCGGTCGGGCCGCCGGCGCCGCCTCCCTCGACGCCGTCCACGCCAACGACGACCACGTCCTCGTCGACTACGACCCAGTCCGCGCCGACGGCCACGGCGAAAACCGGCAAGCGGGCCGCCGCGATGGCCAAATGCAAGCTGAAGAAAACGAAAGCGAAACGAGTGCGCTGCCGGGCGAAGGCGCGCAAACTGCCGGTCTGATCAGGCTCCGCTAGAGGGCGGCGGCGCTGGCCTCGGGCTCGTCGATCGCCCCCGCCAGCTCCGAGCGCGAGGAGATGTCGAGCTTGCGGTAGGCGTTGGTGAGGTGCATCTCGACCGTCCGCAGGGAAACGAAGAGGTCCTGGGCGATCTCGCGGTTGGTCGCGCCGCCGGCCGCCGCGCTGGCGACCCGGCGCTCGCCCGGGGTCAGCGAGTCGGCGCCGGAGAGCGCTCGCCGCCGCGGCCGGGCCCCGGCGATCCGCAGCTCCTCGTAGACCTTCTCCTCGAGCCGCTCGGCGCCGCAGCGCTGGGCCAGCTCGGCTGCCTCGCGCAGCTGCTCACGCGCCTCGCCGCGCTGGTTGCCGCGCCGCAGCGCCGCCCCCAGCTCCGCCAGCGAGCGGGCCAGCTCGAGCTGCGCCGGCGAGTCGCGCAGCACCGCCACCGAGTCACGCAGCGTCTCGATGCCCTCCTCGCCGCCGCGCATCACGCCGAGCGCGCGGAGGGCCGCCCCCTCGGCCCGGGGCGACTCGACCTCGCGGGCCAGCTCGAGCTCCTCGAGCGCCAGGTCGAAAGCCTCCTCGCGGTCGGCCTCCGGCAGCGCCAACGCCAGTCGCGAGCGCCACTGGCTGAAGCGCGGCCCGGCCTGCAGCGGCACGAAGATCTCGGCGGTGGCCCGCAGATCGGCGGCGGCGCCGGTACGGTCGCCGCGCGCCGCCCGGATCGCCGCCCGCGTCTCCCACAACATGGCCCCGCTCTGGGTCGCGGCGAAGACCGGCGGCAGCACCAGCTCCTCGACCATCATCGCGATGCCGGCCAGGTCGCGGCGCTCGACGACGGTGTCGATGCAGAAGTGGAGGAAGGTGGTCAGCGCCATCAAGTTGAGGTCGTTTCGTTCGGTCAGCTCGACCAGCACGTTGAGGTCGGCTTCGGCGCTCTCCAGGTGCCCGAGGCGCGAGTTGCGGGCGGCGCTGAAACCGACGCCGGCGATCATCGAGAGCAGCGAGCCGCGCCGCCTGCCGTCCTCGGTCAGCTGCTGGGCGACCGACTCGGTCAGCTCGAACGCTTCTGCGACCAGGAGCGCGCAGGCCCCCTGGGTGGCGGTCGAGGTCTCGCGCCCGTCCTGGCGGGTGCTCCATTGCTGCGCGGTTGGCTCGATCAGCGCTTCGACCTCGGCTCGCGGCATGTCGCGGATCGCGCCGAGCGCGGCCAGGATCCAGCGCAGTCGCAGCGACTCCGCGGCCGGACGCTCGGCGACCAGCGTCTGCAGATGCGGCAGGGTGGCGTCGAAATCGGCGACGTGGGCCGGGTCGTAGCCGCGGTAGGCGGCGCGGTACGCCTCGAGGTCGAGCAGGCTCGGCAGGTCGGGGTCGTCGAAGCGGGCGAGGCCGGTGTCGATCACCTGCACCGTCGTGTCCCACTGGCCGGCAAGCGAGAGCAGGTCGGCCAGCTCGAGGTAGATCCCGATCGCCTTCTCCGGGTCCTCGGTGAGGTCGGCGGCCTCCTGCAGATGAGCGATCGCCGCCGGGTCGCGGAGCACTACCTCGAGGCTGCCGAGCAGGCGCAGCAGCTCGGCCCGGTTGGCGCCCGGCTCGTCGAGCGCGCGCCGCAGGTAGGCGGCGGCGCTGTCGGGAGCGCCACGCTCGCCGGCGTCGGCCGCTGCAAGCTCGAGCGCCTCCAGGCCGCCTTCGACCGAGGCCGGTTCGCAGACCAGCAGGTGGGCGGCGACCGCCTCGGCGTCGGCCCCCTGCGCGGCGAGGACGGCGGCGGCGCGGGCGTGAAGGTTGGCGCGGCCGGCGGCGGGGATGCGCTCGTAGACGGCGGTTCGTACGAGGGGGTGGACGAAGCTGTAGCCGGGCTCGGGGGAGAGGATCGCAGCGGCGACGAGCCCGTCGACGATTTCTGCTGCCTGCTTGTGGTCGCACTCGACGAGGGCGGCCAGCGGCCGGACGTCGGCGGCGTCGCCGAGCACTGCGGCCGCGCGGGTCAGCTCAGGCCCGAGCGAGTTGAGGCTGCGCGCCCGTTCGTCGACGCTGGCGCCGATCCGCTCCGGACCCATCGCCGCGATCTTCGCGGCGGACGGCGCGCCGTCGCCAGGCTCGGTGCCGAGCTCGACCAGCAGCTCTTCGATCAGGAACGGGTTGCCGCCGGTCGCCTCGTGGCAGGCGGCCTCGACCTCGGTGTCGGCGGCATTGCCGAGGCGCTCGCGGACCAGCGCCGCCGTGCCGGCCTCGCTGAGCGGCGCCGGCCGCAGGGTCGGGACTTCGAGTTCGGCGGTAAGCCCGCGCAGCAGCTCGGCTTGGACCCCGGGCTCGTTCGGTCGCGCCGCCAGGGCGAGCAAGATCGGCAGTCCGTCCAGTCGCTGGCCGAGGTAGCGGAAGAAGCGCAGCGAGGCACTGTCGCTCCAGTGTGCATCGTCGACGGCCAGCGCCAGCGGTCCTTTCTCGGCCAGCCCGGCGAGCATCCAGAACAGCCCGTAGAGCGAGCTCTCGGCGGCGCCGACCTCGAGCGCGTCGCCGCCGAGGCCGAAGATCGCGGCGGCCAGCCCGGCCGGCCCGGCGAATAGCGCCGCCCGGCTCTCCGGCGAGAGCGCCCGCAGCAGCGGCCCAAACAGCTGGCGGACGAGGCCGTAGCCGAAGTCCCGCTCCATCTCCGAGCCGCGCGCCCGCAGCACCCGGTAGCCGTCGTTCTCGGCGCGCCGCTCGAGCTCGCCGAGCAGCGCCGTCTTGCCGACCCCTGCCGGTCCCTCGATCAGCAACGAGCCGCCGCGGTCGCCACCGCGCACGTCATCGAGCGTAGTGGCGACCGCGGCGAGGTCCTGCTCCCGCTCCAGTAGTCGAGACTTTGGCGCGCTGCCCCAGATCGCGGCATGATAAGCCGCTGATTGGGTAACTATCGCGA